>Ga0209442_1000361_pt1 | contig 27205 bp, 32 predicted proteins | sample LauGreSBDMM110DD_2_FD_187565 | JGI IMG/M metagenome (GOLD analysis project Ga0209442, IMG submission 187565) | Freshwater lake microbial communities from Lake Michigan, USA - Sp13.BD.MM110.DD (SPAdes) (version 2) | ecosystem: Environmental > Aquatic > Freshwater > Lake | place: Lake Michigan...
AGTGCAGAACATTTTCACGAACGATGGTATCACAAGTTTGTCAATAGACCATTAGAGACCGACCCGTTGTTTGTGATACAAAGCAACAATCTACACGAAGTAACTGATCATATTAACTCTATTCACAGTTTAGAAGAAATGCAAATCAAGTTTCCAATGACTAGATTACTATATGCTGGCGAGTTACAGCTATCTGGTTATAAAAGATATATGTTAATAGGAAGACCATGATTGATTTAGAAACATTAGACATGCGTACACTGCAAAAAGAAGCGGCTAGAGCACTATCCTCAATGGAAGCTACCAATAATAACATTTATAAGTTTAATCAACAAGCGCATCATGATAGTCAGCGTTGGTATAAGGCTGTCATTGAGTGGTATGTAACTGAGCACGGCGGTCTTCCAAGCCAAGTAGGCCCTGGCTCAACAATAAAGTTAATATTAGAATGATTTACAAATACAACGACATTAAAACATTGCACCTAGAAGTTACCGACAAGTGTAATGCCGCTTGCCCAATGTGTGCCAGAAACATAAACGGTGGCGAAGATAATCCACAACTACCAGAAGTTGAACTAACACGATCGGATGTTGAAGTTATGTTCCCCGTTGAGTTTGTTAAACAACTTGATAGGATGTATATGTGCGGCAACTATGGTGATCCTATTGCTGCAAAAGACACACTTGAGATATTTCAATATTTTAGAGACCACAATCCTAAAATGACACTGAGTCTGCACACCAACGGCAGTGCAAAAACAACAGAGTGGTGGACTAAACTAGCTAATGTACTGGGTCCTAAAGGATACGTAGTGTTTAGTGTAGACGGGCTAGCAGACACTAACCATTTATATAGACAGAATACTGTGTTCAGTAAGATTATGACCAATGCACAGGCTTTTATTAATGCCGGCGGCAGAGCTAGATGGGATTATATTGTGTTTGCACATAATGAACATCAAGTGGCAGAAGCAGAAGCACTTGCAACCAGCATGAAGTTTGAAAAGTTTCAGTTTAAGAAATCTGCTAGATTCTTTTCAAACGCAAGCGGTGTAACAAAAGAAATGCATCAAGCTGCAAATAGAAAAGGTATGACTACACTATTACAACCTCCAACTAATCCTAAGTATAGAAACAGCGCATTACAAGAACTCAGTAAGATTGCCAGTACTAAAAATGAAGTTAAGTTCTTGCCTAGTAAAGTAGCAGACTTAGATTCTATATTAGGTAAACAAGTTTTTCATCTTGAAGAAGATAAAAAATCTGCAATGGAAAAATATTGGGATACTGCGGATATAAAATGTAAAGTTGCAGAAGAAAAGAGTATATATGTCAGTGCTGAAGGTATTGTACAACCCTGTTGTTGGACAGCCGGGCAAATGTACGTTTGGTACTGGCATCCCGAAAGCAGTCAAATATGGGACTTTATCAATGCAGTAGGTAAAGACAATCTAAATGCCAAACTTACTGAGTTAAAGGGTATAGTAGACGGCCTATTTTTTCAAACACTCATACCAGATAGCTGGAAAAAGTCTAGCTGTGCAGAAGGCAAACTTGCTGTATGCGCCAAGACGTGCGGCGGTAAATATGATGCCTTTACGGAGCAGTTTAAATGATACCAAACAAATTTCTAGACGAATATAAAATGCCGGATCCTACTTGTTTATACAAGTGGGGGTGGAGCACTATATTCTTAAAGAACGGAACAACATCTAGTTGCCACAGAACAGTCAACGATAGAATTGATCACACTAACTTTGATACATTTCACAATACACCGTTAAAACTCAAGACTAGACAGGACATGTTAGATGGCAAATGGCCCGGCAACGGTTGTCAGTATTGTAAAAAGATTGAAGATGCAGGCGGTATCAGCGATCGAGTTGATATAAACTCTCGCAGCTCTCATGATTTAATACCTAAAGAACTATTAGAGAATCCAAAGGCAATCAATATAACACCTACAATGGTTGAAGTTTACTTTAGTAATCTTTGCAATATGAGCTGCATCTATTGTGGCCCAAGTCTTAGTTCCACATGGGAACATGAAGCAAGGAAGTTTAATCTAGTACCAGTTGAGAAGCTAGACAAATTATTACTTAGCGATGAAAAATATAAACTTATTCTAGAAAAGTTTTGGCAATGGTTGGCAGTTAACGCAACTAACATAACAAAATATAACATCCTGGGCGGCGAACCGTTTTTCCAACCCGAGTTGATAACTAATATCAACTTCTTTGAAACACATCCTTGTCCTAAGTTGAGATTAACTATATTTTCTAACTTAAAAGTTAATCATGAAAAGTTTAAGAAAATATTAACACAGTTAAACAGTTTAGTTACTAAAGGGCATCTTCGAAGTGTTGAGATTACATGCAGTCTTGACGCATGGGGCCCGCAGCAGGAGTATGTTCGTACTGGATTAGATCTAGTGCAATGGGAACAAAACTTTGATGCATTAGTTAAGGATTTTCCTAAAATTAATGTACAGGTACACGGTACTATGTGTAGTCTTACTATTAAAACTATTCCAGCATTGGTTGAAAAGATTCGTGCAGTTAATATGTTTAGACAAGATCCTAGTACAAAGCCAGTCTATTTAACATACAATATGGTGTTTAATCCGGATCACATGTCTCCTGAGATATTTCCACCTGGATTCTTTGATGCGGATTTTGATAATATCAATGCTGTTATAACAGATGAGAATGATAGGAAAATGATGAGAGGATACCAAGCGTCTATCAACGCAGGCGCATACAATCCTGTATTGATTAATAATCTTAAAAAATACCTCAATGAGTTAGATGCAAGGAGAGGTACTAGTTGGAAACCTCTATTTCCTTGGTTAGACAGAGACTATGACTGATTACGTAGACGCACCTAAAAAGATACAGTTTGAACTAAGCAGTATGTGTAATGCACTCTGCTTAGGCTGTGTAAGAACCGACAACGACAGTTTCAATAGAAGTAAACCTCTTGTTCCTAAAAAGCAAATGGTATCAGTTGACACAATAGTTAAACTGTTGTCAAGCACAGTAATGTCTACAGTACATACACTAGAGTTCTGCGGGACAATCGACGAACCGTTGATGCATCCTGACTTTTTTGAAATATTAGAACAGGCATTGTTAATCAATCCTAACTATAAAATTATTATTCATACCAATGCAAGTGTACGCAGCACTGACGATTGGGATAAACTAGCAACAATCTTAACTAAGTTCACAGCACCGCACAAAGTTTCTTTCTCAATCGACGGCATTGGCAAGACTCATGAGTTTTATAGACAACAGACAAACTATGAAAAGATATTAGAAAACGCTCGTGCATTTATCAATGCGGGTGGCACTGCTATTTGGCAGTTTTTAATATTTCCGTGGAATACTCATCAAGTTGATGAAGCATCAAAACTCAGTGCCGACATGAAGTTTAGTGGATTTATTACTCGCATTGATCGATCCATTGTGTCGGGTGTAGGCGAAGCTGAGATAATAAACCGAAAATTAAAAAATAGAATAGCACCAGTTGATTGGTCTACAGACACCGTTGATGATCTAATAGCAACCTATGCAGAAGTTAACTCAGTTAACATATTTTGCGAAACAAAAAAAGAAAGCCAATATTTTGTAAGTTACGATAGTAGACTGTGGCCTTGCTGTTTTATCCCAAATGGATTTTTTCAAACTGCTCAAGTTAAAACTGATTTTTTGAAAAAAAGATTATATGACAACTATGGCGAAGATTTTAATGATATGACTTTACATTCTATTGAAACGATAGTACAATGTAAGTTCTTTAGTAATGATTTAGTAGAGAGTTGGGATAATCCAGTTGGTACAGGACCGTGTGGTAAAATAACAAGATGTGCAGAAACATGCAATGTAGATCGATTAAAAGTATTGCCAATAGGCAAGCACAAACTTATAAGAGGGACTAATGTCTAAGACTTTTTGTCCAGTTCCATGGATATTCCAAGCAGTTAGAAACAACGGTGATATTCGAATCTGCTGTCAAGCAAACGTAACAGATAATCAAGGTGTAGTTAGACACCCAGATGGTACTCCGTATAATGCCGGCCGCGACAATATGTCTGAAGCCCGCAATGCCACGCTAATGAAAGAAGTTCGTAAGAACATGTTAGCAGGCGAATGGAGTAACGAATGTGCAAGATGCCAACAAGAAGAGTCGTCTAACTTAAACAGTCGTAGGCAATATGAAATTGATAACTGGAAGTTTTCGTTTGACGATGCTGTTAAAGTTACAGCAGCAGACGGGACCATTGAAGAACCTGATTTAAAATATTACGACTTACGGTTTGGTAACTTGTGTAATCTTGCTTGTCGTATGTGCGGTCCTACTGACAGTCATACTTGGTATGAACAGTGGACTGATTACCACGGTTCTACCAGTTACAAAGATACACACGGAGTTGTTAATCTTGTGCGTAACGAAAAAGGTAGATTGTCAACTGCCGACTATGATTGGCACGGATCTGAAAGCTTTTGGGATCAAATAGAAAAAAATATTCCTAATATTGAGCATGTCTATATGGCCGGCGGCGAGCCAATGATGATAGAGCGTCATTATGAGTTCTTGCAAAAGTGTATTGACATGGGTCAAAGTAAAAAAATGATCATTGAGTATAATACCAACATGTCTAATCTACCTAATCGTGTGTTAGACATGTGGACACACTTTAAACAAGTTAGAGTTGGCGCAAGCATTGACGGTATAGGCGACATTGTAGAATATCAACGATGGCCACTGAAATGGTCACATGCATACAAGAATCTACAAAAACTAGATGAATACGCACAAGCGCACCCAAATATTATTGCTTGGTTAGCCTTTACAGTCACAGTGTACAACGTATGGCATGTTCCCGAGTTTATGTGGTGGAAGTTAAAAGAAAGTGGATTCAAGAAAATTAACAGTACGCTTCGTCGCCCAATCATTACTCATCACGTAGCTCATGGTCCAAAACGCACTAACATAAAACTACTGCCGCAGCAGTTAAAAGTTCAACTTGAGGAATATTATGCCGAGTGGATCAATAAGTTTAACACGGAGTTTGATAGTGCAACTGCTGATAATGCAAGACAGATATTGAGCAGCATATTAAAGTTTGCCAATGCAGGCGACTTATCAGCTCTAGTTCCTGAGTTTATAAAATTCACTAAGTATTTAGATCAAGCTAGGAACCAAAATATCTTAGTAATAGCCCCTCAATATACAACCCTATTCAAGGAAGAATAAATGCCAAAAGTAGAAAGTAACCCAATGGTGGTTACCACATCGCAAGGCGATGCAGTGATAGACATCACTAATGTTGACAAGTTTCCATTTACGGAAGTGATTAACAAAGTGGGTATTAGAATAAGCGGCGGTGCCGACAGTGCAATATTGGCTTATATGTTAGCTGTGTACAAACGTGATTACCGCCCGTATCTTAAACTGCACCCAATCACATGTGTCAACAATCAAAAACCATATCAGGCTATTTTTTCTAAACAGGTATTAGAAAAGATTACGGAACTAACGGGTGTAGAGTTTGATGAACATTTTATTGAAGATGTTGACGGCGAAAGATACCGTGAAGATCAAGGTGACTTCCAAGAGCAGTTATACAAAGATCGAAAACTAGACAGCCACTTTATGGGAGAAACTCTTAATCCTCCGATAGGTGTTGAAGTTGATTGGGTATTCAACGGTGGCGGGAGAGATGATACTCGAGATGAAAAAGGCGAAACACATGTTCCTGTAGTAATCTATAAACCGTTACGCAATCTTGACAAGCAAGGGATTAAAGAACTATACGATCATTTTGGCGTAACAGATACCTTGTTTCCGCTGACACGAAGCTGTGAACTACACACTTTAGATTTTAAAGACCACTGCGGTCGATGCTGGTTCTGCTTAGAACGTAAATGGGGATTTGGTCGATATGTCTAATAAAATATCTGACACTTTTTGTATTTTACCCTGGGTGCATTTAAGCACACGACCAGATGGTAGTATGCGTGTATGCTGTACAGCCAATGCTAGCAGTGTAGGGTCTACAAATGATAAACTACATGGCGGCATGGTAGGTGTTCTTAAGACTGATGACGGCAAGCCTAACAACCTAAACGTAAGTGATTTTAAAACTGCGTGGAATAGCACCTACATGAAAAATGTTCGTAAGCAAATGATTGCAGGTGAACAGCCTCCTAGTTGTTTAAAATGCTATAAAGAAGAAGCTGCCGGCCATAATAGTAAACGCATGTGGGAAACAAAGTATTGGAGTCAACGAGTAGACGTTGATAAGCTAATAGCTGAAACTGCCGAAGATGGCGGCGTACCTCCGCAACTTGCCTACATTGATTTACGCTTTGGTACTAAGTGTCAGTTGGCTTGTGTCATGTGCAGTCCACACGATAGTTCAGGCTGGATCAAAGACTACAAGTCAATCTTTCCAGAAGTTGAAAATGCAAGTTTAAAACAGACTATGTTGTGGACAGATAAAGGATCTACAAACGGCAGTAGCTATAACTGGCATAAACAAAATCCTGTATTCTGGGAACAGTTTTATCAACAGATTCCGAACATGCAGCAGATTTATTTTGCAGGCGGCGAAAGTTTAATCATCGAAGAACACTACGAGATCTTAGAAGAATGTATTCGTCAAGGTCATGCAAAGAACTTAGAATTGCGCTACAACAGTAATGGCGTAGAATGGCGTGATGACTTGTTTGAGTTATGGAAGCATTTTAAACTAGTGCGATTCCATTACAGTGTAGACAGCATTGAAGAAATGAATGCATATATTCGTTATCCTAGTACATGGGAACGCACTAAAGAAGTATTTCACATCCTTGATACACAGACCGGCAACAATGTAGAAGTCACTGTGGCTTGTGCAGTACAAGCACTTAACATTTACTATCTTCCCGATTTCATTAAGTGGAAACTACAGCAAGGATTTAAGAAGATTAACATGTGGCCATTTGGCGCAGGTGCAATAAACTATCACTTTGTTTATCATCCGCCGCACCTCAATGTCAAAGTTCTTCCTAAAGAGTTTAAAGAAGCATGCCGTAAAAAATATGAAGAATTTTATTCTTGGTGGGAAGCTAACTGGGAACTAGGTATTCCAAGTTGGCATAAGGGCAAAGTTACATACGAAGAGTGGCGCAAAGCAGAATACGGTATCAGCCGGTTAGAAGGTATGTTGACATTTATGGAAAGTGAAGACTGGAGTAATCGCTTGCCCGAGACTAAGGAGTTTCTTGCGTTGTGCGATGCCCAACGTAACTTAGACTTTGCAACAATCTTTCCGGAGATGAAGGACATCTTTAAAGATGTATAACTTTAGTGATATATCGATGGTACATGTCGAGATTACCAGCATGTGTAATGCTAGGTGTCCGATGTGTAGTCGATATACACTAGATGGATTTATTCAACCAGACCTTGAAGAATCGCATTTATCTGATGAACTGTTTTATAAGTTCTTCAACGCTGATTTTATAACACAGTTAGATCATGTGTATTTTAGTGGAGTATACGGAGATCCGTGTATGCATCCCAATCTAATAGAGTTTTGTAAGTACTTGATAGATGCAGGAGTCGAGGTAAAAGTTGATTCTAACGCAGGTTATAGAAAGCCGTTGTTCTGGAAAACTCTTGCCGAACTAGGTGTCTTTGTCAACTTTGCAGTTGACGGTTTGAAGGACACCAATCACATATACAGACGAAATGTTAAATGGGAAATAGTTGAGTCTAACATGCGAGCATTCAGTCAAGCCAGCGGCACGGCTCAGTGGAACTTTATTGTGTTTGAGCACAATCAGCATGAGATTGACGAAGCTAGGCAGTTTGCACAAGAGTTAAACTTTGAGTTTAGAGTTAAGGTTACTCAAAAGTTTAAGAGATTTAGTTCATGGGATGTTATGCACAACGGTGAAAAGCAGTATGAAATTAATCCTCCTAGTATTACAGAATATCGACATCCCAATATAGGTAATCGAGTATACGAAATACAACCTATTATAGCAGACAACTTTGAAAAGTTTGACTCCGTTAAGATAAAATGTAAATCATTAGAACGTGATGAAATATTTCTAAACTATCAAGGCTATGTATTACCTTGCTGCTATTTAGGAACACTCCACGGAGCATATTCTGATCAGATTAAAAAACTAGACTTAGATAACTTTTCATTGCACAATCACACGTTGTCTGAAATTGTCAACAACATGAATGCTATTAGCGATAGCTGGAGTAAAACTACAGAACAGGGTAAACTAGTAATGTGTTCATTTACTTGCGGCACGACTGACCAAACAACTAAACTATATGTCATATAAAAATACTACATTTTGCATCTTGCCATGGATGCACGCTCAGACTAAACCTAATGGACAGATCAAACCATGCTGTCGATTTGATCACAAGAATCCCGCATACAAACAATCAAACGGCACTTACACATTTGACCAGTTTAACATCAACAATGGTACAACGTTTACACAGGCGCTAGAGTCGCCTGAATGGGAAACAATCCGTCAACAAATGGAAAATGATCAACGAGTTGCCGGTTGTTGGAAATGTTACAAAGAAGAAAACGACCATGACGTAGCGCAACAAGGCAAGGCAGTTAATCCAAAAATTAGCCGTAGTATGCGCTCCAAAGAAAACTGGTTATGGAATATGGATAATCAGGATGGTATTGATACTGCTAAAAATACTAAGTCGCACATTCGATATTTAGAACTTGCATTGGGAACTTTTTGCAATCTTAAATGTAGAACATGCACTGCCGATCTTAGTTCGTCTTGGGTAGAAGATGAGACTGTGCTATCTAAATATTATAGTGATCGTCGTGTATATAATCAAGTGATTACTATTGAAGAAAACTGGGACGTCCGTGATTTTCAACATGTGGAAGAAATAAAGTTTACAGGTGGCGAGCCTATGTTGCACCCTAACTTTATTAAAATTATCGACATTATTCTTGCCACTGGTAGACAGCACTTAATCACTCTTGATATTTTTACCAATGCTAGTTGGATTCCTAGAGACAAGGTATTAAGTAGACTTAAACAGTTTAAGACTGTTAGAATTAATCTCAGTGTAGATGGTGTTGGCAAAGTTAATGACTATGTACGTGATCCTAGTGACTGGCCCACTGTAGAAGCGGCGGTTAAACAATGGCTAGTTGCCGAAACTGATTATCCCGAAGTGTTTTTAATCAAATGGTGTCCTTGTATCAGTTTATATAACATCTGGCAGTTTACTGAAATGGTTGACTGGTGGGTAGATTTGCAAAACTCTGTTAAAAAAGGCACCTGGTGGAAAAACATCACTTACTTACAGAGTAACGAACAGATCTCAGTAGAACAGCTTAATATGACGTTGAATGTAGCACATGAGCCAAAATATATTGCAGTGAATAACTATCCGGATAAAGAAAACTTGACAAAAAAACTTACAGAGCATAAAATAAACTTTGTAAAAAAAGTAAAAGAAATGGTCACAGATAAGACAGTAAACTGGGCTGCTGAACTTCAACTAGAAGGCATATACAATAAACTGCTAGGCGCACTTGCAGCCCCTGTTGACCCCGTATTATTACAACATTTTATTGAGTACACTGCGGACCTTGACAAGTTGCGCGGCCAAGACCTGCGTAAAGACATCCCGGAGTTATGGGATAAGATTAAAGATTTAGTGGAATACAAGGGCAGAATAAATGAATAAAGATACATTTTGTCCAATGCCTTTTTGCCATGTTAATGTCAAACAAGAAGGCAAGGTCAGTGCTTGCTGGAGATATCCCGATCGCATTGGTGATTATACCAATGAGTCGATCGTCGAAATCTGGAACGGTGATAAACTAAAAACTTTGCGTAAGCAACTACTTAATGGAGAGCGTCCCGAGGGTTGTCGCAGTTGCTGGGATATGGAAGACAGCGGAGTTAAAAGCACACGTCAGCAAACTACAGAAGATTATAAAAAGATAACTGACTTTGAAAAAGTAGAATCTGTTATAGCTGAAGATTATTCAATGCCATTGGATAACTTAAAAAGTATAGAAGTTAGATTTGATAATATTTGTAATCTAATGTGCAGACATTGCAGTCCCGATTATAGTAGTGTGTGGGAAATCGCAGTAAAACGTGACTCTGCATTAAATGACAAAATGATTCAGTTTGGCACATTTAGAAAACAGGAAACTCATGTTAGATTAAATGACAGGATTATTGAGGAGATCGGTACACTGGCCAGCAACTTATCAGAGGTTATGTTGGCAGGTGGAGAACCGTTATATCACAACAAACATTATAAGTTTATTGAATCTCTGTTGCCCAATGCAGCCAATATTATGTTGAGTTATAACAGTAATCTTACTACCTTAGAATACAAGAACAAAAATATATTAGATTTATGGAAGAACTTTAAAAGGGTATTGCTACGTGTTAGTATAGACGGCGATAAAGATTGCTATCAATATGTGCGTGTACATAACGATCTTGACAAGGTAGAACACAATATTGCCCAAGTAATAGAACTGCCTAACACAAAGGTAAATGCCACCTGTACTACCAGTTTATTAAACATAACTCGATTGACTAGTATTGCTGAATACTTTTTAAGTTTAGGTGCATATTTTCATACCAGTATTGTTCAATATCCTAGAGCATTAAATCCCAAACTATTACCTCAAAAGTTAAAAGATAAAGTCACACGTGAATGGACAGAGTGGACTGCTGATATTGATGCTAACATTGTTAAACATCTAAAACAGACACGTAACAATGACTTAGAACAGCATAAGAAAAGTATTCTTAAGTTCGGTAATCAAGTAGTTGATTATATGAACTCCGGTGATTGGAATCAACACTGGCACGAGTTTGTTGATTACTCTCTAGTACTAGACAAGAACTTAGGAACAGATATTATCACAGTATATCCCGAGTTTGAACAATATTTTCCAAGCAGCAATATTACCTCTATAAATATATCATGAAAATACTTATAACAGGAAATCCAGTAAAAGGCCTTGCATCAGCATTATTAAAACTGTATCCCGATGCAACATTTGCGTCGAGAGTCAACGGATACGATCTAACAACCAAAGACGGTTATAAAAAACTTGTTGATCAGATTACAGAGTTTGATGTATTTGTAAACTCTAGTGCGCTATGGAAGTTTAATCAAACACTAGTACTAGATGCTGTTTATAAAAAATGTGTAGAAGTCAATCACAATATACATATCGTCAATATTGGTTCTACCACAGATCGTGTAATGAAAGCAACATCGTGGATGTACAATGCAGAAAAAAAAGCACTCCGCGATTACTGTAATAGTCTGAGCCTTACACACGTTTGGGAAGGCGGCCCTAAAGTTAGTCTTATCAGTTTAGGCAGTTTATCTAATGTACAGGAAAAACATCCTGCTCGAGTATGTCTTGATATAGATCGTGCAGCCGTGTATGTTAAGTGGATTATTGATCAACCTAAAGATATATGCATTAATGAACTTAGTTTGGATCCTATTCAACGATGAAAACAATAGGTATATTTGGGGACAGTCACGCAGATTGTACATACTTAGAATGGAAGACAAAATTTAAATCTGTAGGTTTAGGTTGGCCTGAACTATTAGCACTTAAATATAAAGTAAAAAACTATTCTGCGGGCGGATCGGGGATGTTTTATTCCTATGATTTATTCAAACACCAGCATTCTAATTTTGACATTATTGTCTACGTCCCGACACAGGCAACTAGATTTCCAATATATCTTCCCGACGAAGGTGCGATTCGACACATGGTACCGGGATTCTTAGTCAATCAAGCCCCACAAGAAATAAGTCGAACGAAGAAACAAAACAGACCCAACGATCTTAAAGTAATAGAAGCTGCAATAAGCTATTCATTGTATATCTTAGATGTGAAAAAAGAAAAAGAGATGAAGCATCTAATGCTAGCAGAAATCAAGCGCACACGACCCGACACTATCATCATTCCGGCATTTGAAGATGACAGAAAAGATCAAACTGACATTGATCTAAGTCACATTTCTGTCGTAGAACTGTCAGCACTTGGGACCTCGTTAGATGAACTTCGAAAACTTGCTAATCCATTATTGGATGTTAGAAAATGTCATATGACTGATGAAAATAATCGTATGTTGTTTCATAAGATTTTAGCAGCAATAGAAACTAACGAAACACATATTAGACTATCCCAAGCTGATTTAATAAAACCTGTAGGTCCGTTTACAAAATATTTCGTGGATGATAATGGCAGAACAAACATCTGATCTAAGCTGGTCAGCTTACGACTTTACAAAAATACCATACGACGATATCGTGCGTGTGGGACAACGAACTCTACTGTACAGAGACCTATTTACGGTTAGTTGGTTACTCGGAAGATTCTGTAACTACAGGTGCAGCTATTGCTGGCCGTATGCCCGTAGCGATAAGAAAGATCATCGCCCCACTGAACTATGTTTAGCAACAGTAGACGAGATTAAACGACAAGCTCGCGAGCGTAACTTCAATAGTTTTCACTTTAGTCTAAGCGGCGGCGAGCCTACCTTTCACCCCGGGTATATTGACATTCTTAATCATCTAAACAATGATGCAGAAAATACAAACTATACCAGTGTACACATGACTACAAATATGAGTCGTAGCCTACGTTGGTTCAAAGAAGAATACTGTCCTGCGGTTAGTAAGTTTCATCGTGCTAGTATCACTGCTAGTCTACATACTGAGCACGTTGACACACCTGAAAAGATGCAAGACTTTGCGGACAAGTTGATATTATGTCAAGAACACGATGTACAAGTAACTATCAATATGGTCATGGTACCTGAATGGTTTGAACGTGATTTTGTAAACGCTCAGTTCTTCCATAATCAAGGAATCAACGTAACACTCAAACCACAAAGTGATCCCACTGCCAGTCGAGTGGTAGATGGATATACAGACGAAATGTTAAAGCGTCTGCATAACGGTATGCCGCAACGTGCATTTACTGAAGACAAATCATCAAAGACCAAGTTAGTTACACGACCCGAACCTAAGTTTTTTAAAACACCCGATCCAATATATAAAGAAGAACATACAAAAATTCCTCAACATTTTCAAGTTGAGTTTGTTGACAAAACTAAAAAAGTTTGGTACATGGATCAAGCTGAAAGATTTAATGCATTTAACTTTAACAAGTTCAACGGCTGGGAATGTAGCAGTGGTTATCGCGGAATCATTATTAGAGAACCCGACGGCAGTATCAAACGTAGTTATAGTTGTAGTGATGCCCCTCTTGGAAATATCGAAACCGGATTTAAGTTATTTAACGGACCGGAACCTTGTATAAGTCCTAGCTGCGTAAGCAGCGCAGACAGCAAGATTCCTAAACGTGCTCCTGGTACTAAACTGCCGTTGTGGCCCGGAGATACTAGTTTTGAAAACTTTTCAGATATTCCGCGGCAGGATCAATAGTTAGATATCTGTCGTAGTTATATTGTATAGTATGCCTCCATATGTCATACACTTGTTGTTTTTTTGATACTGATAGTGAGTTAATAAACTTAATTTTGTTAGCAACATACGATAACTCGTCTAAGAAGTTAGGTTGCCGGCAAAACTCTAAATACTTATATTCTCTAAATCCGTAATATTTTAAAAGAGTACCGATATGTTGCCCGCCAAGCGGTATAAATGGAACACCAGAAATAATAGCCATAGCTGTTTTTTCTGTCAAGAAAGAATTTGTATTAGTAAATGTATTAAGTGAGTAAGGCCAGAATGTTTCTAATACAACTGAAAACATAAAATCTTTTTGCGGAAACGGTAACACTCCTATGAATGTGTTAGCGTCGATAATCTTTATTTCGTCTAATTTTGATATTTGATAACTGTTAACAAAGTCTACTGTGTTTACTAAGTTGGTAAGTTTTAATCGATCACAATCTCTATAAAATGCGTCTTTTGCCGGTAGTAGTCTACTATATCTTCCCACACCGTTTACTAAATTTTCATGTTCCATCTTCATGTAAAATAGCGAACGACTAATGCGAGGCTCCTTACTATAAGACTGCCACACTAAAGTATTGCTATCAATTTTCTTGTTATTGATCTCGTTAAACAACTGATCTCGTTGGCTAATCAGCATTTGATTTAACTGATTTCCTTTTGAATTATAAGCAAAGAATGGTCCTGGAAAATTTATCAACTGTTTTTTAATCTTATTATCATTTACTCTTGGTTCAGCAATTTGATTGCTACCCACAATAATAAACTTCAAGTCTTTAATATGACGAAAGTTTGCTCCGTTATTAAAGTTTAGTATCCAATGCTGATCATCTAACACTTGTTTAGCAGTTTCATAATGATTGATCATCTCCATTGATGTATCTAAAATTATAGGTATATTATACTTTGTAAGTAGATCTAAAAAATCAGGATCCATCATTAAAAAGTTAGACACGTGAAAAGTGTCTAAGTTATGATAGCACGATATAAAATAGAAAACATCTTTCTTACCGTCGCAGATAGTGTTGCTATTTTTTATAAAGTTTTCTATAGATACGAATGTTATATGGTCCGAATCAGCGTCATGTAATAGTTTTCCTATTTCACTTAACCAACCCGGCATAGTATTTTCAGAAATCATCCTATTGAATGCTTTACTGTAGAACTTTTCTAAAAAAGTTACAACGACATTGTCTTTGATCTCGTCTACAATAAAAATAGCTTGTTTCACGATGCAGTTACTAGCAAATGCCAGCCTAGTTCTTTTCTAATAGCTTGTTTAACACATTCAGACATGTGTTCAAACCACGGTTCTAAAATGTAGTTGCCTTGTTTATAAGGTTCAACTTGATACATAAAACAATGATCTTGCTCTATACAATCGATCGTAAACTTATCATCGAGTAACGCATGTACTTTTTCTCGTGTGTAAACTTCAGCGTATGGACAATCAGCTTGTGCTTCAAACTGGTCCAACCCTTGTTTAATCATTGCATACTTCCACGAGTTTTCTGCATACACCATAAACTTAAACTTTCCGTTAGGTAATAGCATAGTTCTAACTAAGTCAACAACTTTAGTAACATTAGGATAATGATGTAATACGCCGAAGCTATAGATTAAATCAAACGATCCCAGCTGTGATAACTGGTCGCTAGTTGCGTCTAAGTTCAACAGAGTACCTTGAAGATTATATGTTTCAAATCTGTCTTTAGCAATGGCTAAACTAGCAGTACTGATATCAATACCGGTATAATCTGCTCCTGCTTTGACAAACTCGATAGCGTCAGTACCAATGCCGCAGCCTATCTCTAAAACTCGTTTTCCCTGCCATTTATTAAAATCTGCAAACTTTAATATATGAGGTTCGACATGATATCTTTTATTTCGAACTTCTTCGAAGTATTCTTTTGAGCCGATTGGGAACAAACTGTGCTTTACATTACACGGTTGATTATTCCAATATGATCTAATATTATTTTCTAGTGTTTCCATAATGTATTACTGTGCAGCCTTCTATATTGGGCATACGTCTCCACGGATCAATAAACACCGTGCCTTCTTTGAAGTCACAATACAGTTCGTTTTTAGATTCGTTACCGGTGTAGTTGTAAGTAATGTCAGCATTGTGTGCCATAAGCACTACCCCTTGTATAGATTCTTTAACGGTATCTCCAGTTAACGGATCGATGTACACTGGATAGTGCCCCATCTCTTTACAATAGTGACCGATCAATAAACTATAACTACCGTCGCAGTAGGCAACTTTTGGTTTGTACGCCTTACCGTGTATATAGATAGACATGTTGGTTTTTTCTGCCCACGCTACTAGTTCTTTTGCTATATTTCTTGCTTGTATTTCTCGAGAATCCATAATGGCTGCAAATAAGTCGTACCCAAGGTCAAGCTGTTCTGCCATATAGCGTAGTGCAATATTATCTCTAGGATGACACCCTCCGCCATCTCCCATACCGGCAGTCATGTATTGCGGACCCATGATACGCATAGTACTGTTAGCCAGCGCATTTGTCACAACATCTACATTGATGTTGCCTTGTTTAACTGCAACGTCTTGTATCATATTAACAAGACCAATCTTTGCACTGATGAATGTATTGTAAAAAACCTTGATACATTCGCACTCGTCCCATGTACCTATTTCGTAACGAGGATCGTTCTGCATTACAGTTTTATAAAACTTTACAAGCTCTTTAGCATCTCCTGTAGCAGTGCCGTCTTCTGTACCAATCATTACCATTTCGGGATTGACCATGTCCCATCCTACACTGCCCATAGCAATAAGATAGGGATTATACACAAATCTTGTATTGGTGATTAACGGAACAAACTCACGTCTTGTAGTTCCAGGTAATACTGTAGAGATCAGCACAAGTAACTGATCCTTAGTCATATGTGCATTTGCTTCTCTAATGCACTCTTTAACTATAGTGTAGTCAAAGTCCTTAGTTGGCAAGTGTGCAGTGGGTGCTCTACCATCATATGCAGGATCGTGCGGTGTAGGAACAGCGATAAAAACGATGTCGCATTTTGCAACCATCTTTTTGATACTGCTGATTTGCTTAACCAGCGTAGCATCTTTTGTTTCAATATCGTATCCAAATACGTTATGACCAACGGCTGCAATAGCTTCTGCACACGGCAGTCCTAGTTTACCTATCCCAATAAAACCTATGTCTTTCATTTGCGTTCAATGTCCTCTTCATCACAATATGCTCCAAACTGTATCTCTACAATTTTACAAGGATAGCTGTACGGGTTGTGCAGTTGGTGCCATTCATTTTCTGCTACATCCACTGTTTGATGTTTTGATATCAATCTTGAAGGCAATATATAACCTGAATCCATTTGCCTACTAACATTGCACATACCTTCAACTACATGCCAGTGTTCAGATCTAAACTTGTGGCGTTGCATAGATAACTTCTTGTCTGGCATTACTGTTAACTCTTTAACTTTAGTTCCGTCGTGGTCGTATATAACACGATAGTTCCCCCACGGTCGTTCAGTCCTAGGGTTCTTCCATTCATCTAACAGCCAACTACTTGAGTTTAGTTTATTATCGCCGCCGACACCAAATACAAACTCTAGCTTATCGCTTACTAGACTCATCTCTGGAATATTGTCAGTTGTTCTATCCCCACCGTTTGCAAAGATAATATGATCATTAAGATATGATTGTCTAACACTAATAATAGCATCACATGCGCTGTTGTCATCGTCATTAAATGTTATGACTCTGTCAACCATTATTAAATGTTCTATTATTGATTTACGTTCTGCTAAAGGCATGAATGGCCTACCTTTTTTACGGGTAAGCCATTCGTCTGAATTAACACCTACGATTAAAATATCGCCTAGTGCTTTAGCTGCTTTAAAATATTCAAGGTGCCCTGAATGTAAAGGATCAAAACCACCAGTTACTAATATTACTTTTCTCATAGTAATATTTATCTGCGTACATTATAGTCCAGTAGCTAATGGAAATATTGTTGAAATTACATGGGCACAGGCCCGTGCAATCTCCATGTGTTCCTTCTGTGTACCATTGCCATCTCGTACATCAATGTAATGGATCCATGAACGTAGGCTACCATTCATATACATGCGGCTTTCGATTAGACCTTCGGGTAATACAGCACGAGCTTGTTCTTTAGCAATACCGTTAGCAATAGCCCATTCGTATTCACGTTTGGCTGCATATATCACTCGTTGCTGTGCTCGGAACCATTCGTTTTGTAGCAGTTTGTCGTTTGTTACAACACTATTTTGTCTGTTCTTTTCGTCTTGTAGTCTTGCTTCGCGAGTAACAAAGTTTAAATCCTTTGTTGGGTCTGCATAACGCTGACTAAACTCTTGAAATGCAAAACTCCTATGACGTAAAATTTGTCTAGCAATGTCTCGTGTAGTTGTGATTTCTATACAAGCTGATACCATTTCAAGTGGTGACCAATGTGCGTTTTTAATCAAGTACTTGATTAACTTCTCACTAGTTTCGGTATTGAGTTGATTGCTTGGATTGCTTACACGAGCACAAAATGCAACAAGGTCTTGTGCATCCTCAATACCTTGTTGTTGAAACTCTTCTGTAGGTTGGCTGTATGATACTAGTTTAACTTTCATTTTAACTTTTTATTTTTTAAGAACTTAGAAGTATGTTTTTTAATATCTTTTTTTATTCGATCTGTGTCTAGTTTAAAATCAATATTTTCTATGTTATCTTCGTACTCAGCTACAATTTCTTTGATCTGATTCTCAAAGTTTTCCCAGTTCCGAGAAGTATCTGAGTCAATATCTATTTCCCAAACTTTATCACTCTTAAATGTAATCCTAACTGAACTGAGGTACCGAAGCGGGACTACATTAAGTGTAATCTCTCCAAATACCTCAGGCCAACGGTCTACTACTTCTTTGGGAAGATTCTTCCCATGGGTCATTTTGCTTTCTTGGTCGGCAATAGTAGTTCAGCCTGTCTACGCATTTCTGCAGCCATCTTGCTTAACTTGTCAGCTTCACTGCGGAAACGTTTAGCTTGATCTTCTGTAGAAAGATTTTCCATTACTGGTTGACTCTCTTCAGTTACAGATGCAGATGTTGTTTTAGCAGATGGGCTAATGTCTTTTACTTTAGCAATCTCAACTACTTCAACGTTGTCTGGAACTGGGTTTTTAACTGCTAAGTCATTAACACTTACGCCTTGCTGTTCTGCAATCAACTGATTGAGTTCGGACAAGTCAATACGTGTTTGAAAGTTAGGTAACATTTCAACTTGATCAGTTGCTACCTTTACCAATTTTTGTTTAGCGTGTAACGATGGTAACATTGTACTACCATCTGAAAACTTAGCTCTAGCCAAAATATCTGCAAACTCTAGGGATGCTTGGCCTGCAGGCGATTCAACTAATGAAATTAATGAATCGTGCATTTGGTCTTCTAAACTCTCAGTAGGAATAACTAGGCAATAGTTAGACTCGCCGGGTAATGTCCTAAATGCTACTAAGCACTTTCTACCAGTTGTTTTAATTCTACCTACGTGTTTAATATCTGCCATGTTATTCTCCTTGTGGTGGCGTTTGTTCTGGTGCTGGCGGTACAGCAGCCAAGAACTTGCTCAGACGATCATAAAGCACACCTACGCTGCTCAGTTCACCTGCTTTGAATGCACCGCGTTGAGTAACAACGTCAATCAGACTTTTCATAGCAGCGAGGTCATTGATGTTTAGTTCAATGCGTTCTGTGCTGTCAGTTGTTGGTGCTTCGGGTGCGGTTTGTTGTTCGACTTGTTCGGTCATTTAGTTTCTCCTTGGTTCTTTTTTACGCTTTCTAAGAAAGCTGTTAGTTTGTTATAAGTTTGTCCAACTACCATCATTTCGTTGGGTTTAAAAGTGCCACGTGCGCTGGCAATATCAATGATGCTTTTCATAGCAGACAAATCATTCAATGTTAGTTGAAGGTCTGTATTTTCTTCTGGTGCTGATTGTGTATTTTCTTCAGACATATGAGATCTCCTCGTACAATATATATGCTTATGATTTATCTATTAACGCAAATGTGAATAGGTTAATCTGAAAAAACTTAGCTCTTTTTCCTGTTCAAAACCTATTTTAGTCATGTACGCCATAGTATTGTCTGAAATATCCAAACATTTCCCAACATAATAACGACCATTTAAGTTTTGATAAATCCATTTATCAATACTGGCAGTTACTATAGGGCTGTACTTTGATATTATAGTATAATGAAAGTGGTGCGCTGGGAATGAGACTTTTCTCAACCCCAGCGTATTAAGGCTGTTTACTTTGCCGTTTTTTAAAGCCATTATTAACTATGAGCTTCTTCGTCGTAGTATGCGTGAGCACCAAATGGGGGAACAATAGTAGTATTACCGTGAATGATAAACACTGTATCACAGTAGTTTTCGTCACCCCAGCTACCCCAAGGATAACCGTCTGTAAACATAATGAACTTCTTAGGATTAATATCATTAGCCTTCATGTAATCCCAGTTGGCATCAAACTCAGTACCACCACCGCCCATCGGTTGGTATTCAGTAATGTCATTGCCGCCGTATCCGTCAAAGTCCTGTTCGTTATACACTTTAGTATCAAAGCACCACACTTTAATATTGTAGTCTTTGTACTCGTCCATAATGCCTTTAATCTCTGTCAAAAAGTCTTTAGCTTGAGTATCGCTGATAGAACCTGACATATCAATAGCAATGGAAATATCAATAGTCTCGTCAAAGTTCATGCCTGGCAAGATTACACCAGTATGCCAACCTTTGCGGCTTGGACGAGCAAATGTGTAGTCGTTACGAATAGTGCTTTGGATTTGCTGACGAAGAATCTGACGCCAGTTCATCTTAGGCTCAGTTAGTTCACGAATCATTCGCTGAATCTCAGCAGGTGTATTGCCTGCACCAGCAGCCTGCGCCGCCGCAATAGTAGCTTCGCGAATCTCGTCTCGAATCTGTTTGAGTTCTTCTTTACTGTATTGCGGCCTACTACCTTGACCTGGTTTGTTGCCTGCACCGTCACCTTCCCAATCAATGTGCTCGTCTAACAACTGACCTAATGCATCTAAGCTCTTACCGTCTTCTTCTTCGTATATTTCGTCGTAAACTTGTTCTGCACTTTTGCCATAGTGCTTAACATCATGATAAATGTTAATACCTTTAGGCTGATCACCAATTCGATCACGTACCAACTGTCCGTTAGTAACATAGTCAATGGCCGCGTTCCATATTTTCTTATCGCGACCTTCTGTGCGGCTAATGTGATCAAACACATTATGTAAGATTTCGTGTGCTACTACAAACTCAACTTCTTTAGTAGATAGCTTTTCAAAGAATGGTCGGCTATAAAACAAATGACGTCCGTCGGTGGCAGCAGTATTGCACCAATCACTAGCGTCGACAATTTTCAGTCGGGTAGCCATGTTACCAAAAAATGGATGGCGAAGTAGCAGGCCAATACGTGCTACAATAATCTTATCAATAACAGGGTCTAGATGTGACATAGTTTTGCTCCAAATGTATTTACTACAGTATATATTATAACACCGCCCTTAGGCGGTGTCAAGCAGTTTATTTGGATTTCAACGCTTTTCTGTAGCTGCCGCAATGTACTTACCATATTTGGCATGGAAGTCGTCAAAGCATTGGATCTCATCTGGATCCAACGGCAACTGATATTGGGTAAGGGCAAGTTTGGTACCCATAACAACCAACTCAGTTTCAAAATTATCCATCATGAACTGGAAGAAGCAGTTAACCTTCTCATTAAACTTCTTGTCGTTCTTATCAGCGGCATCTTTGAGCTCGTAGCACAATGACACAGTTAACGAGTACATAGCACTAATTTCCTTAGTGTCCATTTTCTTAACTTTGCCGTCAAGGATGTCTGTTGGGTTAGGCAGTTTAGAGGCAATCCTACGATGAGCCATAAACTTAATAGCCAAACCTTCACCAACTGCACCCGATACCAAATCAGTCAATGTGTTTTCGTCTTCGTCTTCATCAAACAACAGTTCGGACACAAAGGTCCATGTACGTGGAGTAGCGAATGCTTTAGAGCCGCTTCTTGGATCAAAGTCATACAGATCCTTTTTAGAGAACTGCAAGAAACCTGCAACGTCTTTATGGATACGGTTGTCAGTAGCCCAGCCAAACCAGTCATCGAAGCTAACAGCCATTTCCAAGTGAACAAAGCGATTAGCCAGCGGCGCAGGCATACGATACGTAACACCCTTGTCAGCTTCACGGTTACCAGCGGCAACGATCAAGACATTGTTGGGCAGTTTATAAGTACCAACACGGCGATTCAAAACCAACTGATAAGCCGCTGCCTGTACAGCAGGAGCCGCTGAGTTCATTTCGTCCATAAACAAGATAATGTGTTTATGTTTTGCAGCCAATGCTTCGTTTGGCAGTTCAAGTGGAGGAGCCCATGCCATTGTACCAGTGTTGGCATCAAAGAATGGAATGCCTTTAATGTCAGTAGGTTCCCACAAGCTCAAACGGATATCAATCACGTGGGCTTCAAGCTCTTCACCGAGCTGTTTAACAATATCGGATTTGCCAATACCTGGAGGCCCCCACAGGAAGATTGGACGTTGTGCTTTGAATGCACGTCGGATTGCTTTTTTGCCAGATTTTGGACCAACGGTGCGTGAAATGATTTCGCTCATAAATACTCCAGGGTTAAAAAATGTTTAAACTAACTGCCTATGTATCTATTATAGCGCCGTTAGCACTATACGTCAAGCATTTTTTAAATGTTTTCGCCCGTTTGAGCATCTTTCTTTCGAGCATTTATAGCTTTTACTAATCCGTATTTTCGGATATCGTCCGAAAACATGTAAAGCTCAAACGATTTTTTCTCCGAAAAAACAGTTAAACTTTGATTAGTTAAAAAGTATGGGCAGTCCAAAAAATGATCAAAAAATATGATAGTTTGGGGACTAAGTTCAATCCGATCTGTGAATGGGATTTCGTATTCTTGTAGCTCTAGTTCAGTGACTAAGAAGGCGTACCCTTCTTCACTAAGGCGTAAACCACCGCCTTCTTTAGTACGCTTACTTTGCCACAACTTGTGTAGATGTAGTTTAACGTTAGCCTCGTCTGTACTACGGTTAAGCGAGTTTAAAAAAACTTTTGTATAAGTTTCTCTGGAAATCATAATAGATCTTTTACTTCTTCAAACACATGTTCGCTAAACATATTATTAGTAATTGGCCCAGCATGTGAATTATCTCTAGCCTTGTCTACTATACTAGGAAATTCACATTTTAGTCGAGTAAGATTGTTTAGCTGTTCATTAACCTCAAAAATCTTAAAAGAAGCTGTTGCTTCAATGCCATTAGTCCATGTAGAATAAAAAACTTTAGTTTGATATCTTTTACAAAGTTCGTTGACCAACAGTAAAGATTTTACAGATTCCAGCATACTGTAGTCTGGGTCAAGTAGTAATTCTTTAGATTGACGGATTATTTGATTTTGCCAATAGTCCAACGGGTCACCTGCAATGCTAGTATGGTAGTTCGACGAGCCCCTTGCGCTAAACTTTATTGATTTTTTAAATGCTCTAAACAATCTTCTTTCTAACGGCGGCAACAAAAAGAAAATGTATTTAGGTTTGAGTTGGTCTATAAATGCATGAAGATATAATGTTTGTAGATCTATGCTTGCACCACCTGCTGCTAAAGACCAATAAGGAATATTAATATTTTTGTATTCTTTTATTTTTTCTAATAATCTATAACTCCACACATCTTCTAAATTAAGACCAATACCTTCAGTAAAACTACATCCTAAAAATAATATAGGAAGTTGTGATTCCGCTGAAAAAGAATCACATCTAAATCCGTGTTCGTTGTGATTGTAAACTATTTCTTGATAGTTAGGATTCCAGTTTTCGCGAAGATCCCAGCCCTTTTCAGTTAATGTTTGATTTCCGTCCCCGGGGCCGCGGCCTAAATTTAACAAATCTAATAACTGTAGATTTGGTAAAATCATTTTAATATTTCGCCGGATGTTAGTTTTACCACTTCAAACTCTTGGCAGTTAAACATCTGATTTAACTTTTTTGCTAGGTTAATGGCATGTCCGGGGTTTGAAAAACTAACTTTCTTATATTTTGGGCCAGGATAGCTGGTTAAGCTATTTGCTGATTTTAAGTTAAACGGTTCGTTTTTATAAAAAACAGCCCAAATTGCTTCAGCCTCCAAGATCTGCTCGCTCTTGTAGGTTTTTTTGTTAACGTGTTCTAATAGCACCTTTGGTTTAGGTCTGCTCATATATGCGTCCTTGATATATACGCATATATTTATCATCAAGCCGAGCCAAAACCTCCGCCGTCCATGCGAACTGAAATATCGCCGGTTCCCTGAGATTGCTGTAGTTTGGCAAATAACATATCTTGATCTTCTACTATCTTAGCCATAACTTCACCTAGACAAAAAGCCAGCAGTTTAGCAGTCTTAATATCAAGTTTAAGTTCTTTTTGTTGCCCTAGTTCAGCAGCCTTGACCTGTTGCAAAAACTGCTGAACTGGAACTGTATTAATCGGACTTGGCATTGGATAAAACCTGCTTCATTTCTAAATCAGTTTTAAACGGACCTTTGTTTTCGTATCGTTCAATAGTGATAAGTTTAGGACAAAAACTTTTAACCCAGCCTTTGTCAAATCTAATAATGTAGTATCCAGCACAGTACAAACTTTTACTAGCATCGCTCTTAGTAAACAATGGTAATTTTCGTTGTACATTGTACACTGGATTAAACGGATGACAACTAGTGGGATATCCGTATACATCACGTACATCTTCCTGTGTGCTGATAGTAGTTTTGATTTTACCTTCAAAGAAGTTGGCGCCAAACGCTTTAATCAGTTCTTCTCGTTTACCAAAGAAACTGCTACCGTCATTTGAGCTTAGTACAAACTTGTTGTTGTCTTTCTTGTGTAGGGTTCCAATCTTTTCTCCGCCTTGTTCTACAATCCAAAATTTTCCATCTACAATAGGTTTTGCGGTAATCTGAGTCATTGTGTATTCCTTGGTGTGTATTTTGCCTGTAAAGGTTCTGCAAATGATTGAATACTATCAATCATACGCTTCATATTATATAAGTTGCAAAACTTCATTAGTCTAAGTCCTACTTGATCAACAGACTTAGCATGTGCATTAGTAGCAATAGTTTCTTTAATAACAGCTTTAATATCGCTAGGCTGATGTTTAAGATCAATCAACTGACGATTACGTTCGTAGTCGTCTAGCACTCTATGCTCTTCGCCATTATGGTCTACCCAACGCTGAAGCATCATATTATTCCACGCAAAGCCTTTGTTACTACGATCCTTAAATGCTTCTTCCAGCTTGTTCTTGCGAACCTTAGGATAGGCACTGAATACATTGTCTGAACTATCGCCACGCATACATTTTTCAAACAAGATCCATTCGGGATTAGGGATATCTTTAGGCTCGCCAGTTTTAGTGTCCTTAACCATTTTACCTTTTTTATCAAAGATACCTTCGATAGTAGTAAGTGTCTCTGCTACACCGTTATACTGTTTAACATTGGGAGCAATCAACTGATGGAAGTCGCTGTCTGTCGAGATAATCACATGGTCATCATTTGGATGATCAGCAATCCAACCAGCAATAAGATCGTCAGCTTCAAGCCGCGAATGCTGAAGTACTGTGCTATTACTCTTGTTTATAATGAAGTCTTTAAATACATCAAATGTTTCCCAGAACAACTTGTCTTCTTCTGCTTCCTTAACAGTCATAGCCGCACGAGTTTCAGCGCGATTAGCCTTGTACGGTTTGTAATAGTCTTTGCGCCACGACCTTCCTTCTAGACAGAAGACCACGTGCTTCCCTCCAAAGTCTTGCCACGCTTTCTTGATACTGTTAAAAGTAATGTGTAGAGCCATGCCTAGTTTAATGTCAGCGTCTCCGCGAACAACGTGTCTAGCACGGAAGAATGTATTAGCAGTATCAACTAAAATATATGTCATGAAACTTCTGATTTGCCTTTGCTGATTGGTGTTACGTTAATAAACCCGGCACCTCTTGATGGATCCTGACCTTCGTCTGCTAGTATGTTTCTAGCCAAATCTCTAAACCAACGATCAACAATCTCTTCATCTGGATCACCATCAAATCCGTAGCCGGCACGTTTTAATTCTAACACAAACTGGGGGTTCCAGTCAAGCTCAAAAAAGCCATTTCTAATGTTATCTTTGTTAATATGAGTATCTAACACTGCCACCCACGGCTCACCTTTAGCAGTAGCACGAGCTTTTGGAGTCATCTTAGCAGTCTCTTCTGCTTTTGTTGCAGCCTCAGCCGCATCCAATGCTGCTTTAGCAATAGCTGTTGATTCTTCTGCTGCCTTTACTGCCGCATCGGCTGTTGCCTGACTAGTAATTCGAATCTTATCTAGTCCAGTAATCTTTTCAAAAAGTTTTTTAATCATTATGTTCCCCACTCATTTTTAAATAGTGGCACTTGTAAACGGTCACTATAACGTAAGCCGTTTTTCATAGCCAATATTGCTACGTTTTTATTATTCATTGCGTAGACACTTTCTACACCGCCCACAGGCATTAGATAAACGTGGCCTTTAAATCCTGCTGTACGAAAAGCCGCAATAGCGCACTCGGCGTCAGCAAAGTCTTGTTCAGTTGCAATAACAAATTTCAAATATGCTGTGCCAACTTCTTCGTATTCGCATACAATCTCTGGACAAATAGCATCTTCCCACTTTTCGCCACTGCACGGCAGTTTAGCACTTACACTAAATGTAAGTTCTCTGCCTACTACACTATTCCATCTTTTTAGAAAACCTTTAAACTCTGGTGTAAGTTTCTGAGTACCGTTTGTTTCAAACGTAATCTCTTTTAAGTCACGCATCTTAGTGTTGTTAATCAAGTCTGGATAAGCACGTTGCCAACCTAGCAACGGTTCGCCGCCTGTAATAACCAAATGTTCATCTTTCCAATGATCCTGCGGAAGAATTTCACAAATGCGATCTGCTATTGCTTCACTTGTAAGCATTGGACTTAGATCTTTAAAGTCCGGATGCCAACTAGCATAGCTGTCACAACCTGTACTAACTAAAGGTAAGTCTTCATACTTTTGAAAAGACTCAATCATAGTATGTGTGGCTGCGATGTCTGTCGCTTCGTGACTGACTTCGCCACGTGGCATACCAAAGCCAGCGCATTTAAAGTTACAACCAAATGTGCGTAGAAACACAGACGGGACACCCATGTAGCGTCCTTCTCCTTGAATTGAATAAAACAATTCAGCTATTTTTATTTTGCTCATTTTTCTTCCTAAAATCTTCTACATCTATTATAGCAATTTTCAATGTCTCTGCATAGTTCAATGCTTGTTGTTTGGTTAAATGCACACTAGACTCAGTATCAATGTAACCCTTAGTCAGCAATGTCCAAATATGGAACCATCTTGTTTTAGTCCAAAAGTTAGTTCTACTAGTGGTATAGATAGTTACTTCAACACCTGTATTGTCAGCTTCAACCCATACATTGTGATCGCATTCACTACTGCCACATTCACATGTAACACGATAAACTTTTGAGTCGCCCCAATCGTTATGTTTTAAAATACCTTCTGCGGGCTGT
>Ga0209442_1000363_pt1 | contig 27170 bp, 6 predicted proteins | sample LauGreSBDMM110DD_2_FD_187565 | JGI IMG/M metagenome (GOLD analysis project Ga0209442, IMG submission 187565) | Freshwater lake microbial communities from Lake Michigan, USA - Sp13.BD.MM110.DD (SPAdes) (version 2) | ecosystem: Environmental > Aquatic > Freshwater > Lake | place: Lake Michigan, USA...
AATTACTTTAAAACTCATATGGAGTTTTTAATTAACCAACAATACTATAATACTAATCTTGTAAATTATCCTTATAGAAATAATCCTTCTAATCCAATAGGAGTAGGTTTTCTCTCTACTTATGATACTAATAAAGAAAGACTTATTATTACAAAGAAAGATATTCAAATTACTAATCTACCTACAGAATCTTATGAAGTGTGCACTGAAGGTGCACAGGTTATTATTTTTCCTAACATGGCTGAGATAATTGCAGAAAGACTTGAAGAGGGTTGGATTTATATTGGAATAGAAGATTGTAAAATGAAGTTTGAAAAAACTACTTATGGAGAAGTAACTACTGAAGCTAATGAATTTACTACTATACCTAATGATATAGATATTTGGGCATTCTTTGATACTACAGGTTCTTTTACTAATGCTAACAAGCTTCAAATTGAAGCCAGTTTAGATGCTTGGGTTGCTGATGATTTAGTACCTTCAGGTTGGGTAGGCACTTTAAATAAAATAGATAATGGAACTGAAAAATGGTTACAGTTTCCTAGTTTAATTCCTTTAGAACAAAGAGGTAAAGTATTATTAATTTCATTTGTTAATGAAGCAGATGGGAATCAAGGAGGAGGGCCTTATCATGGAAATGATTTAAATTTTATAAATCCTACTCAACCTACTGCATTTTATACAAATGATTATAATGCTTTTACAGGTACAACAGGAGTACACTCTACTTTTGAATTATTCATAGGTATTAATTATCCTATTGCTACAGTAGCTACTTCTAAATCTTTTGTACTACATTCTTTAGCAGCTGTAAAAGGAATTAATTATACTTTAGCAGAAGTTAATGATATACCTAAAAATAATTTCTTTTCAGATGCTGAATGGAATACTTTAAAAGGACTCTTATTAAATAATCCATATTCTGCTTTAGTAGGACCAGATACAAAACCAGGATTAGAACAATACAGTTGGTATGTAAAACCTGATAGAAGTAACTTAGGAAGTGCTGCAAGTGAAGATTGTGAAGCAAGTACTCTTATTATATCTCCTTGTCAGTTTGCTTTAGATATGAATACTATTCTTGCAGCTGCACAAACTAAAGAACCAGTAGAAATAATTAACACTTATCCAGTAACTCTTATAGAATATGAAGAAGGACAAGTATTTGTACCTCAAACTTTAAATAATGGTTACACAATGTCTTACTCTTTAAAAAGAGAAGAGTGGATAAGTTGGCATCCTTACATACCTAGTTTCTATATGCATGTACAAGAGAAGTTTTATTCTTGGCCACAAGGAGCAACTAGTTTGTACAGACATAATAGACCTAATCATTATCAGACTTTCTATAGTGTAAGGTATCCTTTTATTGTAGAGTATGTAGATAACCCAAGTGCTATGACAACTAAAGTATGGGATAGTTTATTATTTCAAACTGAAGCTAAGAAATTTGATACTGTTTCTGAAGAGTACTTAGACCAAAGATATGTTACTTTTAATAAAATACTTTTTTATAACACTCAACAGATTAGTGGTATACTTAATTTAGTAGTTAAACAAGACAGTAATGTAAATTACTTATTACAACAAACAACAAACAACTTAACTCAGGCTGCTATAGATAGAAATGAAAGAGATTGGACTATGAATAATTTAAGAGATATAAGAGTAGATTACACTGTTCCTATGTTCTTAAAAAACATTTCTGCTCTTCAAAGTAATTACTATATAGATAAGATAGTTAATCCTACTGCTATTAACTTTAATAAAGATTGGACTCAACTTGAAAGTTTTAGAGATAAGTTCTTGGTTGTAAGATTGATATTTGATAACTTTGCTGATACAAGATTAATCTTTAACTTTTCAGCTCTTCAAAGAATTGAATCAGAAAGATAAAGATTAACCTTTAATAAACTAAAGAAAGATGTTACAACCTAAGAAACCTAATCCAGTTCAAAAAACCAGAAGAAAGACTGCTTCAGGGCAGTATACATCTGACATTGATTGGGATCAGGTTAGAGCAGTAAATGATAATGTAGCAGTTCAAACAGCAAAAATGCTTGACCCTACAGGTATTAGTTCTTACCCTGATGTTTATTATGCAGCTAAAGATTTATCTGAAGGTAAAGGTTCTTGGGGAGAGTTAGGTTTAAATGTTCTTGGAGCTTTGCCTATGATAGGTAAAGCTAAAACTATCTTTAGATTAGCTAAGGCAGCTAAAGCATCTAAAACAATAAAGAATACAAAAAAAGTTATTAATGGTATAGAAGAAGTTGCAAGTACTCTTAACAAAGTTACAAATCCTGCAAATATTAAACCTTTACTTAAAGCTAAATCTGTTGCAACTTCTTCAAAACAAATTGGTAAAGCAGATGTTAAAAATGTAGGGATAGATTTATTAGATATTGCAAATGTAGGTGCAGATGCAACTGCTGTAGTTAATACAGCAACAGAAGAGCCATCTATAATAGATAAAAAGAAAATAATACAATACTATAACACTGATTCTAAAAGAGGAGAAGTAGAAAAGCCTGGGCAACTTGCCAATGTACAATATGTTCCTATTTCAAATTCTGTTGAATTAGAAAAATGGAAAGAACAAAAATTAGCTTACGGAACTAATCAACAAGGAATTATGAAAAAATCAATGAACCCTAGAAAAAGATATGCTAATGGTACTAACACTCAAGGTGTTGGACCTAATAATTATATTCAATCTCCTAATGAAGTATTGAATGATTATAATATTATGTTAGCAGAAGTTGATAAAGAAGTTGCTAGTAATTCTGTAGTTCCTATTGTTTCTTTAGTTGGAGGATTATTACAACAAGGGATTAGTATGGCAGGGAGTTTCAAAAAAGCTCCAGGTGCAACTCCAGATATAAATGCAGTTAATGATGCAGGAGTTGTAGCAGCTAATGGAATGAATGATGTTAATTCTGATGTTGAAGTTGAAGGAGGAGAAATGTATGAAACTCCACAAGGAGAAACAGGAGAGTTTGAAGGTCCAAGTCATGAGCAAGGAGGTATTCCATTAGAGGTAGGAGAAGATGTTGAAGAAGGAACTAAGATATACTCTGATAGACTTAAGGTAGGTAAAGAAACTTTAGCTGAAAGAAAAGAAGCTAGAGAAAGAAAAATTGCTAACCTTGAAAAAGTTGCTTCTCAACCTTTAGTTGATGTTGCTCTTAAGAATGCTACTCAAAGAAAAATGATGGCTATTCAAAAAGAAGAAGCAGCTGACTTACAGTTTCAAGAGCAAGTAAACAATATGCAGGCTATGGCTGATACTATGGTAAAAGCATTTGGTACTAGTATGGCAGGGTTACAAGCAAATCCTATGGAAGACTCTATGGAATATGGTTATGGTTCAGGAAGCAAATCCTATGGAAGACTCTATAGAATATGGTTATGGTTCAGGAATGACAGGGGTTCAGAAATATGCTAAAGGAGGGATTATAGACCCTCCTATAATTGGATCAGCTGATTATGATATGAATGTTATTAAAAATTTGCATGATATTTTAGGTATTCCTTCTACTGCCCCTGGGTATGGAACTGCTTGGGGAGATAAAAGTAACACTGCTTTCTTTAATTATGATGTAGCTAAAGGAGACAAATATGCTCTAGAGTTAAAAGCTAAAGGTAGAACTAAGTATACTAATGACAAAAAAAGTATGTTGTCTGGAGGCTATCCAAAAATGTTTACAAGCATGGGCTTAACTCCAGAAGGTTATAAATTTAATCCACAAGAACCTGACTCAACAGGTCTCCCACAAGAAACCCCTGATGAAAAACTTATTAGACAAACTAGATTTGATGATCAAATAACAGGGCAAGGAGGAGACTATTATAGTAGTTACCCTAATGTTTTTAAAGATGCTCAAGGTAATATGGTAGATTCAGGACCTTCTATGTTTAAGGCAGGAACTATAGAAGAAGAAACTTCTAATTTAGTTACTCCTGAACAAATGAATGCAGAAGATGCTGCATTTTATACTCCAGGTCAAGTAGGGACTGCTAAAGTTAATTCTGAAGGAACTATGTTTAGTAGAGGTCTTGAAAAAGGATTAGGTGCAATAGGTAAACAGGGAGGGATGCCAGGTATAGGAGATCTTACTAGTCTTTTTGGAGACTATCTTGGGGCAACTTCAGGACTTAAGAATGCTGCTGAATCTAGAAGTACTGATATAACTCACACCAATGTATATAAAAATGCAGGTAAAGAAACTCAGAAAGAATTAGATAAAGCTATGAGTTCTATTGAAGGTAGTAAAGCACAAGCAATAACAAAAGCAACAACTAATACTCAAGGAAGTAAAAAATCAGCTAGAAATGCTGCTAGAGGAGTTAATCAAATGAGAGGATTAGATTGGTTATATGACACTGCTTTACAACAAAACATTATAGATATTAGTGCAGGAGCTGCAGGACAAGTTGCAGACATATATAAGACTAAAGGTAATGTTGCTTTAAGTGTAGACCAATTAAAAGGAGCAGGAGAACAACAAGCTAATATGGCTAATGAAGCTGCTAAAGATGCTTACTACACTGCTAAAGGTATAGCATTAAGAGATCAAGCCAATGCTGTTAAGCAAGGAGGTAAGGATATAAATGCTATAAAAGAAAATAAAATGATTGAAAAACTTATGAAAAGTGGTTATGGTAAATGGGTAGGTTTAGACAGTAATATGAATTCTGTTAATAAAAATGATTTTAAAATAATAGATGGTGTAAAATATAAAAAAGTATAATCATGGGACAGTTTTATAAAGGCACACAGATAGATCTTATTGATGATACAATGTACAAAGCTCCTTATGAGTTAATGGCAAGTGCTATTGATAAAAAAGATAAAGCTATAGATGAAACTATTACTAAGTATCAAGAACAATTAGATTTATTAAAATCAGATAACTTAGAACAAGATAATCCAGAAGCAAAAAGAAGAATAGTAGAGTATCAAGATAAAATTGATAAGGCTGTTCAAGGTATTACCAGAGATCCCATAAATTATCAAAACTATTCTACTGAATTAAATAGTTTAAAAAGAAATATAACTAATGATTGGAGTTCTCAAGGTGTCTTTGGTATGATGAAAAAAAACAAAGATGATTATACTAAAAGAGTGAAACAATTAGATGACTTTTTAGAGAAGAATCCAAATGAAGCTGACTATGTAGAGAAAAAAAGAAAAGCTATTCTTGCAGACTATCAAAATGGTTTACAGTTTAACTCTGAAACAGGAAAGGGTATTGGTAAATTAGACACTGATTCTGAATTGTACAAACTAGATGTTAATGAAGATTTCTTAAAAGATTTAAAAGCAAAAGGAGTTGAGTATAAGAGAACTTCTAGTGGACAAAATGGTTATATTTATACAAGAAATGGTAAGAGTTCAATTTTAACAGAAGAAGAAATAGCTGACAGATACATAGACTATGTTAAAGCTAATCCTCATATTAAGAGTGCTTTAGAAGACAGAAAGAAAATAGGAGTAGAAGGTTTTCAAGATGTAGATGTTAACAATGCTAAACAAGTAAAAGTAGATTCTCAAAATAAACCTATATTAAAAAATGGGCAATTGCAATACGAATTAAATCCTAATAATTATATAGGAGCTAAAGCTATTGCTGCAGGTAGGTTTAGACAAGATGATGTGTCTACAGGTAATGATATACAAGCTGATTCAACTTATCAGTGGGCAGTAAGCAGAGCTGATGCAGCTAGAGCATCTCAAGAAGCACTGGGAGCCAGTGTAGAAAAAATGAAACTAGAAGGTAAGGAGTGGGCTGAAGCTAATACAGAATTTTTAAATGGAGTAAGAAACTTTAGTGTAAAATATAACTTACCTAAAGACTATGATGGAGGTCAACCTATGACTAGTTTAAAAAACTATACAGCATCTATAAAAAAATTGTATGGTAAGAACTCTGTAAAATATAAAGAAGCCCAATTAGATTTACAAAGAGTTTATGATTCTCAACAAACTGTAGCTATGAAAGGTTTTGGAGTTCTTTTTGAAACACATGGAGTTGAAAGAACTAAACAAATTATGAACTTTGCAAAAGAGTTAAATAATAAACCTGAAATAGTTAATTTATTGACAGGTACAGCTCAAAAATTTAATTCTACAACAAATAGGTTTGAACCTATCTATAAAGCTTCTTATGATAAAAAAGGTAAAAAAATAAGCAATTCTGCTAGAATGTTTAATCAAAATGAGTTAAGTTTGCTAGAGCTTAAAGCTCACCCTGAAAGATATGGTTTAAAACCAAGTGATTTTAATGTTCAAGCTAACATGGACTTAGGTTTTGAGCCAGATGGTACACCAAAGAAACCAGAGTTTGGAGCAGATGAAAAACTTTTTACAGGTACAGAAAAATATGGTAAACACACTCCAAACTACTATGTCCCCAATAGTTTACAACCTCATTACACAAGAGTAGGTAAAGATAAAGCTGTAGGCTACTATACTTATGATTTAGATATTAATGGGCATATTTTTAGAATGACAAAACCTATGGAAGATTTTGAACTTGTTACAGGTACAAACATAAAAAATTAAAAAGAAATGACTCTACCAAAAAGAAACTATATAGATATTAGCAGAAAAAATCAAAAAGGGATTATTGATTCAGATACTTCTAGAAGTAATTTTATTTTTAATCAAAATGAAATAGCTAATAAAAACGCAGAAGGGTTGGCTCAATTAAAAAGAGAAGCAGACTTTGCTAAACAAGCTAGAGAGATAGAGTTAAAAAGAAGAGAGATGGAGCTTTTAGTAGCCAAACAAAAAGCTGCTGAACTTAAAAAACAAAAAGAAGAAGAGAGAAAACTTCAAGAAGATAAATTAGCCCTTGTTAAACAAGAGCAAGAAGCCTATCTTAAAAAAGACATAAAACAAACTGACCCTGTTATTTATCAAGAAGAGTTAAAAGCTAAAGCTCAGATGGCTGGGCAAATGAAACAAAACCCTTCTTATCAAAATAAGAAAGCAGAGTTAGATAAATTGTTACTTGAACAAAAAACAGAGAATGAAAAACTTACAGTAAAGCCTTTAGAAAATAAAATAAAGAATTTTGAAGATGATCCTGAATCTTTTATAGGAGAAAGAATAGTTAATAAGCCTTTAAACTTTGTATATGGTATTTATAATACTCTTTATTCAGGAGCCAAAGCAATAACAGATACAGCAATAAATACAGTTTATAAAGACTCTAAACAAGAAAAAATTAATAAATTACAAAATGATTTAAAAATTTTTGAAAAGCCTGAGTTAGATTTAAAGTACAATGAAATTGAAAAGATAAAACAACAAAAGGTTGCTTTATATAAAACTGAAACTAATCTTTTAAAAAAGCATCAGCTTGAAGTAGAAATTTGGAAAGATGAACAAAGTCAAAAAGAAATAAAAAATACTATTAATCCTAGTAATATGTATGTAGTAGGGTCTCTAGTAGAAGCTATTGCAGGTACAACAGATTTTGACAAAGACAAATCTGTAGGTTCTAAATTAAATTCAGTACACCTTTTTCCAAGAATGCAAGTTAACTTATCTGAATGGTATAGTAGAAGAGACTTAGAAGATAAGTACCAAGATGTATTAGTAGAAAAGCCAGGAGAAACTCCAGAACAAAGAAAAGCAAGACTAGATACAATTCCAGAAGAAGACTTAAACTTATTAAAATCTTATAGTATAAGAGATGAAGCAAAAGGAATGGTAGAACCTTTTCAATCTTTTGGAGCAAGACAAGCTACACAAATGGAGTCTTCTTTAGATATGGTTGCTTTAATGATAGCCACAGAAGGTATGGGTTCTGCTATTGGAGGAGTAAGTGGTAGATTAATAGGTAGTACAAGAGCAGGTAAGTTAGCTGAAAGAGCAGCTATAGATGCTGGAGAAACAGCCACTACTGCTAAAGCTATTGGTGCTGAAACAGCTTCTGTATCTCCAAAAGCTTTTTTAGAAAAAGGATACATTGACCAAGTTGAAAAAAACTTGTTAGCTAAAGGTACAAATAAATACTTAGCTAAGACTGCTGCTGTGGCTTTAGATGGTACTCAATTAGCAGCTAAGGTTCAAACAATGAATAGTATAAATCCTAATTTTGTAAATGAAAATTTATCAAAAGGATCTTATGTTGACAGAGATGAGAATGGAGAAATTAAAAGTATTTATGTTCAAGATAAATATTATGATTTAATGAAAAAAATGACCTTTGGATATGACACTCCTGATGGTCAACATATTGATGGAGAAAAAGATTCTTATGTAAAAAGAGCAGCTGTTTTAAGAAGAACACAAAATAGAACTGAAAAAGAAGAAGAAGAGTTAGATCAAATTGAACAAAAATTAGGTTGGAGAACTTCTTTGTCTGAAAAAACTTTTGAAGAAGATTTAGAAATGTATAAGCCAATGAGTAAGGCAGGAGCTTATGCAAAAGGTTTTAGACAAAATCTTATTGAAACTGCTACAGAGGTTTACACAGGACCTTTATTAGGTATTGCAGGTAAAGGATTAACTAAACTTCCAGGAGTAGGTAAGTATGCTATAAAAGCAGAAGAAAAATATAAAAAACTTGGTTCTGCAATAACTACAGGTAAAGCAAATGTAATTAATAGTAATAAAGTTCTTAAGTATCTTGATAAAAATATGACCAAGATAAATATGCCTACTTTTAGTGGAAAAACTATTACAGGTAATACTGAAGAGTTTGTAGAAGAGTGGGTAGGCAGTGCTGCTAATTCTCTTATAGATGGAGATCCAAAAGAGTTTATGGATACTACATTTGATGCTCAATCAAATACAGATATAGGTTTACAAACAGCTTTTATGAACTTAGGTTTTGGAGCCATGAGTGTAACTTCTACTAATGCAAAATTGCAAGCAAATAGAATTAGTGCAAGGTCTCTTACAAAAAATGTAGAAAGACAAAACCAACTTCAAAAGCAATATGAAAATGCAATTGAAGAAAACAAAAAAGAAATAGCTAATCAAAAAGAAGCATTAAAAGATGAGTCTTTAACAAAAGAAGACAAAGCAGTAAAAACTAAACTTATAGAAGATTTAGAAACACAAAATGTAAATTCTGCAGGGGCTATTACTAAAATACAAAAAAAAGCACAAACTGGAAAGGCTTACTATCAAGACTTAAGAGACTATACTGATGCAAGAAATCAAATTAGAGAAATAAATAACACTTTAAGAACTGCTCATTTAGATAGTGACATAAATAAAGTAATGAACTTAGCTTCTATGAGTTCAACTGATTTACAAGCTCAAAAAGATCAAATAGATATATTAAGAAAAGAGGGCTCAGATAAAGCTGCTGATTTAGCTGAAAAAATATTATTTAATAATGTTATAAATACTGCTGTACAAACAGGAACTCTCAAAGATTTAAAGAGTTCTCTTGAAGCAGCAAGTGCAAAAGGTACTTTATCTCCAGGAACTCAACAATCTTTACTTAGAGCTATGAAAAATGTAGCTCACTTAGAAGAAGTGTCAGAAAAATATCAAAAACATCCTTACTTAAATAAAATATTAGGTATGGAATCTGAAGCTTTTAACTTATCAGAAGAGATAGAAACAGCAAAAAGAAATACTAATAATATTTCTACTAAAGCTGTTGAAGCTATTCAACAAATGTATCCTAATAGAGAATTTAATATTAATACTATTTATGATGATACAGATAGCACATTTTCAGAAGTTGAGTTAAAACAAATGAAAGAGTCTAATGATGCTATTGACAATCATAAAACTGCTTATGATATACAAAATAAGTTTCAAGAGCAGTTAGTTAAAACTAACAAAGTAATAAGTGTATTTAAAAATGAAGCTAAACAAGAAGTAAATAAAAAGAATGTTAATATTGACATAAGAAAACAGTTAGCTGATATTCAAGCTGCTAAAGATAATGGCACAGATGTTAATGATGCATCTATGTATGTATATGAAAATACTATTTTAGAAAATGAAAGAATAAAGTTTGATGATAAAGGTAAACTAATAATTGACAAGGAATTAATAGATTACTTATTTGAAAATAATGAAAACAATTATGTAGGAGATTGGAAAACAAGTTCTAAAATTTCAAAAGAGTCTTTTGATAATTTAAAAGATAACTATTATAAAAGAGTTGACATGATTGAATCTTTTAAAAAGGTTCAAGATTTACAATCAGAAGAAATACAACCTGAAAATACAGAAGTTCAAACTCCTGAATTTTCTGAAGAAACAGCTACAGATACTGAAATTCAAACTCCATCTACAGAAAGAATACCTGTTAATAATAAAAAGTATAAGAGTGCTGAAACAGCTGCTGTTGCTTTAAAGCAACTTGAAAAACCAAGAAAAGTAAAAAAAGGTACTCATGAAGTAGTTCAAGTAGAAGACTATTTTATTCTTAGTAAAAAAATAGAAGAGATTTCTGATGAAGAAACACCTTTAGAATTAGAAGATAATGGTACTATTCAAGTAGTTAATACTGAAGAAGAACAAGAAGGTTTTGTAGCTATTGAAGAAAACTATAATGAAGCTATGTCAGATCTATTAGATGAGTTATTTAATGAAGATGTTTCTTTTGACTTATCTATTGACAACAATGAGTACAGATTTACTGCTCAACAAATGGCTCTTGCAAAAGCTTATTTAGAAGATTACTATAATGAAATGGCAAGAAAAGTAGAGAAAAAAGATATTACTTTTGAAAAACTTTTTGAGCAAATGTTTCACTATGGAAACAATAAAAAAGCTGTAGAAGTATTGTTTCCTGCATTAGCAATAGCTTGGAAAAATGAAGGTAATGAGTTTACTACTGCACAACAAGCTAATTTATACAATAAATATTATGGAAAAGGTATAGACAGAGGAGCTGTTGAAGAAGCTTTTTTAGAGTCTTTTAATAATATATATGCTGAAACTGTTGTAATTGCTCCTGTTGAAACAAGTCTACCAGAAATCCCAGAAATTATTTCTTCTGAATCTACTACAAATTATAATGATACAGTAGAATTAGAAGAAGAAATTCAAGCTGCATTAGAAGCTGATAAACAAATGTCAGATAAAGAAAGACAATCTATTACTCCAAAAGCAGCATTTTCTTCTGTTAAATATACAACTTATATTGATGAAAATGGAGATGTACATAGAGTAAGTACAGCTACTAATTTTAGAGATACTAATGGAGTAAACTTTAAAGAACTTCTTGATTATGATAAATATTATACAGGTTATCAAGCAGGAGTAAGAGTAAGTACTGAAGAGGAGTGGGCAGGGTTATCTATCTCTAATGGTAGAGATGCAGAAGGTAATGTTAATTTAATTCCTTTCCTTACTTGGTTATCAGAAAAAGAAGCAGCAAATCCTAACTTTAAAAACACTCAAGAGTTTACTGATAGAGTACCTATGTTCTTATTAAATGAACAAGGAGAAAAAGTATCTTATTTGAATGATGTTGCTTGGTATGATACTGTAAATGTTTACAATCCTTATGGAAGTTCTGTAAATCAAAATAACCCTAGTGATATGTGGCAAAGACATATCAATAAAGGTATTGAAAATGTTAGAGAACTTAGAAACAATGTAAAGAATGGTTTAGATAAAGTAACTATTGAGAGAAACTCAGAAGAAGGCATATACTTAAAATTAAAGAAAGAAGCTGGACAGCCTACAATTTCTATTTCAGAGTCTAATCCTCAAGCTAATATTGCTGTGGCAACTTCTACATCAGTAAATGGTTTAGAATATAATAATAAAGAGTTATCTCAAAAAATAAAAAATGGATCTGCTGTATTTTTAAATAAACCTTCTGAAATCATTCTAGGGCATACTTATTATATTTCAAGAATTGGTACAACTGTGTTACCTAATGGTAAAAAAGTTGAAACATACAGAGCATTTGAAGTACTAAGAGAAGTTTCTGAAAACCAAGTAGAAACTGTTAGAAATGTTTATGAAATGTTTAAAAAATATACTTGGGCAGTAAAAAATAACAACATTGCTCAAGTACAAGAACTTACAAAAAACTTTATTAAACCTATTCTTGTAGTTACAGGAATTGATATTTCTAAAGGTTTTGAAAAAAATGGAAGTATAGTTTATACTGGTATTACAGATTTTATAAAAATGTATTTTCAAGCTGATAAAAAAGCTTTACAAGAAGTAGGAGTTAATAGTTCAGATATACATTTTGCTTATGAAAGATTATTTAATAAATACTCTAATGCTGAGTTAGCTAGAGAAGCTAATCAACTACTTTCTCAACACACTTCTAAAACAGCCTTAAAAGCTAAACAAATGATAGAAGTAGATAAAGATGGTAGAGTAACTCTTCTTGAAAAAGAGGGTACTCCTGTGTCTTATGAAGAGTATGTAAAAGATAATGTAAAAACAAATATTAAATCTCTAAACATAGGTACAGCAGAAGAGCCTAAATATATTACTGTTATTCAACCTATTATAAATATAATAGGAAAACCTGTAGCTCAAGCAGAAACACAAACTTCTGAAAAAATTGCTGAGACAACTAAAAGAATAGTAGAAGAAATAAAAGCAACAACACAAAACAATTCTAATCAAACAGAAAAAAATCTTTCTGAAAAAGAAAAGAAAGATATAGAAACTTTCTTTAATAAATTAAATATTAATATTGATTATGAAGAAATAGATGAAGCTATTGATAATTTAGATGCTATAGATAAATTATTTAATACTTCAGGTAACTTAGATTTTAAACAAGAATATGCTGTAAAACAATTCTTTATTGGTAAAATGACAAGGTATCTTATTGATAATAAAGTTGATATATCTAAACCTATTACTAATGAAGTAAAAAAACAAATCTTTGATGTTTTAAAAACAGAAGTTGACAAGATTGTTCAAGACAGAACTGCTGAAGTTAATATTGTAAAAGAAAATTTAAAGACTTTTACAGAAGATAACACTGTCAAAAAAATAAATGAAATAGTTAATTCTACTTTAGAAAACTTAAAAACTCTAACAGAAGAGTATGAAGCTCTTTTTAATAAATCTTTTGATAAATTAAAAATTGATTCTAAAGTTATAGAAGAAGAAGAGGACAACTCTAATGTTGGAATAGAAGATAAAAATTATAGTAAAGAGTCTATTGAAACTGATTTAAAGAAAGGGGTCACTCCTAATCTAAGATTGTTTTTAAATAGTATTTCTCAGTATAATAAACAAGGAGGTAAAGTTACAACTTATTTAGGACTAGATTCTTACATGGAGTTTAATGAAATTTTTAATCAACTGATTAAAAACATAGCTATAGGTATTGATATTCCTTCTGATTATAATATTCTAATAGAGACTTTACAAAATTCAAAGGCCCCTTTTATTAAAGATGTGCTAGAAAAACTAGAAAATGCTGATGAACAAGTTAAAAATACTTTCTTAACTACTTTTGTAAAACATAGTTTAAATTCTAAGTCTGCTCAATACAGTAAAATAAACAATGCTACAAAACTAAAAATATTAGAAAATGATAGTAATGAAGGTAAAAGAGTTGTTAAAAAAGAATACTTAAACTCTTTAAAAACTTCAATTGTATATAATCAAGATGGAACTGTAAACACAAATTCTGTAAATGATTTAATAAAAAGATATGAAAGTCTTTTTAAAGAGTATCCTAATTTGATAACTTTAGAGGGAGAAAACAAAGAAAAAGCTGAAAGTGAAATTAGAATGTTACTAGAACAATCAGGACTAATAATGCAAGATGCTACATGGAATGACATTTTAAATGAGAAGTTCTATAACAAAGGATACAAAACTCTAAATGATCTTTACACATTAGATAATGGAGGATTGTTAAAACCTATGTTAACCTTTTTAAAAGGTCTAAAAAAAGAAGATGTATATGATAATGAAAAAAATATTTTATCTAATTTAGGAGGAGTTACTAATGCAATTATTAAACTAGAAGTAGCTAATGATACAAATTTAAACTCTACCTCTTTTAGAGACTCAGGTAAAAATATTTCTAAATTAGTTCCTACTAAATACATTACAGATAAAGTAATGGATTTAAAAAGGAGTGTTACAGATAAAAACAATAATCTAATAGACAATTTACAAGATCTCTCTTTTTCAAAAGACTCTGTAATACTACAACTTTTGTCTGAGCATCCTGAGTTTCAAAGTATTTTTAGTATTAGCCATGTAGGACTAGAAGCAATGAAAGAAGCAGGTAAACCTGTTTATGGAAAATCTGGAATTACAGATGTATCAGATTTAGATTATTTCTTAGCTACTTTTACTGGCTTTCAAGATAGAAGAAGTGAAAAATTAATAGGAGCAACAATTGATAGTTTTCCTATTAGGATTGCTAATATGTTGAATTTAACTATGTCTGATAAGAGTACAAACACTTATTTACAAACAGGAGTGTTTGACTTTATGGCTTCTCCTTTATCTTTTACCTCTAATGAAGCAGGAGATATGGCTATATCTCAAGAAGTAAAAAACTTAATGATTAAACAACTTGTTAAACCAGAATTAGAAAGAATTGCTAATTTTCATAACACAGTAAAAGCTACTAACATATCAGATTATGATAAAGCTGCCAAAATATTTCATTTAGTTCCTGCATTAAACAATATTAAAGATGCAAAAGGTATAAGACTTGTAGATAAAATGGCTATGATGGATAATATTAGCCCAGATTTATTGTTGGCTGAATACAATCAACAGTTTTCAGAAATTATTTCTCAAGTAGTTGAAGAAGAAGTGAATCACTTTAAAGAAATAGCAGGAGACAAGTTAATAGAAATGTTTGATTCTGAGTATTTTACTGAAATTAACTCTTCTAAGGACACTACTAAAGCCTTATATGATTTTGTTTTAAATAGTATGATTCATCAAGCAGATTTGTTTAAAGTATTTGCTGGAGATATCTCTAACTATGCTAAAGATAAACAAGTGACTGAAACAGGGTTAGATAATAAAACTACTGATCAACAGTATATTTCTTTAAATAAACAAATTGGAGTGAATCTTGGAAAGAGATTAGCTCTTCTTATTGCTCCAGGTAATAAAATAGCTAACTCTTACAATGAAAAATATCATCAAATCTTTTTACAAGACTCTGTAGACATTAGTGAGAATGCAAGATACCTAATGGATTTGTACTATCCTGAAACAGATAAAATAGAATCTTATGCTGCATTAGAAAAATATGATGAGATAGCAGAAAACATTAACAGATATGAGCAAGGTTTAGTAGAAATTTCTCCTGAAGTATTAGTAAAATATAAAGATGAGCAAAGTAAAATTAGAGAAAGTTTACAAAAACAATTTCCTTCTATTGAAGATTATTTTGATATTGAATCTACTGATGCTCAAGAGTATACTACAGCTAAAGAACACGTTAATATCCTATTTAAATTAGGTAGATTAAATGTAGAGCAGTACAAAAGAATTATGAATAATATTGAAAGTGATATTCAATTATCTAAAGAAGATTTAAAATTTGTATTGCAACCTATTAAACCAGTACACACAGGTACTTACTATAATGAAAAGTGGGATGTAAACAGAGTAGTTTACATTAAAACTTCCTCTTTTCCTTTATTAAAACAATTTACAGGTCCAACTAAGTTAAATGCTTTAAGGATTAAAATGGAAGAGTTAGAAGCTAAAACTGGAAATGGAGTAAGAGCTTCTTATAAAACAGGAAATAAGGTAGGTGCTGTTAAATCTAACAATGAAGTAAATCCTTTTGATGTACAATCATTAGAAAATATTTTTAATGGGTTTGATGCCACTACAAATACTTTTGATGAGAATGGTATGAATAATTCTGTCTTAACTTTGGATAGAAATAACTTTAGAATACAACAAGATGTACCTTTTAAATCTGATAAAAAGAAAGTAGATACTGTTGCTATGAGTACTCAATTCTTTAAGATGTTATTTGGAGATGGAGTTGTAGAAAACTATACTGAAAAAGAAAGAGATGCTTTTGCTACTTTTTCATTAGATGGTAAAATGGTTACAGGAAAAGAATTGTATAATCACTATACAAAGACTTTTGAAAAATTAATGGATACAAAAAAACAACAACTTTTTAGAGAGTTGGAAATGTCTCCTGAAGGTCAAATAACTAATAAACTAGCCTTTACTCAAAAATTACAAGCTCTTTTAGTAAAAGAAGCTGTAGAAAAAGGGTATAGTTTAAAGTCAGTAAGAGGTCTTACAATAGAAAAATTACAAGCAGAGTTAGGGTATCATTACGATTTTAAAACTCCTTTATGGTTGTCTACAGATAGTAACAGATATGAAGCACTACTTAATTCTTTAGTTACTAATAGAATTTTACAACATAAAATTCCTGGTAACTCTTATGTTGCTGGTTCTGAAAGTGGTTTTAGAATGAAAGAAGGATTAGAAGGTATTGACCAATCAAAAATTATTTATTTAAATAATTATAATGGTAAAGAGTTGCAAGGTACTCACACTACTACAGAGGAATCAGGAGTAGTCTTTCATAAAGCTCAAGTATTTGTACCCTCTAAATTTAAAACAAGTAAGAATGAATTAATAGATTTATTTGAAGGGTACAATGAAACCTCAGGAAGTGTAGACAATGCAAAATATTTAAAAAGAAATGAAAATGGTTCTTTAGGTTTAAAAGAAAACATGATAGACAAAGAACTATTAAATCTTTTCTCTTTCAGAACTCCTACTTCTTCTCATGTCTCTGGAGCATCTATTGAAATAGCAGGTTTCTTACCTTCTATTCAAGGAGACTTAATGATAGTACCTAAAAACTTTACAAAGCAAAAAGGTCTTGATTATGATGTTGATAAAGAAGGTACTTACATGTTAAACCACCTTACTAATAAAGATGGTAAAATAGAAGTGTTAACACAAAAACATAAGTACAACAGTTTAAAAACTTTAAAAAGTCTTTTAGCTGATGAAAACAATATCTATAAATCTGATATAGGACTTCCAGGTATGGATTATTTCTATGAAGAAATTAGAAAAGCATTTGGAGATGATTTTGTAAGTGAAATGCAAAATGAAGGGGCCAACTTAGAGAATAAAATTAAATCTATAGAGTTGGAGTATGACAAAAAACTTGCTGAAAATGAGTTCATTAAAACTCACTTAGCTGTTTATAATAACCCTTCTGCTAAAATTCAACAAAAAATAAACAAAGTATTGTCTATTTCTGTTGCTAAAGAACAAGCTCAACAATTAGAAAAAGACAACACTTTAAAAGAAAAAGCAAAATTTATTTCTGAAAGAGAACTTAAAGGTATATCTAAAGAACAAGCTTTGGCACAATATGAGTCAAGACAAAAAAGCTTCACTATGTTGTCTTACATTTATCAAAAAGATAAAATGAATTTTGGAGCTATTGGTAAAACTGCTATTGGAGTATATGCTAATGCTACAACTCTCAGTAGTTTAATGCAACAAAATGAAAATCAAGTTTCTTTAGTTGACAATGGTCTTATTCAAATAGGAGATTTAATTTTTGATGGTAAGTTTGGTAAAATCTATACTTTAAATAGTAGTAGAACTATTGCTGATGTATTAGCAGAAAGAGAAAATATAGCAACAGATAATGAAAAAGAACAAGTACTAACAAAAGTTGGTATAAATGCTGAAACTATAAATGTAGATGCCTTATTAACTTTAGCTGGTTTTGACACTGTTGAGTATATAGATAAAATTACTAACAAATCTCAAACTATCTCTCTTCCTTTTTATTTACTTTCTCAGCCAGCTATTACTGATTTTAACAACAGTATAAAAAATTCAAAAGGAGTACTAGGAGGTTATTTAGATAAAAACAAATTGATAGATAATACAATTTTAAACTTATCAGGTAAAAGAATAAGCTATGCAAAACAAGGAGATGGTACTTATATGTTTGTAAATAAAAAAGATGGAACTGCTATAACAGATTTTAATGGTAAAATATTAACTCCAGAGAATCTTGTAAATGGTGTAAAATCTAATGGTCAAAATTTAGGAGTACAAACAGCAGCTTTTATGACTTTTATTGATTTAAATGAAAAAGCTAAAGTATTACAAAAAGCACATTTAAATGAAAAAGCTAAAGTATTACAAAAAGCACAGTCTGTGATAAATACTAATGACTTAGGAAAATCTATGGTTGGGTCTAAATTAAAATATGAAAGACTTAAAACTATTTCAGAAAATGGGGTATTTAACAATATAGAAAAACTGCTAGGAGATTTTATAAAAAAAGATTCTGTATCAGAAAAACCACAAGGTTATTATGACACAGGAGAATACTATATTAAACCTACTACTCCACAAGGACAAATAGTTATAAATGGATTACATATTGGTAACAATATATTTAAAGACTTTTTTCCTTTTCAAAGTGAAGCATTAAATGATACTGTAAAAGAAATTGTAGAAAATTCAGGTAAAGCCTTCACAGATGTCTCAGAAGAAGAGTATGAAGAAGTTATTGATGAATTAAAGAAATACATTTTTTCAAATAAAAATAATAATATTTTTAATGGAGAAACTGATGCTGTAAGATTTGATTTATTTAAAGACACAGACTCTCACAAATCTTTGTCCACTTATGTTCACTCTTTAGTTTATAACAAAGAGAACACTAAGGCTTTAAGAAGTATCAAAGAAAACGCTTTGTTAAAACAATTGAGTTTTAATTTAAACTTTGATTCTAATACTTTATCTACTATAAGTTTTAACAATTCAGATAGTGGTACTAATAATCAAGAAAACTTGTACAATGCTGTTCCAGAGTTAATTAAAAACAATTATAAATTACCAGACAGAAATGGTATGCCTTATAACACAAGAATGTTAGCAACTGATTTAATAGCTTATGCATATCTTGAAGGAGGAGTTCAAGAAGCAACTCAATTTGTAAAAGTTATTCCTGTTGAAGTATTAGAAACTATTGGTAATTATAAAGATGTAAAACAAGCTGATGGCTCTGTAAAAAAAGTATTTGTTACAGCTAATGCTCAATTACAAAAGTATAATCCAAGTAAATATAATAAAACAAATACAGACCCTTTTGGTAAAATTTTAGGAGTAAATGAAACAAATGTTGCTGACTTTACAAGACAATATTTTCAACATAATTCTAATAAAGCTAAAAAAGTACCAAGAAAACAAGTAGTATTTGATCCAAATGATACTTCAGAAACTCCTCAAATGTTTAGTTTTAACCCTAAGTTTTTGGATGGCAACCCTCTTGCATTTTTAAGACTAGGAGAGTCTTTATATGAACATAAAGGTAATCTTAATTACTACAAGATAAACACTATTGGAGGAAGAGGAATTTCTGAATATAAATATGGAGAAAAAGAAGTAGTAAATTTTGATGTAAAACAAAAAGAAATAATTGAAAATGATATTCCAGGTAATATTAATCAAATTTATGATGCAACTCTTGATTTTGAAGGAGTTACAAATATTAATGATGCTTTAGCTAAGATTCAAAATTTATCTTTAGCAAAAGAATATGAATTCTTAAAAACAGCAACACAATTCTTTAGTCAATTTCAAGATAACACAACAAAATTTGAAATAGATTCAAATTCTTCTGCTGCAGGTTCTTTTTATTCTGTTGCAAATAAAGTTACTTTGCATAATAGCACCTTAACTGATTCAAATAAAGCAGCAATGACTTTAGTACATGAATATATACACAGTATTACATCAAGAGAGATAATGAATTATTATCAAGCTGATGGAGTTACTTTAAAAGAAGGAGTATCTATACCAAGTTATGTCCAAGATTTACATGAAGTTTTCTCTAAATTTAGAGAACAATTTGCTACAGAAATAGCTGAAATTACAGATAAAAAACAAGGATTAAATAAAGATAATTTTACAGAAGATGAGAAAAATATCTACTATGCTGGATATAATATCAAAGAGTTTATGGCTGTGGCTTTGACAAGTGTTGATTTTCAAAATGAAATGAACAAGGTTGCTTATCCAGGAACAAGTAAAAACTTTATAGAAAAAATATTAGAAACTATTATGAAAATAGTAGATACTATTTATCCTGAACTTAAAAAAGATACTGTAGCTTATGAAGCTATAAGTAAGTCAATGAGATTTATAGCAGAAGAACAGGGTAATAAAAAAGCTTCAAAAACAATTAAATTACTTACTGGAGAAGACCTATCTTTAGTAAATCTTGCAGGTAACCAAATAGGGTTAGGGCAAATAGATACAAGTAAAGAAGTTATGAATCAAAAAGGAAGTATTGAAGTCCCTTTAAATGAAAGAGTAAGTCAAAAATTACCTGCTACTCTTCAATTAGAGGAAAATATTTCTGTAGATACTAAAACTTTAATGGAATTAAGTCAATTAAAAGAAGCTGGAATGTATGGAGAAAGTTTTAATTGGAGTAAATATGATGATGACAATAAAGAAGAACTTACAACTGAAGAAGTAGAAGAACTATTTAAAAAAGAGTATGGACCTGCAGCTTTTGAATATGCTCAAGACAAATGGCAAGAAGGAGATGTAGCTATTGCAGAACTTGAGTTTTTAAGAGATAATCCTATAGAAGGATTAAAAATTGTAACAGCTTGGTATAATCTTTCTGACTCTGATTTTATGAATGATGATATTATTTCTCATTTTGCAGATAGAATAATTAAAGGAGTTCCTAAAGAGTATATTGATAAAAATCAAATGAAATTGTTTAGTAATGAAACTAAAATTGAAGATTTAAGACAAGAAGAACAACAAGAGCTTAAAATAGCATTTCCTAGTGCTGTAGAAACAAATGGTAAAATTGAAAAATCTAGTTTAACTACTAAAGAAGACAAAGCTAAATTTGATAAAATTTATGATAAATTTGATAAGCTTATTACTCCTCTTTTAGAACAAGAGAATAAAGACGAAATGATTTCAAATAATTTAATTACCTTTGATTCTTCAATAGAAACACTAGGTATTACCAAAGAAGAATGGGACACCTTAAGTCAAGAAGAACAAGAAAGAATTAAAAAATGTAATTAACTATGGCAAACTGTGTAAATATTAATACCAAAGAGTTTAAAAGTTTAAGAGTACAAACTGGATTAAGTATACCAGTGCTTCAAGCTAAAGTTTCTCTTTGGCAAGATGTTAATGGTCTTGAAAAGTTTCCTACTAAAGAAGATGTTTTTAGTTTTACACCTTTGTCAAAAAGGTTAGGTATTTACAAAAAAAAATTATCTAAGTTTCAAACTAACTTAGTTAAGAAAAGAATTGAAACTTATAATAAAAAAAATGATTCAAAAGTGTTTGTAACTTTTGAACAGCAAGGGCAGGCAGATGAATACACTTGGGAAATTACTAGAGGAGGAGTGCCAGTTACTAGTGAAAAACCTAGAAAAGAAGAAGTTTTAAGTCTTTTTAAAGATATGGAATTAAGTAGTCTATTGGAAACTACAAAAGACAGAGAACTTGAAAGACAGCAGATAGAAGAAAGTAAGTGGCAAGTAGATGAAGCTATTGACAATTACTTTAATAATGAAAAAAGACAAGTTGAAAAAAGTAGAAAAGAGCAATTAGATTTTTTAAATCAAGAGTTTGGACAAGATCAAACTTTATCAGAAGAAGAACTTAACAGAATAGATGTAGTTAATGCTAAACATGACTTACAACAAGAAGTATTAGAAAGAACTAGACAAGATAGATTAGAAACTAAACTAGAAGAAAGAAAAGAAAATCCTAATTTTCAAGAAGAGATTATTGATGAAGCTATCAATACTAATCCTACACTAACAGCAGCAAGTTTTTTTACTCCTAATTATGATACATATTTAAAAGATAAACAAGCTTTATTAAAAAAAGTAGAAAAAGCTTTGGCTAAGTTATATACTATAAGTGGTAAAAATAAAACTGCTTCTACTATTTCAAATATTAACAAATTAAACAATTTAAAAACTTCTTTACAAGAAGAGATAACTAAATTTGAAAAAGGCAGTGTAACAGAAAGTGTTTTAGAAGAATTTTTTAATAAAGATATTGAAACTATAAATACTTTGTTAGATACAAATGATTTTGACAATTTGTATTTAGCTCAAGATTTATTAGATTTCTTAAATACTAATTTAAATATTGTTAATTCAAATAGCATGTTTAATGGTATTGATGAACAAGATAGTTTAATGAAAACTATAAATAATATAATTGTTCAAAAAGTAAAATTAGAAAGAAAATTAGACAATACTTATGATAAAGTTTATTTAAATCTTTTAGATAAACATTATGTTTCATTTAAAAGACTAAGTAAATATAAAGGTATGACATTACCTCAAATAAGAGAAACTCTTTTAAATGAACTAAGGGATGCTTCTATTTTTTCAAATGAAGCTTTATCTATTGATAAAAACTTAAGTACAAAAGCAGATGTTACTAGACAGTTAGCTAGACTAGAGTTAGAGTTAGAACAAGAAAGAGAAAAATTACTTATTACTCCTGCTATTAATAAAATTAATAATATTCTTGAAAAAGGACAACAAGAATTAAAAAGACTAGGTAAAGTCACAAGAGTTTTAGGTAAGAATATTTATAATTATGATTTCTTTTTTCAAAGAGACTCTTCACAAAATAAAAACTACAGGTTAATAAATAAATTTTCTAATGATTGGTTTGATTATAAGCAAGGTATTAACAGTGTTTATAATAAAAAAATGGCTGAAGCTACTGATGCAAAAGAAAGAAATTTAGTTTTAACAGAACAGTATAATGAAATTAATTCAAATGCTGATTTTGTAAACTTTACTTTATTACATGACATATTTACAGATAATTCTTTAGATAGATTTAAAGGAGGTAATAGTGCTTCTGCTAGTGCTTACAAAAACAGTCTAATAAGTAAAATAGGTAAAGAAAACTATGATGATTTAATTAATGAGCAAAGAACAAAACTTCAACTTTTTTTAGAAAAAAGAGATGAATTAGTAAATAAAAAATTAACAAGTTTAGGTTTAAATGACTATCAAAGTTTGTCTCAAACAGAAAAAGATAAATTAAAAATAGCTATTGATACTATAGATCCTTTACTTTTTGCAGACAGTCATTTTAATAACAACACAAATAAAGTACCTGTACTTTTAGGTACTCAAAATATTGAGTTTCCTGCAAAATTAACTTACACATCTATTATACCAAAAAACGCTGAATATTTTAACTCAGATTTTAATGTAATTGAACAAAATCCTGTTTTATATGAAATGTATCAAGCTTTTAAAGAAGCAAATGATGTAATAAAAGATGGATTATTAGGTACAGGTATAGACTTAGAAAGAGGTCAATTAATGCATTCTCGTAAAAATTTTAGAGAAACTTTAATGGATAAATCTTTTGCTGAACTAGCTAAGAATGGATTAGGACATTTATTAAATATAAAAGCTTATTATGAAAACTTAAGTCAATTTCTTAAAGATATAGCCAGTGTAAAAACAGATACTGAAAAGAATAGTAAAGAAATAAAAATTTCTGGTCAACTTATTACAGCTGAAAGAATAGCTAACAGAGAGTATAGAAACACTGTTACAGAGTTAAAAAATATTTTAAACAGAAATTTACAAGACATTTCCCCTATTAATTGGAATAGTCTTCCTTCAAATATACAAAAAGAAATATTAGAACTACTAGACAAAGATAATATAGATGATATTTTAACTAAAGGAATTTTTAAAGTAAAAGATTTAAAAAAATATGCTATAGATAATGTTGTTGCTCAACAATCAATGAATTTACCTTTACTATTAAAAGCTAATTTAGATTTAGTTTCAGAACATAAAGCAAGAGTAAATTCAAAAAATACTATTTCTGTTTTATTAAACAGAATAAATAAAAAAAATCAAGAGTCAGGTACTCAAGAAGGTAAAGGAGCTGTAAAATTAGAACACTGGGTTAGAAAGAATATATATAACCAAAATATAAATAATGTTCAGTGGGGGAATATTACAGAAAAAATAAGAGGAGAAGATACTTATAATAAGTACAATGGAGAATTAAGAAGAAAGTATTATAAAAATTTTAGTCCTGCAGAAAAAAAACTTTTTGACTCTTACACAAAAAGAATTAAGAATATAAACACTCAATTAGAAGATCCTTTTTTAGATGCAAGTGTTTTTGATAAATTAAATAAAGAGAAAGAAAGCTTAGAGAACTCTATTATTTTAATGGGAAAAGATTATACTGTAGGTTCTATTGCAGAAAGTGTTCTTATAAAATTGCCTTTTTTAGCTGGGCTGGCTTGGAATCAAGTTGCTCCTTTAAAAAACTTTTTAAATGGAATGGTAATGGTTTTAAATAGAGATGGTCAATTTTGGGAAGAGGGAAATGCAAACATTGCAATGAACTTTGTTCTAGGGCATCCTCTTAAATCTTTAGGTAATAAATTTAGTTTAAATAATCATCAAGAAGAGTGGAAAAAAGCAGTTTTGTTTATTCAAGGCTTAAGAGTTATTGAAGATCAAACTTCAGAATTACAAAGAGGAGAAGAAGAAAATTCTAAAATACTGTCTACTGGTACTTTTTTTACTGATGGTATGTATTTGACTAAAAAAGTAGAATGGATAAATCAAAGTGTTTCTTTAATGGCAAGAGCACAAGATGTAATGATAGAACACCCTACTCAGAAAAACTCAGATGGTAGTCCTTATACAATTAAAATGTTTGATGGGCAGCAATTTGAAGCTCATGAAATAGTAGAAGGACAATTAGTTTTAAAACCAGAATGGAGAAGTCCAGAGAACATATCTAATTTTGAAAAAATGGACTCTGAACAAATGTTACTTTGGAAAGTAGAAAACAAAAGAGTCAATGCTTCTTTGAATGGTGATTACTCTCAAGAAGGTTCTGTCATGGGAAAAAGAACTACTTTAGGTAGAGTCTTATTTCAATTTAAAACTTGGGTAAGTCAATTTTTATATGACAGATTTGCTTATAAACAAACAGACTTAGCTTTAGGAATTGAACACTCAGGCTATTATGTAGGCCCTATAATGAATCCAAAAACAAGATCTTCAGCAATAGCTACTTTTATTAGTAAGAGTGCCTTAGCAGGGCTTGTTACAGCTAATTTTGCTGGAGGAGCTGCAATAGCTATACCAGCCTTAGCTATAGGGTATATGGCTTATAAAATTAGAAAAAATAGAAGAGAGTCTCTTTCTCCTTTACACTCAGTTACAAAACAAGGTACTTGGAATCAAACTAAATATGTAGGTTATAATTTAACTTTAGGTCTAGGTATTACAACTAGTAATATAGTTACAGGAGTTTTAACAGGTAAAAACTATATACCTCAAGTAGTTACAGATTTTGAAAAAACAATGCAAAGTGAGGAAGATAAACAAAACTTTAAAAATCTTCAATTGCTTACAAAAAGTTTACAAGCCAATATGATGACTACAATAGTGTCAATGCTTTTTATGGCTTTAAGAGGTACAGATAAAGATGATGATGAAAAAAATAAAGAACAAGATACTTGGTACATCAACATGATTTTAAATCTAGCTTCTAATGTATATAGTGAAAACAACTTTGCAGATAATCCTCTTTTAATGTATCAGAGTTTAATAGAAAAACAAGGAGCAAATAGCTTAGTAGATAATGCTGTTAAACTTAGTCTTTATTTTACTCACTTAGAAAAAGATAGAATACAGTCAGGAGAAAATGAAGGAGATTCTAGAACTTGGAGACAAGCTAAAAAAATGTTCTTACCTATGATGATTAGAAACATTGATAAAATAGGTACAAAAGATTATTTATTAGGTTATGAAAGCTTAGTAGGAAAGTACTATAAACAAGATTCTCCATTTGAAGAATTCTTTGATTCAGATTTAAAAAGGGAACTTAGTAAAAGAAGAGCTAAAAGAGCTGATGTAAAAGAAGAAATTAGAAAAGAGGTAGAAAAGTTTTATGATATTCCAGATACAAAAAGAGCTGAAGCACTCTTAAATGAAAAAGCAATTTCAGGTTATCAAAATGACAATGTAAAAATAGAAGGAGTGCCTGAAATTAACAAATCAAATTATGATGAAAATGAAAATCTAATAGAATAATTATGGCAACTAAAAAACACCCAGGATTTAAAGCTGTACAATCAAATATAGCTTCTAAACAAGGAGTATCTCAAAAAGCAGCAGGAGCAATACTTGCTTCAGCAACTAGAAATGCATCTCCTGCAGCTAAAGCTAAAAACCCTAACTTGAAAAAGGTAAAAGGTAAATAATCTAACTTAATCTTTTTATTATGAACAACCCTTTAAGATTGAAACCCCATGAAATTAAGGCTTTAAACCTCCCTATTCATGCTCACAACAGGTATAGGTTACCAGAAGACAAATTGAAACAACTCTTAGAATTAAGAGAAGACCAATCAGAAATAAAAAGACTATTTTTTGACATAGAAACATCTCCTGATGTTGTTTATAGTTGGAGAGCAGGTTGGAATATTACAATTACTCCTGAAAGTATAATAGAAGAAAGAAGAATAATCTGCATTTCTTATAAATGGGAGAATAAAGCTAAGATACATAGACTTACTTGGGATGCAAATAAAGATGATAAGCAGATGCTTATTGATTTTATCAAAGTGGCAAATACTGCTAATGAACTTGTAGCCCATAATGGAGATAGGTTTGACCTTAAATGGATAAGAACAAGATGTATTTTTCACAGGATACTTATGTTTCCTAACTACAAGACTGTAGATACTCTTAAAAAAGCTAAATCAGGATTTTATTTTAATTCTAACAAATTAGATTACATTGCTAAATTTCTTAGTGTAGGAGCCAAAATGGAAACAGGAGGTTATGATTTATGGAAAAAAGTAATGAATAATGATTTAGAAGCTTTAGAACTTATGGGTCAATACTGTGACCAAGATGTAATAGTCTTAGAAGCTGTGTATCAAGAAATGAAGAACTACTTTAAACAAAATACTCATCAAGGTGTACTTGATAGTAAAAATAAATATAGTTGTCCTTCTTGTGGTTCTGAAAAAATAGAGTATTTAAAAGTGATTTCTACACCAGCAGGTACTATAAAAAGAATTATGAAATGCAAACCTTGCAATCATGTATATGAAATTAGTAATGCATCTTATATAGTATACTTGAAATTTCAGTCAAAAAATTTCTTATAGTGGAAAAAAA
>Ga0209442_1000365_pt1 | contig 27100 bp, 30 predicted proteins | sample LauGreSBDMM110DD_2_FD_187565 | JGI IMG/M metagenome (GOLD analysis project Ga0209442, IMG submission 187565) | Freshwater lake microbial communities from Lake Michigan, USA - Sp13.BD.MM110.DD (SPAdes) (version 2) | ecosystem: Environmental > Aquatic > Freshwater > Lake | place: Lake Michigan...
TGCAGGTTGGCGTGATTCGACTCCTCTGCGCCCGCGCACGCGCCGCAGGTCTGAATCCAGCGAAGGATCCGATCCCCGGACTTCGACGCGACATTATCCTCACCGCCACGGCGGATGAGGAGACGGGCGGCGAAGACGGCATCGCACTCGTCCTGCGCGATCGAAAGCACTGGCTCGATGCCGCGGTTGGACTCACCGAGGCGGGGGGTATGACGATCACCGCCGCCGGCCGGCGCATCTATCCGCTGCAGGTTGCTGAGAAGGGCTTCGCTCGATTCAACATCACCGTAAGCGGACGATGGGGCCACGCCTCCATGCCAGATAGCGACAACGCCCTCCTGCGCGCCGCGCAGATCGTAGAGCGCGTCTCCGTCCCTGGCCCCGTGCAGCTTGTTGCAGAGAACGAGGCGCTGATTAGCGCACTCCGCGCCGCACTCCCTGAGCAGGCGATCAAGCGTCTGGAGCGCCTCCTCGCCGAGAAGACCTTCAGCGATGCGGTTCCACTGAACAGCGAAGCGCCAACCGCCGGGTGCGCCCCTGAGCTGCTCCGCGCACTCCGCGCCGTCCTGCGCGACACGTTCGCCCCAACGATCATCGCCTCAGGAATTCGCTCCAACGTGTTGCCAGGTTCGGCCACGCTCACCGTTGATAGCCGCATCCTCCCAGGCACCACGCGCGAGCAGGCGCAGGCGGCAATGATGGAGCGCATCGGTGCCGACCTCGCACCGTTCGTCAAGGCGGAGCTGACCGAGTACGGCGACGCGGTGAGCAACCCGATGGATCACGAGATTCTCGGCATTGCATCAGCTGCGATTCGTGCGCGCGACAGTGAGGCGATCCTGATGCCAGCGGTTGCTCCGTACGCCACCGACGCAAAGATCACTGTTCCAGCTGGGATCCCAACCTACGGATTCTCGCCATATCTGTTGGATCCGAAGGAGCGCTTCATGGAGCGCTTCCACGGCGTTGACGAACGCGTCTCAGAAGAGGCGCTCGCCTGGGGCGTTGAGGTCCTCTACGACGTCACCCTGGGGTACGCGGGGGAGTAGCCGGCGCGCGCGTCGCTAGCGCAGCAACCGCCGCCGCAACAAGTCCGCGCTCCGCAGCCGGTAACCGACGCACCACGCCAACGAACTGCTCCGCGCGACCGCGATCAATGGCGGTGAGCATCGCTTCGCCCGCCACAGCGAGAAGGTGCACGCGACGACGTCGATCATCGGCGCTGATCACGCGCAGCAGCTTGCGCGCAACGAGTCCGGCAACGAGCCGGCTAGTCGCCGAGTGTGATCGTCCGAGTTCTGCTGCAATCTCCGCAACGTTTCGCGCGCGACCATCGGCGAGTAGATAGAGCGCGGCGACCTGCGCCAAAGAGAGATCGGTCGGCGCGAGTTGCTGTGCGGTGGAGAGGACGAGCTCACGCCAAAGCCTGCGAATGGAGACGATGCGGCCACCGATCTCGCCGAGGCTTTGACGACGACGCGATACCTCGTCGATCCCGCTACCGAGGGGTGCTCGCCCCGCACCTGCAATGCGGTTGCGCAGCTCATCCGCAGCACGGGAGAGGTCTGGTAAACGGCGTCTCTTATTTGTATGCATACACGCATATAATACACCCCTCGCGCGCACTCCCCCTCTACGATGCCCGCATGTCCCCAATCACCACGTGGATCTTCCCTGGGCAGGGCTCGCAGGCGGTCGGCATGGGTAACGAAGCCCTTGCCGCCTCCCCTGCCGCACGCGCCGTGCTGGCCGAAGCGGAAGAGGCACTCGGCGAGAAGATCGGCGCACTCATTGCGACCGGACCAGCCGAGGCGCTCGAGCGCACCGAGCAGGCGCAGCCCGCAATCCTGATTATCTCCATTGCACTCCTTGAGGCGGCGCGCGAACGCGCCGCGGCGCGCGGCGAAACGCTTGAGACGCCGATCTTCGCCGCCGGGCACTCCGCTGGGCAGTATGCCGCCGCCGTTGCGGCGGGCGCACTCAGCATTGGCGACGCGGTGAAACTTTCGCGCAGGCGCGGCGAGCTGATGCAGACATCTGGCGGCGGACGCCCTGGCGCCATGGCGGCGATCCTCGGGCTCCCTGAGACCGAAGAGTCACGCATCGTCGCCGAAGGTGCGGCGCACGGCGTACTCGTCTTGGCGAATCGCAACTCTCCGGGGCAGATTGTCCTCTCCGGCGAAGTTGCCGCGATTGAACACGCCGTTGCCGCCGCATCCGCCGCTGGCGCAAAGCGCGCCGTACGGCTACAGGTGAGCATCGCCAGTCACTCACCACTGATGGAAGAGGCCGCGGCGGGGATGCGCGAAGCACTCAACGCGGTCACCGTCCACGACCCGAAGATCACCATGCTCGCAAATGCAACCGCAACGCCGATCCGCACCGCTGCAGAGCTGCGCCGCGAACTCTCCGATCACCTCACAACTGGCGTTGACTGGATCGCCGCGATCGGCGCAACCGCCGCCGCTGGAACCCAGCGCTACGTTGAGATTGGCTACGGCCGCGTCTTGAGCGGTCTCGTGAAGCGCATCCAATTGGCAACCGGCGCCGAGGTCCTCTCCATTGATGAACTCCCAAGCAGCGCAAAAACAGCAACGACAACAGCGGCCGTAGCGGGCTAGGAGGCGAGATGCGCGATCCAGATCACACGCGACGCGTCGTCATCACCGGTCTCGGCATCGTCTCGCCAATCGGTAACGACATTGCCGCCGCGTGGTCGTCACTCACGGGAATGAAGAGCGGCCTTGATCGCATCACGCACTGGGATCCAACCGCATATGCGCCGTACGTTGTTGCTGGCGAAGTGCGGGACTTTGATCCCGCCGCCTGGCTGGATGCGAAGTCAGTGCGCCGCACCGGTCCGGAAATTCACTGGGGTGTTGCCGCCGCAAAGCAAGCACTCGCGCATTCAGGTCTGGAGATCACCGACGGAAATCGTGAGGAGATCGGTGTGGTCTTCGGTTCTGGTGCAGGCGGCCAGGGGCTCTTCATTGAGAACCAGATGGCCTGGAAGGAGAAGGGTCCGCGCAGCGTGGCGCCAACCTTTATCGCGCACGGCTTGGTGGACAGCACCTCGGGCATGATCGCCATTGAGACGGGTGCAGTGGGACACAACATGGCGGTCGTCTCCGCCTGCGCCACAGGCACCCACGCGCTAGGCGAGGCGGTTGAAGCGATCAAGCGCGGTGACGTGACTGCCGTCATCGCCGGCTCCACGGAGAACCCACTGATCGAGGTTGCCCATATCGGCTTCATGAATATGCGCGGCTTGGGCGCACCACGCGACGGCGAAGGTCCAAGCTCCACATCGCGACCGTTCGACCTAGATCGCGCCGGCTTCGTCTTGGGCGAAGGCGCGGGCGCCTTCATTGTGGAAGACCTTGAGCACGCGAAGGCGCGCGGTGCAACGATTTATGCAGAAGTGGTCGGCTACGGTTCGTCCGCCGATGCCCACGACATGATCCAGCCGATTGAGGGGGGTGCCGGTGCGGCGCGCTCCATCAAGTGGGCGCTGCAGCGCGGCAAGATCGACGCCTCGGAGATCGACATGATTAACCCGCACGGCACGAGCACCCCTGTTGGCGATGCGCGCGAGGCACTCGCCTTCCACAGCGCACTCGGCGCACGCGCGGCGCAGATCCCGATCTCCGCAACCAAATCGCTCACCGGCCACCTGATGGGTGCGGCGGGGGCAGTTGAAGCAATCTTCACCACCCTCTCCCTCCACCATCAGACGGTCCCAGGGACGCTCAACACACGCAACGTGGATCCCGAGTGCAACCTGACCGTGGCGCTCGAGACGCGCCAAGCACCGCTCCGCGCGGCGATCAGCAACAACATCGGGCTCGGCGGCCACAATGGCGCCGTAGTACTGCGACACTGGACCGGGAAGTAGGAGGCGAGATGACAGAGCAGAACGCACCACGGAGCGACGCACAGCGCGCCGTCATCACCGGCTACGGCGCGATCACGCCGATCGGCAATAGCGCCGCCAGCTACTGGTCAGCGCTGATCGCTGGGACCTCAGGTGCGGGCCGCATCACGCACTTCGATCCATCCGCCAACGAGGTGCAGATCGCCGCCGAGGTGAAGGACTTTGACCCAACCAAGACGATGGAGATGAAGATGGCGCGCCGCATGAGCCGCTTCGTCCAGTTTGCCGTTGCCGCCGCAACCGAAGCGATTGAAGATGCAGGACTTGCCAACATCCACGAGTGGGATGCAGAGCGCCGCGACCGCGTCGCCACCGTCATCAACACGGGCGGCGGCGGCATCGAGCAGGTCACAATGGGGAGCGACGCCTTCCGTGAGAAGGGTGGCCGCTTCGTCAGTGCCTTCGCCATCCCAGCGCTGAGCCCAAGCATGGGTGCCTGCCTGGTGAGCATGAAGTATGGCCTCACCGGCCCCGCCATCACGCAAGCGGCCGCCTGCGCCACCGGCGTCCTCGCCTTCCAGGACGCACTGCGCCTCATTCGCAGCGGCGAGGCGGACATCGTCATCGCCGGCGGCGTAGAAGCGCCGCTCCTCCCGATGGCGTTTGCCGCACTCGGCAACATGGGGGCGCTCAGCAAGCGCAATAGCGAGCCAACACTCGCCAGTCGTCCGTTCGACAAGAACCGCGACGGCTTCCTCTTCGGCGAAGGCGGCGCCGTCTTCGTGGTGGAGTCACTCGCACACGCAAAGGCGCGCAACGCCACCATCCGCGCTGAACTCCTCGGCGCTGGTGCAACCGCCGACGCGTATCACATCTCCGCACCAGAACCAACGGGCCGCGGCGCCGCAGCCTCCATGTCAAAGGCAATCAAAGACGGTGGCGCGCAGGTCACGGACATCAGCTACATCGTTGCGCACGGCACCAGCACGCCACTCAACGACCTCACAGAGACCAAAGCGATCAAGCGAGCACTCGGCGAGCACGCCTACAAGATTCCGATCAGCTCCCCAAAGAGCATGGTCGGCCACCTGCTCGGTGGCGCCGGTGCCGTTGCCGGCCTCGCCGCCATCAAGGCGATCGAGACGGGCACCATCCCGCCAACGATCAACCTCGACACGCCAGACCCCGACTGCGATCTGGACTACGTCCCAAACACCGCGCGCACCAACCAACCAGTGGACCGCGTCCTCATCAACGGCTTCGGTTTCGGCGGCCAGAACGCCTCTGCCCTCTTTGGGAAGCTGCGCGGCTAGCTCCGACCGCGCAACCGTTGAGCTATCTTTCGCAACAGCTGAGCGAATACTAAACCGAACAAGTTGATGGCCAGAAGCACGAGTGTGCGTATCCCAAGGCGTGCAGAGCCGACCGCTGCTGCAAGCTGCCTCGCTTCATCTTGAGGCGTGGTCCTTCTTGGAGAACTGAAGCCATCCATGACGCCCGGAACATAGCCTTCATCAACGGTGGTCCTAAGTGAAATCAGTCCAAGCGCGCGCAGCTGACCGTATAACGCATGCGCGAGGATGCTCGAGCGTCGCTCTTCATCGCTGCTAGCAGATTGGCTTATCTGATTAAACCTTTCTCTGTCGACGATAAGTTCATCTAAGTTGCCAAGAATTTTTACGCCAGAGCTCCGAAGCCCTTCGACGATCCGCGTTGACTCGACGACGCAGCGGTCAGCGTACTGCGCTGGAACTCGGCCGGCCCTAGAGCCGTCAGACTGGACACTTTGTTGAATTTGAGGGACCGCGCCGCGGGTCACTGCGAGATATCTAAGCTCGGGTGGTACCCCATTCTCTTCGGCCAACAGGTTGTAACGCCGAATCGCCTCCACAGTCACTCCATCAAGTGACACATTCCGAGCGCGTCGATTGGATCCGAGAGCACCCTCTTTTGCACCAATAAGTGACTCCATATGGCGCAACAGACGATCGGGCTCCGCATCATCTACGCAGATAGCGGTGATGGCGCGATAGCCGAAGACTTCTCCCCAACGGCTAACTAGCTCATCGTGCCGGTGCTGATGCCAAAATCTCGTGCTAGAAGGGTTGGTGCTTGGCGAAAATACCAGCTCCAACCATTCCGTAAATGAATATGTCGCACCTTCAATGACGTTTTGCATCCAACGAGATGGAAGTATTCTGTCGAGCGATCGCAGCGCAACGACAATTTGGTACTCAGCACCAGGCAACTCTTGCGAGATCATCCTAATTTGTGCTGGAGTGGCCGCTGCGAACCATTCGCTTGAGACAACTACAGTGGGTTCAATCGAATTCTCAATCTCCTTCAGGAGCTGCTTCCAGGCTGACGCTGGCACCTGTCGACCCGTAGTCCGGTCTCTCCGTCTTGTTGCCGCCATCGCTGCAGCCGCTGACTGCGTCCCACTGCCAGCATATCGAATCCCCATTTGCATAAGGTCATCGCGGTTTCGATGAAGGGCATCTTGCAACATCGTCGACCCGGTCTTCGGGGGCCCGATATGGATAACCACTCGTCGAATCATTAGTGCACTATACGGTACACCGTAATCAGCTGACGACATTTCGAAGTTCGGGAAGCAACACGCCGATCCCACGCACAGAACGCTCGGTGATTGGATTGGCGATCAATAATCTCGTCCGCACCGGCGACCACGAACAAAGCGAGCTGATCAACGATCTCACCTGCGCTCCCCTCAACGGTGGGCATCTCCTCTCCAAGCGGTCGCTCTGTGGAGGTTGCGAGCCCGCTCACTTACGGAGATGCAGGAGCAACCCTCACGGTGTCAACGTCGCCAGATGCGATCAGGCTAATGGCGACCCCGTCAGTCACGAGGGTCTCCCCGAGGTAGGTGACGTAGCCACTGTCAATCCAGCTGAATCCCTCAACTTGGCCTGACACCATCTCGTGCGTAACGGAACGATTCGGAATGTAATAGGCAAACGCTTTTGAATCTCCAGTCCATTTGTAGGCCCACGGCTCCCAGACTCGATTGCTGCGGTTCAACAGATTCACCTTGTAGACGAGCAGCCCATAAAAGCCCTTGGGAAAGGCTGCTCCGACCGGCTGCCCGCGATTCGGGGAGCCGCTCCAATCGCTCCGTCTCCGAGATTCCACCACGAGGACCTCATGGTCTGAGAGCTTCACGAGAATCGCCTTGGTCCCCTGCTCGGTTCGATCAATGGGCGAGAGCGTCACGTCGGCGCTCTTGAGCACACTGCGTGAGGCGCAGAAGAACTGCCCAGGTACATCCCATCCAAGGGTGAGTGTGTCCCACGACTGAAGGGCGAAGTTTGATTCGTTTGTCATGATCCCAAACGGACTCCCATCATTTGGCGCATGGCCTGCAAGGCCATGTGGGTGCAGGTTTTCATGAAGAAACCAGGCCCACGGAGTCCCGGGCCGCGATAGAGCCACGCCCCTGCCGCGATAGAGCCACGCCCCTGTTGCATTGAGCTGATAGTTAATCTGTCCCTCATCAGTTTGCCCCACTGACCACGTGGTCATCGCATCCCAAATGTTCACAATCCCTGTTGGGTAGATGAAGAAGACAACCTTTACACCGGTGTAGTCAAAGAGCGCATCTGCATCTTCAAGGAGGTCTTGGCCAATGTGGATTGCCTCTCGCGGGGTAACTGGAACTGCCCCAGGAGCTGGGCCGCCGGTGTCATTGCCAGGGTGGTCCCACACATACTCCGTTGACGGCTTTGAGGCCCGGATCCATTGGTCTGATGTCTGCCAGAGGTACTCCATCTTTCCATTAGAGAAGTGGCGTAACCAGTCATTTACGTTGGCGATGATTGGATCAATGATGGCGTTCGGGCTGTCCACCCCTGGCGCGTCAGAAAAATCAATTGGGATGAGTGCGACTGAGACCCTCCCCTGCTGGGGGATACGCTCCGCACTTGCCGGAAACGCAATCGCGCCATCGCGTATTGGCGCTCCTTGTAGACGACAGGTGCTGAGCGGCGCTTGTGTTGCTGCAAAGCCTGGGGGCTGTGGCGTAGCAAGTAGCTGTACGTAGTGACGCTGTTGCCCAGCAACCCATCGGCACTCGAGCCAGCCAACGTCATTCTTGAGGCGTTCGCCAACAGTGGGGCATGGCGCACCCGCAGCTAAGCCAGTCGTAGCAGAGGAGCTTGGGGCTCCTGAAACGGTCGGCATGCTCGATGCCCCCGCTTCGGTGGGGGCTGATGCGGAGTGCGTCGGAGAAGGACTTGCCCCAGCATCGCTCGAAGGACTGACGCTTGAGGGCGTGCAGCCCCCCACGATGAGCGCGAGAGCGACCAATACCGCACCGACCCGATTAGCCATCAAGACGAAACATTACACAGAGCAGCGGGTGCTGGCAGAAAGAGAGGCACAAACCCTCGCTGGGGCTGCCCCCAAACCGCATTTCCAATTCGCTCCCGAGGAGGGATCGGAAGGTCTCCTAGGGCCTCTGGAGGTCAGATGCAGGTGTCTGGAGGAATCCTGAGGGATCTGAAGGGATCGGAGATCCCACCCGAAGCTCCACCCAGCAAGGATCCTTCTCGGACGAAAGGGTATATAGGCGGGAGCTAACTCAGAGAAACATCTAATCGCTTAACAAAGGAGACTTCTCAGGTTGGCCATCGTGCGATAGGGTGAGGTATGAGACTCCTCACAACGCTCGTGCTTACCGCGGCGCTACTAGCAGGGTGCAGCAGCGCAGCATTGACTCCAGCCCCGGGTGGCTCTATGGAAGCTCAGCAGCCAACACCAACAACTGCAATTAATTACGCCACACTTTGGGAAAAATATTCTTGGGTTAAACCAACCTCTTCATCTTCTGTTGCAGCTGCTGCAACTGATAAATTTAAAGCCTATGTGGCGGTAACTAGAAACAATGACACTGTAATTAAAATTGCTGCCCAAGACGGTGCTGATCAAACCTTAGTCAGCTGGGTTAAAGATGGATCGAATCTAGTCGCGAAGGCATTTGATTATCCAAAATTCAGTAAACCATTTTTAGCAGTAATTGGCATTGATCGTGCATGGGTGGAAAAAACTTACATCGAGAATGGCTATAGTGTTGATGAGGCAAAAAATGATCGTGGCAGAGCTTTTGCTGAAGGAGCACCAGGATTCGGTGGTTCGACAACTAATACTTATAACTCGGGTGTAATAACAAGAGGCAACTACCTAGTGATTGATAAATTGGGGATGATGCAGTTACCTGGACATGAAACTTTCCATGCTGTTCAAGAGCGGATATCAGGTGGTGTTCCAAGTCCAGATGGCTTAGGAATTGCACCAGAATGGTTTTGGGAAGGTGCGGCAACTTTTATAGGATTACAAACCGCAAGTTACTTAGGGTTGGCTGACTATACTGCTGAAGGAAGAGAATTTGCTCTTGAACGCACGAACCTTCACCCTCCAACTAAATCATCTCCTCTATCAGAAGCAACAAAAATTGATCAATCACCGACCGACCCTGATCCATACGGAATTGGCGCGATTGCAACTGAGTTCTTAGTAGCTAATGTTGGTATGGAGAAATTTATGGAAGTTTATAAGAATCTAGGTAAGAAGCAAAAATTTGCTGATTCATTTGAAACTGCAACTGGGGTTGAGTTAACAGATTTTTATACAATGTTTGAAGAGGTACGTTCAGATTTAGGAATTCCGCGAAGCTAATACTCATCGACCTGCGTGCCGGCATGGCGACGTACTTGGCGAGTTCTGGAGAATCCATCGCAACGGTGCAGCTCGCCCTCGGGCACTCAGATCCTGTGGTGACGATGCGGCACTACACCTTCAGCACCCAGAAGAAGGTAACCGCAGCCTTTGACGAGGTTTGGGGGGCTCGACCGGGAGAAACGCTTGCAGAGCAACTTCCACCCAACGCCGAAAGCGGCGTCGATGAGGAGACGATCCCGAACCTTGGGAAAGTGGCATTCCGTGCGGGAAAGAGTGGCGGAGAGAGAGGGATTCGAACCCTCGATGGGGTTGCCCCCAAACCGCATTTCCAATTCGCCCCCGAGGAGGGATCGGAAGGTCTCTTAGCGCCTACTGAGGTCAGATGCCGGTGTTTGGAGGACTCTTGAGGGATCTGGAGGGATTGGAGATCCCACCCAAAGTCCCACTAAAGAAGAGTCGCCCTATAAGCCAGACAGAACTTTCTTGGCCTTCGTAGATACAGCCTTTCTCGAATCTTTCTGAAGGCTTTTCGCTACAGCAATGACCTCTGGTTGAATCTTTGGATCAATCTTGGCTAACTTCTCAAGGAGTTTGATTCCTTGGGCAAGAATCATCCAATCTTCACTCTCTTTCAACCATTTCAAGGTTAATGTCTTTATGCTCTTCAACTCAGTGGGTGAGAACTCTTTGATGAAATCAAAGTACAAAGTTATCAATCCGAGTCTGACTACATTGTGCTTACTTTTAGAATAAATCTTCACTAGCGCTTCCTTATGAGGATCAAAGAAATCCTTATCGGCGCGCATTAGACGCTTCGTGGCATTCATAGCTCTCATGGCAACGATGGAATCTTCATGGAGTAGCAACTTCAAGAGTTGGGGAAATAGATTTGAATTGGACTCAACTGCCTTTACAACTTTCAGTGTGTTGCCAAGAGAATTAGGTTTTCCAATCGCCAACTCTGCCGCAAAATTCATTTTCCTAACAACAGCTGCCATATAGAAATTCTACAATATTTAAAACTTGGAAGAAGAGTCGCCCTATAAGCCGGAATTAGTATCTGATCTCCAGGTAGGCGCTCGCCACGGCGGCGTCGATGAGGAGACCGTCCCGGACTACGGAATGGTGGCGTTTCGTGCGGGGAGAGCTGGCGGAGAGAGAGGGATTCGAACCCTCGATGGGGTTGCCCCCAAACCGCATTTCCAATTCGCCCCCGAGGAGGGATCGGAGGGCCTCTTGGGTCCTACTGAGGTCAGGTGCTGGTGTCTTGAGGACGCTTGAGGGATTGGAGGGCATCCGAGGTCCCACCGGGAGTCCCACCCAGACCTCCGCCCAGTAGTTGGCGAACAGCTCTTACCTAAAATCTCATACGGGAGTATTCGCTCCTGCACCCTGAAACACCGAACACGCGCCCCCGAGGAATTGCCCAGCTGAGATGTTCGTGCGTGAGCTGGAACTCGTAGTACTAAGCCAACCTACCGGCGAGCACCAATGCTGGACCAGACCGAAAGCGTTGGATCTGTGACAATTCGACTCTCACTCCACGAGTAGACAAATCAATTGTTAACTCCGCGATCCACTCTACTGCAGGTACCGTGTCTGGCATGGCCCACGTGTGCAAGAGAACAACCAACGCGCCGCCGGGAACGAGAACACGAACACACTCGTTGAGACCAGCCGCCCTGTCACTCCACAATTGGATGTTGTTAACACTAACAACAGCATCTTGCGAACGATCTGGCAACGGAATCAACTCTGCCGCAGCCCGCTCTACTCTTGAGAGGTGTTCTACCCGCGCGCGGCGACACCGAGTACGGGTTCGCTCAACCATCACTTCTGACGGGTCAAGCCCAATCACCAGTCCGTTAGATGCTCGACGCGCAGCTGCGACTACTCCGACTCCTGGTCCGCAGCCAATCATCAATATTGTGGCATTAGGTCCCGGATTCGCTAAATCGACTGCCGCATTCTCCATGTCCGCATTGCCAATAGCCATCACAGTCGCCATGATTCGGCCACCCCAGCCATCCCACGGCAAGATTCGATTCAAGATGTCCACAACAATATGGTGCCACACACGCGTTCCACAAATAGCGTTTCACGTTCCCTGCTCTATCCTGCGGAGGGAAACGAGATGAAGATGGTGGCGGAGAGAGAGGGATTCGAACCCTCGATGGGGTTGCCCCCAAACCGCATTTCCAATGCGGCGCGTTAGGAGGTGAGCTTGAGCCTCCGCAGGCGCAGGGAGTTGGCGACCACGCTGACGCTGGAGAGGCCCATCGCGGCGGCGGCGAGGGCGGGGTCAAGGCCGATGCCGAAGGCCGGGAGGGCGAGGCCGGCGGCGAGTGGAACGAGGAGCAGGTTGTAGCCAAAGGCCCAGGCGAGGTTCTGGCGAATCGTCCGCGTCGTGGCGCGGGCGAGATCCACAAGTGCTGGCACAGCGCTCGGGCTTCCACTCGAGAGTGTTGCGGCGGCGGCTTCACTCGCCACTTCTGTGCCACCACCCACCGCAATGCCCACGTCGGCGGCGGCGAGTGCGGGTGCATCGTTGATGCCATCCCCCACCATCCCCACGCTGCCATGTGTGGCGCGGACCTTTTCGACGACATCCGCCTTGCCGCTCGGCAAGATCCCACCGAGTGCCTGACTAAGGGGCACGCCTACGGCTTGTGCCACGGCGTTCACCACCTCTTGGCGATCACCAGAGACGATCCACGAACTGATGCCACGATCGGTGAGTGCGCGAATGGCGGCGGCCGACTCGGGTCGCACCGAATCGGCGAGGCTGATGATGCCAGCGGGTGTGCTGTCTGCAATCACGTAAAGCGGTGTTGCGCCAGACTCTGCCGCCTCGCTCGCCCACGCATCGAGTGCGCCTGCTGCGTCACTGCTGCTGAACATGCCCTTGTTGCCGATCTCAAGGCGGCGGCCATCCACCGTTGCGCGAAGGCCGCGACCTGGGACAAGTTCAACGTCGATTGCGGTTGGGAGCACCACGCTGCGGGCGGAGGCTGCGGCAACGACGCCACGTGCGAGTGGATGCTCGGAGCGCGCCTCTGCGGCGGCGACGGCGCGGAGGAGCGCGTCGGGATCGTTCGCGAAGGGACCGTTTGGGTGCGGGCGGAGTGCGGCGAGTTGGAGTGATCCGGTGGTGAGGGTGCCCGTCTTATCCCAGAGGATCGCCTTCATCTTGCCAGCACTCTCGAGCAGCGCCGCATCGCGGACCAGGATCCCCGCCTCTGCGCCGCGACCCATCCCTACGATCACGGCGGTCGGCGTGGCGAGGCCCATCGCGCAGGGGCAGGCAACAACAAGGACGGCGATGGCGGTGGCGACGGCGCGGACGAGCTTCGGCTCTGCGCCGAAGAGGTACCAACCAACGAAGGTGAGGATGCTGATCAAGATGATCGTAGGGACGAAGATCTCCGAGATGCGATCGGCGAGTCGCGCAATGGCAGGCTTTGATGCCTGCGCCTTCTCCACGGCGGCAACGATCCGCGCGAGCGTTGTCCCCTCCCCAACAGCGGTGGCGCGCATCACGAGCGACGCATCAGTAAGAAGCGCACCAGCAACTACGCGGTCACCTTCGCCACGCTCCACTGGCGCCGATTCGCCAGTGAGGAGTGATTCGTCAATTGCGGCGCGACCGCTGATGATCACGCCGTCCACTGGGACGCGGCCGCCAGGACGCACCAGAAGGAGATCGCCAGCAATCACGCTGGTGCGCGGCACGTTCCTCCCTGCTGGATCGCTTGCGCTTGTCAGTAGCTCTGCACTCTCTGGACGAAGTGCAAGGAGGCTGCGCACCGCACTGGTGGAGGCGTCTTTTGCGCGGGCCTCAAGCCAGCGACCGAGCGCAACAAATCCAAGGATCAGTGCCGCGGCATCCCAGGTTGCATGCGCCGGTACACCAACGCGCATCAGTTGGTCATGGAAGAGGGTGATGGCAACGGACCATGCCCATGCCGATGTGGTGCCGAGGCTGACGAGCGTCTCCATGGTGAGGCTGCCGTGTCTCAGCGCACGCAGTGCGCGAGAGTGAAATCTCCAGCCCACGCCGAACTGCACGATCGTTGTCGGCAAGATCAAGATCCAGTTGATTCGCTCCATAGAGATCAGGAACCACGGCTGAAGCATGATCGCCATTGCGACGAAGCCGAATACGGTCGCTCCGATCCCGTCGCGCAGCAGTGTGCGCTTCTCGCGTTCACGCGCCGCAACGCGTGTGAGCTCCATCGCCTCGCGTGCCGCTTCGCGTTCGCCTTCGTTGTTTCGCCCCACAAGGTCGAGCGCCGCGGCAGGAACTTCGTAGCCGGCGTTTGCGATGACCTTCGCGAGATCGGCCGCGCCAGTCAACTCAGGGAGATAGCGGATGGTTGCGCTCTCAGTGGCGAGGTTGACGCTCACCTCGCTCACGCCGTCCGCCTTGCGCAAGAAACGATCGATGCGATTGACGCACGAGGCGCAGGTCATCCCAGTGATGGGGAGGGCGATCTCGGCCGTCTCCACCGCCGTGGGAACCGTTGGTGCGCTCATGTTCTGCATACTCCTGGGGAGTATACAGCCTCTCGGGGCGCTAGGCTCTCCTCATGGTGCGATCCGTGCTCAATACGGTGGTCGTGATGCGCTGGGCCAGCCCCTGGGGGCCCCTCCCCGTGCTGGTCCGCAACGGCCGCATCCGTGCCATCGCACTCGATCCGCGCGCGCCGCTTCCGGAACTCTCGCAGCTGCACGATGCTCGCACTCGTGGACCAATTCGTAACGAGCGTGATCTTGCGCAACTGATGCGCGGTGTGCTGCGTGGCGAGGTTCGCGCGCGCGAACTGATCGCCGCGAGCGACCTATCTGACTGCACGCCATTCGAGCGCAGCGTCTTGACGGCGCTCGCAAAGGTTCGGCACGGCAGCAGCGTGAGCTATGGCGAACTAGCTGCGGTGATCGGCTCACCGCGCGCCGCGCGTGCGGTTGGTGGTGCGCTCGGCAAGAATCCGATTCCGCTGCTGCTCCCCTGTCACCGCGTCCTTTCAGCGAGTGGGATCGGCGGATATGGTGGTGATGCGGGGAGTCGATGGCGACCCGGTGGGAAGGCGCCGCTCGACTTTAAGCGCGCGCTGCTTACCAGTGAAGGGGTGCTGGTCGACTAGTTGCTGCGCGTTACGCGTGCAGCGTGGCGCCGTGGATGCCGAGTACTACACGCGCGCGGGGCATCTCGTGATAGACCAGACCGATCTCGCCCTGCTTCACGAGTGTCTCAATCAGCTTCGCTTCGCGATCAGGGAGGCCGATCCATGCGTCACCATCTGGCGTGGTGATCTTCACGGTGAGATCTTCATCGCCAGGGAGTCCATAGGTGCGACGAATCTCATGCACCGGAAGGTACGGGCGCGACTTCACCATGCGGCGCAGCTGTGCCGCGGTTGCCTGCTTCAGCAGTGGGGGTGCGCTATTGACTGGTGCGTCGCTCACCCGGCCACCACATAGAGTTCGCGGCTCGTAAGGTTCAGTTGATCAACCGCACTCTCGCCGCAGAGGACGATGTCTTCAATGCGCGCGCCATTAAGCCCCTCAACGTAGATGCCAGGCTCAATGCTGAAGGCGTGACCTGGGACGAGCTTCGTGGCGTTGCCTTTGACGATGTACGGATCCTCATGCTCTTCAAGGCCGATGCCGTGTCCAGTGCGATGGAAGAAGCGCTCACCGAGCCCTGCAGCTTCGATCACAGCGCGTGCCGCCTGATCCACCGATTCACAGCTGACGCCTGGACGGACGTGATCGGTTGCCGCCTGATGCGCCCGCTTCAGAATCGCGTAGCGGTGGAGGAAGTCGTCGGTTGGCGGAACGGCGCCGTTTGGGCCGGTCACCCAGATCGTTCGCGTGGTGTCTGAGCCGTAGCCACCAAACTGCCCGCCAATATCCAGCACGATCGCGTCCCCCGCCTCAATCACTTTGGCCGAAGCTTCATGGTGCGGCGAAGCGGAGTTCTTGCCGGAGCCAACGATGGCGAATGAGGCAACCTCGTGCCCAGCGCTGGCGAGTCGCTCGCGCACTTCGCGCGCCACGTCGTTCTCCGTTCGACCGACGAGCTTGCCGCTGGTGATCGCTGTCACCACCGTGTCGACGGCGCGACCGGCGGCGCGTAAGAGGGCCGCCTCTTCTGGCGCCTTCACCATGCGCAGCTTCCCGATGGCATCAGAGGCGAGGCGCATCTTCGCCGTTGCGCCGCCATGCGCAAGTGCCGCCTCAATGCGCAAGACGAAGGTTGCCCAGAGTCGGTCAGAGATCGCAACGCCAATTGTTGAGTTGCCCGCGCGCGCACCGGCGCGCACCGCCTTGGCGACGAGTGCGAATGGATCGTCAGTCTCACCGAACGGGATGGTGGCAACGTGGCCGCCGCGCATCGCTGGCGCGTCTCCCGCCATGCCCGCTTCAAGTCGCGGCACGATCAGCGTCGCCTCACCGCGCGCAGGGACCACGAGCATCGTGAGTCGCTCCAGTGCTGGCGCAACGTAGCCGGTGAGGTAGCGCATGTCGGCGCCGAAGCCGAGCAGGACGGCATCGAGTCCCGCGTCGTTCACCGCGTCGCGCGCGGCGGAGAGTCGCGCGGCATACGCGGCGGGTCCGATCAGTCGCGCCTCTAGTGCGTGGCCCGCGCCAAGGCTCGGCAGGGCGGCGGCGTAGGCGGCGCTGATCTCGGCGCTTCGGTCACTCACTAAACGACACCTCCGCTTGCACTCGGCGCCTCCAGGCTCCCCACGGCGGGGAGTGGTAGGTCGAGCAACTCTGCGAGGATCGCATGTCCGCGCTCAAAGAGGGCGCGATACGGCATAGCGCGCAGCGCCCCCGCCTCGAGAGCGGCGGCGCGGAGGGCTGGGTCGTCGTGCTGTACCAGGGCGAGGACGCGGCCGGCGGCTGCCGCCTCGCGCACCAGGACGATGGGGTCCTCAGCGCGCGTGGTGGTGTCGATCGCGATCAGATCGCGTGTGCCGATTGCTCCGTGCGCAATAAGATCGCGAAGCTCCACAACGCCCTTCAGCGTGGTCGCCTGCGCACCAAGGGTGCGGCCTTGACCGGCGAGTCGCGTCGCCCAGATCAGATCGTCGGCGAGGATGTAGAGGTGTGGCGCGCCCTGCGCCTGTTCGCTCAAGAGACGGTCCAGGTCTCCCCGCCGGAGAGGAGTCGCTGCAGATCAACGGGACCCTTGGCGGCACGCGCCGCCTTTGCCTCATCGATCTGCGCAACGAGCAGCTCGTCGTGCGTTGGTCGCGGCACGCGGCGGAAGACGCCAACTGGGACGGGGAAGTCTGGCCACCACATGCGGCTCAGGATCTGCGTGCGCGTTGCATCCTGATCGGTCTCGTCATGCACCCAGAGGTCGGCAACCGTGACGCCACTCTCGCCGATCGTCACCACTTCAGGCTGTAGCCCGTTGAGGCGGATCCCCTTGTTCTTCTCGGCGCCAAAGATCATCGGCTCGCCGTGCTTCAGCACCAGCATGCGGTCTTCCTTGACGGACTTATCCGTGAAGTCGCGCCATGCACCGTCGTTGAAGATGTTGCAGTTCTGCAGCACCTCAAGGAAGGCGGCACCAGTGTGCTCGCCAGCGCGGTGCATCATCTCCTGCAGATGCTCGGAGTGCGTGTCAACGGAGCGCGCAATAAAGCTCGCCTCCGCCGCCGCAACTAGGTTGAGTGGAATGATCGGCGTCTCAATGGTGCCCATTGGCGTGGATTTCGTCTTCTTCCCGATCGGCGACGTTGGCGACGCCTGACCCTTGGTGAGGCCGTAGATGCGGTTGTTGAACATGATCATCTTCATATCCACGTTGCGGCGCATCGCGTGAATGAGGTGGTTTCCACCAATGGAGAGGGCGTCACCGTCGCCCGTGATCACCCAGACCATCAGGTCGGGTCGTGCACCCTTGAGGCCCGTTGCAATCGTGGCGGCGCGGCCGTGAATGGTGTGGAAGCCGAAGGTGTTCATGTAGTACGGGAGGCGACCAGAGCAGCCGATCCCGGAGATGAAGACGATCTTCTCCTTGGCAACGCCAAAGTCGGGCATCGTCTTCTGCGTCTGCGCCAGGATCGAGTAGTCACCGCACCCTGGGCACCAGCGCACGTCCTGATCAGACTCAAAGTCCTTCTTCGTCAGTACGGGGAGTTCGCTCTGCGTCACGTGCTCACCTCCACACTCTCTCCAAGCAGCGACTCGGCCTTCGCCTCAATCTCGCCAATCTGGAACGGCTTCCCGCGCACAAGGTTGAAGCCAACGATATCCACCAGGTACTTAGCGCGCAGCAGCATGCGCAGCTGGCCAAGGTTGAGCTCTGGCAAGAGGACGCGCTTGAATCGCTTCAGGATGTCGCCGAGATCGTTTGGAAGTGGATTCAGGTAACGCAGTTGGGCGTGGCTGACACGCTTGCCGCGCTCGCGGAGGCGCTCCGTTGCGGAGCGGATCGAACCGTACGTTGAGCCCCATCCAAGAATCAGCAGGTCGCCCTCGGCGTCGCCCCACACCTCGGTGGCGGGAATGTCGCGCGCAACGCGCGCCACCTTCTCGGCGCGCAGTAGGTTCATGCGGTGATGATTATCTGGGTCGTAGCTGACGGTACCGAGCTCATCCAACTTCTCAAGGCCACCAATACGATGCTCAAGGCCCTTCGTCCCCGGAACCGCCCATGGCCGCGCGAGTGTCTCAGGGTCGCGCTGATACGGACGGAAGCCGCCACGATCTGATGGCGGTGCGTTCTCTACTGCGATCGAGGGAAGGTCGCTCGCCTGCGGAATCTTCCACGGCTCGGCGCCAGTGGCCAAGAAGGCGTCGCTCAGATAGACAACCGGCGTCATGTGCTTCAGCGCAATGCGCCACGCCTCGATCGCCATGGTGAAGCACTCGGCTGGCGTTGCTGGTGCAATCACGGGGATTGGCGAATCGGAGTTGCGACCGAACATGCTCATCAGCAGGTCGCCCTGCTCGGTCTTCGTTGGCATCCCCGTTGATGGGCCGGCACGCTGCACGTCAACAACAACGAGTGGGAGCTCCACCATCACGGCGAGCCCGAGCATCTCTGCCTTCAGCGCCATGCCGGGGCCGGAGGTGGTGGTCATCCCCATCGCGCCGCCATACGCCGCGCCAACGGCCGCGCCGATCGCTGCAATCTCATCTTCGGACTGCACCGTCTTGATGCCGAGGTGCTTGTAGCCAGAGAGTTGATGGAGGATGTCCGAGGCTGGCGTGATCGGGTAGCTCGCCAAGAAGAGGTCGCGCTCCGCAAGCTTTGAGGCCATCACGAAGCCGAGCGCTGTTGCCTCGTTCCCCGTGATGTTGCGGTAGGTCCCGGGTGCAAGGTGCGCTGGTGCGACGCGATAGTGCGTATGGAAGATCTCCGTTGTCTCACCAAAGGCGTAGCCAGCGTTCAGTGCGCGCTTATTCGCTTCGGCGATTGCCTCCTTGCCAGCGAACTTCTCCGCAATCCACTTCTCTGTTCCCGCCATGGAGCGCTCATAAAGCCAGAACATCACGCCGAGCGCGAAGAAGTTCTTCGTCAGCTCAATCTGCTTACTGGTGAGGCCGAGTCCATCACAGGCGCCTGTGACCATCGTGGACATGGGGATCTCGTAGAGGTTGTAGCCCTGCAGTGAACCGTCGTGCAGTGGGTCAACGGCGTAGCCCGCCTTCTTCAGGTTGATGTCGTTGAAGGCATCGGTGTTGACGATGATGCCGCCGCCCGGAACCAGGTCGCCAATGTTCACCTTCAGCGCGGCGGGGTTCATCGCCACCAACACGTCTGGTCGGTCGCCTGGCGTATGGATGTCGCCCGACGAGAAGCTGATCTGGAAACCGGAGACGCCCGGCAGCGAGCCGGCCGGCGCGCGAATCTCCGCTGGGTAATCGGGAAGGGTGGAGACATCGTTGCCGAAGAGGGCGGTGGTGGCGGTGAACTGGCTGCCGGTCAGCTGCATGCCGTCGCCAGAGTCGCCGGCGAAACGGATCGTGACTCGATCAAGCTGGGTGACGCTCTCGGTCTGGTTGCCGCTCTTGGGGCTCGTCACGCTGCTCAATCCTCCGCTTCAGTCTCCAAGCTTGAAGGTCTCAGCGCGTCCGTCGTGCGCCGTTCCGTGAGCCTACCGCATCTGGGTACATCGCCTTAAGTTCGGCCAGGAGGCGCCGCTCGTCGCGCTTGCCGAGGAAGTGCCAGAGGAGGAAGGTGGTCACACCGAGCGTCCAGAGCAGAGCCAGGGGGAGGATCGCTGGGTCCAGCGCCCCCGTCAACGTCAGGGCGCTGATACGCGCCACGCCGGCCCCCCAGAGGAGCGCCGCGCCAACCGAATAGCCGAGCGTCATCACGCTGCCGTAGCCACTCACCCGACCGAACGAGAAGAAGGCGAGCTTCGGCGCATCGGCCGGATAGAAGTAGGCCGCCTCAAGCCGATGCGCTGGCAGCACGGTGCGCCCGAAGCGCGCGTTGATCGTGCGCTCAATGAACTCGGCGTGACGTCGCGCGAAGACGGTGTAATAGAAGGTGTATCCCGCCTCGAGGAAGGCGAACGGCACCAGGAACGGAATGATCGCCGCCGCAGGCGCAGCACCGCTCAGCGTGGAGAGGGCGAGGAGTGCCACGCAGGTGAGCCCCCAACGCGTGATCTGCTGGAAGAAGAGCGTCGAATATGCGCCGAGCATGCCGCGCATGCGCCGCAGCTGCTCCTCAAGGATCCGCAGTTCCGCCCGATTGCGTTCGTTCATAAGTTCACTATACTGACGTCATGAAGTTCAAGTCGCTCGTCGCAGGGATCGCCGCACTCGTGATCGCCGCTGCCTGCAGCGCCACCCCCGAACCGAGCGGCAGCCTCCTCTATGTTGCAACCCGCTCCTGGTCCAACGGCATAGAAGAGCGCGTGGAAGTCTTCTCGGATGGGAAGACGATCATGACCCACAGTGATTACGAAGAGCGCGTCACGCTACCGGGCGACCAGATGAGCGAACTCGCTGCAGCCGTTGCGCTCCCAATCGACGCAGGGAGCAACAGTGACGATCCGATCCTTGGCGTCACGATTGGCAGCGGCGCCGAGGTGCGGCCCGCCGCACTTACGCCTGGCTCAATCGCCGAACTACTGAATAAGCTGCTCGACTCCCACACGCTGCACGAGTAACGCTCGGTCTAGCGCGCGCAGCTAGCGCGCGAGCGCGTCGATCAGGATCAGGTGGCGGCCGAGCGGCTCTGAACGAATCCCACTGAACTTTGCGCCGAGCATCTCGCTCGTTGCCTGCTCCAGCGTGGCGGGGTCCAGGTTTGGCGGGGCAAGATCAATGATCGCGAGGCGGCCACCCTTTTCAAGCCAACTGTGCGCAACCTCAACCTGTCGCGCGCGCGGCTCAGCGGCGAGCTGACTCAGAAGGAACGGAAGGAGAAGCAGGCCGGCTGGCGCACCCTCCGCACCTTCTAAGAGTGCGCGCGGATGGAGGTGCGCCTTCATGCCGTGCGCAAGGAGTCGCTGTCGCGCCCGCGTGAGGCGATCTTCGCGCGCGTCATATGCGCTCACCTCGCCGCGCGATGCAAGGAGCACCGTCCAGAATCCAATCCCCGCACCGAGCTCCACAATCCGACCACCAAACGGCAGTGTGTCGAGCCAGAGCACCGCGCGATCGAGCTCCCCCTGCCACGTTGCACCGGCGAGTGGGCCGCGATCGTACGGCGCACGATTCAGATACCACGCCTCTAGCGCGTCCGGCTCTTCTGGCGGCGGAAGGAGGCCGAGTCGCGCTGGCACCGCACCATCGGGATCGCCACTCTGTGGAGCTTCGCTCGATGGCGCGCGCGGAGGTGTAGCAACAGCAACGGGGATGCCAACGGGTGGCGTGCCACCTTCGCCACGGCGGCGCATCCCCTCTTTCAGTTTCGCCTTCAGATAGGGCTGACCGGGTGCGCGCTCAAGGCACGGCGCGCAGAGGAGTGTCCAGCGTTCGAGTGAGTCTTCGGTGCGCGGTGCAACGCTGCTGCCGCACCATGAACACGAGAACGGGGTGATCGCGCTCAGCGCGCCCGCCTCAGCGCGGCTTTGCCGCGTCGACCGCCGCTCGTGCTCCCGCCTTGTCCTTGTACCAGTTGGCGTCGATCTGAATGTAGTTCGACCACTGCGCTGGTACTGATTCGGCAGGGAAGATGGAGTTCACTGGGCACTCAGGTTCGCAGGCGCCGCAGTCGATGCACTCGTCTGGGTCGATGAAGAGCTTTCGATCGCCCCCCTCTTCAAAATGGATGCAGTCAACGGGGCAGACGGCAACACACGACTGATCAAGGACATCAACGCAAGGTTCTGCAATCACGTACGTCATCTTCTGCTCCCCTCTCCTCGGGCCGCACTAGGCGACCGATCTATGCGCCAGAATTTACCACTTCAGATCCCAATTCACATCCCAGACGGCTGGAATCCTGCGTCAAGGAAGCGGTCCGGCTCATCCTGGAAGTCGAGCAGGCAGCCACGACCGCAGAAGTAGAAGCGCTCGGAGCCCGCCGCGCCTGGCTCGGCAGCGCCGCTGTGGCGCCCCGCCTGGCTGGCGACTGGAAGGCTCGCAACATCAAGGAGCAGTGTGAGCGCCTCTGGCGCCACCTGAACCTCCATCCCGCAGACCGGATCGATTGCGATACTCATTTGACCTCCCCCTTCTGTCGCTCTGCCAGCGCAACTTCACGTCGCCGAATCTCGGCGAGCTCCCGCGCCAGTTCATCCGTATCGTAGCGCGACGCGGGCCGCTCCTCCGCGCGCATCCAGGTTGCCAGCACGGCGAAGATCGCCAGGAGGAAGAGGGCGTCCCCCACCAGCCACATCAGCGCGCCAGCGAGCTGCTGGTCTTCGAGTGGCGAGGGGCCCCAGCTCCGATTCAGGTTCTCGTAGTGCGGATAGAGCACACGCGGCGACCACATGATCGCCACGCCGAGGAAGCTGTTCTGTGGCATCTGCGTGAAGAGATAGACGAGCGCCGCTGGCCGTGAGAGTCGGTGCCGAATCGGATCAAGCGAGAAGACGGGCGCCCAGAAGAGGAGCGCCGCCGTCAGATAGAGGAGATGCTCAAGGTCATGGATGAGCGAGTTCTCAAGCGCCGCGTCAAAGAGCGGCGAGAGATGCGTCGCCCACATCACAAAGGTGAGCAGAATCCAGGCAACGAGCGGATGGGAGATCACCCCAACGGCGCGACTCTGCAGCAACGCAAGGAGGCGTGCGCGCCAACGCGGGGAAGCGAGTCGCAGCAGCAGCGTCACTGGTGCCGCGCGGAGGAGGAGGATCGGGATTGGGAAGAGGAGAAGCAGGTGCTGCACCATGTGCGCGCTGAAAAGCGTGGTGTCGTAGCGTTCAATGCCTGACTGGAGCGCGAGGAGTACGAGCAGCGCAGCCCCAACCACTGCTACGGTGCGCGAACGTGGGACCGGGTTGCCAGGGTGATCACGCCGAATTTGACGCAGTGCAAGGAACCATGCAGTGAGTCCAACGGCGACAAGCAGCGTGATGGTCGGTGGCGAGTACCAGTAGAGTGCCGCCGCCAGACTCGGCTCTGGGGGGAGGGGGCCGTGCGCTGGGAGCAGGGTTACGAGGCTCATCCCCCTTATATTGGTCCAGATCGGACTTTTCGGGTCGCGCTACACTACGGGTATGAAATTTGCGACCGCCTTTGGGCTCATCTTCGTCGTGATTGGATCCATCTACTACTTCGTCTCGAAGGATCTTGGCGGCGCCTTCCTGTTGCTTGCCCTCGGCGTTGCGATGGGAACGATGGCGCTCATCCTGCTCCACGCCATGAACTCCGAAGCCTAGAGCGGCGCAGAGCGTGGATGCACTCCGCTCGCTCCTCGAGTGGGTGGTCTCCCTGATTGGACCGCTCGTCGCACCCGACTGGGGTGCACTGATCAAGCTCATTCCAATCGGCGTCCTCGCACTCGTTGCCGCGTTCTACGGCTGGGTCTTCTTCCGCTATCGCCGTGCCGGCCGCCGACAGATCGGCATGCCGCCGCTCCCAGTGGTGAAGCCACCAGCGGGGATCCATCTCCCAGGGCCGAGCCTTGCGCCGTTCCTCATCTCCATTGCCGCCGCGGCGCTCTTCTTCTCCGTTGCGATGGGCGGCGCCGCACTCGCGGTCTCTGGCGCCGCCATGGTCTTGGCGCTGATCGCCTGGGGTCGCGAAGCGGTGCGCGAATATGACGCGATCGGCGCTGGACACAGCGATGCGCTGCAACTGCACGACGGAGCCTCTGCCACGCCAACGGGTCCGCCATCCGGCGTGCATCTTCCCGCTCCATCACTGCTCCCCTTTTTGGTGAGCGCCGCTGTTGCCGTCTTACTCTTTGGCGCCGCGATCGGCCTCTCCTTCGTCCTCCTCGGCGCACTCATGACCGCCATCGCCTTGATTGCATGGCTCCTTGATGCGGGTCGCGAATACCGCGCCGTAGAGGAGGCGGATAGCTCTGGTCACCTTGTGAACCCTGAGCCGAAGCGCGCGCCACGCATCAGCCTCGCCCTCTTCTCACTCCTCTTCATCTTCGTTGGAGGTTCGCAGTTCGGCCTCTTTGCACCAGCCGCTGGTGAAGGGTCACCAGCACCAGGGGAGAGTGTCGCGCCAACTGAGGTACCAAGCGACGGCATCCTGGTGGTGAGCGCTATGGCGGTGAAGTTTGAACAGGTGAGCATTGAGCTCGCCGCAGACGCGCCGACACAGATCCGCTTCCACAACATGGATGTGGGCATCCCGCACAACGTGGCGATCCACGAAGGTACGGTCGACGCGGTTGGCGTTGAACTCTTCCAGGGGGAGATCTTCAATGGTGACGACGAGCGCCTCTACGACATCCCGCCGCTCGCAGCTGGCGGATACGTCTTTGTCTGCACGGTGCACCCGAACATGGTCGGTGCGCTGACGGTGAAGTGAGGAAGCTCAGCGCACTCCCCACCACCGCCCTCCTTGCACTCGCGCTGCTGCTGAGCGGCTGCCAGACATCTGGAGAGCTGATTGGACGAACGATCAGCATCAGTGGTGAAGCAACACTCAGTGATCCGAAAGCGAGCCTTGAGATGAGCGATCTCGCCGCTGGAAAAGAACGCATCCTGTTGAACTTCTGGGGGAGCTGGTGCGTCCCCTGCCGTGATGAGATCCCACTCCTCGCCGCGTATGCCGCAGGTGCCGCGCCGCAGGCAACGGTCGTTGGCGTTCTCTATAAGGATGCGGCGGGACCCGCCGCTGAGGCGGCGGAACAGCTCGGCGCAACCTGGGCAAACCTCGTTGACGCAGATGGCACGATCGCTGGACAGATTCCGGTGAATGCGGCGCCGCTCACCCTGCTGCTCAACGCGTCAGGGGAGGTTCTTGATTACCAGGTGGGGTCATTCGCCTCGCTGGAGGAGATCGACGCATTCGTATCAGGGAAGTAGCGGTTGGTTGCGGGGGATGGATTCGAACTACCGACGTTACTGGAAAAACCTATTCGCAGTAGTCGCTCCTCTTTCCATTTGTGCCGTCACGAGAGGGGAGTAGATTCACCGCCATGCTGTCAGCTTCAGGCAATGAATTAAGCCAACATATTCCGTAAAGATCTGCCGGATACTCAGAATGTGCGCTCGCCCAAGCAGGATCTTTCGATGCTTCATTTTTCTGACGCATATCGTAAACGCCAAAATCTACAAACACATTATTGAGAAATCCAACTTCTGTGGCGATCACTTCACCGACCGTTACAGCGACGGGCGGACTGACTAAGTCAGTGCGACTGTCTTCCTTTATCGGAAACGCATTAACTACCGCTTCAAATTTAGCGGTTAACTTTCTTAAATGATCGAATCGGAACGAAACTCCACAATTGCCTTCAAACTCAAAGAGATACTGTATCTCTCCCAACTCTCTATAACGAGCAACACGGGTGATTTTGCCCTCTAGTGGGATCTTCACCGTTACCAAGTTATCGGTCGCATTATTAAACCCAAAACCACCGTGAGCTTTGTAATTTCCACCTCGCTCCTGTCCCGGATAAAGAATCGATGTGACTGTTGATAGGTCAACCGGCGTTTGAAGAAGTGGGGTTGGACAAGATGACTGTGGAGTAGCCATTTCGGTCGGAACAGGTTGCGGGATATCCATAAATCCTTCGGGCGTTGGAGTGGCTTCCGCGCTCCCACCGCCGCAGCCCGTTACCAGCAGCGCCGCGGTGAGTCCGAGCGCTGTGATGAGTTTCATGCCGCCAGTCTAGCGCGTGGCGCCGCTGGAGGAGATCAACGCGTTCGTATCAGGGGAGTAGAGGTTGGTTGCGGGGGATGGATTCGAACCACCGACCTTCGGGTTATGAGCCCGACGAGCTGCCACTGCTCCACCCCGCTTGCGGAGTATCGGCAGTTCGGCGCGTTGCGTCAAATCCCTCGCTCAGGCTGCGCGTGACGACGAAGGAACTCGCCGATCGGTAGCCGCGCACCGAAGCCTTCACCAAGGCTGTGTGCATACGAGACGTCCTCGCCGTCCGCCTCCTCCCAGCAGAGCAGAAAGGGGCGCCCAAACGCCGCCGCCGGAAAGTCAATCAGGCCGCGCTCAATATCGCGCAGCTCAATCCCACGCGACGCAACGCGATCAACGCTCGCCTGCATCTGATCAACGAGCGCGCGGATGCGCACCTCAACGAGCGAACTGGTGACGAGCGCCTCCTGGGTGGCGCTATCTGAATCAATCGCCTGAAGGTCGCTCTGGTCGCTCCCACCTGGCCGAGCGCCGGCGCGCTCCAGCCTGCGGAGTCGGAGCAGCTCCTGCTTCAGGCCCTCAAGGGCGGCGCGCTGCTCGCGCAGGAGCGCGATCAAGGGACGCAGGTCAGTAAGGGCCTGCGTTGCCGCCTCAATGGACCATTCACGCTTCATGCGGCAATTCTCCCACGAAGACGACCCGCCGACCAGCGCGTCGTGGGAGAATCTTCGCGGGCCGGTAGCTCAGAGGTAGAGCAGGGGTCTTTTAAACCCTTGGTCGCGGGTTCGAACCCCGCCCGGCTCACCAGACGCTTGGCGCTTGATCAGCGGCTGCGCAGCTTCCCCACCCCGAAGAAGATCAGCGCAACCACGTATCCGCCAGCGATCACCGCGCCCATCAGCGTGAGCACAAACGGGTAGCCGTACTCAATCACGTCAAAGAAGGGGTACGGATACACCGACGCGTATGCGCCGTGCACCAAGGTATAGACGAGATAGGCAATCGGAATGATAAAGACGCGGAGGGTGTCGCCGAATGGGAAGTGGCCATGCGGGCCAGCGATCCCCCAGACGATAATCGTGATGATCGGCGTGAGGTAGTGCTCAAAGAGATTTGACACGGCGTAGAAGCTCTGTGGATTTGAAGTCCCTGCCAGCAACAGATGGTAGAGCACCATCGTCATGGTGATCATAAGGAGCCCCGTGTTGCGCAGCCAGTCAAAAACGCGACCGACCCGTTGTGGGTTCCGGTAGAGCATCGTCAATGTCACCGCTACCAGCAGGTTGGACCAGGTGGTGAAGTAGCCATGTGAATCGAAGACGCGAC
>Ga0209442_1000366_pt1 | contig 27020 bp, 25 predicted proteins | sample LauGreSBDMM110DD_2_FD_187565 | JGI IMG/M metagenome (GOLD analysis project Ga0209442, IMG submission 187565) | Freshwater lake microbial communities from Lake Michigan, USA - Sp13.BD.MM110.DD (SPAdes) (version 2) | ecosystem: Environmental > Aquatic > Freshwater > Lake | place: Lake Michigan...
CAAAATGCGCGGGGCCCACTGCCAAACTGATAGACAAACCCACGGCACTCCACAAAGAGAAGCGGCCGCCTACCCAATCCCACATCGGGAAGATATTTTCTGGGGCAATGCCAAATGCTTGTACTTTCTGCAGGTTGGTCGATACCGCCACAAAATGCATGGCCACATCTTGCTGGCTGGCTGTTTGCAAGAACCAACTGCGAATGGTTTGCGCATTGGTCAGGGTTTCTTGGGTGGTAAAGGTTTTAGAAACAATGACAAAAAGGGTGGTTTCGGGGTCTACTAACTTCAGGATCTCTTGTACGTGGTCTCCGTCGATGTTCGAGACAAAGTGCACGTTCAACTGATTTTTATAATACTTGAGTGCCTCTACCATCATGGCGGGGCCTAAATCGGAGCCGCCAATGCCAATATTGACCACATCGGTGATGGCTTTGCCGGTAAAACCTTTATGAGTACCTGAAATAATGCTTTGTGAAAACGCGGCAATTTTTGTATTTACGGCCGCAATTTCGGGTAAGATATCTTTGCCATCGACCAAAATTGGCTCCGTTTGTTTGCTGCGTAATGCCGTATGCAGCACAGCTCTATTTTCAGTCTGATTGATGAGGCCACCTCCAAAATATTGTTCAATAGCGCTTTTTAAATCTACTTCGCCTGCCAACTCTTGCAACAAAGCCATTGTTTCTTCCGAAACGATATTTTTAGAGTAATCGAGTAAGAAATCATGCCATTCGATGTGCATGTTTGCTGCACGCGAAGCATCTGCTGCAAAAAGATCTTGCATTTGAACGCTTTTCATCTGCTCAAAGTGCGCTTGCAACTTTTGCCAAGCAACGGTTTGTGTGGGGTTTATTATTGGGAGTGCCATTAAAATTGAATCAATTTTACACCAGGTAGGTGCATTTAAATATTAACGTCCAAAATCGTCTTGGACCCGAATGATATCGTTTTCGTCTGAAGGTTGTGCAGCGTCAGTATGCTGCCAAATTTCTGCGATAATGGCTTGTTTGTCTAAACCAATGAGGCGGTGGCGTTCGCCTTGTGCCAATTTGATGGTTTCGCCTACTTGATACACTACAAGCTCGCCTTCTTCATCTGTTGGGCTGCGCTTCACAGCAACCGGGCCTTCTACTACCTTCCAAATCTCGGCACGGCGGTTGTGGTATTGCCAAGACAACCTTTGGTTGGGCGCTACCAGCAAAATCTTAGGGCTCAGCTTTCCACCAATGGTAAGTGTATTGACATCCAGGCCATCAAAAAAGGTGTCAGCAAAAAGCTGCGCTTGTGTTTCATCGATGACATAAAACCCTCCCCACGGCCTTGTGAGGTCTGAGTCTATGACGTTGAATTTTTGAAGTAAGGTTTCGACGTTGGGTGTCGTCATTTTTAATATTTCTTCAAATGTAATATTAAAATGAAATCTCTATATGATCTTTATGAATTTGCACCATTTTGGCACCTTTATCGATGCGCACCCACATGCCATTCACTTTCAATTGTAAATCTTGGGCCTTTGCTTTTGGCAACTTCTCTGGGGCTTGTAAGCTCACCGTATTCTTATCTAAAGTTTCAAGGCTCTTTGGCTTCCTACCCCTACGCTTCACATTCACTTCTTCCAAAGCCTTCTTGCTACGACTAAACTTCAGGCCGTTCTTCTTCAAACGGGCACGGTGATACTGCACGGTGGGCACAGAGATGTTAAAGTAATCTGCCACCTCTGCACTCGTCTTGCCATCTAAGAGCAAAGTGGCCATTTCGGCTATGTTTTGTTTAGTGAGTTTCATGGGGGGGAGATTTATCTAAATTTCACTATATATTTTTGATATCTTTTCAGCATAAACCTCTACTGTAAAATTATCATTATACGAATTTAAGGCATTGTTTGACATCTCAAATAAAAGTTTTTCATCACTCGTTATTAATTTTAATTTTTCATTGAAAACATGATAATTTTCTAACTCAATACTAAAACCGTTTTTTCCTTCGTCCACTATTTCACTAACGCCTGAATTTGGAATATTGAAATTTAAAATTACAGTTCCAACTGATAATGCCTCAATTTGAGTAATGCCAAATGATTCCTGGGTTGTAAGAGATGGAAAAAGTAATATTTTTGAACGAGAAAAATAACTTTTCAATTCCAAATTATCAACGTTAGAAATAACTTGAACTTTTTTCTCAAGATTTTTCTTTCGTATGGCATCAAGAATATTCTCTTTCAATGGCCCGTCACCAATAATATACCACACCCAATCCTCTGGTATTATAATGTTATTTACGAGTTCAATTATTCCCTTATAGTTTACAAGCCTTCCGACGGAAATTAAAATATTTTCTTTGGAAACAGCGTTAACTAACTGACTTTCACATCCATATTGAATGTATAAATGTTTGTCAGAATAAAAATCCAAAGTTTTTGATCCCTTTGCATACTTTTCGGTTCCAATAATTATTTTTTTTGAACTCTTCAATACAGTTTTTTCTAGATAATTTAATAGAAAATATGGCTTTTTTTTGTCAACTGATTCAATTGTTGCATGCCAATGAACGATTATCTTCTTTGGTCGAAACAAAAAAACTAGCAGTAAGGAAACATAATTCGGTAAATGCAAATGAATGATATCAAATCTGCGATAATTTAAAATATACCATATAATATATCCAAAACTAAGGGGCTGGCTAAACAGTATTTTTGATGCTTTTTCGATTACTTTAACTCCACCTATTTGATGGTTTTTAGAAATTTTAGAATTTGTTAATACCACATGTTCCAAATCGTTTATGTGATTTTCAACAATATTTCTCACCGCGGTTTCTATTCCACCTAGTCGAGGAAGGTAAAACTTAGAAAGATGTAGAACTGTTCTTGTCATTTAGAAATTAGTTAATGCATGATGAAACATTTTATCAACTATTTCATCTAGATTTGTCTCCGGCTTCCACCCCAACATAGTTTGAGCTTTTGTGTAATCTCCAATTAATAAATCTACTTCAGCTGGTCTATAAAATTCAGAATTAATCTTTACCAAAACTTTACCGTCATGGTTTACACCAACTTCATCAAGACCTTCACCTTTCCAAACAATATCTATGTCAATTTTTTTGAAGGACTTTTCTACAAATTCTCTTACACTAATTGTTTGATTGGTAGCTAAAACGAAATCACTCGGATTCTCTTGCTGCAGCATTAGATGCATTCCTTTCACATAGTCACCAGCATAGCCCCAATCTCTTTTTGCATCAAGATTACCTAGTTCCAATGGTGTATTATTGCCATTCTTTATTGAAACAACTCCGTGTATAATTTTTTGAGTAACAAACTCCTTACCTCTAAACTCAGATTCATGATTAAATAAAATACCAGAACAGGCATACATATCATACGACTCTCTATAATTTACGACCATCCAATGAGCAAACAATTTAGCAACACCATATGGACTCCTTGGATAAAATGGCGTGGTTTCTTTTTGTGGAATCTCCTGAACCTTACCAAACATCTCACTTGTAGAAGCCTGATAAAACCTTGTTTTAGGTGAATGTCTTCTTATTGCTTCTAATATTCTTAACACTCCGATAGCATCAACTTCAGAGGTCAAAATTGGCATGTCAAAGCTTGCCTTTACAAAACTTTGAGCAGCTAAATTATAGAACTCATCAGGCTGCTCTTTTCTTATAATATCTTCGATATTACTGTATTCCAAAAGATCAAAATATACGATTCTAACTTTATCTTGGATATTTAGGTGCTTCAGATTTAAAAAAGATACGTCAACACGACGCCTATCTGCACCGATTACTTCATATCCCAAGTCAATGAGATGTTTTGCTAAAAAGGTACCGTCTTGCCCTCCTATCCCTGTGATAATTGCTTTTTTCATAACTCTTTATTCTGTATTATTTTAGTTTATTTGATTTATTTCGTTAAGAAGATTTTTTAGCTTTTCAGCAGATTTCGACCAACTGAATTCAAAAGAACGTTGATAACCCTTTACACTCATTTGACGTCTTAAATCCCCATTTTTAATTAATTCCTTCATACTTCGGCTAATGTCTTCATTGTTGTAAGGATCTACATAAACGGCAGCATCAGCGCAAACCTCCTCAATACTTGGTATTTTGGAGACTATTACAGGACAACTATTCCGCATTGCTTCCAAAGGTGGTATGCCAAATCCTTCGTAAAGTGAAGGGTAAATAAAAAATTGACAGTTCTTGTAGAGATGAATTAAATCGTCATCAGATACATAACCGGTAAAAAAAACTCTTTCTGAATTTGATTTTAGATTGATATTAAAATGTGGGGATTTTTTCCCGACTAAAACGAGTGAATAATCCAAATATTCTAACTCCAAGAACGAGTCTATCAGACGTTTCAAATTTTTCCTTGGATCAATTGATGAAACCGCTAGAATAATTTTTTTATTACAAAGCGCACTTATTTGCTCCGTAATTTGACATCCACTTGTACTTTCTAATTGTTCTGAAACTGCATTATGGATGACCTCAATTTTATTGTTATCAATTTTTAAATTCTTAATAATCTCTTTTTTTGAAAATTCACTTACGGTAATAATCTTTAATGCGCTTTTTGCAATAATTGGTGTTGCAATTCTATAAACAAAAGAGTATGGCCAAGAAAACCATTTTTTATTTTCAAAAAAGGACAAGTCATGAATTGTTACGAGTTGATTTTTATAAAATAGAGGGCCAAGACCTGAAAAATTCAACAACAACGGCCTTCCATTTTTCTTGAGATAAGATTTTAAATTAATTTGTTCCCAAAAATGTGATTTAAGTTTTCCATATCTTTTTAAATTAAAACCTTCTGGATTTTCATATTCTAACCAGTATGGTATTAAAATTTCAAAATTGACACTATGTTTTTTTAATTCCTTACATATTTCCAAACTAAATCTGGAAATTCCATCTGTTTTATTGCAAAGAAAGCGACCGTTAATAATTATTTTTCTATTCACTAGAAATGAGTTACATCAATGATAAAAAAGACTTACTTATAACATCAGCACTGAATTTACTTAGATCAGGAGGATTACCGAAGTCACAATATTTCGTCATTTTTAGAATATTTTGATTGAATTCTTCATAATTATATTCATCCAAAATCACTTTTTGACTTATCCCTTCCAAAACTTCAATTGCACCATTATTCGTTGTTGTCAATATCGGAACATTTAATGCTAATGCTTCAACATAAACCATTCCCATCGATTCTGATAGTGATACATGAAGTAATAATTTTGCTTTTTTAATTATTGGTAATGGATTTGACGCTGCCCCTAATAAATGAATGTGCTTATTCATCTTTAAATCAGAAATTTGACCAGCTAAACTTTCTCGTTGAGTACCATCGCCCAATATTACCAGATCAAGATTAAAATTAGGGAAATCATTTTTCAGTTTTGCGTAGGTCTCAATTAAGAATTTATAATTTTTAACTAGTTCCAATCTACCAACTGCAACTAAATATCTATTTGACGGAAGTTTGAATTCTATAGATTTGTCAATTGGGAGATTTGAATTTTGATAAAAAGACTTTTGTAAAACTGCATTATATATAACTTCAATTTTTTCAGTGCGAATTTTATAATTTTCAATTAAATCTAATTTAACTCCATTTGATACTGCAACCACCTTATAAGCACGATTGTAGAAAAGTTTAATTAATACTGGAGCTAATCTACCTACTAAACCCAAACTTTTCATTTCAACGTCTTGAAAGCTATGTTGAGTAACAATAATTTTAGTCCTGTTGAATGAAAAGATATTGCAAATCAATGCAATAATATTTGGATATGTAGGGCCAGATATCAAATATTCTGCATCTGTAACCTTGAGATGACAATATAGTTTATAAAATGAGTGTCTTAGTTTTTCACAACCTAAATTAACAATTTTAATTCTCTCATTCAACTCATTTCGTAAAATTCCATCATCTGTACTTACAATAAAAGTTACCTCATGCCCTTGTTCAACAAAACTATTAGCTAAATTAATCAACGCTCTTTCAACACCTCCTAATTTGAAACTTGAACAAAAAATTGAAATTTTTTTCATTGACTATGCTAATAATTTTTTGATCCAATTTGAAATTTCTAATTCATCGATATTCAAAGTATGATTATGATCTAAAAAAAATTCAACAGGTATTTGAATATTTGTCCGGTCTATCACAAGAATCATTTTCTCATTATAAAATGATTCATTTTTAATATGATGATTTGTTGTTATTAACCTTTTTCCGTTACCCAAAGTCTCTATTGTTCTCATAGTAAGACCCGTTTGATTTGGGTGATTTATGTCAATAATACATTTTGCTCTTTGATAAAATTGATTTGTAATCTCGATTGGAATCTTTTTGAAAGTAAAAAATTCAGAACGCATGATTTGCTTTTTTATATAAACAAGATATAGATACATATACCAAGGATAGTATACTTTAAAAAATACTTTTAATCCTTGACTAACTGCCAAAGAAGCAATTTCATGTAATATATTTAATCGATCACTATGCCAAATACCAATGAATAATAAATCAATGTCTTCTGATACATATTTCGAGGTAGTCATTTTGAAGAACAACGGGAGATATTGTAGATTAAGTTCAAATGCATCTTTAGAGTCAAAGGTTTTGACTTGGTCGAAGTATGGAATTAAATACCGATAATCAAAATTTGAAATCGAATCCCATTGGTATAATATTTTTATTAATTTTTCTTTATTGTTCAAACTTTCCAAAAACATTTTGTCAAGACTCCTGCCACCTATAACTACGAGATAATCAAATTCTCCTCCATTTAATTTCTTTAGTAAAGTTTTTTGATATGAAACTTTTTTTCTGTTTAGTTGTTTCTTTAACAAAATCGTTAGCGGACTAATAAATATTTCATCAATCACTAGTTGAACATCATAACCATTTGAATGAAAAGCAGCGCTAATTATTTCATGATAGTTAAAATAACTTGGCGCTATTAACAAGACCTTATTTTTCATGAAACTTTAAATTATGCAATGACAATAACTTTTTACGTTCAACTCCAAAAACAAAGAATAGTATCAATAATTTGAAATTTAAAGCATTTCCAGGAAAAACATCAAACTTGACTTGTCCAATAAACATAACAATTGACATCATCAATAAAAAATATCGAACGCCTTCACTTTTACTAAATAATTTTGATGTTTTAATGAAAATAATTACCCAGAATATATAAACAGTCAAACTTCCAATTATACCATAAACAAACAGCATTCGCAAATAACCTGAATCCGTAAAAACCCCCATGTAATGTATACCATTTTCAAACTTTCTATTTGGATCACCAATTAAGAGGGTCTGTAAATTCTTGGGCAAAACTGTTAAATTATTATATACCAAATCATACAATGATTCGCTTTTTTCAAATCCTTTTGCTTCTGAGTTAATAAATACCTCAAAAATCCAATTAAACGCAAAATCAATTTCATCTTTAGAATTTGAAAAAAAAGTGGTTACAATCATTGGCGTTGCAAGAATTACGCAAACAAATACAAGACTTATAATCATGATAAACCTTTTCAAACGCACTACATAAATTATTTTATTCCGATATAATAAGATTATTAAAATAAAGCCGAAAAATAAGCCCACAAAAAAAGTACGCGCTGCTAATATTCCACCACAAAAAATCACCACAAAATACAACGTATACTTAAAAAAACTAATTCTACTATTTTTAGTTGAAATATAAAGATATAAAAGCATTATACTTAGGGAGAAAAAAATTGACATACCCAAAGTCCTATCACTTGCCAAAGTTAATCCTCGAAACGAATCCTTGATGTATTCAGCATTGCTGAATTGCAAAAAATCCGGATTAGCCTCCATTACTTTTACAACTATGTTTTTCAATGGCACGATAAACAAAGAACCTACCATAATCATTGCTTGTAGTACAGCCAAGAATATTATATTTTTAACTAACAGAAACAAGTCATATATTTTATAATATTCTATTATAAATAAAGCTCCAAATAAGTATTCAATTATATAATAATTCAACGTATTCAAATAATAATTATTTGGAGTATTATATACTATTTTTAGTAATATAAACGTAATTATATATATTATAAAAACACCCGAAAACAAAAAAAAGTACTCTTTGGGTATTTTATAAATCTTACCATTTTGTACAACTATCCTTGAAAGCATGTATGAAATCGCTATTATTGAAATGAGCTTTCCAGAAGAAAAGGGAATTTTAAATAATTGCAAAGGGATGTTGTAGAAATACAAAAACATCACCAATTGAAGACCTATACCTTTAATCGGTAAATCTTTTAAAACATTTTCTTTATTGCCTGTCAACTCAACTTATTTTAACAAACCTTTTGATTTCATTTGATCTAAGGACTCTTCAAAATTGCTTTCTATGATTTCTTGATTTTTAACCCAATCGCAAAATAACTTTATACCTGTGTAAAAATTGTAATGTGGATTATAACCCAATTGCGTTTTTATTTTTTCTAGATCAGCAAAATTATGTCTAATATCACCAAGCCGAAAATTCCCTGTGATATTAATTTTAGCTGGTATCTGATAATTCAAAATTAATTGCTCTGCAACCGTAAGCACATCAGTAGTTGAGCCAGATCCAACATTGTATATTTGGCCATTCGCATCATCCTTTTCTAGCCCTAAAATAGTTGCCTGAACAACGTCATCTATAAAAACAAAATCACGACTTTCTTTACCATCTTCGAATATATTTATTTCCTTTCCATTTCTAATTAATGTAGAGAAAATTGACAAAATTCCAGTATATGGGTTAGATAATGACTGTCCTGGACCATACACATTTTGATATCGAAATGCTACTGGTGCGATACCAATTGTCGGACAAATAGTCATGATCATTTGCTCTTGGTTTTGCTTGGTAATCCCATAGACGGAAGAAGGATGAATTATTGAATCTTCATCAGTAGCAACCAGTTTTAATGGTTCCTTACATCCAATCATTTTTACGTCGAAATCACCTTTAGACATAAACTCTTCGCTTCTGTGTTTCGGGTAAACGAACTTATTCAATTCATCAGACCAATATTTACCCTCTCCATAAATTGATCGAGATGACGCTACAACAATCTTTTTTATCGAATGCTGTTGATTAGCTAAAATATCCAGTAAGATGGCTGTACCACCGATATTTACATCGCAATATCTTGCAATTTCATACATTGATTGCCCTGTACCAGTTTCGGCCGCTAAATGTACAATAGCGTCTTGTCCAAATATTGCTTCTTCCCAATCTATCCTGGAATTTACACTTCCTAAAAGAAATCGTACCTTATCTTTTATTGATAAATATAAAACTGAATTATTTAAAGCATCAGAACCGTGAATTTGAGGAGATAAATTATCGAGTACTGTTACTTTATATCCCTTTTGAACTAAACTAAGTGATAATTTTGATCCAATAAACCCAGCTCCACCGGTGATTAGTATATTTTTCATTGAAAACGCATTGTATTAACTTAAAATTGTATTAACTTTTACCCATTCTTTTTTATCAAAACAATATCTTTTAATGATTTGCGCAGGTATTCCTACAGCGACGGAATAATCCGGTATGTCTTTAGTCACAACAGAATTTGCTCCAATTACGCAATGCTTGCCAATCTTTGAGCCAAGAACACAAACATTTTCACCAAGCCAACTACCTTCTCCTATTTCAACATTGCCAATTTGCTTAACTGGCTGTTTCAAGATAGGCAATTCAATGTCTTCATAACTATGTAAATTATCTGAAATGTAAACCCTATCAGCCGTTAATACATTTTTGCCAATTATTATCGATTTAGTAGCATAAATGTGATTGAAATTGCCTATTTGACAACCATCCATTATGTGAAGATTACAATTAACATCGCCGGTAAGGGGTAAAGCAGCTAACCATGTTTTATAAGCGATATGAACATTATCTCCAATGGAAATATTTTCTAATCCGTTCAATTTCAAAGGAAAGAAGATATGTGATTTTTTACCAAACATTTTAAATTTCGAGCGATAAAAAAACTTGAAAATACGAGTAAACAACCCATTTTTAATCCTTTCTAAAATCATGTTAATAGTAGGTCTTTCTTATGATGTTGTAATTAAATAACAAATATGAGAACTTTATAAGATTATAAATTCCAAAACAAATAATTATATGTTCCAATGTAAATATTCCAAAATACTTCAAATAGAATATTGAAATCAAATAACAAATTATACTAATGACATCACTGGCTAAGATTGGTTTAAATCTAACAGCCGAATTAAAAAATAAGCTAATTGGATCACACAAGTTCCTGATTATTAGACCTGGTAATAATAAATATATTAACTCTATGAATGGCGCGTGTTTTGGAAATAAGACATTTACAATAATAGGAAGTAGTAAAATTATTATTAATGATGCTATCAAACCATATGCAATTAGTATGATATAATATTGTCTAATAGTTTTTCGCACTTGAATTAGATTTTTTTCAGTAAAATATTTAATCGATTTGGGAAAAAACAAACTATTAATAGATGATGGTATTAAAATCCAAAGTGTTGTCAACAAATAAACCAGATATAACTTTCCTAGAGCTTCAGAACCTAAAAAGATATCAATACTCCATCGCTCTATCTGCTGAAACAATAAAAAGAAAATTCCAGAAAGAAAAGGAATAAATCCAAAGCTCAAAATGTATTTAAAATGATCAAAATCTAAATCTAAATTTATAGGTATGAGCTTTCTTGATTTCCAAAATACTATAAAAATAAAGATTATTGGTTGTAATAATAAACTTACTAAAGCACCTTGAATACCAAAATAATAAGCTAGGGAGAGAAATAACAAACTTGCAATTGAACTAGTTATATTAGCAAAATTTAGCTTATTATAATCTTGGTTGCCAATAAGTGTATTTGAAAGCCAATTAGTTATAAGGTTTCCAACACCCAAAGAACATATAATTAACAATGTAAACCCATTAGAAAATATTTCTGAAATATATCCAGCAAAGGAAACTACTACCAAAAGAAGGGTCAACAATCCAAAAAAAGTAAAAACAACATTGTTTGTTTTGATACTACTTTTATCTTCTCCAAGCGCAATTATCCTATATCCACCGTTTATCAGACCTAACTGAAAAAAACTAATAAGCATTGCGGCTGTATTTACTAATGTGATTAATCCAAGTTCTTTGAAGTCAAAAATATTCATAAACGCGAATGATCTTACAAAGCTAATCAGGGCGACAATTAGATTGATTATAACAAAATTTATTGCTTGCGAAGTATATCTACCCTTTTGATTATTTATCAAAAACATCCAATTTATTGCTTTTTTTTTAAACTATTCATAGAAGGTCGTACTCATTAAAAAACAAACTTAACCCCTCTGAAATTTTTAAGATGTCCTCTTCCTTATTAATTGGTAATTTATCCATTAATCCGAAATACAATTCAGGGAAACCTTCTTTTAGGCTTTTTAAATAGGCGAGAACAAAACGATAAAGTTCGTAGTCATCTTGGTATTTTATATCTTGAATAGAATATAAAATTGACGCAAGGTCTTTAATGTTTTTAACGTATTTTACTCTTGAAGATATTTTATAGAAAGGGTTACCGAATGTGATTACGTGTTTATTTAACAACAAAGCTTCAAATCCAGCAGTTCCGTTCAGTGTTATTACACCAAGAGAAAATCTAATTATGCTTTTTCCTGGGATTTCCGGAGAAATAATTTTTACATTAGGTATGTTCTGAATTGTAATATAGTCTTTTACATCCCTATATCCATATAGATGTGGGTGATCCTTAACATACAATATTGAACCATAAGGCAATTGACTAGCAATATTCTCAATCAGTTTAACTTGGTTAGAATAAATCCCATCGGCCCAGTATAATACTATAGCTTCCGGCTCTAGATGTAGAGGATAAAAATAGAAATTATCTTCAGCTGAAAATTCATCATACTTAAATTGTCTGTACCTAAAAAGATTCTTTAACTTCCGTAATGATGGTTTGTCTTTGGCTAAAAAATAATCTATGTTATCTTTTACCGGATCCAATTTTTTTGCTCGTTTACTTATTATTATTTCTTTTATGCATTGCAAAATCAGTTTTAAATCAAAAATAGATGCTCTGTTTTTTGAACCTATTTCACCAAAAAACACTTCGTACTCTGACCTAAATTTAACAAGATATGCTTGAATTCTCACTTTTTCCTCTTCAACATTTATTGAGTTGATCTCGTTATATCTATAAAGTAATTCAGTTGGGTGACCGTCATCATTATCTAGCATTAAAAAGTCATATTGATTCTCACCCTTACTCTGAATATGAGTAGAATAAATACAATCGTACTCTTTACAAAGTACAAACGCAATATGATTCATCATGAGTGATGTAGGCTCATGAATAAAAAAATGTATTTTTTGACTTTTAAAGATTTCATTCCAAACCAAATAATATATTTGGGTAATTTGCAATGCTTGATCATAGTTCAACATCTTGAAAGTTCTGTCGCTAACCATTGAGCCATTCAAATTAAATCTTCCATTTGTGTTCAAAAAAAACATTTCATCCAGCTTATTTAAAATATCTGGCTGTATAGAAATATCTTTTATCTCAAAGACCTTTTTTTTAAAATTTATTACGTTTTTTATATTATACTTATTACGCAATATTTGTTCTTCAATATGAGAATAAGCAACATGAACGATATTAAATTCATCGCTTAAGTATCTATTTAGTGCCCCGTACAAGTAAACTAAATCACACCTACTGTACAGAACAATTGTTTTTTTCATTTTCCCCGTAAAATATATTAATCATCTAAACCTGTTCCTGCAACATTATGTCTGAGTTTCCACTCGCCTTTTGAATCTTTACCCCACAAATGAGGGGATCTCCAACTATTAATTTGTTCCCAAAAATACTCCTCCGTAATATCACAGTATTCTAAAAATGTTTTAAAGTACTTTTCTGGGAATTCTCCATCAAATTTATTTACCAAGGCGACGCCTTCATCTCTTAAAATATGACCATCACGAATTTCATGTGCAGTATCAGACGTACATCGACCTAAACCAAATTTTATATAGGCTAGGTAATAATGAAAACCATCTATTTTGTCGTCTAAAGATGCGTATTTGGAGTATGTTCCTTCACTTCTTACAGGATTAGCCTCAAAGCCGGTATTTTCTACACAATAGTAATAATTTTCTTGCGGCACCCATTTTTTATAATATCCATAAAAATGTATTTCTGCATTTATTGCATCTAGAGAGTCATTTGACGGAGCCATATATGGAACGAGGTCATTCTCACTTACTCCATACTTAATTAGATCCTCAGGACCGAGGCCCGAAAAATAATGCTTTTTATGATCGAGTTTATAATCGCGTGTTGGACTAAAAGCATTTTTCATATCTCCACCATACTCAACCTCCCCGTTTTCACCATACATTATTAATGGAACATTATGCTGTACTGCAACTTGTAACGGAAAATTTGTCTGTCCGTATATAAATGGCTGAAAGGGATCTCCGAGAATCTCAAATGATAATTTGGTTAGTTTCTTGTGGGTTTCGCCGGCTGGTGTTCCTAAAACATTTGCTAAATCACCAACTCTAATCATCTCATGTAAATTCTTAAAACCAATATCAGTATACAAATGAGGTGCCCATGTTACGGTTAGTGGATTCATTCCGTATTTATGCTTTAATTCATGCGCAATATATGCGGCATCTTTACCCCCACTGCAAGGAACAATAACATCGTACCTGCCGTCATTTCTTCTGTGTTTGTCAAGTAAAGTCATTAATTCCTTTTCACGCAGAGTCCAATCAATTTTATTTTGTTTAAACTCTGCAAAATTACATGCTGAACAAACGCCATGTTCGTCAAAAGTAATACGAGGTCTTTGATTTGAAATAGTACACTTTTTACAAAACTTTACCTCGTTAGGTAAATTATATCTTTCTTGAGTATTTTTATTTTCCATTTTTATAATTTTAAAAAATTCTTATATATCGATAGGCCTTGTTTGGCACTTTTTTCAGGATGGAATTGAAATCCATAAATATTATCTTTTTGAACTGCTGAACAGAAACTTAACTCCTGATATTTTGTTGTGCTTAATATATTTTTATAATCCGTTGGTTCAACAAAATAGGAATGTATAAAATAATATAAATCATCAAGGTCTTTATCTAATAAAGCGTTTGAACCGTCTGGTGTAAAATCTTGGGTTAATTCAATTTTATTCCAACCAATATGAGGAACCCTGACTTTATTGCCATTTACCTCGGTGGGGAATTTTTTAACTTTCCCACTCACCAATCCCAAACCTCTATGAAGTCCAAATTCTTCGCTAGACTCAAAGAGTAATTGCATCCCTAAACATACACCCATTAAATAATTTCCTTTCTTCACAAATTCATTTATCGGGTCAATTAAATTTTTACTTTCTAGTTGATCCATTGCAACTTTGAATGCTCCAACACCCGGTAGAATTAATGAGTCTGCATTGGCAATCTCGTCGCCTTTTGAAGAAATCAAAGGATTATAACCAACTTGAATACATGCTTGATTAATACTATATAAATTTCCGTGACCATAATCAATTATCACTACATTTTTCTTGCTCATGCTTTTCTACAATATATTGATTTAGATAAAAGATGATTCTTTAAATCACGAAGTTTAAAACTTTCAAATTTTGAAACGTCTTTCCCACTCAATAAAAAATCAACATTGCCTTCCTTGCGTTCTAATATATTCATATTGAAATTCTTTATTGCCTCATAATGAAGTGAAGAAGACATGGCTATAGAATCTATTTTTGAACTTAATAAGGTGTCTTCTATATCTTTCATGCACCCAATTCCACCATGAGCAATTATTGGTATTGACGTTGCTTCAAATATTGAATTCGTTAAACTCATGTCTAACCCCTTTCCTGTCCCTTCTTTGTCAACAGATGTTATTACAATTTCACCTGCTCCTAAATATTCAGCTTTTTGAGCCCATTCAACGACCTCCATACCTGTAAATTCCCGCCCATTATCTGTAAATGCATAATACTTACCATCTGAATTTTTGATTGCTTCAATTGACACTACTATTGTCGAACTTCCAAATTCTTCAGAGGCTTCTTTAATAAATTCAGGTCTCTTAATAGCTGCGGTATTTATTGAAACCTTATCAGCTCCAATTCTCAGCATTGACTTAATATCAACAATACTTCGTATTCCTCCACCTACTGTTATCGGAATAAAAATACTCTTCGCTGTTTCTGAAATGATATCATGGAGACTATTTCGCTCATAAAGAGAAGCTACAACATCCATGAACATTAGCTCATCTGCTCCTTGTTCGTAATAGTAGCGTGCAAAATCAGATGGCTTTCCTAATACTCTTAAACCCTCTAGATGAATTCCTTTTACTAAATTCGGGCCTTTAATATCCAATCGAGGAATAATTCTAACCGTTTTCATTTTTTAAATAAAATTCTGCCAAAGACCAATCTGCAAGTGTATCAATATCAACACTTCTCTCCTCAGGCATGATGATTTTTTTGATTTTTTTAAAATCTCCTAACTTTGATTTTTTTAATGAGTCTACGTTTATTAAATACATCGAACCATTAAAAGCATAAACCTCCGGGGTATCCTGACGTCTATCAAATATTCCTGACTTACTTTTTTGAATAAAGCCATCTGTTGTGCTTTCAAAAAGGGTAAAATACGGATTCTCTTTTGCTATTTTTACACTTACAACCATATCGATTTCCTTATTGAACTCTTTGATCAAACTTTTAAGTTCTTCATTTTTACGGAATGGTGATGTTGGCTGAAGCAATAAAACCGCATCAAATTTTTTATTCATCATTTCATAATGATTCAACGCATGCATAATTACATCATAACTACTTGCCGTATCATTCGCTAGATGGTCTGGTCTTATAAAAGGAATTGAAATGCCCATTTTCATAGCTATTTCCATTACTAAAGGGTCATTTGTAGAAATACAAAGTTCATCCGAATCTGTAAAATTCTCAAGTGCAAAATCTATAGAGTATTCAATAAGAGTTTTAGCTCCGAGTACTTTAGTGTTTTTTCCTGGCAACCCCTTGGAACCACTCCTTGCTGGTATTAAAAACAGAATACGCATTATTATAACTTCTTGATATCGACCTGTGCTTTCTCGTAATCCTCATGTCTCCCAATGTCTAACCAATAACCATTAAATGGGACTGAAATTACTTTATAACCTTTGTGAATTAACTCTTCCATCAAATCAGTAGCATTATAAAAATCGTTTTTAGGCACGTAATTCAACATTTCTTTCTTCATCAAATAAACGCCACCATTTGAGAAATAAGTATAGGTCGGTTTTTCTTTGAAACTTTTTACCTCTCCCATATGTGTTTCTAAAACGGCATATGGAATGCTAACATTATATGGTATAGTTAATATCGCTAAATCAGCATTTTGATTAATGAACTCCAAAAAAAACTGTTCAAAATCAATGTTTGTCAGTAGATCTGAATTAGTAACTAATATATAATCATGTCTAAAATTATCTATTTTGGAAACAGCACCTATTGTCCCCAAAGGCTCATCTTCCCAAATATATTCTATGCTAATGTTTTTAGATGCACCATTACCAAAATAATTCTGTATTTGCTCTCCAAGATACTTTACTGAAATCCAGAAATCATCAATACCGAACATGGCTAATCTGTCAATATTATACTCTATTATTGGTTTCGATCCAACTTTTAATAGAGGTTTAGGGGTATTTAATGTAAGAGGTCGTAATCTTTGTCCAAGACCACCAGCCATGATGACGGCATCAACAGGCAAATAGGACTTTAAATGTTTGAAATTGATTACATTGACTACAATATTTTCTTCATTTACAACAGGAATAATGCGATAATCCTCCTCCCTGTATTCTATAATTTTTTGAATGCTATAATCACCTTTTTTAATATATCGAGGTTTTGGTTGGATTATCTCATCTACTTTGCTGTCAACTGTGTAGCCCTTTAATAGACCCCTTCTAACGTCACCATCAGTTAATGATCCTATTAGTTTTTCTTGCTGATCAACAACAAATAAAATAGCATCTTGAGATAAATCGTTAAGTATGGTTAGGGCCCGTTTTACTGAACTACCACTTTTGACTAAATGATCTTTGTAGTTCCTCATTTTATTTGTCAATGAATTTTAACAATTGAAAAGCTTCAGCATATTTGACATTTACACTAGCGCCTCTAAAGTGGGCTAATGATTTAATATTCTCGACTGACCTTGGAAAAGGATGTTCACCAATTTCTGAGGTAAATATTTTCATTATTTCATTTTTTTTATCAATAAAATCTGTAATATCAACAAAATAATTTGGTATAAAAGCTTTTTCTGCTAAAGCTGGCGCGAATTCCGTTTCAGAAATACATTCGTACATCAAAATTTGTTTTATAAAAGGATATCTAAAAGATTTTGTACAAGCCATCACAGCATCAAAAATTACTCTATGATCCGAATGCGCATCTGAACGATTTAATGTGTAAATGATTTCTGGCTTTACCTCTGAAAAAATAGAAGAAATATCCGGAACCATTTTAATTAAACTACTGGAAGACAATGTCATGGTTGGGTAGTTAAGATTATATGTTTTCCTAAAACCAAACATTTTTTCAACTTTAGAAATTTCTAATTGTCTACTTTCAACTCTTTCCTTTGAAAATCCTTGGTTTTCAAATACGTTAGTAATTATTAGCCAATAAACATCATCTCCATTAGCAATATGTTTTAATATAGTCCCACCTACACCTAGCGTTTCATCGTCTGGATGGGCAGAAATAACTATGACTTTTTTCATAAACTTCTTTTGAACATTATTAAATAATGTAAGTTCCTATTTGTGGTAATTCTTTAAATTCATGATTTACTAACCAAATAGCAGAATCGCCTGTTTTTACTTCTATATTATTTTCTATAATACTTAGTACTTTTCCTGGTTCTATATTATCATAATTGCTATCATAAACATTTAAATCTACTCCCCAAATTTTAACTTCAACACCATTATATTCAACGTGCGCACCTACATAAGGTTTTGATAATCCCCTAACTAGATTACATATACTTAAAGAACTCATTCTAAAATCGATTACTCCGTCTTTTTTACCTCTTTTTCTCCAGGAATTCCCTTTTGTAGTATCTTGTTGTATTCTTTTATAAGATCCGGTTTGTAACATACTATGAAATTCTTCAATCTGAATCAATGCAATATTCACTAATTTCTGATATAAAACATTGGCATCATCCTCAAATTTTATTTGAAATTCTTTTTGTGACAAAATATCACCAGTATCAGCACCTTCGTCCATAAAGAAAAATGTGGATCCCGACTTTTCTAACCCTAATACTTTTGCCCATATTAAAGGATGTCTACCCTTATTATATGGTAATTTTGATGGATGATAACCTATCACACCAAGCTTTGAAATATTTAAGAGTTCAGACTTGATTAAACTTGACCAACCAAAACAAAATATAACGTCAGGAATTAACTCTTTAATCCAATTTACTGTTTCAGCCGAATTAATGTTCAATGTATAGTGAAATGGTATCTCATTGGATTGAGCAATAGTTGACAAATCACAAAAATCGCTATTAAATTCGGATTTTTGCTTTGTCACAACTCCAACAATGTTTGCATCGATAGAAATCAATTTTTCTAGAATTTTAGCTGAAAAGATAACGGAACCAATAAAGGCTATTCTCATTTTATTTATTGTAAAATTGTTTCTTTATTATGTTAGTCAATTCGACTTTTTTCAGGACATCAACTATTTCAATCGATGCATTCCTGTCTCCGTAAGGATTTTTTGTAGATTTCAGCTTTTCTTGAAACTCATTAGATAGAGCTTTTCCAATTGCATCTACTATATCCTCGTAATTTGATTTACAATCAATAACCGAGGCTGCTTTCACGCGCCCCTGTTGTCTGTCTCCAATGTTAATAGTTGGCTTTTTAAATGATGGCACTTCAATCAGTCCACTTGAAGAGTTTCCAATGACTACATCAACATACTGAATTGCCGATAAATACCTCAATTGGCCTAATGATTCGAATGCAATAGCATTGTCATTATTTTTTTTGACATATTCTTCTATCAATTGGATAATTACCCTTCCATTTGTATCAGAATTTGGTTTGGTAAAAATTATATTTACATCTTCAAATCTATCTATGGCAGCCAATAACTGAGTAAATTGTTCCTCTGCGGATAGATTTTCTAATGTAACGGGATGAAAGGTTACAAGAAAATTTATTTTATTTAATTTAAAACTAATCGAATTTTCAAATTCCTTTTTTGTAAATAATTTTAATTTATTAATATTTTCAATTCCGAGAGCTCCGACATTATATACATTTTTTGGATGTTCCCCTAATTGTATTACTCTATTCATATATTCCCTTGTACTTGTAAAATGTATATGAGACATTTTTGTAATTGAATGTCTGATGGCTTCATCAATTAAACCTTCAGTTGCCTCTCCCCCATGACAGTGAGCAATTGGTATTCTTGAAATCATCGCAGCTGTACAAGCAGCAAAGATTTCATATCTGTCTCCTAACACCAATATTAAATCTGGTTTTAACCTATTAAAAACTTCAGAAAAACTAATTACTCCTAGGCCTAAACTCTTCGAAATACCTATTGTAGTATCCGAAGACAGTAGTGTTTCAACTTTTTCGTGAATAGTAAAACCATCATCCTGTATTTTTTTATAGGTTAATCCGAATTCCGGTGAAAGATGCATTCCAGTTACACATATCGATAGATTTATAATTGGGTCCTCGTCTAATGCTTTCATTGTCCAATACAACAGCCCATATTCAGCTCTGGTTCCCGTAATTACACAAATTTTTCTCATTTTATGTATTTATCTTTCAGCAATGTTTTTCCTTTTACATTTATCAATAATTGCTTACCTAAATATTCAGAAATCTTCATTGGACTTATTCCATTCCCTGGCCTCATCGCAACTAAATCATTTTCAGTTATGATATGTCCAGATAAAAGATCTGATGAAAAGTGAAGACTTTTTCTAACAATCTCGATATTTTTTTTCTCAGATTCACTTGGTTCCTTGATTCCGCTTCCCGAAATGGCCAATTCGATATTTCTAATTGCAATTACCATTTCCTTAAGCTCCATTGGTTCAAGTGATGCTCTGTGGTCTGGCCCAGGTAAAGATCTGTCTAATGTAAAGTGTTTTTCAATAACCTTGGCACCTAAAGCAACTGCCGCTATTGGAACCTCAATACCTAAAGTGTGGTCAGAGTAACCAATTGAAACATTAAACTTATTCTTGATGGCCAACATCGCAAGTAAATTAACATCCTTCATGGGTGTCGGATATTCCGTATTGCAATGCAATATATATATACTCTCTCTTTTTGTGCCATTTGAAATAAAGACGTTCAACGCATTCTCTATTTCACTTATAGTTGACATTCCTGTTGAAATTATCACCTTAGAAAATAATTGAGCCGCCTTTTTGAGGTAAGGTAAGTTTGTGATTTCCCCAGATGGTATTTTCACCATTTCAAAACCAAGCGCCTTTAGATAATCTAATGATTCTAAGTCAAATGCGGTGGAGAAAAAAGATATCTTCTTTGTTTGACAATATGCAATAAGTTCTTGATGCTGAATATGAGAAAGCTCAAGTTTCTTTAACATCTGCAACTGACTTTCTGTGGAATCTTGGGTATTTTCTATTTGGTAGTCTGCTTTTTTAGCCGAATCAGACACTAAATTTTCAGATTTGAATGTTTGAAATTTTACATAATCTACCCCGGCGTCTACAGCTGCGTCAATTAGCTTTCTAGCTATGGCTATATCTCCATTGTGGTTGACACCTGCTTCTGCGATAATTATTACTTTCTCCATTATACTACACGTCCAGGATTACCTACAACTTTTGCGCCATCAGGAATATCTTTGATGATGACAGAGCCTGCCCCAATAATGACATCTCTACCGATTTTTACTCCTTGTTTTATCACTGAATTTGCTCCTACAAAAGTTCGTTCACCTACAATAACATTTCCTGCTAAAACTGCTCCTGGTGCAACATGAACACTGTCCGAAATAATGCACTCATGTTCAATTACACAGCCTGTGTTTAATATTACATTTTTGCCAATTCTAGCAAAAGCATTTATAGAAACGTTTCTGTTGACAAATGTTCCATTTTCAATTATTGAAGTGGCTGAAACTGATGCAGCCAAACTCTTTAATGTCAAAATTTGACATCCATTCTTCAATAATTTTTCAAAAACCTGTTCTCTTTTTCTATTATCCCCTATTCCGATAATAAAATATGCGTCATTGCAAAAATTATTTAAAAGATGTTCATCATTTTCGCTACCCAAATATTTCAAATTAAAAGAGTTATCTTGAACAGTTGTTTTTTCACAATAACCTAGTAAAGTGATTTTATTTTCTATCGCAACATCGATTAAGACATAACCATGTCCAGAATACCCAACTAATATGACTGGTTTATCTAACACTACTCGGAATATTTACAATACGTTCTTCGAGGTACTTCGCATTTACCTGTTCATCGCGTTGGCAATGTTGATACATTGGTAATCTAAACATTAACTGCCAAATAGGCCTTGTCATTACTTTCGCTGAGTTTGTTTCTGTGAGAAATAAATCTCTTTCTTTTCGATTTTCTAACTCCACACACATCAACCAGTAATTCGCCTTAGTATTTGGCGGTTCTTTTCTAAAATTTATAGATGAGTTGTGAAAGAATGATTCATATTCTTTTGCTAACATTCGTTTATTCGCAAGGAAGGAACTTAATTGCTCTAATTGCGCACATGCCAAAGCTGCATTTAAGTTAGGCATTCTGTAATTAAAGCCTAATTCATCATGATAAAATTCATACGGATGTGGAACCTTTGCAGTTGTTGTCAAATATTTACCTTTAATACCTAGCTTTTCACTATTGGTAACCAATGCCCCTCCACCGCCGCATGTTACAATTTTATTTCCATTAAAAGAAAATACACCAATCTCACCGATAGAGCCGGTTGACATCCCTTTATATTCACTTCCTAGCGATTCTGCGGCGTCTTCAACAATAGGGATTTTCCACGAGTCACAGATTGTTTTTAATTCATCCATGTTTACAGGGAATCCGAAGGTATGCATTGGTAAACAAGCTGAAATTCGCTTGCCTGTTTTTTTATTAAAACAACCTTCCTCCCTTAAATCACCAAACTCATTTAGAAATTCAGTGACGGAATTTGGAGATAAACCCATTGTGTCTAGGTCAACATCTAAGAAAATTGGTTCTGCTCCATTATAGGCTATTGCATTTGCAGTAGCTACAAAAGTTAGAGCTTGAGTAATAACCTCATCACCTGGATTTACACCGACAAGTCGCAAAGCAACTTGAATACCGGCTGTTCCATTAACCACTGCGACTGATTTCTTTGTATTTGTTATTGAAGACATTAATTCTTCAAATTGGTCTACAAAAGCACCAACAGATGATACAAATGTAGAGTCAATAGTATCCAACAGATATTTTTTTTCGTTTCCATTGAATAAAGGAGCATGCAATGGAATGAAATCAGATGACTTAAAACAATCTTTAATAAATGAAATTGTATCCTTTATTTGGCTCATCATTACATTTTTGAATCCAAATATTTACCTGTTTCCTTGTGTCCAAAATCAGGAATCAATTTAAAAAACAAATCCACAAGTTGTTCTTTATTCCATTTTTTCGAATTTCTGAGTTCGGATATAGTGTTTGTAAAGAGATCAATTTTATCAGCTGAAAAATTGCCATCATTTTTAATGATTCCGAAATTTTCAAAACGGTCCAAGTCTAAGACTTCTTTGTCTGTGAAAAATTCTTCAAAATCTTTTTCACCAGTAGTGTCGCTATTCGTAAATAAGCAAGGCCATTTTCCTAGACTTGGTAATGTAGCGATCATTCGTCTTGCTTCCTCTTCTGAATTGCACTGATAAGGCTCGTATCCTAATTCTGCCAAAAACTTAGCAGCGATGTCAGCAAAAGTTATAAGATGAAGGTCAGAACTCAACTTCGGAAAAAACACATCTCTGTTTTCACCGAATATACAAGACATCAAACATAATTCACCTGATTCTTTTGGTGTCACAAAATATCGCTTTATATCATTTGGTGCTACAATTGGTTGTCTTTTTTGAATTCGCTGATTAAACCCGTGGAGCAACGATCCATCTGAAAATGCTACATTCGCAAATCTTGCAGTTGAAATAGAAATTTGGGCGCTATATTTCATCAAAAACATTTCCATGATTCTTTTGGAAGCGCCCATCATATTTACTGGATTTGCAGCTTTATCCGTTGAAACACAAAAATATTTTTTCGATCCTTTCTCGATTGATTGTATAATCGTTTTCTCGGTATTGAAAATATTTACATCAATCATGCGCATCAATGTAAATGGGTCTTTTTCTGACCTCACATGCTTTAAAGCCGACAAATTGAGAACATAATCATATTTTCCGTCAGCTTCAATAAAAGCATCGTATTCAATTGAACCAATGTCTAAAGCAAAAGTTTGAAAATCGCCATCAATATATCCATATGTACTTCTCAAGTCGCGAACCAATTCAACCAAATTGTTTTCACTGATGTCTACAACATGAAGTTTTAAGGGATTACGTTTAAATATTTCCTTAGTAACTGCCTGACCAATAGAACCAGCACCACCAATTACCAGAAAGGTGGATCCGCTAACCATTTTGGAAAGTTCTGTTTCTTTTGTAGAAATATCCTGTAAAAATAATTCAGAAATACGTCCTACTAAATTTAGAATATTCATTAATGCTTATTGCTTTTTTCGATAGATTATCTGAGTCAATATTGTAAGATTCGATAACTTTATTAGTTATTCTGGATTTTGTTGATGATATATTCTTGTAATACCTAACCACAGAATTAGTAAAAACCCAATTAAGAAACCTCCTATAAGCACCCCTCTTGTTTTACCAAATTTTTCAATTGCTAAAGGTAATATAGGTTCATCAATTAACTCAATGATAGGTTCTTCTTGTGCCCGTTGAATTTTTGTCATTTCAAGATTTTGTATTATTGAACCATACATGCCTCGTAAAACCTCCACATCTATCTGTTTTTTGGCTTGGTTGGTTTTGTGGCGCATCAATGGGGTGTGGCCATTCAAATCGGTCTCGTAAGCAAGCGTTGTGATTGACCCATCTAATAATCCTCTAATCGAGTCCTTTTTCTGAATCAGTTCCTGTTCTGTCCTCAAAAGTTTGCCAATCTTTATTTCCAAATACAAATCAATGGCGTTTTTTACAAGTGCTTTTGAGAATAAAAAAGCCCATTGCTCGTTCGCGTCTTTGACTTCTAAATTTATAATTGATGTCTTTTTATCTTGTCTCTCTGCTAATATCTGCCCTTCTCTGATATTCTTTGTAATCAACAACAACAAACTATCTTGTGCTCTTGAAAAGGTTAAAGAATCTAAATTTTTAGGGAACAACTTAATTTTCTTTTCCTTCAATGGCTTCTCAAAATGATTTTTCAAGTAGGCATTCAATAAATGGTCACCATTTAAATCAGCTTGTGGCTCCTTTAAACTTTGATGAATAATTCTATTCGATTTCATCAAGTGCAAGACATTCTCGCCGCCAAACATACCGCTGCTGCTTCCGCCCATATCGCCAAGGCCTAAAGAACTGGCTAAGCCGCCTAGGGCACCAGCACCGCCACTGCCTTTTTGTTCTAATGTAAAACTAACAGTTGCCGTGTAAGTTGTTTTGGTAAAGTACTTCGCATACACAAAGCCAAGTGCGCCGCCTAGAAGGCCAGCGAGTAAAATTCGCCATTTGTATCCCCACAAATACGCAAACCAATCTTTGCCTTTCAGGATGAGCTCCTTGAGGCTGATTTCGTCTGAAGCTTGAGATTGTTTTTGAAGCTGTTCTGACATCTTAAAGTTGTTTAAGAAGTAATGTAATCGTTAAAATAGAAGAAATAGCTTGAAACGATCTAGAGAAGATAGCATCATAATCTACCTCTTTCTTTTCTTCCTTTGTTTTTTCTTCGGTCTTTTTAGTGATGACAATTTCACCACCGTTTAAAACGGTAGGCATGTCGTTGAATAGGTATAAAACTCTTTTATTACCATCGACCTGGCCCGAAGGGTAGGCAACGGCTACAGAGCGCTTGTCGGCGTCTGGGGCGAAGCCGCCGGCGTATTCTCTGATGTACCAACGGGCCGATTTTTTACCTTGATAAACAAAGTTCATACGCTCTACCTTAACAGTGTCAATTTGTGGATATTGCGTACCCTCCAAACGAATGGCGAAAGTGTTTTGGTAAGGTAACATGCTCACGACATCGCCACTCATTAAAATGGGGTTGCGCTTGCTGGAGCGCTTGTGGCGGAGTGCTTTTTTCAAATCTACTCCTATAGGGCCCACGTCATTGGCACTACGGTAAATTACGGCTAGTTCTTTACTAGCTAGGGCATTCAAGCCCCCAGCTTCGGCAATGAGGTCAGAAAGGCGGTAAATTTTGGCAGGCATTGGATAAGTGCCCGGGTATTTCACTTCTCCGGCTACTTCTACTTGTTTGGTAGTGTTGTATAATAAGAGGTCTCTAACCAAAATTTGATCAAAAGGCAAAAGCGTGAAATCTGCATTACGGCCCAAGATATTGTAATTGGTATCTAGCTTCAAAACAATGCGCTCATAGCCTGAACCTCTTTTGTTGCTATAATTTAGTCGAAAAATTTCAACACGGTTGAGGTCAGCTGATGGCTTTTTGCCACCCGCCATGAGCAGCACATCTTTCAATTTCAAATCTGGGCTGTATGGCATGCTCTGAGGTTTTTGTACCGAACCGCCGATATTGATATTAGAAGCTACACTATACACACTCTTGTCATAAATCATGAGGTGATCCCCAGCACGCAAAGCCAGTGTTGCACTTGTGTCTTTTAAGTTTACTTTGAAGTACTGGTAAGTATCTGGATTGTACCAATCGCGGCGGCGCACGTAAGCAATATCTGAGGCAGTTGGCAACAAGCCGCGGCCAAGTGCCAAGGCGTCTGCAACCTGAAGCTCATCACCAAAGGCAACTTCGCGCTCAAAAGGTTCGCGAACTGCACCACTCACTTCAATTTTTGCGGCATTCAAATATTCTTGGCGGTCAAAAACCCTGAGGTGGTCGCCCGCTTTTAAAATCGTGCTACCATCCTTAGAAGGCACCACAGCAATATACTCTAAGTGCCCTGGCTTTGTAAGGTTTTGTCTTAAGATATAAGCAGTGTCTGTAGCAGTAGCTTTCAAGCCTCCTGCCAAGGCCAAGGCATCAGCAACACTAACGGCATCTTGCAAAGCCAACAATTTCTTAAACGGCATGCGCACTGCGCCACTTACTTCAAGTTGTTGCTGGTCAGTGTATACAGATAAATCAAAGACGCTGATCTTATCTTTTTTATCGAGTTTAAAGTTGGCAACTGCCGCACTATCTACTTTGATAATGCGTTGGGTGCCGTCAAGCAAAGTGCGTTCTACAAAATAAATGTCGGTGCTTGCCTGTGGCTTGAGTTGCGCTTTGGTTAGTAAGCCGCCTAGTGTGAGGCCTGTGGTGAGTTCGTAAGTACCTGGGTAAAACACTGCGCCCAATACCTCTGTATATTGCTCGAGTGTTTTGGTATTGGTGCGTACACGTACTACATCACCATCTTGTAATTCAATTTTGAGTTTGCCACTCATGATATCAGAAAGCTTGTATTCTAGGAGCATAGGCTCAATACCGCCATTGCGCTCTACTTGCACATACTCGGCATAGGTATTGTAATTCAGCCCCCCTGCAAATGCAATGAGTTCTTTGAT
>Ga0209442_1000369_pt1 | contig 26943 bp, 30 predicted proteins | sample LauGreSBDMM110DD_2_FD_187565 | JGI IMG/M metagenome (GOLD analysis project Ga0209442, IMG submission 187565) | Freshwater lake microbial communities from Lake Michigan, USA - Sp13.BD.MM110.DD (SPAdes) (version 2) | ecosystem: Environmental > Aquatic > Freshwater > Lake | place: Lake Michigan...
CATCAACATTCAGATGATTTCTACGTCTGAAATTAAAACCTCTGTGGTAATTGACGAAAAATATATGGAATTGGCGGTGCGGGCCTTGCACAAAGCTTTTGATTTAGACCAAGCCTGATATAATTTTTGTTGCTGGAATCGTGACCGAGTGGCCGAAGGTGCTCCCCTGCTAAGGGAGTATAGGGTGTAGAGCCTTATCGAGAGTTCGAATCTCTCCGATTCCGCCACAACACTAATAAAAAAGCACCTTAGGGGGCTTTTTTATTTCCTACATACCATAAAGCATATCAATAATTTGGGTCTTGGTTGAATTGACTTAGTCAGAATCGTTGAGTCGTCTGCTTTTAAAGATCGCATCGGGTACCCCCTTCAAAAACCCAGCCATACCTGACCCCACCATACCCCCACCCCCCCTAAATTGGATTTGGTTCCATCCGTACACCTTTACACCTAGATTTGCTCAAACGATTTCCGATTTTTGGAATATCTAGATGAACTCAGCAAGTCGGAAGTGAGCAGCATAGGATTATTGAAATTATGAGGTTTCTCTATGGTCGCTTCAGACGAAGAACTTTTAAAGTTAAGAGATCGACTTAGGGTGCTATTTTAAATTGAGCAATGTTAAACAGGGTCCCAATTAAATATGTCCTGCGACCTGTCCAATGAATAAAAGTCTGACTGAAATGCTGGAATTAACCGAGTAGCAATGCTTTGTGGAGTCCAACCTTGTTCAGTATGCATGGAGCGCAGTGGTCGACTCTGACTCATTAAAAATATCTCATTTGCTCGCACTGCAAATACTTGTCATGTAACATCTTTAGAAATATCGCTTGCTAAATATACATCCAGTGGTGCAATTTTGGCTGTTTCCATTCGCCTCATTCGCTCGACTCGTTCATTTTGATCTTCCGTTTCTGCAGGAGTAGCTCCAAACATTCGACTCCAAGCAAATGGTGAGATGCAGTTGGACCGAACATTAAATTTTTGCATTTGAGGCGATTTGAAACTTTAAAACCAATGAGCCTGTCTCTCCTTTGAGAAATTTTCCCATCTGTTTCAAATAATTTGAAGGCATAAACCTTAGCACTAACGCTAAAAATTCCACATAAAGTAAATACTAATAGACATATTATCAATAAAGTTTTTTAATGTAATACTCTAATACCTCATTTAAGTAAACTGCGTATCTTTAGTTTCTGAGTGTTTCCTATTTAAAAAGAAACTTGGAGTGAGAATCGACATGACAATCGCAACCGTCATGTGTTGTTGGTGCTTGGATCGCCGATCTTCCATTGCCGTTGCCGTTGCCGTTGCAGTGATAGCAATAAGGAAATTTGTATGAAACCCTGTCGATTATTTTTTTTAGGCCTTGTCTTAATCTCGTCTACCCAGTTATGGGCTCAGCAGGGGTTCCCAAACAAGCCCATCCGAATGATCATTGGCTATCCCCCCGGCGGCCCGCTTGACACAACCACTCGAATGATTGCCAACGACATGTCTAATGAGCTGGGACAACAAGTGATTGTTGAAAATCGATCGGGTGCGAGTGGCCAGATTGCCACCGATTATGTTGCCAAATCTTCACCCGATGGCCACACCTTGCTGTCAACTGCTTCAACCTTTATTGTGAATCCTTTGCTCATGAGTAAAGTCAACTCCGATCCGATCAAAGACTTTGTTGCTGTTTCGCATACCGCTGTGCTGCCTACTATTTTTGTGACGCCTTTCGACTCACGCGCAAATTCAGTTAAAGATGTCGTGGCCTTTGCCAAAACTGAATCTGTTAATTACGCATCAGCTGGCTCTGGCGGCCCTGCGCATTTGGCTGGCGCTTTGCTTGCAACGATGACGGGTACAACGATGACGCACATTCCATTTCGTGGTGCGGCCCCTGCACTCGCCGAAGTGATTTCTGGCCGCGTTAACTTTACTTTTTACACCATGACTGGTTTGAAAGAGCAAGTACAAGCGAACCGTGTTAAACCACTTGCCATCACTGCACAAAAGCGCCATCCGGATTTTCCTAATGTACCCACCATGACTGAGGCTGGTTTTCCTGGTTTTGAAGATGTAGGGGCATGGTTTGGTATCGTAGCGCCAGTAGGTACGCCACCCGCTGTTGTGGCAAGACTCAATCAAGCGATTGAAAAATCCTTGGCTCGGCCAGAAACCCGGGATCGTATTGCTGGTATGGGTGTCATTCCTGTAGGTGGACCACCAGAAGTGTTTCGGAATTTTTTGGTCAAAGACCTTGACCGCTGGAGTCAGTTAATCAAAACTGCGGGTATCAAAGCAGACTGAAAATACACCATGATTTTGACTGGTAGTTATCGAGCGAGCTTACTTAATCGGCGGAAACTCAAAACAGCCGATGGGCTCAATTACTTTAAAAGTGATTTCATCCAAACTGATTCGGATGCTGCTTTAACACCTCAAGCATTTTTGATTGAGCAAGAAGCCAACTCGATTTTGCGAACGCATTTCCATACGGAAAATCAGTTTCAAGTGGTGGTGGCGGGCAGGGCGATGCTAGGCAAACATTCTGTTTATCCTATTTCATTGCACTACGCATCCAAACACACGGGTTACGGTCCCATCCTAACTTCGGAGGAAGGCCTGTCGTATTTTTCAATCAGAGATTGCACAACTCAATTGGCATACTACTTGCCAGAGTCAAAACACTTGATGGCCGATGTACCCAGAAAAAATGTATTTGCCAAAAATTTTGAAACACTGCCTAGCAACAAGTTAAAAGACTTGACTGATCTTCAACTCATTGAAGCGATTGAAGTGGGGGAAGATGGTGTAGCTGCATGGCAATTGCGTATTCCAAGTGACCAAATTTTTGATACAAAAAATTTGCAAGGCGAATTTGATCGCTTCGTCATGGTTTTGTCTGGCGACATGAATTGTGCGACCGAATTACTCACCCCATGGAGCATCACCTACATCAGTGCCCAAGAAAAGTGCTTTCCTATTCAAGCCGGTTCACAAGGGTTGGAAGTATTGATCGTGCAGTTTCCGAAAAAATAACCCGAAAAATAAGCTTGGTATACAAATAATCTGGCATCTGATATGATTTTTTAACACTGTTTCTAATAAAGAAACGATTATAAATAAGGAGATCCAATGAATAATTCTATTTCAAGACGTCAACTGGTTATTGCAGGCACAGGTGCTGTTGTCGGCGCCAATTTTTCTCAGGTCTCCTTTGCTCAAACACGCAAACTGATTGTTGCAGTCTCGTCAGCTACTGCGGAGCCTGGAACTGCAACCCAAACATCAATTCCGTTTGAAACTGGTTTTTGGAAGCAAGAGGGTTTAGATGTTGAGCTCAAATTTGTGAGAGGCTCAGCTTTAGGTGCGCAACTGGTGATGACCAATCAAGCCGATGTTGTGCATGCAGGTACATCAACGGGCCTGATGGCGCCGGCAGCAAAGGGCGGATCACTTGTAGCTTTTTACAACATGATCACGCAAAACTTTCAGATGCCAGCAGTGCCTGATGACAGTCCAATTAAGACCTTGAGGGATCTCAAAGGTAAAAAATTGGGAGTGATTGGTCTTGCAACTGCCACCATCCCGATTGTTAAGGCTGTGCTTGAAGACGCTGGCTTGGACCCTGAGCGTGACGTGACCTTCATTGACGTCGGTTATGGTGCCCAAGCTGCTGCTGCACTGTGGCTAACCAAACAGGTTGATGCATTGGCCATGTACGACAGTGTGTATGCGTCGATTGAAAACGTCAATCCAGCCAAGTACAAACTTCGAATTTTAAAATCGCTTTTGTCCGACAGAATCAGTTTTCAAACTGCGCTCATTGCCAAGCCAGAAACCCTCAAAACCAAAAGAGACATGCTGGTTGCTTTTGCAAAAGGTCAAGCCAAAGCCAGTATCTTTGCCATGGAAAATCCAGAGATGGCGGCAAGGATTCATTTCAAGCGCTACCCCGAGCAAAAACCAACTGCCCCCGACGAGGCAACGGCCATTCAATTAGGTAAAAATGCCCTTTTGTCCAGATTGACAAATATGCGAATTGACAACATGGCCATCAAGCGTGATAAATGGGGTTACATGGACCGTAGCGATGTTGAAGTCTACTTGGATATTTTGAAAAAAATTGGCGAGATTGACAAGGGACTTAATCCAGCCATTCTTTACACCAATGAGCTCATTGACGACATTAACCGCTTTGATGTAGCGGCTGTGAAAAAGATTGCGCGTGAATTTAAAATTTAATTCCCCTCTTTTCATTGAGTGATTGGTTGGTTGTATGACTTCTCTTTTGTTGGCAGATAAACCATCCAGCCCTCTTATTCAAATCAAGCAGCTGGGGGTTCAATACACGACCCTCAATCACGAATCGATTCAAGCCATTGATCGAATTGACATGGCTTTAACCGAAGGTGAATTTTGTGTGATTGTTGGGCCCAGCGGTTGTGGTAAGTCGACACTGCTGAAGGTGCTTGCAGGGCTTGTTCCTCCCACGCGAGGCTTAGTGAGTTTGAATGGACAAATCGTTGACTCAACCAGAAATGATATTGGCTTTGTGTTTCAAAATGCCACCTTGCTGCCTTGGTTGAGCATTTTGGACAACGTTTTATTACCACTCAAAATACAGCAACGGCCTGACCGAGGAACATGGGTGGCGAGAGCACACCAATTGCTTGAGATGGTTGGCCTCAGCGATTTCGCCTCACGCTATCCCAGTGAGTTGTCTGGCGGCATGCAGCAACGTGTAGGCATGGCTCGCGCTTTGATTCATGACCCATCGTTGTTGTTAATGGACGAGCCGTTTGGTGCATTGGATGCATTGACGCGTGAAACCATGAATTCACAACTGCAATCGATATGGATGAAAAGACCAAAAACTGTTTTATTTGTAACGCATTCCATCAGTGAAGCTGTTTTTTTAGCGGATCGAATCTTAGTGATGAGCCCTCGGCCCGGCAAAATTAAAGAAATCATACCCATTGATTTACCCAGGCCGCGTAATTTTCAAACGATCGATTCGGTTCAGTTCACAGAATACGCCAAACGGGTGCGTGGATGTTTGCACTCACAGGAGATTTTGTGAAGCAGTCCATTTTTTTACGTTACATAGCGCCGTCGGCCTTGCTCATTTTTCTGTTGGTTTTTTGGGAACTTTACGTCAAGATCAATGAAGTCAATCAAATGATCTTACCTAGGCCCACAGAGATTGCCACTGCACTGTTCAACGGGTTTAAAACTGGGGTTTTCCAAAAACACTTATGGGTAACCAGCCAAGAGGTTGGGGCAGGGTATTTGCTGGGTGTGTTTGGAGGTATCGCGTTGGGTATTCCCATTGCACTGTCGCGCACCTTTGAAACTTTGGTCTATCCCTACGTATTGGCATTGCAAGCAATGCCAAAAATTGCCTTAGCACCGTTGATGATGATTTGGGTTGGCTTTGGTATGGAGTCGAAAATTATCATCACCATGATTGTGTCTGTTTTTCCCATTTTGGTGAATGTCATTGTTGGTTTGAGAGCGGTTGACCCTGAGCGACTTGCATTGGTTCGCTCCCTGAATGGCGGAAAGTTTTCAGAATTGCGTTGGGTACGTTTGCCCAGTGCTGCACCATTTATTTTTGCAGGCATGAAAACTTCTATTGTGTTGGCCATGCTCGCTGCGATTGCTGCAGAGTTTGTGGGTGCTGAGGCAGGCCTTGGATTTCTGATGACGCAACTGATGTTCAAGCTAGACACACCGGGTGTATTTGCCATCCTCATTATTCTTAGCTGCATTGGCATTGGACTTTATATGCTAGCCGATTGGACGCAACGAAAGATAATTTTTTGGGATGCCAACACAGCCGATCGCTGGAAATCAAAGTAAACGTATTTCGAAGGATTTTTGTGACTCTATTGCCATACGGTCCGTTGAAAGATGCGGATTTTTTAATGACGCAGCCTATGGACATTCAAAACAGTTTGTCGAGGGTGGTTCAAGAAGCGGGTGTGATTGATCAAATAGGTACGCTTGTTGATACCTTGGGATGTCAAAGACTTTTGCTGGTTTGCGGGGGATCGACTCGACGTGGTGCTTTGTATGCGCGGGCGGTTGCTTCCTTGGGTTCGCGCGTGGTACTGGTCATGGATCAGGTGGTAGCGCATTCGTCAACAGGGTTGGTTACTCAAGTGGCTGAAAAAGCCAAGCTTGCACAGATTGATGGGATAGTTGCCATTGGTGGCGGGAGTAGTTCAGATACGGCTAAAGGCGTTGCTATTTTATTGGCGGAAGGCGGAAAAATTGAACAACACGCATCCCGTTTCAAACCGCCTGATCAATTTGTGCCACAAGTCTTGCATCAACCCAAAATTCCTATCATTGCTGTGCCTACAACGCTTTCAGCAGCTGAGGTAACGCCAGGTCTTGGCTTGCGCGATGAGTCGGGGCGTAAACTTTTGTTTTGGGATGTCAAACTTGCGTGTCGATTGATCTTGTTGGATCCAGATGCAACGCGTGAAGTACCTGTATCGATCATGGCTGAGACGGGAATGAATGGTTTTGCGCATTGCGTAGAAGGTCTTTATTCGCGATTGCGTAATCCTGTTGCTGAGTCGTTAGCCTTACAAGGCATCAAGATGTTCCAAAAATGGTTGCCACAAATGGTGAAAGATCCGCAAAGCATCACGGCGCGTGCTGGGGCATTAACCGCAGCTAACTTATCAGGCATGGTAATCAGCACTGCTCGCGTGGGAATTCACCATGCTATTTGTCATTGTTTAGGTGCTAAGGGTGGTCTGTCTCATGGCGTGGCCAATTCAATCATGCTGCCACATGCCCTCACTTATAACCAAGAAGATGCAGCACCTGCTCTTTTGTTGTTGGCGCAGGCTATGGATTGCACAGTCAATGGAGATGAACGCCAAACTATCTTGGCAGCCATACAAGCGGTAAGAGATTTGCAAATCGAAACGGGTGTGCCACTCCGATTGCGTGACACAAGTTTAAAGCGTAATATTTTGCCGGCTATTGCACACGATGTCATGCATGATCGTGGTTTGTTTTTTAACCCAAGAAAAACCGAGTCGTCTCAAGCTGTCTTAGAAATTTTAGAAAAAGCCTGGTAAAGCGATGCATCAACTTTAATGCAGGTTGATGTGTTTGTTTTTAAGTAGCAGAAAAATTACTTTTGTCTGGAAAATATTGCTTGCATTGCGTCAAATCAATTTTGCCACTGCCTAACTTGGGTAAGGCATCTGTGAAAATGATGTGGCGTGGAATTTTGTAAGAAGCCAGAGCGGCTCGACAAGCGGTATCGATATCTTTTTCGCTAAACGATGGGTCGGAACAGACCACCAAAGCTGCTACTGTTGCGCCCATTCGTTCGTTTGGAATGCCCAGCACAACAGCATCTGTAATTTGGGGTATGGACAGCAACACGGCAGCAACTTCATCAGGGAAAACGTTCTCGCCCCCAGACTTGATCATGTTGTCGTCTCGGCCTAAAAAGTGCAGCCGTTGCTGTTCGTCGATGTAGCCTAAATCGCCTGTTGGATGCCAGCCGCCATCGTACAAAGGCATGTAGCGAATGTATTTGCCATCCCAGTAGCCCGGTGACAGTCCATCCCCACGAAAACAGATCTCACCAATGACGCCCTGCGGTTCATGTGTATGAGTTTGGAGGTGGAGTATGGCCAGTTCTGAACTGTTTTTGTTTGGCAGCCCATTGTTGTCAAAACCTCTGAGTTGCAAATCGATGGGGTTGTACGATAAACCACCTTCGGTTCGTGCATAGCCCAGTGAAAAAACACCACCGATTCTTTTTTCAAAGGCCAAAAAATGCTCGGGGTTGATAAGGTGACCGCCACCCCAAGTGAAACGCATGCATCGCTTACCTTCGAGAGGTTGAAACATATCTTCAGGGGCATTGGCAATGTCTATTAACAATGTGCCAATTAAGTGCATAAAAGTGATGCGCTCCTTTGTAATCAATTCAACGAAAGCACGGAGATCCCACTTTTCAAGAAGTATTAAGGGGCAACCAACCAAAAGTGCATTGGAGAAAACACTCAAGCCACTGGTATGAAATAAAGGAGAAACGGCCAATGCAATATCTTTGGAGCTCAATTGAAAGCAATCGGCCATAGAGGCTGCAATCGATAAACGCATGCCGTGTGTATGGATGGCAGATTTGGGTGTTGAAGTGGTCCCTGATGTATAAAGCAAATTGGCCACGTCGTGACTTTGACAGCCCCTTGTTACAAATGTAGATGGATATCTCTCAATCGTTTTCCAAAAACTTCCGTGTTGTTTTTCCTCTTCCACGGTGAGCATGGAAACTGGCGTCTTGAAAGCAAGAATTTCTTGTGAACGACTTTGTGTTGTTATTAAAAAACTAGCGTCACAATGAGTGACCACTTTGCGCAACTCCTCGCCAGCTAATCGCCAGTTGAGAGGAACACCCACAACGCCTGCTTTCATGCATCCCAAAATAGCGATGACATGCTCAACACGATTCGGTAGCAAAAACGAAATGCGATGACTGGCGCCGAGTTGGTGATCCTTTAAAAAATTCGCAAACTGATCAGTGAATTGATTAAGTTCAGACCAAGTCAGACGTAGTCGATGGTCTGCAACAGCCAATTCATGCGGATGACTACGCGCCTTGATGTCCAAAAAAATCGCAAAATTCATATTGCTTATTTATTTTTTTGACTTCTCTAAGTCTGCAATGTAGTCAACAACTTTATATCCAGTCATGCCCCAAGTGGTTACGCCACAGACATGCATAATTTGCATGCATGCTTCGGCCAGTTCGCCTGACGTCATACCAGCTATATGGGCTGCGTGGCCATGGTTTTTGGCGCCCTCTAGGTTGCCAGTGACGATATCAAGAACTGTGTAAAGCATTTCTTTTGTTTTGAGGTCTAGGTGCGCGCCATCTTTTGGGCTGCGATAAATTGACTCTCTGAATTTGAGGTAACCGACAAAGGAGTGGGGCACGTGCTCCATCATGGCACGGATAGGTTCTGGCAGGTTGCCCAGCGTTTCCATGAAGTGCTCTTTACCTCTTTCAATTGCGTTATTTAATTCTGGGTTGTTATTCATAATGTCTTTCTAATGAAGGGTTGAAGGAACGGGGCTAAGTATTTTTTCGACTGCGCTGCGGCGTAAGAACTTGGGTGTTACCAAAAGGGTATACCGAACACCCCATTCTCAACGAGATGCTTCTTGCAGACCGATGCAGTACAGCTGCAAGACCCGAGTCTTCTGTTTTTTTAACCACATGCGACGGAAATGCAAGTCCTAGGGCACCAAGTACTTTAAGTCCATTGCCAAAAATAGGTACAGCGACGGTGCCTAAACCGGGTGTGGTTTCATTGCGTTGAGCGGCATAACCCTGTTGCTTAACTTCGGCAATCAGTTGCAAAATAACTTTGATGTTGGTTTGCGTGTGTTCAGTTGCTGCAACTAGAGGTTGTCGAGTCAGCAATTGCTTGGCATGTGCAGGCTCCATAAAGGCAAGCATGACTCGCCCTGCTGTTGTCGAGCCTGCTGGTAGCCATGTCCCTGCACGCCAACCTGTGTCCATGAACCAAGGCCCCTCTAAGCCCAGCAAATAAAGCACTTGATCATTGTCTAAAATACTGAGCCTTGCGCTATGTCCTGTGGACTGCACCAGTTCACGCATTTTCGGAAATGTGACTCCGCACAAATTGTCGTGCATTAAAAAACGAGAACCAAATACGTAAGATTTGACGCCCACGCTGTAGCGACGCGTTTCTGGGTTTTGAATCAGAAAACCATGCTCTGCAAATGCGGCAAGTGCTTTTGAAACTGTTGCTTTTGAAATGCCAGAACGTGTGGCAAGCTCACCAACGCCCAAATCACGGTCCTTTGTTGTGAACTGATCAAGTAGTCCAAGCGCTGATCGAAGCGACTTCATTGTCTCAGGGCTTTTATCCGACTGTTTTTTTAGAACAGGCGGTTTGCTTTTAACGGTACTGGAGCGGGTAACCAATTTCATTGATGTGCGACCAGCTTATGAAGATGCTCTGCTCAGTAACTCAACAGTTGCTTTACCTGTGATCGTTGTTTGACCTAATTGATTTTCACCCCATAGCTCAATGTCGACCAAGTGCAGCTTATTTTCAATTTTTTTGTCAATAACGCGGCCCTTGAGGTAATTGGTATCGCCAAAAATAACAGGCAGCTTGAGTCTTGTACTTAACGCACGCATGAAGCCATCGTCACCCATCCAATTGGTTACGCATGATGCCAACATACCGCAGCGCTGTGGTCCATTGTCGTAAGGGCCTGGCATGCCCAAGTCTTTCACGGCAACTCTTTCATCTTGATGGCCAATGCTTGGTAAAACTTTGGCGCCATAATAGCATTTGTCGTAGTTGTTGGGCAGTTTTTCAGGTGTATTGCGCGCCCACCAAGTGTATTTCCATTTAATTTTGGTTGATTTGTAACCCGATGTGCCGACCGCACCGGCATAGTAAGTTGTCATGTCCATTTGATTGATGGGGCCACGCACAATACTTGGTAATTCTTCGTCCACTTTCACATCTTCCCAATACAATGTTTGATTGCCACGTACAAACTCATTGAGTTGTGAGTGCATTATTTTGTCTAACTCAGCCTCGGTATATTCATGTTTGGGTCTGGGTTCATAGTCCAATCCATCGGCCGCGCCGAGTCGGGCGACACGATAGGTATGTGATAAAACTTTGGTGACCAACTCGCCTCGTTGGTTGGTATATCGAACGTCCCCTGTTTGAATCACCATATTCTTTACGCGCTTGCCACTGTAAGGTTTTGCACCTGTGTATTCGGCAGAGGCAATGATCTCGTCATTGCGTTTGATCGGGTGATAAAACTCTGCGTCTATGCCAGCGTAATACCATTGAATGTCTTCGAGTCCAGGAGAAACCACTGCATCAAAAATGCCAAAGAAGAATGTGGGTGGGGCAATGATTGCGCCCCATTTGGATTTGTTGGCATACAAAGGATCATTATAAAGAGGATTGTCATCGCCTATTCCCCAGCTGTAGTGCCGAATGACATCACGCGATGCTTCGTAATTCCATTGCTCTACCCTGATGGGCATACCAATGAGTGATTGGGCTTCTGCCAATGCATCTCTGCTCATACCGGGTGCAAGTAGTTTTCTGTCTGTGGGTTGAGGTTCATTCATAGTGGGCTTAGAAAAAAGGACAGATGCAAGATTGCTTGAGATCGATTAACTATTCAATATTGATTGACATCCATCATAAACGGAGTTAAGATGAATTTCAACAACAGAGTTTCTTATTTAGAAACAAATTGTGTTGGCGTTGATTGAATAAATAAAGGCGTAAGCATGTTGAAGTTCGTAGCCATGTGGAATATTGCACCTGGAGTGACAACAGGTGACTTTGAAGATTGGTACAACCGCATTCACATTCCAGACGCCAAAAAAATACCTGGCCTGATTGCTTACACCACGAACAAAGTAAACCCTCACAAATCTGCCGCCAGTCAATATTATCGGATGGCTGAGTTGTGCTTTGATTCTCTTGACTCAGCAGAAAAAGCGATGGAATCGCCGCAATGGCAGCATGCATTCAATGATGCCAAAGCCTGGATATGCGATCACGTCAGGCTTTGGTTAGACAGCGAAAGTATTTCTCTCAAATAAATTGGAGGTTCGAATATGAATCAATTTCCTAGTGTGGAATGGTTTCAGCATTTTTCTGGCTATTTAGAAAATGATGAAGAGTTTAAAGCGCATGGTCGATGGTTCACGTCTGTGCTTGGCGTAAGGGTTGATCAAATTTCGCACCACTTGGTCATCGATAAAGGCATAGTCTTAGGAGTTATGCCTGGTATAGGTGAAAGTGACATATTAATTTCAGGAAGCCAGAATCAGTGGCAAGTTTTATTCAACACTGATTGGGCACTTAATCGGCTCTATCGCTCGGGCACTTTGCAAATCAGGGCAAATGAAATTGAATTGATGCGAAATTGGAAAGTGCTGTTCCATATTTGTCAAGCCATGAAAAAAATTGGACCTGGCATAACGAGCAAGAAAATACAAAAAGGAGGCCTGTGATGCCTTACGCCTATCTTGACGGAAATCGACTGTATTACGAAGAAGCTGGAAAAGGTCAGCCATTGGTGATGATTCATGGTGCAACACAAGATACCTTATCTTGGCTAGACATATTAAACGCTTTTTCAAAAAACTACCATGTGATGTCAATTGATTTACCAGGTCATGGCAAATCAGCGCTCATCAATGGAAAACCTACGCGCACAACTTTAGAGTTTGCCAATACGGTATGGAAATTCATTCAAGAAAAAAAACTGAATCAACCGATCTTGATTGGGCACTCCATGGGCGCTGGAATTGCCATGATGACTTCTATTGAACATCCGCAAGCGATCAAAGGTGTCGTGGCAGTTGATGGTGGGGCAGCATTCCGAGGGTCTACTGGCGTGCATTATTCAACGGACATTTTAAAGTCAGTAGAAATCAATATAACGGATTGGCTTGAAACCATGTTTCATTCTGTCTTGGGTCGAACAACGAGTGAAGCAAGGCGTAAAGAAATGGCGTTTGACTCAACGCGATGTTCGCCCTATGTTCAATATTCAGATCTCATTACCTATACGTCGCTCAATTTAAATGAGCATTTGCATCGAATAAAAAAGCCTGTTTACTACATCATGGGTGAGGACGATTGGTCGACTACGCCAGCGATGGCCAAAGAAACCAGTAAAAGATTAGCTGCTATGGGCGTTGAAACAGATTGCGTTGTGTTGAAGGGCATAGGGCACATACCGCATTGGGAGCAACCGGATGCTTTCAATAAAGTATTGGCCAAAGTATTGAATAAATTTTGATCATGTCAAATAAATTAAGGGGAAAAAATGAAAAAATACCAAGCTAATCTAACCACTCTTTTGAGCGCAATTGTTTTGTGCGCAAGTAGCACATCACATGCATTTCAAGATGAGGGAACTGTCAGAATTGGCTCGTTAGAAGCCCAAACTGGGGTTCCGGCTCCCTATGGTATTCAGTCCCTCAATGGGTCCAAGATAGCCATCGATGAAATCAATGCAGCGGGTGGAGTTACTGTTGCTGGGAAAAAAGTGAAATTGCAATTAATGCCATCTCCTAACGGCTATGACCCAGGCGCAGACAGCGCGCTCACTGTTGCTTTGATTAAAAAATTAGCATTAGAAGACGAAGTGTTGTTGATCAAGGGTACATCGCGCTCACAAAATACGGAAGTGGCATTCAAATACCTTAACGAGATGGAAAAGGTTGGTACGCCTATCGTCTTAATGTCTTCGTTGGCTGGAGCGCCTGGTTTAGGTGGCTTGTCCAAATGGGGATTTAGAAATTCTTTTTCTGAGGCTAGCATTATTGATCGTCAAATAGAATTGCTTGCGAAAAAATTCGGGTATAAAACTGCAGGTATTTATGTCGTTAAAGACAATTCCCATCCAGCCATTGTTGCGCAATACGTTGTTACGCCAATCTTAAAAAAATATGGCATAGAAATCACCTCAACGGTTGAAGGGTTAGATGCTGATATTGACATGTCTTCGCAAGTTAACGCACTCAAAAAAGCCAATCCAGATATTGTGGTCGTAGCTTCTGCAACCAATTCAGGAGTGAACATCATGAAAGAGGCTGGGCGACGAGGCTTGAAACCCAAAATATGGTTGGGAACGATTGGAAATATTTCACCCGAAGTGCCTAAGTTGGGTGGTAATTCAGTTGAACGCATGATCATGGGTAGCTCTTACTCACCTAGTCTCGAATCTGTCGGTAAATTGCGGGATGAGTACATTAAGAGAAACAAAACTGACATAAATATGTTTGGGGTTGATGGGTACGAGGCTATTTACTTGTTCAAAGAAGCCATTGAAAAATCCGGCATCAGAAATACAAAGCAAAGCTTGCAAGAAGATCGTGAAAAAGTTCGTGTTGCATTACAAAAAACAGAGATAACTAGCATTACAGGCGAAAAGATACGATTCAATTCCGATAACGATGCCGTGAAAAAGGGATTTATCCTAACAATCCAGAACGGACGTTATGTGGAGTGGGATCAAAACGAATTCAAGTAAAGTGGGCGATGACTTGAGCTCATGATTGAATGCAAACCGTGGAGTTATTCTAAAAATAAATGGCCTTGTTAGAAGCAATCATCAGTGGCATTTTATTTGGTGCGACTTACTCGTTGGTGGCGATAGGATTTACGCTGATATTTGGTGTTATCCATAGGCTGAATGTCGCGCATGGTGCCATCATCATGGTTTGTGCATATGCGGGCGCTTCTGTTTCAATTTTGCTTAACGGAGCAGAGAGTTACTGGGTACTTCTGTTAGCGTTTGTTGTTTCCGTTTCTACCGGCGTTGTCCTTGGATTGCTGGTTGAGTTGGTTGCATTCAGGCCATTGAAAAATGCATGGTATTTGGCGCCATTTGTCACAACGATTGGACTTACCATTGCATTAGAGGAAATCTTTCTTCATTTGGCTCGAAAAGTCCCTATTTTTTCTCCTGAGTACACGCCGTTTCCTTCACCACTTGAGAATATTGGTTTTAATGTCGGTGACATTTATTTTCGCGGCGTTTATTTAATAAATTTTGTCATTGCGTTGTTGATTATGTTTGCCTTACATCAATGGATTCATCAATCCAAATCGGGAAGGGCAATGCGGGTCGTAGAAGAAAACATTGATGTTGCCATGCTCATGGGAATCGATGTTCGAAAAGTGGAGATGATTGCTTTTGCTGTAGCTTCTGGTTTAGCGGGGGCGGCGGGTTGCATGATTGGAACAGCCACTGGTTCTGTCTATCCATTCATGGGCGCACAATTGCTATTGATTTGTTTTGTTGTGATCGTCTTGGCAGGGCTAGGCAACGTGAGAGGTGCAATGATTGGCGGCATTATTGTGGGTGTGATAGAAACTGTTACGGTTTCGCTTATTTCTGCAACCTATAAGCACGCTGTTTTATTTGTAATTCTTTTTATAGTTCTTGTGCTGAGGCCTGAGGGTATTTTTACTAAAATCAATACCAAACGAGATTGATCTATGGGCTACGCTGAAACTATATTTGTAATTGCTGGATTCAATATCATTCTTGCGTTGAGTGTTTTTGCGACTTTATCTGTCGGTCAATTTTCTCTGGCTCAGGTCGGATTTTGGGCCATTGGCGCTTACGTCTCAGCAATTTTAACGACCCTGTTCTCTGTGCCCTATTTTTTCGCTTTGCTTTGTGGCGCAGCTGTCTGCGCTTTTATTGCCGTATTGGTTGGCTATCCATGTCTCAGGATCAAGGGGATGTACTTGGCTTTAGCGACTCTGGGATTTTCGGAGTCAATGAAAGCAATTTTTTCAAACCTTAATTTTCAATTGATGATCAATGGTCAGCTTACCGGCCCCGATGGCGTATTGGGATTTAGAAATATTGCAGTTCAAACAACAATCTTTGATGTTTATATTTTTATAATTTTTTTAATTATGGGGTTTTATTGGCTGACTCAATCAAGACTTGGCGAAGCCATTGTTGCTATCAGAGATGATGAGGTAGCTGCTCAATGTGCTGGGATTGATATCGTCAAAATTAAAGTGGGCGTATTCGCTTTAGGCGGTGCTATAGCTGGGGTTGGAGGTGGTCTGTATGCTAACTATATGACATACATCATTGCCAGTGATTTTAATTTCCATTTAACGTTGGTATCTGTTTTATTCGTAGCCTTAGGCGGTATTGAGATTTTCTGGGGCCCAATTTTGGGCGCTTTACTGCTAACAATCATTCCTGAGTACATTCGGTTTCTACAAGACTATCGAATGATTTTTTACGGTATTGTCGTGATGGTCATCATGTTATTGAGACCCAAGGGACTGATCGACATGAACACTGTCAAAAAAATAAAAAGCTTTTTGAAGAAGAATAATTAACTATGCTTAAGCTTGATTTGGTCAATAAATCATTTGGTGGTATCAAGGCAATTCAAAATTTACGTCTGAATGTGAGTGAGGGTGTGATATTTGGTCTTATCGGGCCCAATGGATCTGGTAAAACAACTGTTGTCAACACTCTAACAGGGCTTTATAAAATTGATTCCGGGCATATTTCTTGGAAAAATAAATTCATTGAAAATTTGGCACCTAATGTGATTTCTCGTTTGGGTATTTCTCGAACATTTCAGAACCTGAGGCTATTCCCATCTCTTACAGTTGAGCAAAATATCCGTATCGGTCAAGCACCTATTTATAAATCTGCATCCACTTGGCTTTCTGTTTTTGGAAGTCCAGAGTCACAACAATTGGCTGATGATGTTCAGTCGTTGGCACAGTTGTTGGGGATAGATAATTCCTTGTCTTTGACCGCTAATAGCTTGTCATTTGGAGACCAAAAAAGATTAGAGATTGCTCGTGCATTGGCTGGAAGGCCCAAGTTGTTGATATTGGATGAGCCTGCAGGTGGTATGAATCCAAGTGAAGTAAAAACTTTATCTGAGACTTTGAGAAAAATTCAAAAAACAGGCGTTACCATTTTATTGATTGAACATAATATGAAACTGGTGATGGGGACTTGTCAGCAAATTGCAGTACTCAATTTTGGTGAGCTAATTTGTGAAGGTTCACCAGAGCAAGTTAAATCGGATGCGCGCGTGTTGGAGGCCTACTTGGGATATAGCCAATGACTAAGCTTCTTCAGATTGAAGGTTTGTGTGCGAGTTACGGCCATATCGATGTTTTACACCACACTGATCTATACATTGACGCTGGTGAAATTGTGTCAATCATTGGTTCAAATGGCGCAGGCAAATCAACTTTGTTGCGTACTATTTCTGGCCTTGTCAAACCTAAGAGTGGGAAAATTCTATTTAATAACCAAGACATTGCAGGTATGCCGGCACATTCAATTGCCAGTCAAGGTTTGACTCAAGTGCCAGAGGGGCGAATGATCATAAAAAAAATGAGTGTTCTTGAAAATTTAATCATTGGCGCTCATTCGCGTAAAAATCTAACAAGTTTTGATGAAGACTTAGATTCAATCTATCAAATCTTTCCTATTTTGTCAGAGCGAAAACACCAAGTAGCCGGCACCTTAAGTGGCGGGCAGCAACAAATGTTGGCCTTAGGTAGAGCTTTGATGAGTAAGCCTAGACTCTTGATGCTTGACGAGCCCTCTTTGGGTTTGGCGCCTATCGTGATTGGTCAAGTTTTTAAAATTATCAAGGAGCTGAGAGAACGGGGCATTACTATTTTGCTTGTTGAACAAAATGCCAAACAGGCTCTGGACTTATCTGACAGGGCTTATGTTTTAGAGTTGGGCCATGTAGTTGCAACCGGTATCAGTGCGGATATTGCAAAAAATCCTAAAGTGGTCAGTGCTTATTTGGGCGAATGAATTGCGATAAAGGTTATTCAGGCTTTAATCCAGCCTCTGTGATAATTTTTGACCAGCGGCGCGTATCATTTTCTAAAAATGTAATGAATTGTCCAGGTGTGCCACTTGAGGGTATAGCGCCAAGAACTTTCATTTTTTCTAGTGTTTTAGTTTCTTTCAAAGACTTTTGAGCAGCTTGATTCAATGCGTTAATCACTGCTATAGGTGTGTTTTTGGGTGCAAATACACCCAGCCAAGGTGCTGCCTCGTCAAATCCTGGATAGCCTAATTCATCCATCGTTGAAATATTAGGCCATTCAGGGTGCCTAGTTTTGGTGCCAATTCCAAGCACGCGCAATTTGTTGGTGGCCACAAATTGGTTAACGCCTGCAATTGGTGTGAATTGAAAAGTGACGCGTCCTGACATGACTTCTGCAAGAGCTGGTGCACTGCCTTTGAAAGGAATGTGTGTCATTTTTGAGCCAATGGCTTGGGCCAGTAACTCCGCATTCAAATGACCAGCACCACCGATTCCTGCAGTGGCATAACTGATGGACTCATTTGAACTTTTACTTGTTGCTGCAAGATCTTTCAAATGTGTCCATTTCGTTTCGCCGCCAACGACCAGCATCATGGGTAGGATGGCAGCTTGTGTGATGGGTGAAAAGTCTTTGATGGCATCGTATTGAACCGCTTTCAATAACATAGGGTTGGTGATGTGCGATTGCGATGTGAGCAAAATGGTGTAGCCATCGGGTTCAGCGCGTCGAACAAAATCGGTTGCTACGTTACCGGTTGCACCCAGCTTGTTTTCTACAATCACTGGTTGGCTTAATGTCTGTGCCATATCTTGTGCCAATATGCGCGCAATGGCATCGGTAGCGCCGCCTGGGGCAAAGCCAACAATTATTTTGATGGGCTTGATGGGATAGTCTGCGGCCAATGCACAAATGTTGATGGTCGAAAAAAAAGTGATGAACAGACATTTGAAGCGCTTGCTATAGAGTGTTTTCATGTTTTGTAAAAAGTTGTAAAAATTAATCAAAGTGTTCCGCTAGGAGTGCCGGTGATAGTGGTGCGGTGCATGACTCGGGGCTGCAGGTGGTCATTGTCGGGTACCGCCATGTGCAAGGTACATCGGTTGTCCCATAAAACAATGTCATGTCGACTCCAATTGTGTCGATATGTAAATTCCAACCTGGTTTGATGGTTAAATAAAAATTCAAGCAAGGACAGGCTTTCATCCTTGGACATTCCTGTTATTTCAGAACACAGTGCCTCTGAGACATACAACGCTTTTTTTCCTGTTTCTGGGTGAGTTCTAATTACAGGCTGCTTGATTCTAGGATTTTTACTTTGTAAATCTTTGATCTGACCTTGGTCTAAATCTTGCAAATTTTTGGTTTTTGAAAACAACTCATGAACAGCTAACAAGCCATCTAATTTAGTTTGCATGGCCTGTGACAAAGCATCATAGGCCATGTATTGGTTGGCGAAACCCGTGGTGCCACCATAGTCTGGAATTTCAACACAACGCAACATTGACCCCATCGCTGGTAAGCTGGTGAAAGATAAATCGGAGTGCCAGTGACGGCCAAGATTGGACATTTCTGCTTTACCTGTTCCCATGTCACTCACGTTGGTGAGATGGAATATTTCAGGGTATCCCGGTAAGCGAAAGTGATGCAATGGATATTCTTCAACAGGTCCCAAATACCGACTGAATGTGATCTGTTCAGAAGGAGAGATATTTTGATTTGGGAATACCAATACCAAATGATCAAGCCACGCTTGTCGAATGGAATGTATGGTGTCTGAATCTAAGGGTTGTGACAGATCAACATGAGTGATCGCTGCACCAAGTGCATTTGATAGTTTGGTAACTTGTATGGTCATCGATAGGCCTTTTGGGTCAGTCTTTGTAGCTAGGATCTTGGCGATCAAGCATCCGCATGAGAGCAGGCCAAGCTTTGTCTCCGCCTTGGCGTTTGGGTGACTCATAAGCTTGCGCGACTTGTTCGGCAACTTCAGGACTTGGCATGATTAATTGTTCGCCGCTCATGAGTGTTTTGACTTGCGCTTGGCATGCTCTTTCAAGATGAATCATCAGGTCAAAGGCCTCAGGTATGGTGCGACCGCAAACTAATGATCCATGATTGCGCAAAAGCATCACCAACTTATCACTCAGCGCAGATTGCACGCGCAATCGCTCTTCGTTTGTAAACAAGACGCCCTCATAGGAATGGTAGGCAATTCTGTTGTGAAAACGCATCGCGTGTTGTGAAAGAGGGAGAACACCTCGTGCCATACAAGAGACAGCGACAGTAGATTCTGTGTGGGTATGCATGACACATTGCACATCGTGGCGGGCCATGTGCACTGCACTGTGTAAAGTAAATCCGCCAGGATTTATCCCCAAGCCAGTAGGGTCGTAGACGATGTCGCCATTGACATCAACCACTACAAAACAACTAGCTGTCATTTCGTCATACATTAACCCATAGGGATTAATCAAAAATAAATCTTGTGTTCCTGGCAGGCGGGCGGATATGTGGTTATAGATGATATCCGTTAGTTGGTAATGGTGAAATAAGCGATAACAAGCGGCCAAGTCTTGTCGAATTTTCTTTTCTTCTGCTGAAATATTTCTTGACGAGATTGATGATGTGTTCATGCTGCGTATTGTTGGTCAAGTATTCACAAGTGCAGCGCCTATCATAGAGACTGATTCTGCATGGCGGTTGTCTGTAACAGTTGTGTGCAATGTGTTTCGGTTATCCCACAGCACAACATCATTTTTTTCCCAGTAGTGACGGTAGCTATATTCCATTTTGGATTGACATCTGTTGAGATGTTTCAATATGGTTTGGCTTTCAATAGTATGCAGATTCTCTATTTTTGCTTGTAAGTCTGGGTGAATAAATAGCGCATGTTGATTCGTTGCTGGATGGATCATTTCAATCGGGTGCATTAAGCTTAAAGATTGCAATGTGGTTACTACTTGTAGACCTTCAATCAATACCTGATAGATTGGCGAGAGTCGCTCCCATGCCATGGCTTGGTTAACAAAAACAGAAGAGCAGCCTAAATGAGGGGCTTCTACACATCCAAAAATAAAACCTGCAGCCAGATCTTTATCAAAGCTTAACTTAGCAGCCCAATTGCCAGCGCTGGTGATGTTGTCAAACTGGAAACTTGTTGCATGTAATTTTGGGTTGACTTTGGTTTGTGAAGGGATGCTCAAATGTTCAAAATGACTTAAAAACTTAACCAGTTTTAATGGCAAAAGGTTTTGATTTTTAAATAGTAACAGTTGATGCTTAAGCCATAATTCTTTCAATGCTGCAATAGTTTCCACCGATAAGTCTTGGTTCAGGTCTAAACTATTTATTTCTAAGCCCACAGCATAGGAAAGTTTTTTTGTTTTGAATTCCATAAAGTAACTTTTTGATGAGATAGATTGTGTTTCTTATAGGGAAACAATAATTCTATTTATTTTCAGTATTACTTTTTCGATTGATGATGTCAAGTGCGGAGGTGTGTAAATGCTGGAGTTCAGGCAACACATCACACATGCGATCTGACTTTCTGCCGCGAGTTCTTGTCCCATTCATAAAGCCAAGCTTGTGGCCCACTGCCTCCAATACTGCCAACCTTGCCGAAGCTAGGCTGCGTTCGGATCGCGCCTCGCGAGTCTCGCGGCCATGGATCGTTTTGGCTTCAGCACAACGTTGTCGGCCTGCTTCGGTTTTTGGGCCAGTGCTTCGCCCGCCATGCGTCTTGCATACCCGTTTGCCTTTGAGGGCAGGGGCGGCGCACTGTAGTTTTGTGCGTTTGGATTTCGCTTGGCAGCGTTGGCATACGACTCGCCCGCCGAGTGTTTTGAGTGTTTGTTCTAAATGTAAAGTTTGATGTGGCACAAATTACACCTGCTGTAGGGCTGAAGGGGGGGAGACAAAATCTTTGCACTCAGGACCTGGTGATCGGTTGTGCCGTGCTTGCCGGACTTGCCATCACTTTTCAAAAAAGCTTTATATGTATTAATTTCTTGTCTACTTTCCTAAAACACATGGCAAACGTGGCAAGGAGGTCTCTCCCCCGCAAATTCATTGGGTTTGCGCTTGCCATGTGTGCTGGCAAGGCAAGGCATGGCAGCAGTGGCAAGTTTTCATCAAAACCAGCATCCTAAGCTTGATCCCATTCAACTTTGCACTTGAAAGCCAATTCAAAATCAGATCTTGCAGTTTGAAGTGCTGGAAGAATGTAGCCGCGCTTTTGTTCTGCCCCTATTTTTTGACGGTCTTTTTGGGCGCTTGGACAAAGGCGAGAGACGGCATCAACAATCTCTTTTGAAACAGTCGGATTAAACCGCTGGCTGCGCTTATTAAAAGTCTGAAATCCCTGCAAGATTTCATGTGTACTTATGAAATGACCATCTCGCCAGCTTGTTGAAGAATACAGATTTTGCTCAAAATTTTCTGTCATCAGGACTTCAAACCAGTAGCGGTCAAAACCTTGGAGTGACAGCAATTTCTGCTGCCAGTTCTCTTGTGTAATTGGCCTAACTCTTACGTTAAAACCTGTTAAGTCTATGTGCATCAAGTAATGAACCATTCCAGCAATTACACGATCATCCGAAAGCGCTACTCCAACTTGAGAAAAGTAATCATGATCTCCTTGGTATATATCAGACACCCGAATAAACAATGAGCGCCTGTCGTCACCCTCAATGTGTGAGAAATGTTCATGATTACTTGATGCAAAAAAGCGGTGGAAAGACTCTATTGTTCTTGATGGTTGGTACTTCTGCTCAATATGACATGTGTTTTCAGTAATTAGCGACTTCATCCGATCTTGTGATTTACGGTCCCCGCTAAACATAGCCTCATCCATGATCACTACAAAATGACGCTCAAGTGCTGCGTTGAATTGACCGACGACCTGATTGATATCTGATACCAGTAACGAAGTTCGTGACCAAATCTTTTGGATGATCTGGAAGAAGATTCCTTTGCCTGTCCCTTGTTTGCCGAGCAGGATCAGCATTACCCCTGGCTTTTCCTCTGGTCGTTGAAGCATGTGAGCCAAAAAGTGAATCAAATAATCGTATAGCTTTTGATCGCCTGAGCATATGACTTTCAGTAGGTGCACTCTTAGAACGCTCCAGTCACCCGGTGCTGGCTCTGTAGAACTACCAACCCAGTAGTTCAATGTTGTTACAGGCTTTGCTGAAGGACTAAACGCAATGGCTGTGTACATGTGCGTTTTGGGGTCTACCCAGAAGTTAGCAATGGTTTTTTTTACGTCGCATTGGGATTGCAATTTCTCTAGAAAACGTTTCATTAGAACTTCACCGTCCATCTTCTTATAAAACATTAACTCCCCCATCAATTTGCCAGAAAGTGCGTCTTTTACATCATTGCAATCGACAACAGAAAGAACACCACCAAGTTTGATCAGGCAGAAGGCATCTTGCAGAACCTGCAAAGGCGTAGGGGGATTAACTAAAGCTAAATTAACCATTCCAGCCTCCATTTCTTGCATGGAAGTAAATGCTGCCGACAGTTATTTGATTCTGAAGGTCGGGTATGTATGAGTTCGCAACTAACCAAAATGCATCATCTTCAAAACGATTTTGGGCTGTTTGACTCCACGCAAGTGCGATGTCTTCGGCACATAGCCAGCCAGTGCTCAAGATTGCCCAAACTATATTGCGCCATGTTTCGTAATCACAGTCTGCATTGATATGACTCAAGGCTGCTTGAATTGTTGCAATTTGCCGAGGTGTTTCAGGCGGAGAAGAATAATTTTTGGTGAAACTCCTTTTCCGGTTTGCTATGCGGCTTTTGGATGCAATCAACAACCTCCACACATTTAGAAGGTCCATGGGTATGTTAGGAATATCTAGTGGTGATCCAGTACCCAACCATTGGTAAGTGTGTCCGTCGGGATGAATACTGGGTGGCAAAACATCTTGGACCGTATTGCCGTTTTTTGCTGCGCATCTAAACTCAAGCGCACACCCACCATCTGTGCCAAGTATCTTTTTGGATTCGAGCGGAGGGCTGTTATCTGTTAATCGATATAAGAGCTTTAAGCTAAATTTCTTCCCTGACCAAATGACAACAGCACCTTCACTTTGAAGTAAGTTGTCAAGTTCTATGCTGTGGGTTGATAGCCAAACCTTGGCAGCAGGGTAATTGTCAATGTCCAGTGCGCAGGTTGGTGTGGGGGTGCAGTAAGCGTGGGCAACCCCAATATTTTTTCCTTCTAGAAGATAAATCGTCTTTTGATCTGTAACAGCGTTGCTCTGGTGGTTCCATTCTAAGTCGATAGGCGCTTTTCGGCCTCGAGGTATTGCGACTAAAGCAAGTCCAGCGGCTAACAATGATGATGTATCAAAGTTTGACATTTGATAATCCAAAAAGATCATTCCAAGCTGGAGTTGTCTTGGCTTTACTTTTGAGTTTGGCGTCTATTTCCGCCAATTCCAACTTGTGTTTTAAATCACAAATCAGGTAAGACTTAGACCAAGGGCTTATTGTGGGCTTCGGATCCCATCTTCCTCCATATGGGGAAAGCTCCTCTGGTATCAGAATAAAGCATTGCCCTGCTTGATTTAAACTTCCTGGCTTATCCTCTAATTTTGTATAAGGCTCATTGAGTAAGAACTTTGTGCCTTTTTCGGATATCCATACTGAGATGTGATCAAGATTACATGCGTTGCGAATATCGTCTAGATTTGTATAGTTCTCATAATCACTTCCTCCCAAAGCAGTCAAATTTGCAGCATCTGCAAATGCCACGCATCTTCTTGCACGAACTAATTCTTCAGTATGACCCTTAGGCCAACCGTACCTGCCGCCAAAGGCTTGCTTACATAACTGTTTGCAATGTGGGGAGCGCCTTAAAAAATATTGTTCGTATTTATCCAAACCACTTTGGGCCCAAATATCAATTTTTTCTTGGCGCCTTGCGCCTTTTGAATCGACGAATTGAGTTGAGTAGAGTGTTATCAACATGTCCGAAACTCCTTAGAGAGTTCTTTTCGTGCAACTTTTAAAATTAAAATTTCAACGGTATGTTTATGTTTGTGACTCATGCTGCAGCACCTCTATTCGGTTTTGCAATTGAAATCAAGTAATCTCTGATGTCTCCGACCCGCCATGCAGTGATGCCTGCTGATACTTTGATCGGGGCGGGGAATTCACCGCTTCGGCACTTGCGCCAAATGGTTGTTGCGGAGTAAGGGACGACCTTGAAGTTCATCAAGGGTCGAAGTTGAATCAGTGCCATATCTGGCAAATCATCAAAACTGGCGGGTGTAGTTAAACGACTCATGTTGCTCCTCCTGAGCACTAAAAAACATGAGCGTGAAGTTACCTGTGTATCAACAGCAATGAAACAAAAATGAAGGAACGCTGGTACCAGCGTTCTCAATAACTAGGATTTCCAGTTTTTTAGTTTGTTGGTATACGTCCCCGGCTGAATTGGAGGAAACTTTTCGGATAGCACTATGGCAGCCTGCTTCTTTGAATTGAACTGACTTGGGTCGCTCAGATAAAACTGCTTTGCTTGCTCCAAAATTTTGTTTGTTTCGGCATGTCTTTTCTCTGCGCCAGCACGGCCATTGACCTGAATTACTTTTGCAGCGTTGACAGTTTTTGAAGTTTGCTCATGTTCAATTGCTTTGGCCAAGTAGTCAGTAGCTGCGCTGTTCTGACCTGACAAAACACGGTTTACATATTTTTGTATTTGTGCAAGTGTTGGGTCGTCTGTATCCCAGTCCTTACCTTTAAGAATAATTTCTTGTTCAAGTCGAAACTTCTCTTGCAGCGAATTTGATCCTTTGTAGATTACGTACAAGTCAATTATCAGGTTCTGAACAGCTTGAGCGTTCTCGCCGCCATGTTGACTCGAATCAGCTTCTAAATATTTTTGAAGACGGTCGTTAAGGAGCTGTTCAACTTCTTTGCTTAAGCTGTTGCCGTTAATCCACTTCATGCTTTTCTCCGAAGTTTTGTTACTTTGCCCGAGCTATGCGCGCTTGGTTGATCTAAGAACTTCGCCCACTCGTTCATCAAGTTACATCGCTTGTCCAAAAGGTCAGTGCGTTGATATGCCTCTTTGACTGCATCACCGACTGTGTGACCAGAAGCTGCTTTACGGATTTCATCTGGGTAAGCCGTTTGCTCTGCTGCCCAATCTCTGAATGTGCTTCGAAAACCATGCGGCACAGCTTCTACTGTTAACTCACCTCGTTCACGCATGCCCCGCATAAGCTGGCTAAATGCCATGTCGCTCAGCGGAGTGCCTTTTCGGCTTGGAAAAATTAAGTTTGATCCTGCTAATTGTGGCAATAATTTCAATAGTTTGATCGCCTGAGGTTGCAGGGGTACACGGTGCTCTTGGCGGGCCTTGGTGTGCTCGGCGGGAATGGTCCACAGCGCTTTGTTTAAGTCAATCTCTGTCCATTCTGCTTGTCTTACTGATCCAGAGCGAACGGCAGTCAAAATTAAAAACTCTAATGCCTTTGCGCTTAGGCTTGGGTTTGCCCTAAGCTTTGGCATGAAGTCACCTATTTGCTGATATTGCACTGCAGGGTGGTGCTCTTTCTTTTGAAGCTTTTTAGGCGAGGGCAGCTGTGTTGATAAATAACCTGACCATTGCGCTGGATTGGTGCCAGAGCGGTAGTCGTTGACTGTTGCGTAATCAAGGACTGTCTTGATTCGCCCAAGTAGGCGTTTGGCGGTCTCAGTCTTGACGTACCAGAGCTTCCCTTTTGTGTTTATGTCAACCACAGTCTCTTGCTCAAGTACATTCCGGACGTCGCGCATCACAATGTCTGATACCAGCATGTTTCCGATTACCGGATAGGCATAAGTTTCAAGAGTCGCAGGCCACTGCTTCCGGTGCTTGTCACTGGTGTAGTCACTGCTGTGCGCGTCCATGTAAGCCTCAGCACACTCTTTGAAGGTTTTATTCTTAGCTGCCGCTGACAATAGAGAGCTGCGAAGTGCGCGTTTCTTTGCTTTTAGGTTCACCCCTTGTTTGGCCTCCACTACTAGCTTGGCAGCCTGCTCACGTGCTGAAGCTAAAGACACTTGAGGATATGAACCTAGACCAATGGGCTGTCGTTGTTCGCCTACCTTAACGCGCAGTATCCAAGAACGAGGCATTTGCGCCCCCTCGTTGGTTGGCCTACGTACTTGAAGTAAGAGTCCAGCAACACCGCCAACGGCGTGCCATCCGACTCGCGTGATGCGCCTAACTTGAAGGTCACTTAGTGGTTTAGCAATTTTGGGCATTCCAACCTACATACCATAAATAATGATATTAGATGGTATCAGTTGAAATGGATTGAAACAAGAAATTGATTGAAAGCCTTATAAATAAAGGCTCTAAGACACATCGTGGCATTGTTTGAAATGGTTAATGAGCAGACTCCGATTCCGCCAGCTAAGTTTAAAAAGCCGTTGATTTACAACGGCTTTTTTCATTTTATGCGCTGGCCATGAGCGCTTCGTCGAAGATTGCCACTGCACGAGTCCATCCCGCCGATGC
>Ga0209442_1000374_pt1 | contig 26549 bp, 24 predicted proteins | sample LauGreSBDMM110DD_2_FD_187565 | JGI IMG/M metagenome (GOLD analysis project Ga0209442, IMG submission 187565) | Freshwater lake microbial communities from Lake Michigan, USA - Sp13.BD.MM110.DD (SPAdes) (version 2) | ecosystem: Environmental > Aquatic > Freshwater > Lake | place: Lake Michigan...
CACATCTTTTTTCCTGACCCCTGGCACAAGACCAAGCACAACAAGCGCCGCCTGATACAGCCGCCGCTGATCGCCAAGCTCGCCGCCCGGCTCAAACCCGGCGGCTACCTGCACTGCGCCACCGACTGGGCGCCGTATGCCCAACAAATTTTGGCAGTGCTCAGCGCCGAGCCGCTGCTAAGTAACACCGCCGGGCCGGATGCCGGCGGCTACGCGCCCAAACCCGGCTACAGGCCCCTCACCAAGTTTGAAAACCGCGGCCTCAAACTCGGCCACGGCGTGTGGGACTTGGTGTTCACGCGGGCCTGAGTGAGCTAGATGAGCCAGTTGCCTGTGCACGGCCTGCCCACAAAAAATGGCGTGGGCCCGAGCTGCGTCGGTTTGCCCGCAGGCAAGTGGCCAACGGTGCTGGATTTTTTGGTCGAGCGCTTTCCGGCGATTGCGCGCACTGTCTGGCTGCAACGCATGGCGGCCGGCGAGGTGGTCGATGAGTTTGGCTTGGCTGTCACGCCCGATCGCAGCTACCGCGGCCACCTGCGCGTGTACTACTACCGCGCGCTGCCCGACGAGCCGCGCGTGCCCTTCGAGGCCAACGTATTGTTTCAGGATGCGCACCTGGTGGTGGCCGACAAGCCGCACTTTTTGCCCGTCACGCCTTCGGGCCACTATTTGCAGGAAACCCTGCTGGTGCGACTGAAAAACCTGCTCGGCATGGACGCACTCAGCCCGATTCACCGCATAGACCGCGAAACCGCGGGCCTGGTGCTGTTTTGCGTGCAGCCAGCCGATCGCAATGCCTACCAAGCCCTGTTTCGCGACAAAGCTGTGAACAAACACTACGAAGCTATCGCGCCCTGGCGCGCCGAAGTGAATTTACCGCTGGTGCGCTGCAGCCGCATTGTGGAGGACGAGCCTTTTTTCAGGCAGCGCGAAGTACCCGGCCAGGCCAACAGTGAAACAAGAGTCGACGTGATCGAGATACGCGGCGCCCGGGCGCTGTACGCGCTGAGCCCGGTCACCGGCAAAAAACACCAGCTGCGCGTGCACATGAACGCGCTGGGCCTGCCCATCGCGGGCGACCGCATGTACCCGCCGGTGGCCAACACCCCCGACGACGACTTCAGCCAGCCCTTGCAGCTGCTAGCCAAAGCTATCGAATTCACCGACCCGTTGACCGGGCAGGCACGGCGCTTTGAGAGTGACTTGACGCTGCGCTGGTGAGGCGGGGAAGAGATGAATCCCAGCCACTCCAAGTCAGGTCTATGGTGGAAAAGCCTTCCTTTAAACAACTGATTGTTGGGATGAAAAATGTTCCGCAGCCAAAAGTGCTGTCACTCCACCTTTGGCCAAGCCACCCACATAGCCAACTTCCGGGCCACCTTCAAGACCGCCAGTAGCAGCACCCAATGCGTAAAGTCCCTCAATAGGTAGGCCATTTTCGCGAAGGGCTTGAGCGTGTGCATTCACACGGATTCCACCCATTGTGTATGTGATGCCTGGAACCATTGGAACTGCAAAGAATGGTGCTTTAACAATCGGACAAGGCTCATATTTCGAACTGCTCCTAATTGGAAGCAAGTCTTGAGACAAGCGTTGCGAACTTAAAGCAGAGTTGTATTCATTGACAACTTGTAACAAGCCAGAAATTGGAAGTCCAGACACTTTGGCCAGTAAATCTAAAGATTCAGCACGGAAAATAGTAGCTCCTTCTTTTTCAAGATGTGGATTGGCTGGGATCAGACCATTTTTCCCGGCTTTTTCCCATGTCTGGTGATCAAAAATCACATAGGCGCTCATTGGGTCGTGTAATTTTGCAACGCAGTTAGCCACATAAACGCCCCCTCGACCCTCGTCAACAAAACGATGGCCCTGTGGGTCTACCACTATACCGGCAGTGACCAAACTGTCTAAATAAGGGTATGGCCACAAATTGGGGTTGCTCATGGCATCTCGCGACTGCATATGCCCATAAAAACGATCCATCCCGATCAACTCAGCGCCGACTCGGGAGGCCATCTGCATGCCGTCGCCACGCCCAGTGCCTGCGCCTCTTTGCTTAAGTCGTTCAGGGCGCTGACTGATGTATTGCTTGACCAAATCTTCGTTTCCCTGGAATCCGCCATCAGCAATGAAAACAGCTCGAGCTGAATACGAGGTCTCCTTGCCAGAAAGCTCGGCTGTGACACCCCGGCAGGCATCTTGCTCCATTATTAAAGATCGAGCCCTTGCACCTCGGATCAATTGCCCACCCCTTTCGAGCAGGTGCTTCTCAAGACTTTGAAGCAAGACGTCTCCGCATCTGCCTTCCCAGTCCAAACCAGGACGGCTTCGCCCAGGGGGTGACAGAACCCATTTATGGTATTCAGATGCACTAGCTCGCATGAATCGACTACCCTCATCTTGAAGCCATCGAATAACCCGACGTCCATCTCTTGCCAGAGTGCATGCGATTTCAGGGCGAACAAATCCAGCGGTAGCTTCAAGTATGCGCTGGGTTAGTGTTTCTTCATCCAAGGTGATATCACGCATACCGATGTGAAAAGTACCACCGGTATAGCGAGTGTTACAGGGATACTTATCTTCCGATCCTTGCTCAAGTACCAATACACGCTGCCCCAATTGAGCGGCTCGGTTGGCGGAAATCATGCCGGAAATACCTGCACCGATGACAACGATGTCAAAATTTATAGAGACAGAGGACATTGACTTAAAGTAGTTAAAAAGAGATTTTGAATGGGTCCAAAATAATCAACCCGGTTTGATACCTGCTTTGGCAACAAGTTTTTTCACGGTTTCAATTTCATTGCGGATAAAACTTTCAAATTCATCGGGTTTGCTGCCAACAGATTGGAGTCCGTCGCTAGCGATTCGATTTTTGATATCGGGAGATCCCAGTGCTTTGAGCATGTCTTCCTGGATTTTGTTCAAAAGAGCACGTGAAGTGCCGCCTGGCGCAAAAACGCCATACCAAGTGAGATATTCGAACTTAGGCAAGCCTGACTCTGATAGCGTTGGAATGTCTGGGTGGCCGTTGATTCTTTTTAGGCTTGTCACACCTAGTGCTTTGAGCTTACCGCTTTTGAGATAAGGCTCACTGGCAAGAAGACTCGTGAAGGAAACCTGCACTTGGTTGCCAAGCAAATCAATCAGCGCAGGAGCCGTGCCTTTGTAGGGGGCATGAACCATATTGATATCGGCCGAGAATTTGAAAAGCTCCCCAGCAAGGTGTTGAGGCCCGCCATTTCCTGAGCTGGCGTAGTTGAGTGCATCAGGATACGTCTTGGCATAACCGATCAATTGCTGAACTGTTTGAACGGGTACAGCCGGATTGACCACCAACATCATCGGCGCTGAAACCAGCATACTCACAGCAGTGAAGTCCCGGGAAGTGTCGTATGGAAGTTTGGCAAGGAGTGCCGGATTGCTGGTGTGCGGATTGGCGGTGAAGAGCAGGGTATGCCCATCTGCAGGGCTCCTTGCCACGATATCCGAACCGGTAATGGTCCCAGCACCTGGACGGTTGTCAACCAAAACATTCTGTCCCCACTGCTCAGATAATTTTTGAGCAATCATTCTTGCCAATATGTCCGTTCCACCCCCGGCAGCGAATGGAACCACCAATTTAACCGGCTTGTCAGGAAACTTTTGTGCTTGAGCGATTTGGGCAGAGAACAAAGCGATCGTTGTAAAAAGCAAAAAAATAGAGCGTTGAAAATTTTTTAACATGATCACTGGCCCTCGATTTTGGCGTGTTTAATGACGCTAGCCCATTTGGAGATTTCCTTTTTAATGTGGGCATCAAATTGTGCGGGCGTACCTCCAATGGGTTGAGCGCCATCGCCTGCAAGTTTCTCTAGGATAGCGGGCTCTTTTAATATTTTGTTAATTTCGGCATTGAGCCTATCAATCACAGCGGGCGGTGTTCCTGCGGTTGCCAAAAGGCCATACCAGCCCACATATTCATATCCAGCAACACCAGCTTCTATAACAGTGGGAACATCTGGCAGTTCGATGGCCCGCTTTGAACTGGTGATGCCCAATCCTTTGAGTTTTTGTCCCCGCAAATGAGGTATGGCAGCAGGCAAACTTCCAATATACATGGACACATGCCCACCCAGTAAATCAACTAGTGCCGGACCACCGCCTTTATAAGGCACATGAAGCAACTCCACATTTGCCAGCATCTTGAACTGTTCTGCGGCTAAATGTGTGGAACTGCCATTTCCGCTGGATGCATAAGTGACAGAGCCGGGATTCTTTTTTGCATAGGCAATGAATTCACCGATTGAATTAACTGGTAGAGAAGGGTGAACCAAAACCACATTCGGTGCTGAGGCAATATGAATAATGGGTGAAAATGCTGACACAGGATTAAAACTCATCTTGGTGAGGCTGACATTTGCAGCATGACTGATAGGCACCGCCAGCAAGGTGTACCCATCTGGCCTGGCTGTTGCAACAATCTCACTGCCGACCACGCCGCCTGCTCCGGGTTTGTTGTCAACCACAAAGGGTTGCCCCATGACTTCTTGTAGGCGTTGGCTGATCACTCGCGCCACCATATCGATCCCACCTCCCGGTGCAAAGGGAACAATTACCCGTACAGCCTTTAAGGGGTAGGCTTGTGCCATGGCTGATGCGCAACAAACTGAAAATAGAGAGACAAGAAAAACTTTGATAGATTTCATAAGTGCCCCGATAAGGTTATAAAAACTAATTAGCGCGATAAATTACCAGCAAGCAAAGCGGCAGAGAGTACTTTCAAATTGGGTTCGTGTGCCAAGTCCCTAACGGCAAGTCGTATTTTTTTAATGCTTGCGGTGTCCTTCACAATCGAAGTCAGTCGAGCAAATTTTTCTCCAATTTCGTTAAAACTAAGGGGATCCACGATAGTCCCTTTGGGATCAATGATGGTCCTCTGAAGAGTGCGACCGTCGGTGGTTTTGACAACGACGCGAGAAGCGAAATGGGCTGGAAACAATGCATTCATCTCTGAATCTACTGTCAAGCGGGTTTTTGCGGCAACGGAGCGTACGTCAGGATGAAATAAATTTTCTTGTGCGTACGCTTGAGGGTCACGTGCATCCTTTGCGATTGCAACTCCAGCGGAATATTGCAAGCTGTATTGCGCTGTCATGGGTTCTCGCGGATCTGGATCGCTATTTTGATCAACTGCACGTTCACCTGTACCAATCACAATTTCATGGATTAAAGCAGTTGTCAGATGGTGCTCTTTTTTAAGGGACTCTAGCGCATTGGCTGAAGAATGCAAAAGACCACAGCAAGGGTATGCCTTGACCCAAATTTGCGTGATGGCGAAAATTTCACCCAATTTGATATCGAGCTCTTGGGGACGAATGTCACTTCCTCCTATGACTTCGAGCAATCCGAAACGACCATCTACTCCTTCGCTCGGGCCAGTGAAACCACGACGGGCCAATTCGCAGGCCACCACGCCCGATTCAGCCGCGTGTCCTGCATGCATTCGTTTGACCATGCCGCCGGTTCCTTGAGTAAAGGCTTTAATACCCGATGACATTGAGCATGAAATACCAATGGCTGACAGTAGTTGTTCGCGTGACAATTGCCAGACAATACCGGCAGTTACGGCAGCTGCAACGGAACCGGCAACACCTGTAGTGTGAAATCCGTTGGTGTTGTGTTCTGAGCCTAATGCTCTTCCCAGCCGGGCCATGACTTCATAGCCCGCGATGACACCTAGAAGCAAGCGCTTTCCGCTGGCGCCGCTTTGTTCCGCTGCAGCCAGTCCTGCAGAGACAACAACAGCTCCTGGATGTGTCAAAGCGCCCTGAACAATGTCATCCAGTTCAAAGCCATGAGTCGAAGTTCCATTTGCAAACGCTGCACGTGCGGCAGAGACACTGCGATTTGAACCAAATAAGGTGGCTTTTCCATGTGTTCCTTCGTCAAGGACAAATTCGGTAACTATCTTCCCCCAATCCTGTTGAGATCCGTAGATTCCACAAGCAATATTGTCCAGAACCGCCATACTAGCGTGTTCAAGTAACTTTGACGAAACTTTCCCCTCATCAATTGTCAATAAAAAATCAACCAAGCATATCGACGACTTCGCCATAATATAAACCCAAAAATTATATCAGCAGTATGTAAATTAATTATTTAAAATATACCATCAATAAAGATGTCCCATTTGCTCTGATAAGGGCTGATAAATGGTAATTCGCTCGTCATTAATCAAAGAACTAACTTGATCAGACTTGGCAATAGCTAGGCCGCGCAGTGGAGTTGACCGGTGAAAGCCTGTCGACTCAAGCCAAGTTAATTGTAAATCCGAATGAAAAGATTTCTTTTCCGAAATATCAACTACGATTAGAAATTCATCTTTATTGATATTAGGTGCACTCGGCAATCCTTCAAACAGGTTTCGTATCCAGACCTGATAAGCCGATCTAAAACGTTGACTGTTTGTACCACCGCCCCCCGAGTCCAAATAAAATTTACTCTCAAATACGTCAGCATCTACGGTGTACATTGCCATGTAACGCGGGGGACTACCAATGGGTGATTTAAAGCGCTGGCCAGTTTTAAAACCAGGGACACGCATGAGGATCGGGAGATTGCCAGCATACCATTCGTTCCACTCCTCCTCAAATTCGGGTTTTGAAAATGTATGCTGTACCATATAGATTGTCATATTTTAATCTTCTCTAATCGCAGTTAATCCGAAAATTAAGTAGTACTTATACCAAACTAAATTCGATCTTCAAAATGGATGCCAAGGCCAAGAGTTTCCACAGATGATTCCTTTTTTATCAAGGTGATACCGCAGGATTTTCCTGCACGCGAATCCACTTTTTCCCCTTGCGAAACGCCGTGTCAGATCTTTGATGGCTTGCAGATCTTCGTATAGGAAGAAGATCAATCGTGCCTCATCGTTGGTTCTCGCGACCTAAACATAACGAGCCAAAAATAGAGTTTATTGAATGACTATTCAACGTCAGTTTAGTGTGTGAAAACACTCTTGACAAGCGTCTTGAATGGAATACATTACGCTGTAACAACTGAACGAGCATTCAACCGAATACAAAAGCGTTAGTCATCAAAACCAGGTCCTTTTTCTTAGCCCTCAACATCATGTTTGCCTACTCACTATTCCTAGACGGGATTTCCAGCCTGGAGCCGGGCAGAGGCTCAGCCAACACCTTTGATGGTAAGGCTATCACGGCCCGTGCCGCCGATGCAAAGGGCATGTGCAGTCGCTATGTCTCTCATTGCGCAGCTTTCGCTACACACGGCCAATTTTTTGCCTGCGCAGACAATCCTTTTATAAAAAATTCGGTGCGACCGAATAAGGTCACCAATCAGTTGGCAGACATGCGGATTCGCACAAAAATCTTATGCTAAGCGAGAAGTTACCTATTACTGCGGTGGCAACGCTCCCAAGTGCGCCAATAAACAGCAGAATTACTAAATAAATTCAGTCAAAAAAATTTGTAACAAGGAGACGGTATTGTGACTTTTTTTAAATTTATATTTTCATTAATTTATTTAAGTTTTTTTATGGGTCTTTTTAGTCCGCTGCATGCACAGTCTTATCCAAATAAGCCGGTACGGCTGGTCGTTGGATTCGCAACGGGAGGTGGTACAGACGTATTATCTAGAATAATTGCTAAAAAATTATCAGAAACTTGGTCGCAACCCTTGATCGTTGAAAATCGGCCAGGTGCAGATGGCGCCATTGGAACCGAATTAGTTGCCAAATCAGCTCCCGATGGCTATACATTGGTAATGATCACTAATGCTCACACTATTTCACCATTTCAGCGGACTCTGGCTTATGATCCTGTTAAAGACTTTATCCCAGTTATTTTAGTTGCATCGACCCCTAATTTACTTTTGGTCCACCCCAGCGTCCCAGCTAATAATGTCACCGAGTTAATTGCCTTGGCTAGATCTAAACCAAACACATTGTCATATGGTTCAAGTGGATCCGGTACCTCGCCAGCATTGTCCATGGAGTTACTCAAGACTATAACCAATACACAAATTGTAGAAGTGCCCTACAAAGGAAGCACGCCGGCTGTATTGGATTTATTGGGGGGACATATTCAAATCATGTTTGGTGCTATCTCAACGGTTAAGCAACACGTCGAATCTGGAAAACTTCGCGCTATAGCAATCACAAGTCCAAAGCGGTGGAATAGTTTTCCAGGATTACCAACAGTAAACGAAACAATCCCTGGATTTGAAGCTGCCAGCTGGTATGGGTTATTAGCGCCAGCCGGTACGCCACCAGCTATCATTGCAAAGTTACAATCCGATATCGCGGCTGCCCTCGAAACACCCGAAATTAGGTCATTTATCATCGGCGAAGGTTTTGAAGTCATCGGCAACAAACCAGATGAATTCGCCAAGATAATTCAACGCGACATGCAGAAATGGGGTAACTTAATCAAATCACTTAAGCCTACGACTACCTCAGCAAAATAGTATTAAGCTTAACCCTGAGTCCAAAGACAAAAAAATAAAATACCACAATTGTTAATAGTTAAATGACTTAAAAAATGAATACATATCCTGCCATCGCATTCATTGTTAAATTTCATAAGATTCTTTCATGGGTGGGCGGTTGCCTTCCACCAATTTTCTTGGCCTGTTTACTTTTTAATGTCGGCCTCCACTGGTTATGGCCAGTTTCTATTTTATTATTAATTCCAATATCATTTCTATTCGTACGTGGGGCTGTTGAAATGGTTATGGTTTTATCAGATATGCTATTACCCAAATGATCAAGGCACCAATCGGTCGCGGAGGCGATGGTACTGCCGCCATCCTTTGGGTGTGGTGAGGGCATGGGCAAAAAAATCAAATCCATGCCGTATATAAGCCTCGTGAGTCGTTAATGCCCGCAGTCGCCAGTACTTTAAAGCCCAAGCATGGGCATAGTTAACAAAGTGATAGGTTGTCAACCCTAGCGCCACATCGCGAAAAAGACCCTCTTTCACGCAGTCACTCAGACAAGCTTCAATCAATGCATTGGTTTCGATTTCGCTTTGCATGACCAACTCGCGCTGGTGTTTGGGCAGTGACTTAGTTGAGCGATAAGCCAAGACAGTGGCCTGCTTGCTCGCATCAACAACACGGCAGTAAGCCGCAAGACCATTAAAGAGACGCTCCAAAGGGTGTTTTGACCGCTCGATAGCCGGCGGAAGTTCACGTTTATACGACTCAAGCACGCTCAAGAGAGAAAGAAGTAGGATGTCTTCTTTCGTACTCGCATAGTGGTAAATGAGCCCGGTGCTGATCTTGGCTTTACGAGCGACATCCTGCACCGTAGTCTTGTAGTAGCCCTGATCAGCAAACAGCTTGATGGCTGCTTCGACGATCTGCTTACGTCTGAGCTTGACGAGATCCGGGTCTAGGGCATGACTCATAACCCGTGTCTGGTCTGGATCTGCCTTGCGGATAATACGGGATTTAGGCATGAGCCACCCTGGACAACCTGGTAATCACGATGAGGAGGCAAAAGAAACGCATTTTTAGAAAAAATTAAATATTAAAAAGAATTTTACTTGACCAGATAATTAGTAAATTCTTGTGGAATAGCTAACTACTTAAAGCGCATATATGTAGTTGACAGCCACCACACCGTTGCACTCATTAATCAGCAAAGCTATATCAAACACCCAATAATATTTTCGTTATCACAAATTTGGAAATACGAACAGTGCAGAAGTGGTGAGCTTAAGGGTAAGAACAAGGTTAATTTACCTCACATCTTCAAGCCTTCTGGATCGGAATATGATAAAAAATTCAACAATTAACCAACCGGGTCGACTTGTAAAGAGTTATGACGTAGCATAGCTAAAAGTGTATCACGCAGATTGTGCTTTAAAAAAAGGACCACCACGGAAAGCAGGAAAACGACAGCTCCAAACCCAAACCAAATCTAAATCAGATTTATGAAGAGCATGACCAAGAATTATCAATTGGTTACCTTGATCAACAATGGAATTCAGCATTACCTGCATGGCATGTTCAAAAGTAATTTCGGTATTAACAGAGGTTGGGTTGGCTGGCCATGTTGGCAGCGTGAACTCAAATCCCCAATCTTCCAAGGATTTTTGAAATTGTTGTCCATCAAGTCCCAGATAAATCATCTCTTTATATGCGAGTAAAAAAGCATAGAGCATGGGTTGCATCAAACTGCTGATGAGTCTATTTGAATAAATAGGAATTTTATTTTGAAGCTTCAAGCACTTGATCAATTGCTGTGTAGTCGGGTGATTTTGGTGATGAGTTACGATTTCAACTAAATTTGAATTTTCATACAATCGAATTAATACACTACTTCCCAATGAAGATGCATCAAAGTTTACATCCACAGACACATGTTCACATTGTATTAAATATTTTTCAAAGTGATCAAAACATTCTTTATCGTAAGGGCCGCACCAATGAACTGAAAGTACTTGTTGAATAGACTCTGACTCAAGACTGTATATTTTTAAAGCATCTTTTTGGGAAAAAAACAAATAGCGCAATGCTTCAGACTCAATACCAGACATGAGTTGGGCGGTAGCTTGATCACTAACAATATATGTCTCATCAAAGCTAAGTAGCATTGCTTGCTCTAAGCTATTAACAATGACACATGGTGCAAGTCCAGTACTTGGTTTACAATAGATTTTCTTTAATTGCTGAAATAATTTTTCACTATTGTTGGATTCAATTTTCATATCGCAGATACGACGCAAAGAAAAGTCTTCATTGAGAAGTTTACGCGTCCAAGAAAGGCCTTTTTCAAGTAAAGATTGTTGCGTACCAAGGGGTGCCAAAGCATCAACTAACCCTATTTTTAAAGCTGTCTCACCTTCAATTGGTTGACCATTGAGTAAAAAGTGCGAAGCAGTTTCAATACCCAATAATCGAGGCAATCGTAAAATGCCTCCGCCGCCTGGCAAAAGTCCCAAATTAATTTCTGGTTGCGCTAATTTACTATTGCTTAAGCACATGCGGTAATGGCAACCCAAAGCCAATTCCATGCCGCCACCCATGGCAAATTTACCAATGATTGCAACACTCAATTTAGGTATATTATCTAAAACTTTGGCTAGATCAATAGTTCGGGGGTAGTTCCAATATTGTTGCGTATTCATCTGGCGAATATCAGCGCCGGCACAAAACACATCATTGTCACCAATTAATAGAATGGCTTGAACGCCGTTATCTAAGTTAGCACGATTCAATTGCTCTAAGAGAGATATTCGCAACTCAAAACAAAGGCCGTTAACTGGCGGATTATGCAAAGTTATTACTGCAATATTATCAACAACAGCGTATTGAGCTTCTATCATGAGATTTAACCAAGTATTTTAGAACTGATAATTTGCTGCCTAAGAACAGCTTTCTTAATTTTACCATTTGGAGATCTGGGCATGCTAGATACAACTTCCAATCGTTCGGGCCAGTATTGCTTAACAACATTATTATCTTTAAGAAAATCTTGCATATTATTAAGACTGAGTTGATGACCCTGCCGACATAAAACAAATGCACAGGCTCTTTCGCCCAATCTGTCATCAGGCATACCAACAATTGCTACTTCTAAAATTCGCTCATCTTTAAAGAGTATATTTTCAATCTCATGCACAGGTATTTTTTCCCCTCCGCGAATAATGATGTCTTTTTGTCGACCTGTTAGGGTAATGTTCCCGTTTTGATCCATCGTTGCTAAATCACCGGTTACAAACCAATCGTCTTGCTGATCATTGGACAGCATAAACGGATCATTAGCGTAAGCAACGCACATGAATGCGCCTCGACACTGTAAGGACCCCTCTTGTCCACTGGATATGGTTTGATTGTTTGCATCAACCACTCGAATTTGCATACCCCTTTGAACTCGTCCATCTGTAAGGCACCGAATGGACTGTGGGTCGTCTAATCGCGAAAGCGTAACAACTCCATTTTCAGTTTGACCCCATCCTCTTAAAACACGCAGATGTGGTAGTCGAGATTCAGCTTCTTCGACCAGGGCGACAGGTATTGGACCACCCCCAGCTCTAAAAATACGCCATGAACTCAAATCAAATTGGTCAAGTTCTGGGGCCCGCAAAATATCTAATAGAAAAGTGGAGCTGCCACTCGATATCTGAATTTTGTATTTTTCGGCAAGCTCTAAAAATCTATGTACGACCCATTGATCTTGCAAAACAGTAGTCGCACCAGTTTGAAGAGTTAAATGAATGCCGTTGAGAAAACCGGTTTGGTGCGACAAGGTGGAGGCCATATGCAATACGCTTTTATGGTCCACAGACAGCGATTGAGCCATAGCCAATTGTGGTGCCATGATTGTATTATGCGTATGCATCACACCTTTTGGATCACCAGTAGTGCCTGATGTAAAAACAATTTCTACAAAATCATCTGCATATTTGTGAATATGATTGAATTGTTTTTTTATGTCACTGATATTTATTGTTGAAAATATTAAGTCATCAAAGGAAATAGACTTACTGTCCGACTTACCAAGTACAATCAAGTTATCCCAATTTAATTGATGCGCCATCGAAAGATAGTCAAAGTCCTTAAAATGATTCGTAATAACCCAGTATTTAGCTTTAGAAATACGTAGCATCTTGGCTACTTCAGGGCCGCGTGAGATGGGTGGAATCAATGCAATGACACCACACGAGCGCACCACCGCTAAATAAATAGCAACAAACTCAATCCAGTTTGGCAACTGAACTGCAATAACGTCCCCAGATTGGAATCCATTTTTTTGCAATCCAGCTGCCAAGCGATAGCTCAACTCTTGCAATTCGAGATAGGTAATTTCTCGTCGACTATCAATCAAGCAAAGTTGATTTGGTCGTAGAGATACATGCTCATCAAACAATTCAGTGATAGGACAATCGACCCAAAAACCGTTTTCTCGCCACAGTTTTGACTTTATTGGATCAATTGATAAAGAAGGCCAAGTTTTCATTCCATTGTTGAGTAATTAACGTAGTTACCAATAATTATCACTCGGCTTGGACTCCAGCCTCTTTGAGTGTTTTTGAATAGATCATTAATTGCTCGGTAGTGATATTTTGAAGTTCCTTGGCAGACGATGCTTGAGGGAAAAATTGTTGCGATTCTAATTTTTCTTTAATGTCAGACTTATTCAAAATAATCGTTATTTCTTTATTCAATCGCTCAACAATTGCTGTAGGTAGGCCTGGTGGTCCATAAATACCAGCCCAAAGGGATACGGAAAATTTTGGCAATCCGGCCTCTGCCAAAGTTGGGATTTCAGGTGCCCCCGGGCTTCGATGCGGCAAGGTAGTACCCATAGGGCGTAGTTTTCCATCCTTGTAATAAGGCCAAGCAGTGGTAGGTGTTGCAAACATAACTTGGATGGAATTAGATACTAGATCAATTAAAGCTGCCGGCTCGCCTTTATATGGTACATGCATCATTTGCAATTGCCCAGCCAATGACAGTGTTTGAGCCATAGCTACAATCCCACCTGTATTCCCTGTTGCGTAATTGAGTTTACCAGGATTTGCTTTTATATAAGCAATTAACTCCATTAAATTATTAACTGGTAATTTTGTATTTACCCACAAAAAAGATGAATACCGCCCGACTAATGTTATGGGTGTGAAATCTTTGGTAGGGTCATAGGGAGGATTTTTTCTTAATGCGGGAACTGCTGACATTGGGCTGTTAGTTCCAAAAAGCAAGGTATAGCCATCGGGAGAAGCCTTTGATACTTCCGTACCGGCAATTGCACCATCGGCGCCAGCTTTGTTTTCAACAATAACTGGTTGGCCCAACGCCGAAGACAAAGAACTGGCAATGATCCGCGCAACAGTATCAGTGGCAGTACCTGCTGGCAAAGGTGCAATCAATCGAATAGGTTTTACTGGATAACCGACTTGGGCCATCACTGAAGCTGAAAAAAATATCGACAAAAAAAGATAACTATTAAAATAACGCATAAATTTATCCTTTATATATATTTAAATATTATCAATAACACCTTGCCTAGCATAAAATTCTAACTGTTCTGGGGTCATCCAATCTTCTAATGCATTCCATGTATTCTGAGCATTAATAACTTGAGGCGGTGTTGGCAACCCCAAAGGCGTCTTACTAAATCGAGGTGCTGGTGCAGGTTGTTCAACACCATTGATCATAATAATAGTTTTACGCTCTTTCATGTGAGGATTAACCGCCACTTCATCAAAACTCAGTACAGGTGCAAAACAAGAATCACTGCCTTCAAAAATTTCACACCATTGAGCACGTGTTTTAGTTTTAAAAATAGCTTGTAACTTTTCTTTCATGCCGGGCCACAAGGTGTGATCCATTTGTGAACCACACACAGTAAAGTCCAATCCCAATTTATCCAACATTATTTGATTGAAACGACTTTCTACGGGAGAAACAGTTACCCACAAATCATCGGCGCATTGATATACATTACAAAAATAAGAACCAGAATCAATGGTATTGGTACCTCGATCGCCACGCCACATGTCGGCCGCTTTAAAACCATAAAACATTGTTGCCAAAGAAGATACGCCATCCACAATAGCAGCATCCACCACTTGTCCCTTACCAGACACTTGCGACTGCATTAGTGCCGCAAGAACTCCCATTGCCAAATACAAAGCACCACCGCCAAAGTCTCCAATAAGGTTGAGTGGTATGGCTGGTGGCCCACCGCGTTGACCTATGGCATTTAGCACACCAGTTAAGGCAATATAATTGAGATCATGTGCCGCATCCTGTGATAACGGCCCTGTTTGTCCCCATCCAGTGATTCGACCAAATACAAGTTTGGGATTTCGCTGAAAACAAACATCCGGGCCCAGTCCCATTTTTTCCAACACACCAGGCCTGTAGCCCTCAATTAAAGCATCCGCCGAAGCTATTAGATCTAACACCATGTCAACAGCTTTTGGATCTTTTAAATCTAAACCAATCGCGGGCCGACTGCGTCTTAGTAAGTCATATTCGAGGGGGCGTTTGATGCCCAAATCAATAGGCTCCTTGCGATCAATACGAATCACGCTTGCGCCCAATTCTGCCAATAACATGGCACACATCGGGCATGGACCGAGACCCGCCATTTCAATCACCCTGATGTGTGACAGCGGTCCTTGTTTAAGCGGCTGACTGATAGAAATTCTCCTTATGTTTGGCTAAAACCCAAAGCCTTTACGGCATGAAAAAACCGCCCGTAACATCTAGCACTGCACCAGATATAAAACTGGCTTCTTGAGATGCCAAGAATGCAACGGCACCCACAACATCATCCACCTGACCGATGCGTTGCAATGGTGTTCTGTCAATATAAGCTTGTTCAACAACGGCAGCATTACTATAAGTCGCTGCCATTTCGGTTAATATTTTTCCAGGTGACACACAATTGACTGTGATACCTAATGACCCCAATTCACCAGCTAATACCCTAGAAAAACCAATCAAACCAGCTTTACTTGTTGCGTAATGGGCACTGGCAAAGCCCGTATTCATTTGCCCAGCCTGAGAAACTATTTGAATCACACGTCCACAACTGCTTTTTTTGAGCAATGGGATTGCTGCACGTGTTACAAAAAATACACCAGTTAAATTAACAGCAATAGTTTGTATCCAGTGATCAGTTAATGTATTTTCAACAGTAGGTTTATTACCATTGAGTCGTGGAGAGATGCCAGCGTTATTAATCAAAACATCAAGTTTTTTATATTTTTTTTCTATTTGTTGGAACAATTCAGCAACGCTATTTTCATCCGACACATTAGCTGACATGGCATCAACGATTGGATATTTTTCGGCTAATTCTTCGCATATTTTTTTTAATTGTGTATTATTTGTCCCATTTAATATTACCAGATAACCTTCAGCCAACAGTTTTTTTGCAATAGCCAAACCAATGCCGCGGCTTGAGCCCGTAACAAGTGCAATTTTCGGATCTACTGGATTTAAAGGCGTAGACAAGCACTACTCCATTTTTGTATTGGTTGACTTAACTACAGGACTCCATTTCGCCATTTCTGCTCGAATGAATTGAGCTGTTTTTTCAGGCCCGTAATTGATAGCGGGATCAACTGAAATGGCTTCTAGCTCTGCCAGAAAAGCTGGGTTCATCATCACTTTGTCAACCGCCTTTGAAAGTAGATCTACAACAGCCTTGGGTGTTGCGACTGGTGCTAACAAAATGCCTGCCGTTGCTGAGATCAAATCAGGATATCCCGACTCAATAGCTGTTGGGATATCCTGTGCGCTTTTAGATCGCGACACTGCAGTCATTGCAAGCACTCTGAGTGAACCCGATTTGTGTTGTGGGTAGGTAGTACTGAATGAATCAGAAAAAATTTGAACACGGCCAGCAAGCACGTCTTGCAATGCAGGACCGCCACCCTTATAAGGAATATGAGTGATGTCTAATTTACCAGCTAATGACTTAAATAACTCCGCAGTTAAATGCGCTATACCACCAGTACCTGCAGAAGCATACGAATATTTGCCAGGATTAGCTTTTACCAATGCGGTTAATTCCATGAGATTTTGAGCAGGTACCGATGGATGAACGGCGATCGAAAATGGTTGCGTACCAATTAAAGCTACAGGAGTAAAATCCTTGACTGAATCGTAGCTGGGTTGTGTCATTGTGAATGGATTGATGGCATGTGTGCCTGTCGTTCCTAAGAGCAATGTATATCCATCTGGTTTTGCTCGCGCAACTTCTGCACAACCTATCATGCCTGCAGCACCTGCACGGTTATCAACAATGACTGTTTGTCCCAAAACAACCGATAAGCGAACAGCCAACTTGCGCCCTAAGATATCAGTTGATCCGCCCGGAGCGAATGGTATAACCAATCGAATAGGCATATTTGGATAACTTGTATTTTGAGCTCTTGCAATCGTGGCACAAGAAAATACGAGAGTAATAAAGAATAATGTTCTAAAAAAATGTTTCACGTAGTGTCTCCACACAAGGTTTTTATAAAGTTAAAAATCAATACGGACATGATTAAAATAATGACACCTAATCCACGGCTCTCGATGATTTAATAAATAATTCCTAACACAAAAGTGCCTTTAAATATATTTTTTAAGTTTTTTTAAATGATAGATTTTGTAATAAATTTCAAGCCATTCTATTAATTTCTTTTGATAAATTAATGCTGTTGACGGCCTAACAGTGCATTAGAAATAATATTGCGTTGAATCTGATTTGTGCCCTCAATAATTTGCAAAACTTTGGCATCACGCATGTAACGATTTATGGGATAATCGCTGGATATGCCAGCAGCACCGAATAACTGTACTGCATCTGTTGCGACTTTCATAGCCGTATCTGTAGCAAATGATTTTGACATAGCCGCAAAAGGTGCTAACTCTTGTCCACGAATACCCTGATCGACCATACTAGCCGTACGATAAACCAATGAACGTGCAGCTTCGGTTTGTGTCTGCATGTCTGCTAGCATCCACCGGATACCTTGAAAATCACTCACCTTTTGACCAAATGCATGTCTTTGTTGAACAAATTCAGTGGCGTGATCTATCGCACCCTGTGCCAATCCAACGCCTCGTGCGGCATGCAGGGGTCTTGCTGTATTCATAGCTTCCATAACAATTTTGAAGCCCTTGCCCTCTTCACCTAATCGAGAATTGCCGGGTATAAATACTTCATCTAAGAACAAAGGACACGAAGGAATACCGCGAGCCCCCATTTTGTCTTCCTTGGGTCCTATTTGTAATCCCTTCGCATTGCGATCAACGAAATATAAATTAACCTTTGCACGTTCGTGCGTTCCATGTGTTTTGGCAGCAATCAAAATGAAGTCTGCAATGGATGCACCCGTGCACCAAATTTTAGAGCCGTTCAGTACAAAACCACTATTTTTTTGTTCGGCAGTAGTTCGGATGCCAGCCACATCTGAACCACTTTGTGATTCCGTTAAAGACAACGCACCACGCAATGCTCCGTTGGCTAAGCCTGGCAAATACATTTCCTTTTGCTCAGTTGTTCCACCTGAAAGTATGGCGCCAAACGGTGTCCACTGAACAGCTAGCAAATATCCAGTGTTGTAGCAAACACGAACTAACTCTTCAATAGCGACGCAGGCTGCTAATGAGCTTCCCATACCTCCGTATTCAACGGGAAATGGCAGCGTGAACAGGCCGAGTTCGCGCAATAAATCAAACATGTCTTGCGGGTATTCGGCCGTTTTATCTATATCGCTGGCCCGAGAAGCTACTTTTTCTCTCGCAATACGTCTGACCAAGTCTTGAACCGCTAATTGGTCTTCATTAAGAATAAAACTCACAAGTACCCCATTTTAAATATCATTATATTTTCGCGTAAAGCTCCGACACTAATTAGGACAAATTTCTTCTCTCAAACAATGCATTTTTCTGATTGGCACTTTGTGTCGTAGTCTCGCAAAGCAAAAAAAACACCTTTACTCATTTGTTGGCGATTGAGCTTCACGCAATGGTCGATGTATTTGATGCCACCAAGATATATCTGCGCCCGTCGGTCTACGCATCGACGCCGTTTTGCGTTCACAAGGCGGATATCAAACTCCACACATTGTTGGACCTGCGAGGCCACCTTCCCACGTCCATTCACATAGTCAATGACTAGGTCCACTGGGTCAACATCGCGGAACTGTTCCGCCAGCGCTTGCAAATCGAGTTGTTCATCAAGTGGATCAAACAGCACCTGGCTCACCATGTTTGAATCATCCTAGGCAATGTTGACACAGGCAAAAAATCGGCTGCGCGCAGCGAAAGTTACGCAATGAAAGTCAAGGGGACGGCACATGCCCTTTGCATAGGCGGCACGGGCCGTGATGGCCTTGCCATCAAAGGTGTTTGCTGAGCCCCTGCCCGGCTCCAGGGTAGGAATCCCGTCTACGGATAGTGAGTAGGCAAACATGATGTTGAAGGCTAAGAAAAAGGAATTTATTCTGATGACTAACGTTTTTTTCGGTTGAATGCTCGTTCAGTTGTTACGGCTTAATGTATTCGATTCAAGACGCTTGTCAAGGGTGCTTTCATGCACTAAACTGATGTTGAATAGTCATTCAATAAACGCTATTCTCACCTCGTTAAGTTCAGGTCGCGAGAACCAATAATGAGGCACGATTGATCTTCTTCCTATACGAAGATCTGCAAGCCATCAAAGATCTGACACGGCATTTCGCAAGGGGAAAAAGTGGATTCGCGTGCAGGCAAGATCCTGCGGTATCACCTTGATAAAAAAGGAATCATCTGTGGAAACTCTTGGCCTTGGCATCCATTTTGAAGACCTCGCTATTGGTCGGCAGTTCCGTACCATTGGAAGGACGATCACCGAAATCGACATCGTTAATTACTGCAACTGCACAGGCAACACCGAAGTGCTGTTTAACAACCTCGAGTTTCTGGCGACGGAATCCGATCTCAAGGGGCGCCCGGCGCCAGCGGCCTTGGCGTATGCCATCGCCGAAGGCCTTTTGGTACAAGCCACCATGCAATACACCGGGTTCGCCTTTCTAGGCATGGAACTCGAAGTGATTCGTCCGGTTGTTGCCAACGATACGATCCATGTCGAGGTGGAGATCATCGAGGCTCGCCGCAGCAGGAGTCGACCCAACCGCGGGCTGGTCAAATCGCGCAACCAAATCATCAACCAACGCGGCGAGGTAGTCATCAACTACACGCCGCTGCGCATGGTCAAGTGCAAAAGGGAGTGTGAATGAGCGCTCCATTTTTTGCCGAAGCCAGCGTGCCAGCCAATACCGGTCCGCTCGCTGGACTGCGCGTGATTGACCTTAGCCAGTTCATTCTTGGGCCTGTCTGCACGCAGATTCTTGGCGATATGGGCGCGGACGTGATCAAGATTGAAACCCCCGATGGCGATATGAATCGCGACATCGGTCCCAGCCGCCACATAAAGATGGCGGCACTATTTCTAGGCATGAACCGTAACAAGCGCTCTGTGGTGCTGGACCTCAAACGCCCCGCAGCCTTGCAGGCGCTCTACGAGATGGTGGCCAGTGCTGACGTCTTTGTCCATAGCATGCGCGGCAAAGCCGCCGAGCGCCTTGGTATTGACTACGAAAAAATCTCCCGTCTGAACCCGCGCATCGTATACGCTGCCGGTCAAGGCTACAGTCCCAGCGGCCCCGACAGAGACCGACCCGCCTATGACGACGTCATCCAGGGGGAATGCGGCATCAGCGGCATTAACCACCTTGTGCATGGTCAACCCTACTACTTCCCAATGGCGTTTTGCGATAAGTTCTGCGGCTACGTGTTAGCTTCCTCGATCTCCATGGCTTTATTTCACCGGGAGCGAACCGGGCAGGGTCAAAAGATTGCTCTCCCAATGCTCGAGACTGTGATGTCCTTTAACCTAATTGAGCATCTTTGGACTGGTTCGTTCGACAAACCTCAAGGTGAACTGGGTTATGGCCGCGCACTAATGCAGGACCGTAAGCCCTTTGCAACCCAGGATGCTTACATCTGCCTGATGGCGACCAGCGACGAGCAATGGCAGCGCCTTTTTGTGGCCATTGGATGTCCACATTTGGCCGAAGACACTCGCTATGCAAAGCTGGCGCAGCGCTCACTGCATTTCCCCGAGCTGTATGCATCGATTGCTGAGATCCTCAAAACAAAAACCACTACTTACTGGCTAGAGACGTTAACACTGGCGGACATTCCTAGCGGCAAAGTGCGGATGCTCGCCGACATGCCTGATGACTCGTACCTGCGCGAAACGGGGTTCTTTCACCATTACACCCACCCTGAAGCTGGCCCGATGATCACTCCGTCGATTCCGGTCCATTTCTCTCAAACACCAGGAGAGATTCGAACACCGCCGCCAACACTCGGGCAACACACCGAGGAAGTGCTGAGGGAATTTGGATTTGACACGCAGCGGCTTGCCGCTATTCGAGGCTATGACGATGCATCCTGAAGCTACATGATTAAACTAGTCAAACACGAAACGGGCGTCGTTTTGTTAACGCTCAATCGCCCACCCGCCAATGCATTTGATGGCGAAGCTATAGAGCAATTATCTGAATATGTAAATGAAATTCAAACCAATCCACAAGTTCGTGCATTGATTATCACGGCTGAGGGCAAGTTTTTTTCTGCGGGTGCCGATATTAGATTTATGGCAGAGGCACAAAGACAAACCGATGGAATACATCAATTAGCGCATTTAGCAAAAAACATGCAACATGTGTTTTTACAAATAGCAAGACTCCCGATACCAACTGTGGCGGCTATATCAGGCATCGCAACGGGTGGCGGTCTTGAGTTGGCAATGGCATGCGATTTCCGAATCGCAACAAGTAATGCCATACTGGGATTACCTGAATGCAAAATTGGATTATTACCTGGTGCAGGCGGAACACAGCGATTGACAGCTTTAGTTGGTACGCAATTTGCAAAAAGGCTGATCATGACGGGTGAATTGATAAGTGCTGAACAGGCCAAGCTCAAAGGTTTGGTTGATGAAGTTACCAATGACGCGAATGCATTGTCAGCAGCACATGCGTTTTGCAAGCCTTTTTTAATGATTCCTGCGATCACACTGGCAGGAATAAAAAACTGCATAGCTCACGCGCCATCAGAAAGGGGCTATGAAATTGAAATTGAAGAAACCTACAAACTACAAGCTGCACCAAGCACTGTAAATTTGATGAATGCGTTTTTAAATCGAAAAAAGAAGGAAATGAAATGAAATTAGTTGGAAAAATAGCACTGGTGAGTGGTGCTGGCTCAGGCATTGGACGTGCCATTGCAGTAACATTAGCTCAGCAAGGTGCAATTGTTGTAGTAACCGACATGGATGAGTTAAAGGCAAAGCAAACAGCTACCGAAATCGAAGTAATGGGCCTAAATGCGATAGGACTAGTCATGAACGTTTGTGACCCACAGCAAATTGCGTCAGTCCAAACAACATTAGCACAGAAGAATATTTTTCCAAATATCATCGTAAATAATGCTGGATGGACAACCAATCAATCGTTTATAAAAAATCCACCCGATTTGTGGGATCGACTCATAGATATAAACCTCATGGGTGTTATTCGCGTCACGCGTGCATTTTTAGATCCTATTACTCAAAATGGTCAAGGTGGCACCATCGTCAATGTCAGCAGCGATGCAGGCCGCGTGGGCAGTTCTGGCGAGAGCGTTTATGCAGCGGCAAAAGGTGGTGTCATTTCATTTAGTAAATCGCTTGCTCGTGAATTGGCGCGCTACAAAATCAATGTCAACTGTGTTTGTCCTGGCCCCACTGATACCGCTTTGCTGCGAACAACACCAGAGAAATTTCAAGATGCCTTGCTAAATGCAATTCCATTGAAAAAATTTGCAAACCCCATCGACATTGCTAATGCTGTTGCATTTTTTGCTGCACCTGAATCCGCCTACGTTACTGGACAAGTGATCAGCGTCAGTGGCGGCTTAACCATGGCTGGTTAATTTTTTTAAAAACCATAGATTTAATTTGAAAGAAAAAATGAAAACATCTGAGCGCTTCAGCCCCACAGGACTAGACTTCCAAAATTTCAAACCAAAACATTTTGCTTGGTCACTGAAAGACAAAGTGGGGACAATCACTCTAAATAGGCCTGAGAAGAAAAATCCACTCACGCTGGAGTCTTATGGAGAATTACGCGATACATTCCGCAACCTCAACTACGGAAAAGATGTTAAAGCAGTAGTAATTAATGGAGCTGGTGGTAATTTTTGTTCTGGCGGAGACGTACATGAAATCATCGGGCCTTTGGTTGCCATGCAAAAAGATGATGACATGGATGGTTTGTTGCAGTTCACGCGAATGACTGGTGACTTAGTCAAAGCCATGCGTGCTTGCCCGCAAACAATTATTGCGGCTATTGATGGCGTTTGTGCAGGAGCTGGCGCCATTTTGGCTATGGCGGCTGATCTGCGCTTTGGAACTGAACAATCTAAAACAGCTTTTTTATTTGTACGTGTTGGCTTAGCAGGCGCTGACATGGGAGCATGTAATATTTTGCCTCGAATCATTGGTGCTGGTCGTGCTGCCGAACTTCTTTACACCGGCAGATCAATGGATGGTATCGAAGCCGAGCGATGGGGATTTTTTAACCGAGTTTGCGCGCCTGATGCTTTATTAAAAGAAGCACAAGAAATGGCTCATTCTTTGGCGAGCGGCCCAACATTTGCACATGCAATGACAAAAAAATGTATTCATCAAGAGTGGAGCATGGGCATTGATGATGCAATCGAAGCAGAAGCACAAGCGCAAGCCATTTGCATGCAAACACACGATTATGAACGAGCTTATTTGGCATTTGTCAACAAACAACGACCTGTTTTTCAAGGCGATTAATAGGAATACAAAAATGGAACTAGGAATCAAAGGGAAATTGGCACTCGTGACCGCTTCTAGTGCGGGACTTGGCGCAGCAATTGCAAACAAATTAGCCCAAGAGGGTGCTGATTTGATTTTGTTTTCTAGAAATCTAAAAAAACTAAATGATATGGCAGAGTATTTACAAAAAAATTATTCGGTCAAGGTTCATGTCGTATCAGGCGACATGTCGATCGAAAAAGATGTGCAAGTACTATCCCAATACATCAAAAACCAAACCAGCGGTCTGGATATTTTAGTACTCAACAGTGGACGGCCTCCCACCAAGATGCAAGAAGTCTTACTCGAAAAAGATTTATCTCGTTGGAACCAAGCACATCAAACCCAGTTGTGGGGTCCCTTGTTAATTGTTCAAAACATAATTCCTTTGATGATTGGGCGTGTCGATGCGCGAGTTGTTGGAATTTCATCTGCATCAGTTAAACAACCGATGAAAAAACACGCCTTATCGACAGTGTATAGAGCAGGTGTCGCTGGCATATTCAAACATTTGGCAAACGAATTAGCCGATCAAGGAGTAACAGTAAATCTCATTTCACCTGCATCAATTGGTACTGAAGCCTTGGTCAGTTCGTACAACATGCAGGATCGAATCCAACAGGTACCCATGAAGCGTATTGGCACACCCGAAGAGTTTGCATCGGTGGTTGCATTTTTTTGTTCTATTCACACAGGCTTTATTACGGGTATTAATGTCAATGTAGATGGCGGCATGATTTTAGGTATGTAAAGAAACGAGTGAACAAATTGAAAACTTCGTCACACGGTTATACATTTGTATGGGCGGATATAGCGCCTGCTGAAGAAGCAGAATTCAACCACTGGTACAACACAGAGCATGTGAGTGACAGAGTTCTCCATTTACACGGTTATATCAGCGGTAGAAGATTCATGGCAATCGATGGTGGTCCAAAATACATCGCTGTCTATCGAACAATAGATTTAAACATTTTTAGCTCGTCTGCATATTTAGAATTGCAAAGTCATCCTGACCCTAAAAGTGAATATTTCATACCAATGTTTCGCAACGTTACCAAGAGTTTTTGTCAGATCACGTGGGAATTTGGGGCTGCTGAAGGGGGCTCCCTGGCTTTACTTGCAGTTAATTTCCCAAAAAATGAACTCGCCCAAACAATGCGTTCTCTACTGATTGAGAATTTGGAAAAAGTTTGTGAAATACCCGACATTGTGAGCGCAAGACTTATTGAGACCGATTGGGATGTGGTTAAAGTTGTCACAGCTAAGTTTTTAAGAAAGACTGATCGCTACATTGATGCGGCTATTTTAATCGAAGGGATCCACGTTCAAGCCCTCCAAAAAGTAATGAATCAATGGATTATTCCCGCTTGTCAGCAGTGGCCGAATTCGATGCCTGATTCAAAGCCAACCTATTTTAATCACCTGATATCTTTTCACTCACCCATTCCATAAATATAATTTTGAAAGTGTTATTGAAGAAAAAGTTTTCGGTCCATACTTAATTAATCAATCAAGGAGACAATATATGAGATTCAAACTAATTCATGCTTGCCTAACAAGTCTTATTCTGATCTTGCCATTAGCAGGTAATGCCCAAACTAACTACCCCAATAAACCAATTCGTTTTGTAGTTGGTTTCACGGTAGGTGGTTCCACCGATGTAATCGCTCGAATATTGGCTCGACGTATGTCTGAAGTGTTGGGCCAAAATATTCTCATTGATAATAAACCGGGTGCAGATAGTTTAATTGGATCAAAGTTAGTTTCTCAATCAGAGGCTGATGGTTACACCATTTTGATTGCATCTGGAAGTCACTCAATTAACCCGAGTTTGTATCCACAGGATAAACTAGACCCCATCAAAGATTTCACTCCGATTGGTGTTATTGGTGATGGGCCCAATTTTTTGGTCGTACATCCTTCGGTAGCTGCAACATCTGTTGAAGAGCTTATTGCGTTGGCAAAGAAAAATCCGGGTAAACTCAATTACGCTTCATCAGCCAGTACTACTTTTTTACAAACAGAATTGTTTAAAAATATGGCTGGTATAGACATCATTTCTATTCCTTATAAGGGTTCAGGACCAGCAGTTCCTGCTTTGTTAGCTAATGAAGTTCAAGTTTCAATTAGTAGTATCGTTACATTAATTCAGCACGTCAAAGCTGGTAAGGTGAGAGCATTGGCCGTGACCAGTGCCAAACGTTCATCGCTGGCCCCAGACGTACCAACCGTGACAGAAAAAGGATTACCAGGCTATGTTGCAAGTACATGGTACGGCATGTTGGCGCCTGCCAATACTCCTACATCAATTGTAAAACTATTAAATACCACCTTAAACAAGGTAATGGAGGAGCCCTCCATCAAAACACAATTACTAAATCAAGGACTTGATCCTACTCCTTCTACCCCAGATGAGTTTGTAAAATTCATTCAAGAAGATCGCGAAAAATGGGCAAAAGTGGTTCAAGCCAACGCAGCCAAAATCATCAAGTAAACAATGAGTGACTTTTACGAGTCACTTTTTCAATTATTTAAGGCTCATCATGTATTTATCACGAATCATGGGTTTTGTCTTGGCTGTGCTTTCTATATTCAGTGTGCATGCACAACCCTATCCGAATAAACCAATTAGAATTGTGGTTCCTTTTGCGCCGGGCGGCGCAACCGATGTAATTGCCCGAGTCATTAGTTTGAGGCTCACCGATCGACTGAAACAACGCGTAATTGTTGACAACCGCCCTGGTGGTTCTGCTATCTTGGGATCTGATGTAGTTGCTAAGTCGCCCGCAGATGGCTACACGCTACTTTTTACGGCCAACCCACATACAGTAAATTTGGGGCTACAACCAAAACTACCTTATCATCCTATGGATGATTTTGAACCAATCACTTTGGCCGGTTTACAACCACTATTTCTTACTTTGCATCCATCAATTTCAGCACAAACATTGCCGGAGCTAATTACAGAACTAAAAGCCCATCCTGATAAATATTCATACTCAACATCGGGTACAGGCGGCCCACAACATTTGGCTGGTGAAATGTTTAAAAGTATCACCAATACAAAAATTTTACACATTCCATTTAAAGGCGCAGCACCCGCGACTAACGAATTATTAAGCGGTCGTGTGCAAATTGGTTTTGCAGGATC
>Ga0209442_1000376_pt1 | contig 26539 bp, 15 predicted proteins | sample LauGreSBDMM110DD_2_FD_187565 | JGI IMG/M metagenome (GOLD analysis project Ga0209442, IMG submission 187565) | Freshwater lake microbial communities from Lake Michigan, USA - Sp13.BD.MM110.DD (SPAdes) (version 2) | ecosystem: Environmental > Aquatic > Freshwater > Lake | place: Lake Michigan...
GAGATCAATCCACTATTCAAAACCTCCGATGATAAAATCATCGCAGTCGATGCCAAAGTAAGTCTAGATGGCAATGGTTTGTTCCGTCATCCAGACCTCGCCGCTTTGCGCGACAAATCAGAAGAAGATCCAACCGAAGTAGAAGCCGACGAAGCTGGCCTCAATTTCGTTAAATTAGATGGTAACGTGGGCTGTATGGTCAACGGAGCAGGTCTTGCAATGGCCACCATGGACATCATCAAGTTGTCTGGCGGTAACCCTGCTAACTTCCTCGACGTCGGCGGAACTGCCAACGCAGAGCGCGTAGAAAAAGCCTTCCACATCATCCTTAAAGACCCTAACGTAAAAGCGATCCTCATCAACATCTTTGGTGGTATCGTTCGCTGCGACCGCGTTGCCCAAGGCATCGTAGACGCCTACAAAAACATCGGTCAACTACCTGTTCCCCTTATCGTTCGCCTCCAAGGCACCAACGCCGAAGAAGCGAAGCGTTTGATCGACGAATCAGGCCTCAACGTACACTCAGCAGTTCAACTCCAAGAAGCTGCAGACCTCGTAAAAGAAGTATTGGCGTAAGCTCCAAACTCAGTTATATTTGAAAAGCCATCGAAAGATGGCTTTTTTTATGCTCCCCACTGATCAGAAACGCCTAATACTCCATTGACTTAATCCTAAACTAATCTTAACAAGCAGATAAAATACACTAAATGAAGCATGCGTAAACTTGCATATGCTTAGAATTGTACTTTTTATTACCTTACTTTTCCCTTTTTCAACTCTCTTTTCACAAGGTGGTCTTAAAGAGGTATTCATTGAAGAATTCTATACCTTAAACAAAGCTGACTTACAAAAAGGCAACCTTACGGGTGTTACAAGCAAAGGCTTGGTTTGTTATCGTGTCTATGTTTTATTAGACAGCGGTTATACGCTTCAGGCGGTCTACGGTTTGGGTGAGCACCCTGCTTTTATCAAAAGCACCGCTAATTTTTACAACCATCCGGGTATTGGCAATACTTATCCGAATATCATTCCAGACAAATCTTTAAAAAAGAATTTATCCTACCTAGACTCTTGGCTTTCAATGGGCGCTTGTTCAGAATCTTTTTTCGGCGTGCCACTGCGCTACCAAGAGAAACCCATGCCGGTTGTCATTGAGTGGGATAAGAATTATTTTAATAACACGAAAGGTAGAGACACTGATTTGAGTTTCCGAGATGCCCCAGGAATGTATTACCGTGATTCTTTGCCCGTGCCAACGATGTATAACATGGATGAGCAGTTGAAAGCTTTGAGGGCACAAACCAATAGCGCTGAGTTCATCATGACAGACGGTGCATGGGCCTGTATGGGCAAAGGTGCCAAAGCTCCAGCCAACTTACCCAACGCCATACTTATTGCACAAATCACAACAGCCGGCAAACTCAGTTATCAGCTCAACCTTCAAATTGGCACGCCTAACGGAAAATCCATTCGTTACGTGGCAAGTAACCCTACTCAAGAAGAATTAACCCACCCATCTCTCATAAATAAACGCTAATACCATGAAAAATATCAAAATAGCTATTGGAACGCTTTTAACCGTTTTTGCTTCTAACCAATATCTTGCGCAGCAAGGCCTAGAAGGAATAGTCGTAGAGAAATATTATGTTTCTGATCTTGCAGATTCATTGAATGCAGTAGATCAGTTGGCACCGTATGCTTTGAAAACAGGTTCTGTTACTTACCGTATTTATGCCAACTTATTACCAGGTTACAAAGTAATTCAAATGTTTGGTTTGGTTGATCATCCGATGAAGCTCAATACCACTACGGCATTTTTCAATGATCCAAATTACGGTGTTTCGGTTTATCAAGGCACAAGTCTCAATAATACCAAGAAAAACACTTCATTAATTGACTCTTATTTGACAATTGGTGGTGTTTGTACCGGTCATATGGGCGTATTGAAGTCAGAAGACACCGATGGCAGCATCGGTAACAACCAAGGTATTTTAGCCAATTTTACTGCTGAAATGGGCTTTCCAATTATGGGAGCAAATGCACAAGATGGCCTCATGCCAGGAAGTCCTATTGTGCCTAACTTGCTTGGAATCACCAATGAGTTTAATCCAATTGACCAAATCGTAGGTGGTAGCATTCAAATCAATGATGGCGCTATTGCCGCTTTGGGTGGGGTAGAAGGTGTAACGCCTTCCAATCATGTTTTGCTTGGTCAGTTTACAACAGACGGCGATTTCTCTTTTGAACTCAACTTACAACTCGCCACACCAAACGCAGGGCAGAGTGAAACCTATGTAGCGAGTTTTCCAGGAGTGAATCAGCTCACAGATTCTACCCTCATTTACAATTCCAATCCAAGCGCAAGCATTGAAGAACACACTATAACAGAAGCCATGAATAATTTAGTTGTATCCCCGAACCCAGCTGTTGATCAACTCCAGATGAACTGGTTGACGCAAGAGTCTTATGAATCGTATCAATTAGAATTGATTGATTTAGAAGGTAAAGTCTTGTTAGCTATTCCACATATGACGAATAGCCAAAAAGTTGACATCAAAGATTTGCAAGCAGGTGTGTACTTAGTTAAAGTTAAAGCTGCTCATAGCCAAGCTACACAGCGCATCATCAAATTATAAGTTCATGTTTCGTTACTTATTCATTATTTGCTGCCTTTTTTGGGCAGGAGTTTCGCATGCCCAAGGTACTGTAAGGGGTAAAGTAGTTGACCCTAATGGCGAGCCTATTATCGGTGCTAAAGTCATGCTCACAGACACTACAGGTTTTCTGGGCAAGACCGATATTGATGGCCTCTATTCCCTTAAGGTGCCGGATGCAAAACTGCATCAAATGCGCATCACACTTTTAGGTTACGATACCCTAAAGAAAGAAATTCAGCTGAAGAATAATGAAGTCTTGGTTGCTGACTTCATCATGAAAGAGCGCGAAAAAATTCAAGAAGTCAAAGGAACAACCATTACAAGAAAAGCCACTAAGGCAAGTGACTACTACATGGAGCGCGTAAAGGTTAATTCGGCAGTTTCGATTGACTTTATTTCGAGTGAAACCATGAAAAAAACGGGTGATGCGAACGTCACCAATGCAGTTGCGCGCGTGTCGGGCGTCTCCACCAACGGCGGTATGATCACCGTCAGGGGTATTGGCGACCGTTATATCCGCACCAACTTCAATGGTTCGCGCATCCCAACTCTGGATCCGCTTACCAATAACATCAAATTAGATATTTTCCCCACCTCTTTGGTAGATAATATTGTTATTTCTAAAACGCAGTCTCCAGATTTACCTGGCGACTGGGCCGGGGCCTATATTTCTGTAGAAACCAAAGATTATCCGGATAAACTAATGGTGAATGTGGAGTCGCAATTTGGCTACAACCTGCAGTCTACGTTTAAAGATTTCGTCACCTCAGACCGCAGTGGTACAGATTGGTTGGGTTTTGATAATGGTTTTCGTGGCTTTAATGAGGGAGCGAACTTTACTAAACCAAACCTCAATCCAAGTAACTACCAAAGTATGGTTGCACTTGGTTTGGGTGATTTCTACCAAAATTTAGGAATAACAGGTTGGGCAGACGCCAGCGGTGAAAATCAAACCTACATGGCCTTAGGTCTAGTGGAACTTGGTCTCCTTACACCGAGTCAGGTCAGTAACCCAAGCGCAGTTTTGGCAGCCCTAACGCAATTCAATGCTACACTTAAACCTCAGGCTTGGTCTATTATCAACCCTGATGGTACAAGTTATAACAACGGGTTTTCTAATTCTTGGAATACCAAATTTAGAAAGGCGCCCATGAACTTTACACAAAGTTTCAGCATTGGTAACCAGGTCAATTTCCTCGGTAAACCCTTAGGCTATATATTTGGTTTCAGATACGGGAGCAGCGTGCGTTTTGATCCTAATGGCATTTCACAACGTATCGGACCTGAAGAACTAAATTATGGCGTATTGTTTACAGACGATGCGTTGATGAGTCGTGAGATCAACTCTTGGAGTATGCTCTTGAATTTAGCATACAAGATTAATGATAACAATAAGTTTTCATTGCTACTTATGCCAAACGTTTCTGGCACCAATGATGTTGGATCGTTTCAAACACAGGCCATTGGTGAGCCATTAGAAGAAATTAGCGTCAGAAAGAATATTTTTTACGAAGAGCGTCAGCAGCGAATCTATCAATTAGCTTCTCAGCATTATTTACCTAAAACCCGGATTAAAATAGATGCCAATGCTTCCTACACGGACGGTTCAAGCATTGTTCCAGACTTTAAGCTAACTGAGTATATTGCCTTTTCTTCAAATGGAGCGCTTACTGGTGTTTATCAATTTTCGCCAAATGCGGGAGATGGTATTCGCCGCTATTACCGTTATTTAGATGAGAATTTATTTGACACTCGCTTGTCTTTTGAATTGCCTTTAGCTGCAGACAGTATTAAACTGATTAGAAAATTGAAATTTGGTGGCGCCTTTCAAAGTACTGACCGGAACTCCAAGATGGAGGAGTACTTCTTAATGGCAGGCAATGCCTTGCCAAGTACATTGCAAAGTGATGACCTAAATTCGTTCTTAGACACCAACCAAATGGTCATGCAAAATTGTAACATAGGCTATTATTATGATCCGCGCAATTGGGATTGGAACCACACTATTGGCACCAATAATATCTCTTCACTCTATGGCATGCTAGATTTTGAACTCAATAAACAGGTGCGTTTTAATGGTGGTTTGCGAGCAGAACATGTCAGTTTGTTTTCAGATGTATATAAGTACCACATTTTGGGTTATGCCAAAAACGATGGCCGCCGCACGAGTGTACCGGGCTATCCAATTATTAATCCGGGCATTCTAGATCAATGGTCTGTATTGCCATCAGGTAGCATGATATTTAAGTTTAAATCTGAGAAAAACACCATCACAAACCTTCGTCTTAATTATAGTAAGAGCGTTGCTAGGCCAAATATCAGAGAAATGAATGATGCGGCCGTTTACGATAATGAATTTAGAACGCTTATCTATGGTAATTCTAACTTAAAATTGACGAATATTACCAATTACGACTTGCGATATGAGTCTTATTTCGAAAACAAAGACAACTTCTCAGTTAGTGCTTTTTATAAGTCCTTCTTGAACCACATTGAAATGGGTTTTGGTTCTTCGGGTATTACCTGGGATAACAACGAAAATTCTTATGTGGCAGGTTTGGAGTTTGAGCTCAACAAGAATTTAGGCAAACATTTCGAAGTAAAGTCTAACGTCACATTGGTAAGGTCACAATCTCAGTTTGTGCGCAAAGATTTCATTATTCTAAGCAATAACCAAGTTGAATATTTTCCTGTAGATACCGTAGTACGTACCATGTTTGGCCAAGCTCCTTATATTGTGAACGCCATCTTGAGTTATACTGCAGACTCTATAGGATTAACTGCAACTGCCTCGTATAACGTACAAGGCCCACGATTGGTGATTGCTGGTATCTTGAAAGGCTTTGCCAATGTTTATGAAATGCCAAGAAATACGGTAGACATTAAAATCTCTAAAAATATTGGTAAACATTATGCGGCTAGCTTAACTGTTCGAGACCTCCTAAATGCACCTGTGCGCAGGGCATATAAGTTGTCTGACGGTTCATATGTAGACTTTGACCGTTTCCGCTACGGTACATCATTCCAATTTGGCTTTTCTTACAAAATCTAGTCATGACAAAAATTTCACTTGTACTTGTATTCTTTTTGAGTTGCTTTGCATCACATGCTCAGCTCGAGAAAGTAATTGTAGAAAAGTACTACATCACAGACTTAAACGACGCCTCAGACCTCAGCGGAGGCACTATGGCTCCCGGAACCACGACATATCGGGTTTATGTGGATATGCTGCCCAATACAAGACTTAAATCTGTGTATGGCGCAACAGATCACCCGCTCATTTTTCAAAGTACGCTTCCTTTTTATAACCACGCCACAGACGGTCAAAGCTATGCTAAGGAGTTTCTTAAAAATCGCTACAGCGAAGGATTGGTTGCACTCGATACCTGGATGACACTTGGCCAAACTACTAAAACCCAAGCTGGAAAAACTTACTTTGGTGTTCCAAAAGTTTCAGATACCGATGGGTCTTTTATTGGCGGCACTAATAATGACGGCGGAAGCGCTGCCATTGCTTCGGGCCTCATGATAAATACCGATAGTCAAATGGGACTACCTCTAACCACTGCAGATGGTATGGACACCATGGCTGCTGTTCCTTCTGCATGGTTGACCCTTGGCTTAGTGGATATTGCCTCAGGTCAAGACACTACAATATTTGGTTCTGTGCAGCAAGGCACCTCATTAATTAGCGAAGAGTTTTTATTGCAGAATAGCGGTGTTTCTGGAGTTGATCCTTTAGAAAACCAGGTGCTTATAGCACAACTTACTACCGCGGGAGAGTTAAGTTTTGAATTGAATTTAGAGTTGGAAGTTTATCAGAACGGCGCATGGCAAACTAAAAAATATGTAGCTCGCGATACCGTCTTGCAGAATGACGAAAGCTTCAATGCATTCTTATCTTACCCTTTTCTGTGTGGTTGTACTGACCCAAGTTATTTGGAGTATAGCCCTGCGTTTGCATGTTTAGAAGATGGTAGCTGCATTACACCTGTGGTAATGGGCTGTATGGATACAAATGCTTGTAACTACGATGCAAATGTCAATGTCAATGTTTCTGGGCTTTGTTGTTATCCGGGTAATTGCGGTGGTAGAGATATTGCGGTGGTTTGCCCTCAGTTATGGGAGGATAATTTTGAAGTTTCAATGTATCCTAACCCTACCGAAAACAATATGACTATAACGGCTAATGGTGATTTCTTAAATAAAGAAATTTCTTGGACACTTAATAACACGTTTGGCGTCAGTATCCAAAGCGCGCAATTTACCCCAACATCAGCAAGTAACTTAGAAATCGACATAGATTTATCTGGAAGCCAAGCAGGGGTCTATTTCCTTGAATTTACAGTAGGCGATTTAAAGAAGTCAGAAATTTTAATCAAAACTAAATGAGAATCATTCAATTCAGTTCAATAGTTATCCTGATTCTAACTCTTGTGGTGTCTTGTCAAAAAGAACAACCAGAAGATTTAGTTTTGGAATATAGTACGCTTACGGATATAGACGGAAATACCTATAAAACCGTCAAAATTGGAAATAGTTGGTGGATGTGTGAAAACTTAAAAGTGTCGCGCTTCAATGACGGAACAACTATAAACGCAGTACTGCTAAACGATACCGCTTCATGGCAAGGTAACGCCTCTTTCAAATTCTTCAATGATAGCCTTTATGGTAAATTGTATAATTACCAAGCCGTTTCAGATGCTAAAGGTTTAGCTCCGGAAGGCTGGCACGTTGCCACTGATGCCGATTGGAAAGCATTAGAAAGAGCGATTGGAATCGATAGTTTGGAAGTAGATTTATTTGCTTGGCGCGGAACAAACGAAGCTAATCTAATTTTATGTGAAGGCTCCAATAATTGGCCTACCTATAGTGCGCATTTTGGTTCCAATAAGTATGGTTTGGCAATTCAGCCTGGTGGCATTGTTCAGATACAAGGCTTGCCTACTGCAAACAGCTTGGAAGCTTATTTTTGGACGGCCACAACACAAGGTCAGCAGGCTATTTACCGTTCTTTGAGTTATCAGCGTACGCAAATTTTTAGGCAGAAAGCAGATATGCGTTATGGTATGAGTGTTCGCTGTGTAAAAAATTAGTTATGAAAGGTATATTGTTTTTTTTAATGCTATTTTTGGTTGTTCCGGCAATTGCACAAGTACAGCAGCGCAATCAAATAGGACCTAAATTAGGTTTAGGATATTACAACTTAGCATATGGCAGTGCGGCCAAACAAACGGGGCTCACTCAGGTGCTCGATAGCCTTCAAGTCGGAAATATGGCTCTAGACTTCGGCGTTTCTTACAAACGCCGCTTAACAAGAGAACTCTCTTTGGTTACAGGTATTGCATTGGCCAGAAATCAAGTTAATTATATGGACAATAGCCTGCCCTTAACGGCAGCTTATCATCAGATCCTTTCTCAGGTAAATGTTCCGGTTGGGATTGAATATAATATCATCACAGAGAACTGGCAGCCATTTTTTGGAGTTTATCTTCAAGGATCTAAAATTGTGCAGAGCAAAATGGAATATATTCTTCAGCAAGGCTGGAACCCAACTACTACTGCAAGCTATTTGCCGGCAAACACTTGGTTATACGGGATGTCTTTGGCAGCAGGAGCTCAGCTTCCGCTCACAGAGCATTGGACACTAGAGCCGTCTTTAGTAGGGGTGTATACCTTGCGAAGCTTAATGAATGATGGTATAACACAACACCCGATTCAATTTTCCTTACAGGCTGCAGTTCTATACAATTTTTAATAACTATACCTTCAATTGTTAATACTAACATTCTGGTAATAATTTGAAAATTTAAAACGAACATAAAGTTTTTGAACTCTTAAAGTTGGCTTCACAGCCAACTTTTTTTTGTGCTCTAATTTTACACCAACTAAAAAAATATTTATATGAAAAGAAAAAAATTACTTGTTGGTTTATTTTCCGTTTTGGGAATAGCCACAATGAGCAATTCCCTCTTTGCTCAAGACAACTTAGGGGCGGCTTGTGGATGTCCAACTGTGACGGCTCGCTCTGTGCAGACGTCAACTTTTGCGATTACATCAATCACAGGTCCAGGTATTGTTTGGACAACCTTGCCATCAGGTGCATATGGCGTTGAGCTTACTTCTGGGCACATCACACTTACTTGTGACAAGTTATGGACACTCAATGAAAAATTGTATATCGGTAACAATGCCAGTATCACCATTCAGCCAGGAACGTTAATCAAAGGTTCAACTGCTCCTGCGGTAGCTGAGGCACGTGCGCTTATTATTGAAAGAGGTGGTAAAATTATTGCACCAGGAACAGAAGATTGTCCGATTGTCTTTACTGCAGCTGCAGACCCAATGAATGGTACTTATTCTGTTAATAACAAAGGTATGTGGGGTGGTATTTTGATTTGCGGTAAAGCAACTAATAACTTAACGCTTGCTGCCAATGGTCCATTTATTCCAGGTCAAGCAGGAAAATTAGCTGTCGCTAATGGTTTAGGTGTATTGGAAGGTTTTGCATCTTCTTATCCGCAAGATCAATTTGGTGTTGCTTTAAGTACACCTTCTGGTACAGTACAGGCTACCGCTCCTTCAGCAACAACAGGTGTTGATAACGACTACACATTTGGTCTTGCCGTAAGTGCTACCCTATCAGGCCAAGCACTTCCTACTGCAACAGGTGGTGCTAATACTGCCAATCAGCCGGGTCAAAATTGGATTCGCTTAAATGCATCTGTTCCGTTTTATGTTGTACAAAATCAATTGGTTACTTCAAGTGTTACTGGAGCTATTCCAGCTAACACACGTGTTTTACAGGTTATCAACAACGGTTCTTCTCCATCCGCTGGCGCTACGGCTAGTGCATATTTTGTTCAGTTATCTAATCCATTAGGTACAGCTTTCAATGCTTCTGTAACCGAGGTTACCTTTGCAGGTGATTATCCAAATCCAGGGGTTACTGGTTACTTTAATACAGCAAGTTATGTGGGACCAACATCAGGTACAGCTCCTGTATCAGGTACGTCTGGTACCGTTGCTAGTTTTGTTGGTTCTTACTATTCTGCAACAGAAAGTTTTAATGACAATGACAACTCAGGTATCATGACCTATGTATCTATTCGCCACTCTGGTGCCAACTTGTTGGTAGGTTCTGAGATCAATGGACTTACGCTTGCATCTGTAGGTCGTGGTACAAAAATCGAACATATCGAAATCGTTTCTTGTGCAGATGATAACATCGAGCTTTTCGGAGGTACTGTTGACTTGAAGTATTGTACAACATTGTTTGGTAATGATGACATGTATGACTACGACTTAGGTTGGTCAGGACGTGCACAGTTTTTGTTTGGTATGAAGGCTGATCTTGCATCTGGTATTTCTGCTGATAACGATAACGGTTTTGAATGTGACTCTGATGACGGAAGATCTTATAACACCCCTTATTCAGTTCCAAAGATTTACAACGCTACTGTAATTGGCAACGCCAAGACAACAAACACTGCTGACAACTCAGGTATGGGCGCATTGTGGGCAAAAGAATTTGCTGGCGGAGAATTTTATAATTCAATCTTCTCAAACTTTAAAACGGGTTGTGTATTAGCAACAACAACAACAGCAACAGCAAGTGCAGGTAGCCGTGGTTATAACTTCGGTGGCGATGCGCTCCATAACTATTTGGCAGGTTCTCCTCCAAGTGAAACTGTAGGTAACGGTTCGCAACGTTTGAAAATCAAGTGTAATACATTTGTTGGTAACGCTACAGCAATCAATGGAGGTTCTACAGCATCAACAGGTGCAGTAAATACCCAGTTCGGAACTGATAATAATGTAATCATTGTTGACGCAGCGGGTATCCCAGGTTTTAGCTCTGCATTTGCTATCACAACTTTAAACGTAGTCACGACTAAAAATGATGTTGTTCCAAACCCGGCACTACCTTTAAACGTAGGTACTGGTACAGGTTGTTCACAAGCTCCTTCAGATGGTTTCTTTGAGCCAGCTAATTACCGTGGTGCATTCTCTTCAACTCCTGGTGACAACTGGTTGTCTGATTGGTCTTACTCACAAGTATTAGGTTCTACTTTAGGTGTTGTAGCTTGTCCTACAGACCTTAACGGTGATGGTATTACCAACACGTCTGACTTCTTGATTTTTGCTCCTGCATTCGGAACAAACTGTAATTAATCTTAAGTCCTAAATATAAAGGCAAAGCGCCCACTGTTCTTTTCATCTTTTTCGGTGGGCGCTTATTTATAAAAAAAAACAAAGCAAATTATGAAAACTCTTCGTTTACTTACAAATTTATGCTTTTTTCTCCTTGCAGGCTCTGCCTTTTCGCAAGGTTTACAAGGCATTGTAGTAGAGAAATACTACAGCGCAAATGCTGCTGATGTAGCTGGCCAAGAGGTTAGCGCATCAGTTCCACTTACAACCTCCTCAGTTACTTACCGCGTATACGTGGACATGGCTGCAGGATACAAATTCAATCAGATTTTTGCTGTACCAGGTAAGTCTTTGACTGTCAATACCACTACGGCGTTTTACAACGATCCAGGTTATGGTGTGACCACCAACCCAGGTACTGTTTCAACTACCAACATGGCAAAGAAAACCATGATGCTTGACTCATGGTTTACAACCGGTGGTGTTGTCGCTGGAAAGTCAGGTGTGTTGAAGTCAGAAGATACAGATGGCGCTATTGCCAACACAAACAGTTTATTGACCAACAACCCTGGTGGTTGTTTTGGTTCTATTCCTCTTCAGGGATCAGGTGCACAAGATGGTTACATGCCAAATGGTGTGTCTCCCAACTTAACTTATGCTGCTCCTAACGCGCTTGGCGGTTTTACTTCTTTAGCTGTCTTAGATCAGACGAGTGGTGGTTCAATCACTATTACCGATGGTGCATTAGCTGCATTGGGAGGTATTGTTGGTGCAACATCTTCAAACATGGTCTTGATTGGCCAGTTTACAACAACAGGTCAGTTGAGTTTTGCTCTAAACGTTCAAATTCAGAACATCTCTACGGGTGCTGCTGAAAACTACTACGCGAATCCAACAGGAAGCCAGTTGACAAACGCTACTTTGACTTTGGTTGCCAACACACCACCAACTGTTACTTTAGCTTCTGCTCCGTCAACTTCTGGTATCATTACAGGAACATCTATGACATTTACGGCTACCGCTACAGATAACGGTGGTTCAGTAACTGGTGTTCAGTTTTTTGACAACGGTGTATTATTAAACGGTACGGTATCAAATACACCTCCGTCTACATCATATACCTATGCATATACAGCTTCTGTTAATGGTGCCCATGCGATTACTGCAAAAGCAACAGACAACGATTGTGCTGTAACAACTTCAACTGCACACAACTTTACAGTTGCTGCCAACCAAGCTCCTACAGTCTCTGGTTTAACTGCCCCTGCAACGGCTTATTTGGGTGCAGCGGTTACATTTACATGTACAGCAGCTGACGTTGACGGTACTGTTGCATCTGTTGAGTTCTTCGTGAACTCTGTATCTATTGGTAACGGAACATTGGCAAGCGGAACATATTCTAAAACGTATAATGTGCCAACCAACGTTAACGGAACTTATTCTGTGCAAGCAAAAGCAACAGATAACCTCGGTTTAGTTGGTGCTTTCGCAACAGCTTCTATGAACGTGATTGCCAATACCCCTCCAACTGTTGCGCTTACGAATCCAACTTCAAGTCAGTTGATTTCTGCTCCTGCGGTTATTGTACTTACTGCAACGGCTTCTGACATCGATGGTATTGACTCTGTTAATTTCTTTATTAACAACTTGTTTGTTGGTGCAGGTTCAATGACAGCAGGTACAGCAACAAACGGTACTTGGACGTACTCATACACGAGCACACCTGGTATCAAAGCATTTACGGCTAAAGCAATTGATGATTTCCAAGCTAAATCTACAACAGCTGCAGTTACTTTGGATATCGCTGACCCGAATGCACTTCCGTACAGAGTTAAAAATGTAACTCAAAACTGTGATCAAACTGTATACTTAATGCCAGTAGCGGTATCTAATACCTATACTGTAGACAACGTGATCGGTTACGATATCGCTCTTACTTATGATGCGTCTAAATTGACACCAACAGGAAACGTATTTGTAGCGAATGCGCTTTATTCAAATGCAGCACATATCGAAACTGCAACTTCAATTGGTACACCCAGCGGAAACAACGGCACCATGCAAATTTCTTTGAACTTCAATGGCAATGCTCCTGCTTCTGCTGAATTCAACGGAACAAATGCCAATATCTTTACGGTTCAGTTTACCAAAACAAGTGCTTTTGCAGGTTTAGACTCAGCAACAGTTGCAATTGCTTCTATTCAAGAAAGTTACATTACAGGAGTTTTGAACAAAACAGCAAATTCAGGTAAAGCTTATTCTATCAAAGACCAAAACTACCCTGCAACTTTGTCTTTTTGGTCAGATAACCAACCTATCAGATACAACTCTGCTAACCCAAATGCGTTCTTGATCACTAACGTTAATGGTGCTATAACAACAACTGGTACAGCAACTTCAGCTTCTACTGCTTTAACTATCCCGAACACTGTTAGTGGTGTTGTTACTGGTATGAAAGTTGTTGCGGACGGTGTTCCGGCAACAGCTACTGTTGCTAGTGTTTCAGGAACTACTGTTACCTTGTCTACAGCTACTACAGCTGCTTTAAGTTCAACACCTGTTACATTTGTTGCTGCTACCGCTGTTCAGCCAAATACATCAGGTGTATTTACACACGTGCTTACCAACGGTCTGAAATTAAATATTTCACGTGATATTTCTAACAATAACACTGTACAGTTGTTAGTGAATGCTGCCGATGCGGTTTTGGGTAAAACATTGTTGTTGAACGGTAACTTTACACCTAACGTGTATCAAATTATGGCACTTGACGTTAACCTAGATGGTGTTGTTTCTGCAGGTGATATCTCACAAATCAAGCAACGTGCTACTTTAGTTATTCCTGAATTCCGTCAGGCTTGGAACTATTCAGCGGCTGGTGTGTCTAACGGCCATCCGTCTAAAGACTGGATTTTCGTTGACAAAACAACAGCTACAGGTAATGCTGCTTATCAAATCTCTACAACCTTCCCAGCTAATGATGGTGTTGGTTACTCTAAAGCTCAAGTTCCTGTTACTCCATTCAGTATTTCTGCAAATGTGACTAACTATGCAAATTGCCCTGAAATCCAAACAGAGACTTACTACGGTATCATGTTAGGTGACGTTAACGCAAGTTATGCTACCTACACTGCAGATGGTGTATTGAAATCTAACGGTGCGGTTGTTCTCGATTTAGCTGCTGCTAAACAAGAAGGCAACAACTTCCGTATCCCGGTTTCTTTTGAAGCTACTGAAGTTGTGAACTCACTTGACTTTGCAGTTCGTTTCAATAACAACATGAGCTACATGGAAATGGTAGAATTGGATCAAGCTGCTGAAGCAACTGCATTCATGAATACACAAGACCAAACACTTCGTTTCACTGGTTTCAATGTCTCTGACTTTGCAACTGGCGCTAACGTAGCTGAATTAGTAGTTGTTACTGAAAACGGTAAATTGACTGAAAAAGACATCGTTGTTGACTTAGCTATCTTGAATGGCAAGCCAGTAGACATGAAGTTTGCGAAGTCTACTGAAGCTATCCAACAAGTGTTGAACGTTCAAGTTTATCCTAACCCGAACAATGGTACATTCGCAGTTGAGTCTGTAGAAGGTGCATCAGTATCGGTTTATGACATGAACGGACGCATGATTGCTGAAGAAGGTCAAATCCCTGCTTCAGGTAAATTGACAGTGAACCTTTCTAAAGTAAATGCTGGTGTTTATTTTGTACAAGTACAAAATGCCAACTTCAGCACTATGAAAAAGGTGATTGTTGAATAATTGAATTCCACACAATACATTTAAAAGTCGCGTTCTTCGGAACGCGACTTTTCTTGTATAAAAAAAGAAAAAGATGAAAACTACATTTACACTCCTCCTGCTCTTAAGCTTCACTAATTTCTTTTGGGCTCAAAAAGGTGAATTTCTTCAAGCTGGTCAGCCAAAATCTATGGCAGATACCATTGTTTTTGATTTGGCAAATGCCAGTTATTACACAAATACAGGTGCTAATTTTATAGATATACCTGTTATATTAAAATCTACAGACCCAACTATCAATTCCTTTGATTTTTGGTTTCAATTCAATACGAGCGAGCTTACTTATGTTTCTACTACGTCTCTAGTCAATGGCTTAGACGCCTTTAGTAATTTCAATCAGGCCAACTTTTATTTGAGTAATACCTCTTCTGGTACCTCTATTAATTTCAATATTCCTACGAACACACCGGTTGTCAAATTGACTTTTCAGTTGAGTTCAGCTTGTGCGCTCATCAATGCACAAGATTTCAGTAACATCACCACCCTTTTTGACGGAGACGTCAGCAGTCATCAATTTACTGCACCTGCCCCAAGCCCCATCCAAGTCTTGAGCCTCATGCCGACTTGCAGCCATAATTACATTACTTTTTCCTACGACAGCCTTTATTCGGGCAAGCAAATTACCGAATACAGCTGGGATTTCGGCAATATGGATTTCTCTTCTTCGCAAACCGACTCCACCATTTTTACACAATCCGGAAACTTTACCGTTTTACTCAATATTGTAACTTCAGACGGTTGCAGTTATGCAACATCATTGCCTATCGATATCACCGAAGGGCCACTTGCCAGTTTTACCTACACGCAAGGCAGCACTCAAACCGAAGTCGTCTTTACCAACACCACCACTTTTTCAGGTGGCAGCATCACGCAAAACGCTTGGGACTTTGGAGACGGAAACACTTCTAATCTCGAAAATCCCACGCATGATTTCCCTGGTGCCGATACCTATCCTGTTACCTTAACGGTTACTGCCGATAACGGTTGTTCGAACACGGTTTTTGTCAATATTTCAACGGTTGGTATAGAAGATGCAGAACAGCTTCAACTCACGCTTTTCCCGAATCCAGTCCAGAATGAACTCTTTGTCGAGTCTTCATATGCGATCGGCAATTGGGTCATTTACGATGCGTCAGGACGCGAAGTATTGACTGGTTCAGAAGGGACGTCGAAATGTTGGATTGATATTTCAATGTTAAGCAACGGAAACTATACTTTACATCTCGATTCAAGGGCTGAAGTGTTCATTAAAATTTAACATGTTGATAAGGTGCGTCGGGTCAGGCGTCCTTAACTTCGTTTATGTATTTAAAGAGATTACTGTTCCTATGTTTTGTGGTCTTGGGCTTTGCATGTTTTGGGCAAATTCCAAGCTATATCTCTTTAGATAGCCTTCAGGCGTTTTATCCGTTTACCCAAAATGTAATTGGACTTAATGATGTGGGGCCTGCGGCTTATCATGGCTTCTCTAGCCAGCCTGTGTTGTACAGTGCAGATAGAAATGGCCTCGCGCAACAAGCAATTCAAGGAGGCGCTTACCTAGACCTCCCTGGCGCTGTCATGAATTTCAACTACAACCAGAGTTTCAGTTGATTTCAAGTGCTGCTCCACACCTAAAATGCCCCTTCGGGCAACTTTTGTGGCCATGTAAGCCACAAGGGCGGCAGTCTAGGTCTTTTACTTCAATGATGCCAGACTGATCAGAAAGCGGCCCGAAGCCAAATTCAGGAACCGTAGAACAGAAAAAGGCGCTTACGGGTGCGTTGGTGGCCGATGCCAAATGCAAGGGGCCTGAGTCATTCACATAATTGTGTTTGGCACCAGCCATGAGGGCGGCCGATTGTAAAAGGGATAACTGACCAGCTAAATTGACAACTTGTGTGCTTCTTGTATTTTTTACAATTTCATCGAGGTAAGCGCGGTCTGAAGGCGCTCCTAAAAGATAAATTTGAGCATTGGTCGCTGCCAACTTGTCTATTAATTTCAACCAGATTTCTAGCGGCGCTTGCTTGGTGAACCAAACACTAGTGGGTGCCAAACAGTAATACGGAACATCTTGATAAATTTGAACTGAATTCAAATCTTCTTTACTTGGAAATAACTGAGGTCGCCGGATAGGTGCAGGAACCAAGTCTGAAATCAGACATAAATTGCGGTCTACCTCATGCCAATTAGGCTTTTTTTCGTGTGGATAGCGCTTAGAGAAAAAAAATGATAATGGATTTTTTTGAAACCCACGACTTTCTTTACCTCTCGCCAACATCATTAAGATACCTGAACTTGCAAATCTTTGTAGATTGATGACAAGATCGTAATGTTGTTCACGCAAGGTCTTTCCGAGCACAAGTAAATTCTTGAATTTTTGTTGTTTGTCAAAGACAAAAACTTGATGAAGGAAAGGATGCTCAGTTAATAAACTTTCATTTCCTTTTTTGACTACTACATCAATTTGTGCACGAGGATAAGCTGCATGTAAGTTTTCCCAAACGGGAGTGGCTAAAATAACATCACCTAAAAAAGCAGTTTGAATAACAAGAATGCGGTCTAAATTCATCGGATGAGCGTGACGTAGCCAAGTTTGACAATGGCGTCGGTTTTGTTGAGGATAATTTCGATGCGGTACTGAAATACGTCGTTGGTAGCAGGTAGGCCAGAGCTGCTAATGATACCGTCCCAACCTTCCTGAGGGTCATTGGTCTCAAAGACAATTTTTCCCCAGCGGTCAATGATGCTAAACGTATATTTTTCAGGATCCACGTTTTGCACCACCGGTAAAAAAATAGGGTTCAGGCCATTTGGCGTAAAGGCATTCGGAACAAACATGAGTGGGTCGTAGGTCAGGCAAAATTCGTTGGAATAACTGCTGTCTATCAAACTAAATTGGTTTAGGTTTTCTAGGGCCATTACCCTGTAACATACTTCGCCTTTGTTGCGCAATTGCGAAACGTCATCGGTGAGGTCATAACTGCCGTCGGGTAGCACTTGAAAAGGCACGGCCTCCCAGGTTCCGTAGGCGTTTCTGAATACCTGATAGTTTGCAATGGCTCCGGCAAATTGAGTATAGGGAGACCAAGAAAGGGAATTGATCATGTTGTACTGATCAGCGTTGCCCTGGACAAAAATAGTGCTGTTTTCATTGGCGTAGGCACCTGGGTTGCCACAGCTGTCGATGTAAATACTGCGGTAAGTCCAGGGGCCCCGGTCGGTGTCGACGTCTTCATCGAGAAAATAAGCGGTGTTGTTTAAAATAGGTCCTTCGCCAATTAATTCAAAAACACCATTTGTGTCTTTTCTTTCGAAAAGTACGCTCGTGATGCCTACGCTTTGGTCTACCCAAGCCTTGAGCTCAATGTCGCTTTCGAGGACACTCGCAACGCTAAAATAATGAAAGCTAGGTGGCGTTGGCTGCGGCATGACAAAACATAATGGATTCGAAAACGCAGAAACCCCATTCTGTAGATTCGCTTTGATATACAGGCAATAACTTTCGTTTTTGAGCAGATTGATACTTGCATTGGTATCCGTAGTGCTGGATAAGAGCATCCATGTATTGTTGTTTTTGCTCCAGATTTCGTAATCTAGAACAGTATTGCCACCGTATTTACTCCAGTTCAAATCTACGCGTTGAGGGCACATATCGATGAGGTAACTGGCATGAATAGATGTATGAAGATTGGCTTTTGCCGAGGTCTGAAATGAGGGTGGATTGCTTGTGGTAAAGCAGGAGTCAAATGCAGCTACCGTATAGGTGTACGGGCCGTTATCAAAAGCAACATTATCTAGGTAAGAGGTATTGGTTTGGCCGTAAACCGTATCGAGTTCGATTAGAAAACCATTTGCATCAAAAGTATAAATAACGTAGCCGTAGGTGTCTGGTGCGGCATTGACGTTCCATTGCACTTGCAATTGTTGTGTGCTGGTGTCAAAACCAACGCTCGATAAAACCGGTATGAATGGCGTCATCATGTCGGTTAGTGAGTCTCCGGGCCTATTCGAATTAAAATTACAGGTGCTGGTTTTTAAATTGACGCGGTAACGCAAGTATTCATTGCATAGGTCAATCGTATCTATGTAGCTTGTTTGGTTGTAGGGTACACTATCTAAGAAATTAAAGAAATTGGTTGGGTATTCGCGATAGATATAATAATGGCTGCTGTAGAGTGGTGAGGGTGTGGTTTTGGGTTTATTCCAGTTGAGCACTGCCGTGCCGTTATTGGGGTTGTTAAGTGTAAGCAGTATGTTTTTGACGGTATCTGAATAACTTAAAAAAGATCCTCCACAACCTGAGGCTACAGCAATATAGAAGTCATGGCTACTCCAAATAGGTGGAATGGTCATATTTGTGGTATTCACATTTAACGTATCGTATAATAAACCATTTTGGAGGGAATACAATTGAAAAGCGGTAAATCCGGAAGTACTTCCTGAATTGATGGAAGGCCAATTGATCGTAAGCTCATTGGCATTATTGGTTTGAATACAGGCAATTTGTGGTGCAGCAATGATACCTGAATTCAAAACGTGAATGGTGATGGTGGCATATTGCACCTGAGGAATAGGACAAACGTCATCTGACGCCTTAAATACAAAATAATACGTTTTTTGAGCTTGTGCTTGGCCTTGACCGTCTAAAATATGATCGCAAGTTGTTTGCCACGTAAACTGTGCCTGAATTTGTGCGGCTGCAGTAAAAGGAAGTGCGACATTCAAACTAGGGCAGGGCCCATTTGTACAAGGTAAGTTCCCCTCTAATGTGATATTTTGCGCACTTCCATTGATTTGTGAGTCTGGGTCGGTCACGAGTAAATCAAAATTGATGAGGTCGCCAGCATTCACCGTGAGTTCATAGGAGGTGCCACCAGCGAAAGGAGGTGCAATTATAGGTGGAAAATTACTGCTATTACAAGGCTGAAGTACCAATTGTATTTCTCGTTCCGTCTCAGAAATAAGGACCCCTGATCGGTAGGCTTTAACAATAATTTTCAGTGCGTAATTACCGATCGTAAAACTATTGAAGGTCAGATTACCATTGCTGGGGTCGAGCGCTGCAGCTACATTACTTGCATTGATAGCCGGCCCTGGTGTTGGGTTGAGGTAGGAGAAACCATTGCTAAACGGAATAGGCGCAGGATTACTTGGCGGATTATATGTGCCTAACGGGAAGTGGTCATAGGGTATGCCAAATTCAAAATGTAAAGAATCTAGATTTGCATCACTTGCAGCCGCATTGTATTGATAGGGTAAACCGGCACAACTCACAAAATTGGGATCTTCATTAAAAACCGGAGCGTCGTCGGGTTGTGACAAATTGAAAATTTTAGCTACAAGGGTAATCCCGTAGGTCGAAGGATTACTAAGATTGGTGAGTGCGCCACTGCGCGAGAAATTTTCATAAGTAAAAGCCCATCCTTGAGCTGGAGGGTTGCCATTAAGGGGAACAGGTGCACTGCGGTAAATGACTTTTTCGATGGCTCCAATACCGTTTCCACCATTATTGCCGGTGCCGCAGAGTAATGGCCCCGCACCGCTTGGCACTTGTGTACAATTTGGCGATAAATCTTGTCGTTGTACAAATAAGACTGGAATGGCAGTAAGGCTAGGGTGGTTCCAAACGCGGAGTGATTCAGAGACTGCATTGACATCGGCGCCATTGCAGTCGCGGTAAAAAACAAGTTCAAATTGGTAGTTGCCGTTGCCAAGATGTTTGTAGGTGATTTCGCCGCCCATGACATGTGAGCCCAGACTTGTGAAAGCCGTGAGTAGCATTACCAATACAATAAGCGCCCTAAACATCCGTTGAATAACGTATTTTTTACTTATTTAGTATAACGGCAAAGGCCTATAAAGGTTGCTATCCTGCAGAAATAATCAACATTTGATCCCAATTGAGGTACTGCTTTGCCAATTCTTGAAGTTTTTTTGCGTCAACAGCCTTGATTTCAGCGATGTAATGGTCGTAGAAGCTGAGGTCAAGCCCAATGGTTTCGACGTTCGCGAACAGGTCGAGCATGGCGTAAGGGCCGTCGGCACTTTTGAGCAATTGCCCCATGAGATAACTTTTGACGAGTTCGAGTTCTGCGTCTGAAATAGCCTCATTTTGAAGGCGTTCGAACTCCTTTTGTATTTCGAGAAAAGTTGCGGTTCGGGTTTGAACGCCAACCTCTGTCCCAATAACGAAATACCCGAATTTGCTATTTTCCACGATATGTGAGCCGATCCCGTAGGTATAGCCTTTGTCTTCGCGTATGTTGCTCATGAGCCGACTGCCAAAGTAATCGCCGAGGATTGTATTGAGTACGCTAAAAGCACAAAAGTCGGGGTGTGTTTTGTTAAAGAGCGGCCGCCCAATCCGCACGGCACTTTGCAAGGCCTCTTCTTGTTCAATATGCGTAGAACCTGCCTCAGGTTTCCACTCAAAAGCGGTCCGCTTTGGTATTTCGCTTTGATAATCATTCAATAAGCACTGAAATGTATCCAAATGTAGGACTGAAATATCGCCGATTAGAAAAACCTTTTTAAGCCCCTTGAGGTAATGTTGTTGATGAAAAGCCATAATTGCGCTCCGATCTGCATGCCTGAAGTCTTCTAATTGAATTTGTTGTGCATAAATAGATCCAGCAAAAAGGCTGCGCTGAAATAGCCGCTGTGCTAAAAAACTTACTTTTTGTTGTTGCACCTTGAATTTTTGGCTGCGTTCGTGCACCAGTTCAATTAGTTCTTTCTGCGGAAAGGTAGCCCCAAATAGGCTGTCGTGGAATACTTGATACGCCTTCAACAGTTGGTCTTTAAGTGCATAAAGCGTTACCACCGTTGTTTCTTGGCTGAGCGATACATCGTAATAGGCACCGACAGCGTCTAGCGCTTTTTGGATTTGCTTGGCTGTCTTTTGTTTAGTGCCATTGATCAAAAGACCGGCGCACAATGAAGCGCTAAGTGGGTCGCCACATACTGATCCTGCAGCAAAATGGAGTTCTATTTTGCTGGTTTCATTTTGAAGGCCTTGTCGAAAATAGAGTAACGCGCCGTTTTTTAAGTGGTAAGTGTGAGGTGCTACAAAAGAAATATGTTCTACTGGGCGCAATGAAGGTGCAATATTTTTATCGATTACAGCACGTTTTGGTTGTTGCTTCATGGTAATTGGGCTTGAATTTGCAACAATGCACAACGATTTTTATCGAAGAGCTGTTGGGCGTAGGTTTGTAGATCTGTAGTTTGAATACTTGTGAAACGCTCACTTTCTTTGTTGATAAGCGCAGCATCTCCGAGTAATTCAAAAAAGCTGAGGTTCATGGCGCGGTTCAATAAGCCCTGGTCTTGAAATGCTTTTGCGGTTTGTAATTTTAAAATAAGTTGCTGCAAAGCAGGCCTGCTCATTTTTTTGCCTTTATATTTTTCAAGCAAGGGCCAGAGTGCGTCGTCAAGTTCCATTAAGGAGCGTTTCGGATTAATTTTACCTGTGATGACAAACAAGCCGTTGTCGATAGAGCCCGTGATGTAAGCTGTAATTTCAGAAACCAAGCGTTTTTTGCGCTGCAATTCTGTAAAAAGCAGGCCTGTTTTCTCATTGCCGATGTGGTCCGATAGGAGATCAGCTAGGTAATAGTCGTTGTCTAAGCGCTTTCCCATCTGAAAAGTATAATAAAAAGAGTCTGCCGGTACTTTGCGTACAATTACTTTTTGCCTGAGGCGTTTTTGAATCGGTTCTTGTGGCAGTTTGCGTTCCACTTTTATTTGTGCAGGGATGTCTCCAAAAAAGTAGGCGACTTTTTGTTGAATTTCGGCTAATTCAAAATTGCCTACAATACATATTATAGCATTGTTCGGGTGGTAGTGCTTCTGAAAAAAAGCGCGAACGTCGTCCATGGTGGCATCGGCGATGTGCTTGATGTTTTTGCCAATAGTGGCCCAGCGATATGGGTGTTTTTGATAAGCGAGCGGGCGCAATTGGAGCCAGGCATCGCCGTAGGGCTGATTGAGGTAGCGTTGCTTGAATTCTTCGATAACTACCTGACGCTGGACCTCTAAACTTTTTGGTGTAAAGGCCAAGGAGCGCATGCGGTCGCTTTCGAGCCAAAGGGCGGTATCGAGGTTTTGTGCGGGTAGTACATTGTAGTAATTGGTGATATCATTACTCGTAAAGGCGTTGCTTTGCCCCCCCGCCGCTTGCAATGGCGCATCAAAATCTGGAATGTGCACAGAGCCGCCAAACATGAGGTGCTCAAATAAGTGAGCAAAACCGGTTTGTTTGGGGTTTTCATCGCGCGCGCCTACATCGTAAAGCACATTGACAACTGCCAGTGGCGTCGAGGGTTCTTTGTGAAACAAGACACGCAGGCCGTTTTCTAGGGTAAAACGCTCAAAATGAATCATAGTAGAAATGTAGATTGTGCTGTTAATGCAGCGTTGAAATCGGTAATAAATTCTTGAACGATAGCACCAGCTGGTATAACGGTCTCGATGTTACCAGCAATTTGCCCAATTTCGAGTTCTCCGGCATGGAGGTCGCCTTCAAACATTCCTTTCTTGGCTCGGCCCCGGCCGAGAAGAGCGGCGAGCACCTCGGCGCTCGCCCCGTTTTGATAGGCAGCCATGAGCTCGTCAAAAAAATGATTGCGCAATAAGCGAACAGGCGTAAGTTCTTTGAGCGTAAGAAGGGTATCGCCTTCTTGACTATCGACAACAGCTTTTTTAAAGTGCTCGTGGGCACTAGATTCTATAGAAGCCACAAAACGGCTGCCTACTTGTGCGCCATCGGCACCCAAATTCATGACGGCCAACATGGCGCGGCCGTCGCCGATGCCACCAGCAGCAATAAGCGGAATGGATATGGCTTTACGCACCATCGGAATCAGGCAAAGCGTAGTGGTTTCGTCGCGACCGTTGTGGCCTCCTGCTTCAAAACCCTCTGCTACCACTGCGTCGACGCCAGCGGCCTCTGCTTTAAGTGCAAATTTGACACTTGACACTACATGTACCACCGTAATGCCTTCTTTTTGAAGTGTTTCGGTCCAAGTTTTAGGATTGCCGGCACTGGTAAAAACGATAGGCACCTTGTGTCGGATAATGGTGGCAATATGAGCGTCGATATTGGGATAAAGTAAGGGTAAATTGACGCCAAAAGGCATTTTGGTTGCTGCTTTACATTTAATAATTTGGGCATCAAGTACTTCAGGATACATCGATCCTGCGCCCAAAAGACCCAAGCCGCCTGCATTAGAAACCGCCGCAGCGAGTTCCCATCCGGCACACCAGATCATGCCGCCTTGTATTAAGGGGTATTTGATGCCGAATAGCGCGCAAATTTTGTTGGTTATTGAATTCATAAAGAAATGCCTCCTACAAAATTAGTCGAAATGCTTAACTTAGCGAGAATGAAGTTGACCTCATATCGGATTTTATGGTTTTGTGTCATGGTACTGTTCTTTGGCTTGCCAATACATGCGCAATTTCAGGGTCAAGAATTTGTACAAAACAAAGGGCAATGGCCCTCCGACGTCCAATTTTTAGCCAAAGAAGGCCCTGTCAAAATTTGGATGGGCACAAACCGTTTTTTGTATCAACTCACCGATTATTCTCATTTAGAAAAAGCGCATCACGAACACCTCCAAATAGATAACCCAACGCTCGCCTCAAATTTTATTGAACAGCGCTTTATAGGTATAAATCCTGGCGTATCAAGCAGCGGTTATGAACCTTACGCTCACACCTATAACTTTTTCCTAGGTAAAGACCAGAACAAATGGGCTAGCAAAGTTTCAGCTTTTAAGGAGGTAAATTATCAAAATTATTATCCGGGTGTCAATTTGAAATGGCAAAATGAGAACGGGCACTACAAATATGCTTTTGAAGTGTCGCCTGGCGCCTCAGTCAATCAAATACAATGGAAGTATACAGGCGCTCAAGAGCTCAGCATCAAAAAAGGCGCTTTGTACCTAAAAACAACAGTAGGTGAGGTCAGAGAAGAACGCCCGTATGCCTATCAAGAAATCAATGGGCAACGAAAAGAGGTCAATTGTACCTATAACATCGCAAAAGACGGCCTTTTTCATTACGAGGTAGGAGCCTATGATCCAAATTATCCCCTAGTGATTGACCCCATATTGGTTTTTGCCACCTACAACGGAGCCGTTTCAGACAATTTTGGCATGACGGCAACCTATGGGAATGACGGTTCAGCTTATTCTGCAGGCGTTGTCTACGGTAATAATTTTCCGCTGCCAAGCATGGCAAGTTTCGACACGAGTTCTAATTTTACTTCTATTTCGGGCAACTATGGTATAACGGATGTTTTTGTTACGCGCTTTTCTTCTGACGGAAGCACCATGCTTTGGTCGAGTTTTTTAGGTGGAGGAGATCATCTTCAAGGAACTGAAACCGCGCATAGTTTGATCTGTGACTCGCTGAATAACCTCTATTTATTTGGAGCAACTTCAAGTTTGGATTTTCCGGTCAGCACAGGTGCGTTTCAAGCAGCTCACGCGGGCGGTACTCCAAATACCAATTTCTTCTATAACGGCATCTACTTTGGTGCGCAGGGTTCAGATCTCTTTGTTTCGAAGCTCAGTGCTAATGGGCAAAATCTTATGGCCAGCACCTATATTGGTGGTTCTTCCAATGATGGTGTCAACTACAGAACATTGGGCTTGCCCTATAATTCTGTCGTTGCGTATGATTCTTTAACCACCAATTACGGTGATCAATTTAGAGGAGAAATTTATTTAGATCAGAACGGTTCTGTTCTCGTTGCGAGTTGCACTAGGTCGGTAAATTTTCCGCTTCAGAATGCATTTCAAGGGGTAAAAGGTGTGGGGCAAGACGCTGTCGTTTTTCGCTTGAATCCATCTTTTTCTGCGTTGGAGTTTTCCTCCTTTTATGGCGGTAACAAAGACGATGCTGCCTATTCAGTAAAGACCGATACACTCGGGGCAATCGTTTTTGCGGGTGGAACGAGTTCAAATAACCTGATTGGTACCACTGGTGCTTATCAAAGCACCTACAATGGCGGTAAAACAGATGGTTTTGTGGCGAAGCTCAATGCCAACGGAACGTCGATAATAAAAGCGAGTTATGTCGGAACTCTAAATTACGATCAAGTATTTTTTGTGGAAATTGACCGCAATAACCACGTTTTTTTACTAGGCCAAGCGGTAGGTGGTGGGTTTGTGGTCAACAATGCGCCGTATAGTAATCCAGGTAGTAGTCAGTTTGTTTTGAAGCTCAATTCGGCACTCACATCTAATCTGGCTTCTACTGTCATCGGTAATGGAAGTAGTCAAATCAATATATCTCCTGCGGCCTTTTTAGTAGATATTTGTGGTAATGTTTATATATCCGGCTGGGGAGCCAATATCTTACAGTCTACGCCAATGAGCGGTATGCCCGTTTCTTCAAATGCTTTTCAATCCACAACTACCGGTTTTGATTTTTACCTGATGGTATTACAAAACAATTTCAATGGCTTACTTTATGGCTCTTATCTGGGAGGTACTATTGCCCAAGAACACGTCGATGGCGGAACCTCTCGATTTGATAAAAACGGAGTAGTGTACCAATCCGTATGCGGGGGTTGTGGCGGGTTTTCCGATTTTCCAACTTCCTCACAAGCTTGGTCTAGCACAAATAACAGTGCTAATTGCAATAATTTGGTCTTTAAGTTTGATTTTCAACTTATTCCGACGGCAGAATTCACCAGCTCAAACGTTCAAGGCTGTGAAGACCTGAGTGTCAATTTTCAGAATACTTCTTCCCAATGGGACTCCTATCTCTGGGACTTCGGTAACGGAGCTACCACAAGTATCGTATTTAACCCAAGTATTGTTTATACGGATCCTGGAACATATGAGGTGTTTTTGTATGTGACGGACAGTGTTTGTCTCATTACGGATACCGCTCAAATTCAAATTCTTGTCCTGGACTCACTTTTA
>Ga0209442_1000378_pt1 | contig 26527 bp, 26 predicted proteins | sample LauGreSBDMM110DD_2_FD_187565 | JGI IMG/M metagenome (GOLD analysis project Ga0209442, IMG submission 187565) | Freshwater lake microbial communities from Lake Michigan, USA - Sp13.BD.MM110.DD (SPAdes) (version 2) | ecosystem: Environmental > Aquatic > Freshwater > Lake | place: Lake Michigan...
CGTACACAAGCCTAAATCAGCTGATCAAGCGCAAGTAACACACAAGACAGATGCTTTCGGAAACGTAACATTCGTTATGAAGAATCTTAATAAGCCAGGTACTGGCGAACCAGAACCTGAATCAATGACTGCAAAGCCAAATATCAGCGCTGATGGATTGAACGATCTTCACGCGCAGGTTTTGCCGGAAATTGCCGGCGAAAAGCAAGATCACTCAACTATTACTGAATTCCACTATTACAACCCAAAGACAAAAGCTGTACAGCCGGTAACTAAGCCAACAATTCGCGTAGTTTCGCCAATTCTAAATGACGCTAACTCTATTAACCGTCCTGATGTAGAGAAGAATTTAAGCGTTGATCACAGTTGGTATGCAAAAGGAATTGGCTACCGCGAAGCTTATGTTCAAACTGGATCAGCTATTAATCTGGTTTACAAAGTCACTGATGACAATGGTAAACCTCTTCCTAATACTGCAGTGAAACTTCGCGTGAACAAGGCCTATAGCAAATCGAATGCTGGCATGGCTGGTGGTAGGAAGGCGACAGATCCAAAGAAGGATAACTCGCAAGGTAATGATCAATTGGTGCTAACAGCTACCACTGATGGTTTTGGCCACGTTCTATTTGCTTTGAAGAACACTGACAAAAAGGGCGAACCAGTGCCTGCCTCACTAACCACACCTGTACCAACAACTAACAGTGTATACAGCCAGATTTTTCCAGAAATTGCTGGCGAAGCAATTGATATCGCTGACATGGTGGAATTCCACTTCACAGGTGACGCAGCTGCTGCACCAGCCTCGACCGCAGTTTCAGTAAAAGCAACTGCATCTAAGGCAACTGTAAAGGGCAAGCCTGTTTTCTCTATGACAGTTGTAATCGCGAACGCTTCTGGAAAGTCAGCAGCAATCAGCATCTCCGGCTTGAAGAAAGTGACTGAAAAGATTTCAGTTGCTAACCAAGCCTTCAAGTACACCGTATCTGCTGGGGTTAAGACTGTTTCAGTAGTAATTGCTGGAAAGACATATACATCTAAAGTAACCGTAAAGTAGAAAAGTAGAGAGCCACCGTAACGGCGTAGATCTAGCCTCTATCGAGATCGAGTAGCCCAAATCGCACCATTGCGGATAATTTGAGTGATGATCGGATGAGATACGACTTCTAAGTTATGTCCTGGCGAGCAGATGAATATTCGTCCTTCTCCCCATTGGCGCGTCCAGATTGCTGGAGATGTAACAGGAGATTTCCAGGGATCACCAGCAGTCGATTGTTGCGTTGTAGTCGCCAAAACTTTCATATATGAGTCGGCCAATAACCAATACTGCTCGGTTGTAAGGTCAAAATTTGGAAATCCTCGAGTTATCTCATCTTCTTTACCTAAAGCTGTAAATTCGATCGTGTGGTCAATGAAGAAGTCATTTTCCTTGCCGGTTCGCAATTCTTCAGCTTTGCCAGGATGGGCAACAAATTTTGCTCCGATAAGTTGGTAGTAGCTTTCAGATTGTGTGAATCCAACCAAGACTCCGCCGTGCCAACCGATAAAGCCTGTTCCATTGGCTACTGCTTGTGTTAAGCCACGAACTGAGGATTCATCGATTTCACTTTCGATACATTGAATTATGAGATCAACCGAGGCCATGAATTCTGTATCAGAGTAAATCTTCGGAGAATCAGAGACAGAAATTTCAAATCCTTCTGTTTCTAGAAAAGCGCGGAAATGTTCGGTTGTTTCTACGGGTTGGTGAGCCGGTCTTCCGCCTCGAACGATGAGAGCCTTCTTCATTTCAGCAGCCTTTCACATTGGTCGCTCTTTAGAATATTTGAAAAGGCTATATTAAAAGTGCTTGCCAAGGTAGAAATCAGGTTATAGACTCACACAGATTTGAGAGCGCTCTCAAAAATACAAGGTAGCGGAGGGATTTCAATGGAATATCGCAAACTGGGCAGCACGGGTATGTATGTTTCAGAGATCACCTACGGAAACTGGATTACTCACGGATCACAGGTTGACTCCGATTCTGCGAAGAGTTGTGTGCGAGCGGCGCTGGATTCCGGCATTACAACTTTTGATACTGCAGATAGCTACGCATTCGGTCGAGCTGAGAGCGTTCTAGGAAAATCGCTAAAGGGCGTCAAGCGCGAATCCTATGAGCTAATTACAAAGATTTACTGGCCTACAGGCGACGGCAAAAATGATCGTGGCCTCTCTCGCAAGCACATCTTCGAATCGACGCATGCATCTCTTAATCGCCTTCAGACCGATCATGTGGATGTTTTAATTTGCCACAGATATGACCACGAGACGCCTCTGGAGGAAACTCTTGCCGCATTTGATGATCTTATTAGACAAGGCAAAGCGCACTACATTGGAGTTTCTGAGTGGAACGCAAAAGAGATTGCCTCAGCGTTAGCGATTCAAGATGCCAAGGGATACACACGATTTGTAACTAACCAGGCGCAGTATTCTGCGCTATACCGCGTAATTGAAAAAGAAGTTGTTCCACTTTCTGAAAAAGAAGGAATTGGCCAGATTGTATTTTCGCCACTTTGCCAAGGTGTGTTGACTGGTAAGTATCTCCCGGGAAAGAAGCCACCAGTAAACTCTCGCGCAAACGATAAGAACAGCTTGGTGGGTGGCGCTGAATTTATTACAGGTTGGCTGAGAGAGGATGTACTAACAGCGGTTCAGAAATTAAAGCCGATTGCATCCGATCTTGGAATTACGATGGCGCAGTTGGCTCTTGCATGGGTACTTAATAATTCAAATGTTTCTAGCGCAATCATGGGAGCCACGACTGCCAAGCAGGTAAAAGAGAATGCAAAAGGAGCAGGCATTAAGTTATCAACTGACGTTGTAAATGAAATGAATAGGACATTAAGTCAATTGGCCGAGACTGACCCAAAGAAGAACCAAAGCCCTAATCCTCGAGCTTAAAGAAAAGAGAAATCATGAGTAATTTCACTGGCAAGAGAATCGTCCTTACGGGCGCATCTCGCGGAGTTGGTTATGAAGCCAGCAAGTTATTTCTAGCCGCAGGAGCCGAGGTAATCGGTACCGGTAGGGACGCTGCTCGACTTGAGAAAACCACTCGGGAATTGCAAGCAATCGGAAAATTCACCCCCTTTCTGGCAGATTTCGATACTTTGGGTGCGCCAAAAAATTTAGCCGACTTTGTCCGTGGCAAATGGGATCACGTAGATTTCCTTCTTAACAACGCAGCGATACAGACTTACCGAAATGATTGGCGAGATGAAGGGCTAGAACTTCTTAACGAGCAATGGCGTTGCAATGTTTTTGCTCAACATGAACTTATTTTCAGATTGCAAGATCTTCTAGAAAAGGGATTTGAACCTCGGGTAGTAAATGTCAGTTCTGGTGCAGGAAGCTTGCAAGCTCTCAAGGAATCACCGGATATGCCGACCTACCGACTCACAAAATATGCTTTAGGAGGGTTAACAATTCTCTGGGCAGGAATTTTAAATGGCAAGGTTGCAGTGAACGCGCTAGATCCAGGTTGGCTTAAGACTGATCTCGGTGGTCCCGATGCTCCAGGAGAGCCAGAAGATGGTGGTCAGAGAATGTGGGAAATCTGTTCTCTTCCGTGGGAGAAGACAGGCAAGTTCTGGCACGGCAACCAAGAGATCGATTTCTAATCTTTAGCTAGGAAGTACTTGAGCAAGTGGCTAATGAGTTCGTAACTGTCTGAGCAAGAAGCTGTCGAACTCGTTCCAGATATCTTCGTTTATGCTCTTGTTGTAGAGCTCGACATTACTTTTCACCTCATGCTCATTTCGGCAACCAACTAAAATTGCCGAAATTGCTGGGTGCCGCATTGGATATTGAAGGGCGGCCTGAGCCAAAACAACCCCCCTTTCTTTGAAGAATTTCTCTATTTTTTGCGCTCGATCTAGCACTTCCGGAGAGGCCGCTTCGTAGTTGAATGTGGCACCAACTTTAGGATCAGTCAAAATACCCGAATTAAATACCCCGCCAGCAATGATTGACACTCCATTTTTAAGAGCTGCAGGCAAAAGTACTTCCGCCGCACTTTGATCAAGCAACGTATATCGAAGGGCAATCAAAACTACGTCGATATCTGTTTCGTTGATGAATCGCGTAGGAATTTCATTACTTGTTATCCCAACACCGATGGTCTTAACAAGGCCCTCAGCGCGTAATCTCTCAAGCACAGGATAAGCCTCAGTGATCGCTTGATTGGCTGCGCCATCTGGATCATGAATAAAGACCATCTCAACGCTATCCATATCGAGTCGTTCCAAACTTTCTATCAAGGACCGCTCAATCCCAGCAGCCGAAAAGTCAAAAACACGTTCGACCGCAGCAATAGAGTTCTCCCAACCTGGATCATTAGTTTTCTCACTCGGGACGATTAGTCGACCAACTTTTGTAGAGACTATAAAACTATTTCGCGGAAGATGATCTGTATTCCTACCAAGCCTCTGCTCTGCAGAGCCCATTCCATAATGTGGAGCGGTATCAAAATAATTTAACCCCAAGGCCATCGAAGTGGAAATTACTTCCTGAACTGCAGATTCGGAAACTGAGGCGAAGAGCCCTCCAAATGGGGAAGTTCCAATCCCAAACTCTGGAATTTCCAGGCCGGATTTGAGAGTGACCAAAGTGTTATGGGCCATGTCTTCAATTCTCCAGGTCTTTAGATAAAAGGTACAGCAGAAGCATTTTGAGAGCGCTCTCATTCTATGTTACCCTACCGAGGTGAACTTGAAAGAGACGGGTGGCTTTTCTAGCGCTGAACTCATTGCAGAAGATCAGGCACTAACCCTTGATTCACTCACACTTCGAGAGGCCATAACTATTGGCCAATTGACGACCGAAATTGCAGATATGAAAAAGCTTCCGGTTTCTATTGAAGTGCGGTTGGGCTCCTGGTGCGTTTATCACATCAGCTTAGATGGAGCTTCTGAAGGTCATGATTCTTGGATAAGCCGCAAGTGTGCAGTTGTGGAGCAATCAAAGAATGCATCACTTTTAGAACTGGTGTTATGCGAGGAGCAGGGAGTCTCCTGGTATGAAAAGAATGGTTTAAGTGAAAATTCATATGCTGCCAATGGTGGAGCAATTCCATTAAAAATGAATGATTCAACCTTTGGTGGGGTTTTGATCGTTAGCGGTCTAGCAGGTCCCGATGATCATCGCTTGGCGGTTGCAGGATTAAAAGCATTCAAAGAAAGAAGGTAAAGGAATGAAAAATCCACAAGTTTCTCTTCAGCTATACACATTGCGCCACGAGATTGAGAAAGATTTTAGTGGCTCTTTAGAGAGAGCGGCCTCAATCGGATTTTCACAAGTCGAACCTTGGAACTTTGTTGCACAGGTAGATAATTATGCGAAATCTTTCGCTGCCAATGGGATTACGGCTCCGAGTGCTCATGCTCATCTAGTCGGTGTTCCTCGAAGAGAAACCTTCGAAGCAGCCACAAAACTCGGAATTAAAACCGTGATTGAACCGATTGTCGATCAATCGAAGTGGAAAAATGCTAAAGATATTAGCGAGACGGCGCATGAGATGAATAAGGCTGCCGAAGAAGCGATTGAATATGGTTTGCAGGTTGGATATCACAACCATGCATGGGAAGTTGCAAATAAAATTGATGGAGAATCAGCCCTTGAATTCTTTGAAAGCATGCTTGAAGCCAGAGTAATTCTTGAAGTAGATGCCTACTGGGTGCATGCTGGTGGCCTTCACGTTCCAGATTTACTTTCTCGACTGGGAAATCGAGTCCAATTCCTTCACATCAAGGATGGCAAAAATGTTCGGGGCTCTGAAAATACCTTTAATGAGCGAGGTGAATTAGTGAAGAATGAAACCGATACCCGACTTCAGGTTCCTGCTGGTCGTGGTGAAGTTCCACTTGCTGAGGTAATCGCAACGGCTTCGCACGCACTTCCAATAGTTGAGTTTGACGAATATGCAGGTGATATTTTTGAAGGCATCAAAGAGAGTTTGGAATATGTAAAGGGATTAACTCAATGAGCCTGCGTGATGTGAATATTTCATCCCTGCCAAAAGATTTCATCTGGGGAGCTGGCACCTCTGCAATGCAGATTGAAGGTGGGCACGCATCCGGAGATAGAGGTAGATGTATTTGGGATTCTCTGGGTGAAATTCCTGGTGCGATAAAAGATGGCTCAGGTGCTAATCATCGTGGGGTTGAGCATATTGAGATGTTAGAAACTGACCTCAATATAATGAAGGAAATCTCACTGGATTCATATCGCTTTTCAATCTCTTGGCCTCGCGTTCAGCCAACTGGATCAGGAGCATTCAATGAAAAGGGTATGGCTTTCTACGATCGCTTAATTGATGGATTATTGGAAAGAGATATTCAACCTAGTTTAACTTTATATCACTGGGATCTGCCAGAAGAATTGCAAGCTATAGGCGGATGGGCTAACCCAGAAGTTGTAGACCTATTTAGTGAATATGCGGCAAAGATGTCGGCTCGATATGGTGACAGAGTTAAGTATTGGGCGGTGTTAAATGAGCCTTGGTGCATAGCCTGGTTGGGGAATTTAACTGGCGAACATGCACCAGGTATCAGAGATCTGCCAACGGCGGTAAGAGTTGCGCATCAATTAGTTCGCGCCCACGCAAAGGCATCGCAGGCAGTAAAAAGTCAATCCCCTCACGTTTTAGTTGGTGCTGTTAATAACCTCACTAACCCCTTCCTAGTCGGTCCAACCACAAAGGAAAATTTAAAGGATCTTGAGATTGTCGATGGTTACAAAAATCGTTGGTGGATGCAAGGAATGTATGAAGGAAAGTACCCTGCTGATCTCGTAGAAATTTTTGAGCGAGAAACTGGCATCTTCTGTGACGAAAATGAAATTGGTGATGTTTCATACGGCAGGGATTGGATAGGACTTAATTATTACAATGCAGATGTATTTAAGGGTGGCGGAAATGGCGCTGCACTTTTCCCGGGTACAACCTCAATCGATGGCGCAGGATTTGGTGAAGAGCGCACTGATATGGATTGGTCGTGGACCCCGGATGGGATAAAAGAGACTCTCATTCAGATTTCGCAAAAGTATCCAAATATTCCAATATTTGTATCCGAAAATGGCGCTTGCTACAACGATGGCCTATCTGAAGACGGAAAAATTCACGACACAAAGAGGGACGAATATCTCTCTCGGTATATCAAGGCCTGTGTAGAAGCTCACCAAAGTGGGGTCAATCTCAAGGGTTATTACTTATGGTCCCTGTTAGATAATTTTGAATGGGCTTGGGGTTTTGAAATGCGTTTCGGTCTAGTCTTTGTGGATTTCAAGAATAAGATGAAACGAACTCTCAAAGAGAGCGCGTTGTCATATAGAGACCTGATTCGATCTTTCAGGAGTTAAATCTGAGCGTGAGGATTCCCCATAAACTCACTCGTTGATATGATTTCTCCGTGAAGGAAAATGTCACGCTGGAAGATGTAGCAAAAAGCGCCAAAGTTTCGCGAGCTACAGTCTCTCGCGCCGTAAATTCCCCAGACTCTGTTTCCCCCGCTGCTCTAAAGCGTATAAATAAAGCAATCAAGGATATGCATTACGTGCCTAATCGCCATGCACGGGCTTTAACTGGTGTTCGCACGCAAACGATTGGATTAATATTTTTTCACGACATCAATACACTTTTTGAATCAGCTTTCTGGGGTCACGTAATTAACCCTATATATGAGAAATTAGATGCCCTGGGCTATGACTTGCAAATCATCGCCCACGCAAGAAAAAACTCGAGTCAAAAGGGAGAAGTCCCGATAAACGAATACTCTGAAGATATTGCAGAGAAGATTTCTGGGCACAACGTGGACGGATTTATCGTCGTAGGTCAAGCTCCAAATAATTTGGAATCAATCTTTAGTCAGGTCAGAATTCCGATGATTGCCTTCGGTGCACCATTATTTCCCACTACAACTGTTTCTTGGGTCGACACAGACAATAAAATCGGCGGGCGAATGGCAGTTGATTATCTTGTCAGCAAGAAACGTAAAAGGATTGGCATGATTACTGGAGGATTGGAACAATCCTGGAGTGTTTCGCGTTTTGAAGGATATAAAAAAGGTCTGGCTAAAGCTGGCATTGAATATGATCCTTCGTTAGTTGAGCACAGTTCAATTACTTATTCCAGCTGTGCAACCTTGACCGAACGATTAATGCACAGACGCCATGATGTTGATGCAATTTTTGCGGCTAATGACGAGATGGCTTCTGCAGTAATTCAAACTTTGAAAGAGTTAAATTACTCCGTAGGAAGGGATATCTTGGTCGTGGGTTTCGATAATACAAATCGTGCAATGCAGACTTTCCCGAATATCACAACGATCGGTCAAGATTTTGAAAAAATCGGCGAAAGCTTAGTGACTGGGCTATTAAAAAAGATGAAGGGCGAGAAGATTTTATCTAAGAAAATCTCACCAAAATTAATTCTGCGAGGAAGCGCTTAAGATTTATTCGCGATTTACGCTAGCGCCTAGTGCGCGCAGGTCTTCGGCGAAGTTTGGATAGCCGCGATCGATATGAAATGCCCCGTCCACTGTCGTTTCGCCTTCAGATACAAGCGCTGCTAATACAAGTCCGGCGCCAGCGCGGATATCAGTTGCCTCAACAGGTGCGCCAGATAGTTGTGGAATTCCGTCGATAGAAGCGTGATGGCCATCGACAGTTACTTGTGCACCCAGACGCATAAGTTCGTTTACAAACATAAAACGTGATTCAAAAATGTTTTCGGTAACCATGGAATGGCCATCAGCAATTGAGTTCATGGCGATAATAAATGGCAACAAATCAGTGGCAAATCCTGGATAGGGAAGTGTTGCAACATCTGTGGCGCGTGGGCGATGATTCATCTGCACACGAATTCCATCGGATGTAGAAGTGATTATTGCACCGGCATGTGCCAACTTTTCCAACATAACTTCCATGTGGTCAGCGCGTGCCCCGTGGATTGTGATGTCACCTTGCGTCATCGCGGCAGCAAATGCCCACGTGCCAGCGATGATGCGATCAGTAACTGTCGTGTGATCGGCCGGATTTAACTTGGTAACGCCAGTAATAGTAATTAAAGGTGAACCCAGTCCTTCGATCTTTGCGCCCATTGAAATTAGGAATTCCCCGAGATCAACCAAGTCAGGCTCGCGCGCCGCATTCTCAATCGTCGTAACACCTTTTGCTAAGACAGCTGCGGTCATTAAGTTTTCAGTTGCACCAACGCTTGGGAAATCTAAATCAATATTTGCACCTGTTAGACCATTTGGAGCTTCGGCGATTACATATCCGTGTTCTACATGTGCTTTTGCACCGAGTGATTCGAGGCCTTTTATATGAAAATCTAATCCGCGCGAACCAATGGCATCGCCACCCGGTAGCGCAACTTCGGCGCGACCAGTTCTGGCAACTAGCGGACCCAGAACGTTGATTGAAGCGCGCATCTTGCGCACCAAATCGTAATCTGCGCGATGGTGTGGTGATTCTGGAACATCAATTGTTACGACTGAACCAGAGTGAATGACGGTGCAACCTAAGCGGGTCAGTAAGTCAGACATGATTTCAACATCTGCGATATCCGGAACGTTGCGAATAGTGGTCTTGCCAACGGCGAGCAATGAGGCGGCCATTAACTTCAGCACCGAATTCTTGGCACCCGTGACAGTTACTTCGCCCTTAAGGCTGGCGCCACCGATGATGCGGAAGCGGTCGCTGCCTGCATTGCCCGAAGATGCCATAAGCCCAGTCTACTTATAAGCCAATCTACTTATAGGCTAGGGCCATGGTTAATTTAACGCGTATTTACACCAAGACCGGCGATGATGGTTCAACCTCTTTAGGAGATATGAGCCGCACCTCAAAGAACGATTCACGTCTTGAGGCATATGCCACAGTTGATGAAGCTAACTCAACTATTGGCGTTGTAATAGCAACAGATGAATTGACCGATGAAATTCGCGCACTTCTTGTCCGAATTCAAAATGACTTATTTGATGTCGGTGCCGACCTTTGCACTCCAGTTGTTGATTCACCTGCCTTCGAGCCACTTCGCGTGCTTGAAAGCCAAGTTACTTATTTAGAAGAACAGATCGATAAGTACAACGCTGATCTTGAACCGTTACGTTCATTTGTTTTGCCATCAGGAACACCAGCCGCTGCCCATCTTCACGTGGCGCGCACCGTTGTGCGTCGCGCAGAACGCCGCACATGGGCTGCAATTCACGGTTTCGGCACTGGTGTAAATCCACTCACCGCCAAGTATTTGAATCGTTGTTCGGACCTTTTGTTTGTTCTTGCAAGAGTTGCAAATAAGAAGATTGGTGATCAGCTCTGGGTACCAGGAGCAAATCGCTAACTTTTTAAGATTGCGCGAGCGATTTTTTCATCCCTCGCAAAAACGAATACCCGTGGCCCATCCTTAGTCTGAGTTAACGTCGCCTTAATCTGCGCTTCTACTAATTTTAAGCGCAAGATTTCACCTTCAATATGATTATTTGGGGAAGCGACTACGACGAGCGAACCGTATTCATCTTCACCACCAATTCGTGGAGTGCGTTCAACAACAGATTTACCACGCGCAAATGCCCACTTTAAAATAAGCGCTAATAGACCAACCGCAAAAAAGCCACCAAAGCTGCTTAAAAATAACGCGTTATTGATTCCACCAAGCATTCTTATCCAGCTGCTTTGTATTCGGTAAATGGAAGCGGACCAGTTGGTTCACCTTGATTACAGTCTGCAATGATGTTGGAGAGAATATGCCCGGAACCGATTGGCTCTGTAGTAACCAATAAAACAGTAACGATCTTTTGCGGAACGCTCGCTGCTACAGATGCAGTGATTTTCCCAAAAGTTTTTAGAGTTCGATCTTCTGCAGAGGTCGCACCGACGACATCAGCTCTCACTTGCCACCAACGACAACCGATCTCGGAGGCGACTAACACCGCACCACAAGTAAATTTTGTACAGTCTTTGATCTGTGCGGAAAGCGATGTTTTGGCTGACAAAATTCCGACGAGTTCTTTTGCAGTAGGAACCTTCATATAGAGGTTAGTCGCACCGAGCGCATCCGTTTTAAAACCAGCAGGTGGCCATTTTGGAGATGGTGAAGGCGATAACTTAACATTCTTCTTTTTCTTCTTCTTTACGGGTGCTTTCTTTACGGGTGGCTTCTTCTTAGTCAGCGCCTTCTTCGTCGGCGCCTTCTTCGTCGGGCTCGCTTTCGGAGTTGGCGTTACTTTCTTTGTTGCCGTTGCCTTAGGCGTTGGACTCTTCGTGGCAGCCAACGCTGGTGTGACGGTGATTGCTAATCCAAAAGCCAGGACAAGTGCAAGAGCAAGCGCTAACTTCTTTGACTTAATCATTGCTGTCGATCCCATTTAAAGGTGCGAATTGAGATAACAAGTCCAGCGATAAACCAGGCGAGAATAATCAAGAAAGTTTTTTCTGTTTCCCAACTGCCGGCAACTTCGGCCGCGGCAAAAGAATCAGGCAAGAAGACAGAGCGCATACCTTGAGTCATCCACTTAAGTGGAAATATCGCTGCTACTTGTTGCATCCAGGCCGGCAGATCGGTGAAGACAAAGAAAACACCGCTAAAGAACTGCAAGACGATAACCACGGGGGAGACGACCGCCGATGCGCTGCGACCACTCTTGGGAATTACTGAGAATGCGATGCCGAGCGCAGTTGATGCGGCGCTTCCCAGAATAATGAGCCAGGTAAAGGTGAACCACTTTGCAGGATCAGTTGGCAGATTAACACCAAAGAAAAGAACGCCGGCAATGAGCAGAAGGAAAACTTGAATAGCCATTGTCACAAATACAACAATTGCTTTTCCAATAAAGTAACTAGATGCAGGCATCGGAGTGCCCCGCAAGCGTTTTAGAGTTCCAAAGTCGCGTTCGACAGGAATCATTATCGCTAGTTGTTGGAATCCTGTGTTTACTAGACCAGATGCGATCATTCCGGCGACAAAGTATTGACTAAAAGTTACGCCATCGGTGAGTTCATTTGTAAAGACTGATCCGAAGATAGCCAGCAACATAATCGGAAAGGCTAAAGTGAATACAACAGATTCGCGTTGGCGCATAAATTGTTTTACCTCAAGCCCACCGCGTGCAATGCCAATGGTCAGCGCGCCGGGTACTTTATTTTTATTCATCTGCGCCCCCGATCATCTCTAGATAAATATCTTCTAGTGAAGCGCGTTTTACAGTTAGTTCAGGGATTTCACCTTTAAACCTTTCGGTGAGTTTTTTGATTAGGGCGGTTGGATTGTCAGTGCGCTCAAATTTTGAACCATCAGCGCCTAACCAAGAGACGGTGGCAAGTGAAGTCGCCCGCCCGCCAAGAAGTGCTGGCGTAGAAACTTCAACGATCAGACCATGATTTATTACAGCAACTCGATCGGCCAGCGCTTCAGCCTCATCTAGGTAGTGAGTTGTGAGCAAAATAGTTGTACCAGTCTTTCGCAAGTCTTCGATTAGCGCCCAAAATGCTCGTCGTGCTTTGGGATCAAATCCTGTGGTTGGTTCATCAAGAAAGAGAAGTTCGGGTGAACCGATAATTCCGAGCGCAACATCTAAGCGCCGGCGCTGTCCGCCAGATAGCGTGCGAATCAACTCCTTTGATTTTTCAACTAGCCCCACTGCGTTGATGACTTCATCAACATCTTTCGGGTTGGAATAATATTTTGCAAAATGTGCAACCGTGTCGTGCACCGATAAATCACCAGCATCTGATGTCGATTGCAGAACGATGCCGATCCGATTTCTCCAGATACGCCCAGCTTCTCCTCTTACAGCGGGATCGGTACCTAATACTGAGACTTCACCGCCATCTCGATTTCGAAAGCCTTCCAAGATTTCCACGGTTGTTGTCTTGCCCGCCCCATTTGGTCCAAGTAGGGCAAAAATCTCGCCTTGCTCAATAGAAAGATCAATACCGGCAACCGCCCGGTTGGAGCCGTAACTCTTCGCGAGGCCTCGGACGTTAATCACGCTGCTCATATGGCTACCTTGCCACATTAATCATAAAAGTGCGAGAAAATAACTTCATGAGCCCCCGTCGCAACTTTCCAAAGGGTCGTCGTCCAAAGACTGAGGATCGCGATATCGCGACTTCGAATCAAACAGTTGAAGAGCATGCAGATGGTGATTTTATTGTTCGCAAGATCACAGGTTCTAGTTCTAATAAACCTTATCGCTGTCCGGGTTGTGATCAAGTAATTCCAATGGCGACGCCACACACAGTTGCTTGGATGTTTGACGATGAAGAGGGACGACGCCATTGGCATAATGCATGTTGGGCAAAGCGTAATAATCGCAAACCTAATACCGAGCGCACTAGAAATGCGCCGCGCTTTTAAAGTTAGCCTAGTCGGCAAATTTTATGCGCCGACTAATCAACCTAGTCGGCCGTTTAATAAACGAGTCAGAGCCACGATCAGTTTGTCATTACCTTTTGTGCGCTTAAAACTAGTGAAAGCAATCGGCAGTTGGAATCTTGCACGAACCACAGTGCGCGCATAAGTAAATTCCAGGATTCCTTCAGGGCCATGAATACGGCCGTAACCACTATCTTTTACCCCGCCAAATGGCACAGATGCAATCGCAGCAAATGAAATCGTTGAATTAATCGCGACCATTCCGCAATGAAGTTGGCGCGCTATTTTCTTTCCTTGGCGCTTTGACCAAATGGATGAACCAAGACCATAACGCGAAGCATTAGATAAAGCGATTGCTTCATCCATTGATTTAACGCGATTAATTGCAATTGTTGGACCAAAAGTTTCTTCAGTCATTGCAGTGGAACTTTCAGGCACATCAAGCAAGATAACTGGCTCAACAAATGGGGCTTTAACAGAATCAGATCCACCCAGTGCGGCCTTTGCTCCTTTAGCAAGTGCGTCATCAATATGGCCTTGAATAACTTTAATTTGCGAAGGCATTGTTGCTGGACCGTAATTACCAACCCCAGGCGCACCTGGATGAATCTTGCGCGCCACTTTTAACGCCTCTTCAATAAATTTGTCTGCCACGCTTTCGTGTACATAAACACGTTCTGCCCCGATACAAGTTTGCCCGGCGTTCGACATAGCAGACCAAATTGTGGCATCGGCGGCACGTTTGATATCTGCATCGGCAGCGACAATTACTGGATCTTTTCCACCACATTCGAGCACAACTGGTGTCATGGTTGTGGCACAACTGGCCGCAACCAATTTGGCTGTGCGGGTTGATCCAGTGAACGCCAATTTATCAACGCCACTTTCGCAGAGATCTTTACCTGTTGCTCCAAGACCTGTGATGCAGGTGAAAATATCGGCAAAAGGTGCGACCTCTGCAAAAGTTTTTGCGAGCACTGTTCCAACACCTGGTGTGTATTCACTTGGTTTAAATACAACTGTGTTACCAGCGGCAAGTGCATATGAAATAGAACCCATGGGGGTAAAGATTGGATAATTCCAAGGGCCAATTACTCCGACAACTCCAACTGGTGAACGTTCTACAGTTGCAGACATATTTGCCATTAACGCACCAGGAGAACGGTGAGATGTGCGCATTGCATCTTCGGCGTGACGGGCGGCCCAGCCCAAATGTCCGACTGCAAGTGATGCTTCTAATTTGGCATCGCTAACTGGCTTGCCAGTCTCGCGCGAAACTATCTCAGTAATTTCATCCAATTTCGTAATCAATAAATTACTCCACTGCAACAATACTTTTCGGCGTCCTTTAAATCCCAGGTTTTGCCAAGCAAGAGATGCGGCACGGGCACGGGCAACTGCGGCATGCACCTGTTCACGGTCGGTGATTGGGTAATCAGCAATAACTTCGCCAGTAACCGGGTAGTGCGATGCAAATGTTGCGCTGGATAAAGTAGTCATGGGCAAAGACTAGACTCTCCTTTATGTTGCAGCCAGTACGCCCGAGCACTATTTTGCCTGCGCAACGCACTCCTTTTACGGTTACTACATCTGATGGCCAAACTTTAATTGGCGAAGTTGCCGCGCCCATTAGCGGCTACACCGGTGCCATCCTCTGCTTGCATCCACTTCCTACAGCTGGCGGAATGATGGATAGCCATATCTATAAAAAGGCCGCTTATCGATTACCTGCGATGTCAGGTATTGAAGTAATTCGCTTTAACACACGCGGCACGACGAGTGAAGCCGGAACAAGTGATGGTGTATTCGATAACGGTGGCGCAGAACGCTTTGATGTTGAAGCGATGATGACTTATTGCTTAGACGTTTTAAAGTTGGAAAATCTTTGGGTAGTCGGATGGTCTTTCGGAACTGATCTTGCACTTCGCCATGCCAAAGACCCCAGAGTTAAAGGTTTAATTCTTCTCTCGCCACCGCTTCGAACATCTGAAGTTAGCGATATGCAATATTGGGCTAAAGATGGTCGCCCAGTAATTGCGCTGGTTCCAGAGCTCGATGATTATTTGCAACCACCAGAGGCGAAAATACGTTTTGCACCTTTAACTCAGATTGAAATCATTGCAGTCGAAGGTGCCAAGCATCTTTGGGTTGGAGAGCCATCGGTTTATCGAGTTTTGAGCGAGATTACTAAAGTACTTGCGCCAGAAAGATTGCCTTTACCAACAGAGATTTAAGAGTTATCTGCTCTCGGAAAGACGACTTCATCAAGTATTAAAATAATTGAAGCTGCAATCGGCACTGCCAGCAAGCCACCGACTAAGCCGAGCAGAGAAGTTCCGATCAAGGCGGCGATGATTGTTACTGCGCCAGGAACGGCTAAGGTGCGTTTCATTATGCGTGGAGTAACAATGTAATTTTCCACCTGCACGTAAACCACGTAAGCGATAAATGCGATCACTCCGATAGTTACAGATTGCGTTAAAGCAATGATGGTGACGACCGAGCTGCCGATAAAGTGACCGATTAGCGGAATAAGCCCACACACCAGAACAATCATTGCAATAGCGATCGGAGATGGCAGGCCTAGCACCAAGGAAAGGGCTAGAACGAAAATGGAGGCCATAGCCGCAATGACTATCTGACTTCCGACAAAGGAACCCACACGAGAAATAACTGCGTGAGTGAGAAGTTTTACGCGATCACGACGGCTCGCAGGTGCAAAGCGAACACCAAGGTCAACCATTTGTGGCAAGGAAGTAATGAAGTAAAGGGTAAGAATTAAGACCGTTAAAGCGGTAAAGGTGCCAGAGAGAACAGACTTACCAACCCCAATAACGCCACCAAATGCTGAAACAATTAACGTTCCATCTGCAGTTATCTCTTTAAGTTTGCTTTGAAGAGTATCGATAATGCCAAATTGGTTATTTAAATCGGCAATAGTTGAGTTGGTTTTTAACTCAGATAGCAACGTTGGTCCGCTATTGATTAATTGCGTACCTTGTGAAACCACAGGAGGAATAACAATTGCTACGAAAAAAATCACGAAGCCAATTACAGAGATAAAAATTATCGCAACTGCGCTAGTTCTAGAAATTCCACGCTTTTGGATCGCTACTACCGCAGGATTTAAACCGGTGGCCAAGAAGAGTGCAACGATAATTAAGACAAATATTTGGCTGGTACTGGCAAGTGCGCGCATTAAAACAATTGCGACTAAAGCGCCCAGCGTTGCAACGAATCCAAAATAGAAAGGATGTGATCGATCTATCGGGTTGCCCTGAGCACCAAAATCTGTTGGTGCTGAACTTGCCTTAGGTTTACCTTTGATGCGATCAGTTATAGCCATGTCGCCTATTCTAAAGCGATATCCTTGCCACATGGCGTTGCGCATTACGGGGTTAGGCGAAGAAATCGCTGCCGTTACAGGCCTGCCGTGGCATATCAATTTGGAAGAGTGGCCAGAAGATCCCGCCCTTGCTGAAAAACGCGGTATTTCGCGCCACGTCGTTCGCTTAGTCCGATCAACTGATGATCCTGAATCAGAAGTCTATGCAGTAAAAGAGACTGTCTCTGAATTCGCTAATCGTGAATATAAAGCTTTGCGCGAACTAGCCCATCTTGGCGCTCCCAGCGTGCAATCAATTGCGGTGATCGAAGGTCGAACCAACGAGGCTAATGTAGAACTTCCGTGTGCACTCGTAACACGCTTCCTACCTTATTCACTTCCGTATCGCGTTCTGCTTAGCGGCAAAGATGTAACTTCTAATGACATCACGATGATGGCCAACGCTTTAGCGTTGTTGCTGGTGCAATTACATTTGCTCGGTTTCTGGTGGGGAGATTGTTCACTTTCTAACACGCTTTTTCGGCGCGATGCCGAAGCATTTGCTGCGTACTTAGTTGATGCCGAAACTGGAGAATTTCAAAAGTCCCTCAGCGATGGCCAGCGCGAACATGATTTAGAGATCGCGCATTTCAATGTTGCTGCAGAGTTAGAAGATTTGGCGCTCTCTGGAGTTCTTTATCCAGGTATGGATCCAATACGCGCCAGTGAAGCGGTCATCAAGCGTTACCACCGGATCTGGAAAGCGTTAAAAGAACGCCAAGTATTAGACCCGAAAGATCGTCACGCAGTCGAACGCGCAATGCGTCAGCTGCAAGATTTAGGTTTTGCAGTTGATGAAGTTTCGGTATCACTCGATGGCGAATCGCAGAAACTTTATTTTCAACCCAAGCTTGTGGCACCTGGATATCACCGCAACCGCTTGCGTGAGTTAACTGGTCTTGAAACCGAAGCTTTGCAAGCAAAACGCTTACTTGCTTCCCTTGATCGATTCCGCGGACGTGAGCAAAATCCAAAACCACCGATTGCAGATTCAGCCAGGCGCTGGCTAAATGAAACATATCGTCCAATAGTTGAGATGATTCCGAAGAATTTGGCCGGCAGAATAGAAGAAGCACAGTTCTTCCACGAAGTTTTAGAACATCGCTGGTATTTGAGTGAGCGTGAAGGCCATGATGTTGGACTAACATTTGCAGCACAGTCTTATATCGATGATGTGATGCCGTTTCGGCGCGACTCTGGAGTAGAAATGGGGGCAAGTCAGTGACATTGCCTCCTAATTTTGGCCGAGCCGTAGATTTGAGTTCGCTGGGCAAACCGAAACCAGAACCAACTGGACCAATGCCGGGCATTGAAATAACTCCACAGAATTTAACGGAAGAATTCCTGGCACTTTCCAAGAGCAAACCGGTAATTTTAATTTGTTGGTCACCACGATCTGCTGAGTCAGAAGAAGTGCTTGCAATTCTTGGCAAGTTGGCTTTGGATGATCAAGGAACTTGGATTCTTGGACGCGTCGATGTTGATGCCCAGCCACAAGTTGCGCAAGCGCTGCAAGCGCGCGCAGTTCCTTTTGCAGTTGCCATAATCAATGAACAAATGGTGCCGCTCTTTGAACAGCCTTACCCCGAAGCACAGATACGTATGGTTGTAGATAAAGTTTTAGCGTTATCTGCCGAACAAGGCGTGGGTGATGCCCCTGTTGAAAAAATTGAACCTGAAGAAGAGGAAGCACTGGCGGCTCTCGATGCAGGAGATTATCCAACCGCGGAGGCGGCATATAAGAAATTGTTGGCGCGCAAGCCAGGAGATTCCTTTGCCACGTTGGGATTAGCCCAGACACAACTCTTGGCAAGAACAGATGGTTTAGATGGTGCCAAGATTATGCAAGATGCAATCGCATCACCGGATGAATTAGAAATACAAATTCAATGTGCTGATATTGAAGTTGTTAGCGGTTATTTAGAACCTGCCTTTGCACGCCTTTTGCGGTTAATCCAGCTTTTAGATGGCACAGAACAGAAAAAGGTTAAAGATAGATTGCTTGAATTATTCGCCTTAGTTGACCCAGCTGATCCCCGCGTGATTAAAGCACGAGCAGCTCTAGCGAATGCGCTCTTTTAGATGAATACAGTTAAGCATGCTACCGAATATAAATTAATTCAAGCACTTTTTTTAGTCTACGCATTTTTGCTAATGGCTTGGATTCCACGCTTTCCGGAAATTAAAGCGAATCTGGGTTTAAATATTGGCGAATTTGGAACGCTTATTAGTACTGCCGCAATTGGCGGAGTCGTAAGTCTATTTTTAACTGGCCACTTGGTCCACAAATATGGCGTCAAGCGGGTCATCTTGACCAATATCTGGATTATGGGAGCCGCCTACTTTTTCATAGTTCGAACAGAATCCTTAGGGATTTTTCTGATCTGCAATATAGCAATTGGCTGGAGCTCATCGGCTTATCACATATCGATAAACGCACAAGGCTTTAGCGCGATGGCCAGAGTTAAAGATTTAACAATTGCTCGACTTCACGGCATGTGGTCACTAGGGACTTTGCTGACTGCAATTTTTTCTGGCTTTATCTTAAATTACATCAGTCTCTCTTGGCACGTAGGCGGACTTGCAGTCATCGCCACGCTTGTTTTAACAGCGATAGTGCAACGGCTTACTCCAGTTCTAATTAAGCCTAATCAAAATGAAGAAGAACACCTTCCACTTAAAACTCTTTTCACATCATTTAGAATCGACTGGTTGGTTAGCGGCGGATTTCTAACTGCTGTCTTCATAGAATTTTCTACAGGTGACTGGTCGGCTATCTTTGCAAAAGAACGATTAGGTGTGAGCCCTGGATTAGCAGCGCTTCCTTATGTAGTTTTTATGATTGCGATAATTGCCGGAAGGCTAAATTCCGGAAAATTGGCAAAGCGCTTCCACGTCCAACGCATGATTCGTTTTTTAGCGCTCTTTGGCGGCGGTGGCTTTTTGGTTTTTCTAGCAATCACCGTGCAGATACCTGCTGAACACAAGAATATTGCTTTGGCTACCACCTGTATTGCCTTTGCATTTGCCGGGATTGGTTCCTCCGTAATTACGCCATCTTTCTTTGCTGCTGCAAATCAAAGATCTCCATTGCCGAGTGCGGTGGTCATCGGTCAATTGGGCGTTATTAACGTCTTTTCCGTATTTGTAGTAAAGGCAGTAGTTGCTTGGACTGCCCAATTTACGGGTTCGTTAGCAATTGCACTAACTATTCCGGCGTTAATGCTGATGGCTGCAGCGTACTTTGCACGTGCAGTAAAAGCGGATTAAAGCGCTTTAGCCAGAGCCTTCAGTATTACCGGGATCTGCGGCGTTAATGTCGTTGATCTGATACTTATCTATAGCCTCTTGAATAACGCTTTGCTTAACTTCGCCTGCTTTAGCAAGTTCTGCCAAGGTGGCAATCACAATTGATTCTGCATCAACTTTGAAGTGGCGGCGAAGTGCACCGCGAGTATCAGATAGTCCGAATCCATCTGTGCCGAGTGAAACAAACTCTTGTTCTACCCAAGGAGCGATCTGATCTTGCACTGCGCGCATGTAATCGCTGACTGCAATAACCGGGCCAGGTGCGCCATTTAATTTATTTGTCACATAAGCGCTGCGTTGATCACTTGGGTGCAGCAAATTGTGACGATCGACAGCAAGTCCATCGCGACGAAGTTCATTCCAGGAAGTAACAGACCAGACGGAAGCGGAAACTCCCCAATCTGATTCAAGTAACTTCGCAGCCTTTAGCGCCCAGTTCATGCCGACGCCAGATGCCAAGATCTGGGCGTTCTTCTTGCGTTGCTTAGCTCCACTTTGGAACAAGTAAATTCCCTTTAACAAACCAGCCACATCCAGGCCATCTGGTTCAGCAGGTTGCATGTATGGCTCGTTATAAACAGTTAAGTAATAGTAAATATTTTCGCTATTTTCGCCATACATACGGCGCAGGCCATCTTTAACAATATGTCCGAGCTCGTAAGCAAATGCTGGATCGTATGCAACAACTGCCGGGTTAGTTGAAACAAGAAGTGGTGAATGGCCATCTTCGTGCTGCAAACCTTCACCATTTAGCGTTGTGCGACCTGCGGTTGCACCGACCACGAAGCCACGCACCAACTGGTCAGCTGCTGCCCAGAAAGCATCTCCGGTGCGCTGGAATCCAAACATTGAATAGAAAATGTAGATAGGAATCATTGGTTCATCGTGAGTTGAGTATGAAGAACCAACTGCGGTAAATGATGCGACGGATCCTGCTTCGTTAATTCCTTCGTGCAAGATCACACCTGATGTTGATTCTTTGTAGGACAACATTAATTCACGGTCTACTGCGGTGTATTGCTGTCCGTGCGGTGAGTAAATCTTTAACGTTGGGAAGAGTGAATCCATACCAAAGGTGCGCGCTTCATCAGGAATGATCGGCACCAATCGTGCGCCAAGCCCGGGATCCTTAACCAGATCTTTAAGCATGCGCACGAAAGCCATTGTTGTTGCAACTTCTTGTTGACCTGATCCGCGACGAACAGATTCGTAAGCCTCATCTGCAGGCTGTGCCAAAGGTCGCGAAACGCTTCGACGACGAGGCAGTGAGCCACCGAGTGCGGCACGGCGCTCTTGCAGATATTTAGCTTCTACAGAATCTTCAGCTGGCTTGTAATAAGAAGGTGTGTACTTATCTAATTTGTCATCAGCAATTGGAATTGCCAAACGATCACGGAATTCGCGAATATCTTCAAGGGTCATCTTCTTCATTTGATGCGTTGAGTTGCGGGCTTCGAAGTGCGAACCAAGAGTCCAGCCTTTAACTGTCTTTGCCAAGATAACTGTTGGGCGTCCATTTCCTTGCGTTGCTGCAGCGTAGGCGGCATAAAGTTTGCGGTAATCGTGCCCACCGCGCCTTAAGCCCCAGATTTGATCATCTGACCAATTTGAAACCATAGCAGCAGTGCGCGGATCGCGGCCAAAGAATTTTTCGCGAACATATGCGCCACTTTCACCCTTAAATGTTTGGTAATCACCATCAAGAGTTGTGTTCATAATATTTACAAGTGCGCCTTCGCGATCTTGTGCCAACAGTGGATCCCACTCGCGGCCCCACACGACCTTAATAACGTTCCAACCTGCACCACCGAAGATTGATTCAAGTTCTTGAATAATCTTGCCGTTACCGCGCACTGGTCCATCAAGGCGTTGCAAGTTACAGTTAACAACAAAAGTTAAGTTATCTAACTTCTCGCGCGAAGCAAGTCCAATTGCACCCAAGGTATCTACTTCATCTACTTCACCGTCACCAAGGAATGCCCAAACATTTTGCTGACTTGTATCTTTAATTCCGCGGTTGTGTAAGTAACGGTTAAAGCGCGCTTGATAAATCGCATTGATTGGGCCAATACCCATTGAAACAGTTGGGAATTGCCAGAACTCAGGCATCAAACGTGGATGCGGATAAGAAGAAAGCCCGCCGCCCTTATGCGAAAGTTCTTGACGGAAACCATCTAATTGATCTTCGCTTAAGCGGCCTTCCATAAATGCGCGCGCATACATTCCGGGAGATGCATGTCCCTGGAAGAAGATTTGATCTCCGCCGCCGGGATGATCTTGTCCGCGGAAGAAGTGGTTGAAACCAACTTCATAAAGTGCGGCAGAGGATGCGTAAGTTGAAATATGTCCGCCAACACCAACACCAGGGCGCTGCGCACGATGCACCAACATCGCGGCGTTCCAGCGAATAAATGAACGGATACGACGTTCGATCGCTTCATCACCAGGAAATGCTGGTTCATTCTCAGGTGTAATTGTGTTTATGTAATCAGTATTGCGAAGTGCGGCAACGCCAATATTTTTTTCGTGCGCGCGCTGTAACAATTTAAGGACTAGGTAACGGGCACGTACAGGGCCGGCGTTATCAAGGGCTGCATCAAAGGAAGCTTGCCATTCGGCGGTTTCAGTCGGGTCGGTATCTACTAGTTGGTCGATGATCTGATCTGGGACGCCGAAGTTCTCGCTCATGGTTGTATTCTCGCGCTTACGCTGCAGTAGAGCAAAATCCGCAGAGATTTCGTCTCAGAATACCCTTGCCAAACCCTTGTCAAAGGTCAAATGTTTCGGTGGACTTATCCCGTGGCAAAGGGGATGGGATTTGCTCAAGGCGAGATCGTCCTTGAAGTCGGATATGACACAGATTGCGATAGCGCATTACGTAAAGAGATCGCCACAACTGTCGGAACCAAATTCGTAGAAGGCACCGCCACTGAAGTCGTTGACGCGGTTATTTTATGGTGGCGAGACGGTGACGGAGATCTCGTAGATGAATTAATGGATGCTCTGACATATTTAAGTGAGGCCGGACCAATTTGGGTCTTAACCCCAAAAGTCGGACGCGATGGACACGTTGAGCCAAGTGATATTCAAGATGCCGCACCAATTGCTGGATTGAGTCAAACTTCTACATTGGTCGTTGCAAATGATTGGACTGCTACTCGTCTGGTCGCACGAAAGGCTGGCAAGCGCTAGATTTCGCATATGAGTACATCACTTACAGGTTTATCAGTTGGCTCCGTTGCTCCAGATTTCGAGTTAAAGGATCAGCACGGTGCCAAAATTTCTCTCTCATCATTTAAGGGAAGTAAGAACGTTGTAGTTCTCTTTATTCCATTTGCATTTACAGGTACCTGCACTGGCGAACTATGTGCGATCCGTGATGATCTTGCTGCATTTCAAAATGATGATGTGCAAGTTCTAGCCATCTCATGTGATTCACCATTTACACAAAAAGTTTTTGCAGAGCAAGAAGGTTACAAGTTCCCAGTCCTTGCAGATTTTTGGCCACACGGGGCAACTGCAAAGGCATACCAAATTTTCAATGAAGATCTAGGTTGCGCATTGCGCGGGACATTTATCATTGATAAAACTGGCGTTATTCGTTGGGCAGTCGTAAATGGCCTCGGCGATGCGCGTAATAACGGGGATTACAAGGCTGCAATAGCCGCTCTGTAGTTAAGGTAGTATTTCCCACGCAACAACCGGGTGCTTAGCTCAGTGGTAGAGCGTCTCGTTTACACCGAGAATGTCGGGGGTTCGAAACCCTCAGCGCCCACCAGAAAATTCCATATGCTGTAAACACTCTTACGGAGGCACTTATGAAGGCGACCCCGAGTGACCAGCGTTCAGTTTTAGATATTCAAAACTTCGATTTCACCACTACATCTCTAAATGCGAAAGCTGCGGGATTGCCTGAAATCGCCGCCATCGCTTCATTGACGATTAAAGCCAATAACGCGCGAGATCTTCGTATCGCTGCTGAAACTGAGTTAAGCGATGTTAAGCGAGAGTTGAACCGAGCAGAAACCGATGTCGAACAAGTTGTCTCACGCATAACCCGGGATGAGGCACGCCTGGCCTCGGGCACGGGAGCGGCGAAAGAATTGGAACAACTGCAGCATGAGTTGGTATCACTCAATACTCGTCGCAGTGAGTTAGAAGAAGTAGAACTTGAAATCATGATGCGCGTAGATTCCATAAAGGAACGTATTACTGCTTTGCAAGAAGAAGAGGCTGCGCTTGCCCTGGAGATCGCTAACCTAGAAATTTCCAAAGAAAATGCCCTAACCGTTATCGGCGCAGATTTAAGTGCAGCAGCCCAAGAGCGTGCCAAGACAGTGGCTAGCGTTAATCCCGAATTGATTGCTTTATACGAGAAAATTCGTGGAACAAATAATGGAACCGGTGCCGCTGCGCTAATTGGTAATCAATGCAAAGGCTGTCACTTAACTTTAAATACCATCGAGTTGCAGAGAATTGCGGCGCTCGCCGAGGATGAAGTATCTCGTTGTGAAGAATGTCGGTGCATATTGGTGCGTGGTCTTTAAATGGCGCGTCACTTTAAATTAACTGCCGATGGGGGATCGCGCGGCAATCCTGGCCCTGCAGGTTATGGCGCAGTTGTAACCGAGAGCGGCAAAATAGTTGCAGAACTCTTTGACGTAATTGGTATCGCTACAAATAACGTAGCGGAATACAGCGGATTACTTGCTGGTCTAAGCCATATTCATAAATTAGATTCCTCAGCGACAGTTGAAGTAGCCATGGATTCCAAATTAGTTGTGGAACAGATGTCAGGACGCTGGCAGATAAAGCACGCTGATATGCGGGACCTTGCCAAGCAATGTCGCGGCTCACACGATCCATCGCTGGTTACTTACTCTTGGATTCCACGCGATGAAAACTCACACGCTGATCGTTTGGCCAATAAAGCGCTCGATGGCGGTTCGGCCCATAAACCCGAACCTCAAGTTCAGCAGAATTATTTATCAGAGCGCCTGCGCAGCGATGAAGTTCCAACAATGATTTATATGGTTCGCCACGGTGAGACCGTATTAACACCAATGCGCAAGTTTTCTGGCATCGGTCCCTTAGATCCAAAGTTAACCGAAAAGGGCCTGGCGCAAGCTGCTGCCGTTGCCGGAGTTATCGCAAAACTGAATCCAGAAGTTTTGATTGCATCGCCTTTAATGCGCACGACTCAGACCGCGGCAGCAATTGCAGCGGCTACAGGGCTTGAAATTAACTTTGATGAAATTTGGTATGAACTCTCATTCGGTGGCTGGGATGGCCTTTCCTTTGAAGAAGTGAAAGAAAAGTTTCCTGATGAATTTCAAGGTTGGCTTAATTCAACGTCATATGCACCAGCCGGGGGAGAGTCATACGACCAAGCCGAAGTTCGCGTTGAGGAAGCGCTAGAAAAAGTTGCCGCTCTTTATCCTGGTCAGCGAGTTGTCGTGGTCACTCACAATGGAATCATTAAACTAGCGGCGCAAATAGTTACTGGAGCTCCAACGGAGGCGGTCTTTCATATAGATGCCGCTCCTTGTTCGATTACTTCAATTTCAATTTGGCCATCAGATGGACTGCGTGCACTGCGCAGCCTTAACGAGACAGGACACTTTCGCCCGTGATTTCATCAACCGAGTGGTTAATAACTATCGGTGGTCTTGCCGCAGTAATTATTTTTGATTTGGCACTGGCGATTTCCCATCGCAATAAAGAGACCAGCACAAAAGAGGCGCTGGGTTGGACGATTTTTTATGTGTCTGCTGCAATAACTTTCGGTTTGCTTATGCCACGCTGGTCATCAGATCAACTTCGAACTGAATTTTTTGCAGGCTGGCTTACCGAATACGCGCTTTCAGTCGATAACATCTTTGTATTCATCATTTTGATTTCAACGCTTAAGGTAAAGAAGGAATCCCAGCAGTTAGTTCTTCTCTTTGGAATACTTATCGCCATTGTTCTACGCGTAATCTTGATCTTCGCTGGCGTCGCGCTGGTAACTCGCTTTACCTCGGCATTCTATGTATTTGGTGCTTTCTTAATCTTTACAGCCTGGAAGCTTATCAATGAAAAAGAAGAGGTAGAAAAAGATGAAGGTAAATTAATTACCTTCCTTCGCAATCGAGGCTTAAGTACTTTTGCCATCGCACTAATCGCTTTGGGCGTTACCGATCTAGTATTTGCACTTGATTCAATCCCTGCGATCCTTGGATTAACAACAAGCACTTACGTTGTAATCACGGCGAATATTTTTGCGCTTATGGGGCTTCGCCAGCTCTACTTCTTGCTGCAAGGTGCGATGGACCGTCTAGTACACCTCGGTCGCGGCCTCTCATTTATCTTGGCATTTATCGGCACCAAGATGATCTTGCATGCTCTACACGAAAATGGTGTAGACGTCCCTGATATATCGCTCG
>Ga0209442_1000383_pt1 | contig 26343 bp, 18 predicted proteins | sample LauGreSBDMM110DD_2_FD_187565 | JGI IMG/M metagenome (GOLD analysis project Ga0209442, IMG submission 187565) | Freshwater lake microbial communities from Lake Michigan, USA - Sp13.BD.MM110.DD (SPAdes) (version 2) | ecosystem: Environmental > Aquatic > Freshwater > Lake | place: Lake Michigan...
AAAGTAGAAGATTTGGTTGTAGCCAATGAAAGCACCAATGTGTACTTTATCAAAGAAATTGACAATGGGCTATACGAATTAAATTTTGGTAATGGTATTGTAGGTACTGCGTTAAATGAAGGTAATGTTATCACTCTGGATTATTTTGTTTCTAGTTTAGAAAAAGCTAATAATGTTAAATCCTTCCTGTATGGTGGTATTACACTTCTTGGTAGCAATTTAACAGTTGCGACTGTTTCTAATTCTAGTGGTGGTGCAGCTCCAGAAGCAATTTCTTCCATTAAATTTAATGCTCCAAGAACATATGCTGCGCAGAATAGAGCAGTTACTCCAGAAGACTACAGAATACTAGTTCGCACTATTTTACCAGAAGCTGAAACTGTACAGGTTTGGGGTGGAGAGAATAACATCCCTAAGATTTATGGTAAGACTTTTATTTGTGTGAAACCAACAACAAGTACAAAGTTAACAAGTTTACAAAAAGAATACTTAGTATCAAGTTTATTAAAACGAAATGTTGTTTCAATAACACCAGAAATTGTTGATCCAGAATATCTAAATATTAATATTGATTGTACTGTTTACTATAACGATAGAAACACTACAAAAACACCATCACAGTTAACAACGATTGTTAAGAATGCAATAATTTCTTATAATGACGATAATCTTAAGAAATTTGATGGTCTTCTTCGTTTCTCTAGATTGAGTAGTATCATCGATGCGTCAGATAGTTCTATCACAAACAACGTGACTAAGTTAACTATCACTAGACGTGTTGTTCCAAAATATAATTTAAACTCAGAGTATACTATAAATCTGATTAATCCTATCAGCCAAGAGGGTAACAATCTTGGCGAAGTATTTAAGTCTACTGGATTCTTAATTCCTAATAGTACAAACGTGCACTATCTTGACGACGATGAAAATGGAAATGTTCGTCTGTTCTATTATGACACTAACTACTCTAAAGTAGTTGTTAATGCAACTATCGGAACGATCTCTTATAGTACTGGTTTAATTAACATTAAAAATCTTAACATCGTTTCTTTAGCTGAAGATGCATTCGAGATAACTATAAAACCTGCATCTTACGATGTTGTCTCTGCTCTAAATCAAATCGTTCAAATTGATCAACAATTTTTAAATATCTCTGTTATTGCAGATAAGTCATCTAGTGGTAATCTAGAAGCTGGTCAGAATTACATATTCACATCTATTAGATAATGTCTAGAAATAAAATATCATCATTAGTTTCTCGCCAGATTCCTGAATTTGTCAGAGAGGATTATCCAACATTCGTTGCTTTCGTTGAAGCATACTATGAGTGGTTACAAACTCAACTTTTAGACTATGCTTCTACACGAGACTTAGATACGACTCTTGATGAATTTGTTCAATATTTTAAGAAAGAGTTAGCATATAATCTTCCAAATATTGTTCAGGATGATAGATTTTACATAGAGCGTATTAAAGACTTATACCTAGCCAAAGGTAGTGAAGCATCATATAAGTTGTTGTTTAAACTTTTATACAATAAAGAAGTACAACTATCATATCCTGGTCAGCAATTATTGCGTGCTTCTGATGGTAGATGGAATCAAGATGTATCTTTATTCGCCAAAGTTATCTATGGAGATCCACAGGATGTCGTTGGTAAAATTGTAGAAATTGAAACTGGTTCTACAGTTATTAAAGTGCCTATTGATAGAAGACAGGACATTGAAGGTGAGATTGATAGAATCGTTGCTTTAGGTGGTAATGTATATGAATTTTTCATTGATAGAAAATACTATGGTATTATTGCTCCAGGTAATAGAATCAGATATAGTGATGTATTTCAGGCAGAAATTCTTGCCATTCCAGTACATGTTAATGTTCTTCATGCTGGATCTGGTTTTAAAGTTGGACAGCTATTCAAAATCCAAAGTAGTACTGGCACCAGCACGTTAGTTAAGATAACTAGAATAGATGATACTGGTGGGATTAAAAACGCAGAGATTATTAAATTTGGCGTTAACTACCTGACAGATTTCACATCTGCTTTATTACCTACAACATCACTGGCTTCTTCAGATAGACCATTCAGTACTGAATCTGTTTTCACATTGTCTACTATTGATAATGGACTTAACCCAACACCTGTTAATTATCCAATTGGAACATCACAGTATGATGCTGAGTTAAGATTAAATCAGTTCAATGTGGGGATGGAAGATCCTGCTATCAAGTTTAATGAAAAGGGTTTTATCTCTAAACCAGATTATGTATCGACAGACTGGTGTGATGGTTCATGGGCTGGTACATTACTTTCTGAATTTCAAACAACATCAGTTAATGCTGCAAGTGCCACTGAAGATCCAGCTGTTCTTCAAATTAAGTTGGACGCTGTTGCAAAATATCCTGGATACTTCGCAACGAATAATGGATTCCTTTCTGATTCTATCTTTATTCAAGACAGTCAGTTCTATCAAGCATTCTCATATGTAGTTAGATTAGATGAGCGTCTGGATGACTATAAGTCTGCTGTTAAGACTATGTTACATCCAGCTGGTGTGGAACTATTTGGTGAGTTTGATATAATAACTAAAGTAGACTTAGCTCTAGAAATTGAATCAATGATTAAATCACTGGTTCTTCGTCTAAGTGATTCTCCAGGTGTCACTATTGAAGACAGTAAATCAATCCATACATTTAAAACTTTTTCTACAGACGACTTTACTTTATCTGAAGCGACAGTTAATAATTTTGTGGTTGGAACTAGTCCATTAACTAGTGTTGTTACCAATATTTTTGGTAAAGGTGTTTCAGAAGAATACACAGGATTCCCAGAAGGGTCTGATGTACTTTCTCTATCATATAATACCAACAAAACAGACTCAGTAACTTTAACTGATTCTGAGTTTACATTAGCTCCAGGTTTGTTTAAAACTGATTCTTTCACTACTTTAGAAACTCTTTTGATTGATCAGGAGAAGTTTCTATCAACTAATCTAGCAGACCAAGAAGACACATTGGTCTTAATTGAGTTAAATACTAATACTAAATATACTATGTTACCGAATCAAATCACTATACAATCAGATGGTGGTTACGTCGTACTAAATTCTTATACTGATGGTAGCTATTTCTCTGAGCATTATTCAAATAACAGAGATGCTACATTTAGTAGCTAATTAAAAAAGGAGATCTTTATGGATATTAATTCTATTGCTGAAGGCTTGAAAGTAACTGGTCGTGTGCACCTAGTTAAAACTAATAAAATTGGACAGATCATCGAGGAACGTGATGTTCCTAACTTGGTTGTTACAACTGGTAAAAATTACATCGCTTCTAAGATGGTTGCTACTACAAACTCACCAGTATCAATGACACACATGGGTATTGGAACTGGAACATCTGCAGCTGATGTATCAAACACTACATTGACTCAAACTGGTCGTGTCGCTCTTTCTTCTTCATCTGTTCTAAATAATACAATCACTTATACTGCTACATTCCCAGCAGGTACTGGTGATGGTGCTATTACTGAAGCTGGTATTTTTAATGCTTCATCTTCAGGTACAATGCTTTGCCGCACTGTATTCCCAACAGTTAATAAAGGTTCAGGCGACCAAATCACTATTACATGGGTTATCACAGTAAGCTAATTTAAGATAGGCTGATCTAATGGCTACTACGTCATACTTAATTAAATCAATTCTACACAAGTCACTTGCAGAAGGTGTGTATCGAGACATCACGACTAAAAAGTCTAATTATTATTACATGCTTGGTAAAACCATTCCATGGAATACTGATGATGATCCACCTTACCCGATTGATAGTTATGCATATGAAAGAGCCACAAGAACAGAGGCTATAACATATAAATCTATCAATTCTTCTGATGTATCTTTCGTTGTAGATAGAATAGACTGGCTATCAAATACAGTTTACGATATGTATGATGATAGTTATAGTGGACAGGTCATTGGATTAAATCTTAAGAATGGTGGGTCTGGTTATACATCATTACCCACTGTTACTATTACTGGTGGTGGTGGAACTGGTGCTTCTTATGGAGCAATTGTTGACACTGCTACTGGAAAAATTATTGGTGTTCAAAGATTTGCAACAGGTAGTGGATACACTTCTACTCCAACAGTAACTATTACTGGTGGTGGTGGCATTAATGGTATAATGACTGCAGTTGTTGAAATTTCACCTAATAATGGTTCGCACATACTAGAAAACGCACATTTCTATGTACTGACAGACGACTACAATGTATATAAGTGTTTGGATAACAATAACAATTCTCTATCTACATCCAAACCGAGTGGAACTCAAACTGGTCCAATCTTAATGCCAGATGGTTATATCTGGAAGTACATGTACAATATCCCGATTGGATTGAGAAATAAGTTTTTGACAACTGAGCACATGCCAGTTATTTCAGCTCTGACGAATCAATTTTATAGTAATGGACAATTAGATGCTATCACTATTAACACTAGAGGAACTAACTACATTAGTGCTAATATTATTGTTGATGGTGATGGATATAGAGAAATAGATCCAGTTTATATTCAAAATTTAGCTGTTAATCAAGGTGGTACTGGTTATACAGGATCATCTGTGGTAACTGTTTCTGATCCATATACAGATGCTTCTCCATTTGTTGGAGGTTCCAGTGTCTCTCTTGGTCAGAAAATTTACAATTCTACTAAAGACTTTTATGAAGTTGCCAGTCCTGGAACATTGGGTGGTATAGAAGCTACCCACAGATATGATTATGTGAGAAGTGATTCTTATATCGGTGTTTTGTGGACAGCTAACACAGTAGTTGCATTGGGTGACCAGCGCTATTATGGTGCTAACTTATATCAAGTAACAGTGGCAGGAACTACTAGTGGAACACCACCAACTGGAACTTCAAATGTTCCATTCAGTGATGGTACTGCTACACTAGTGTATGTTAAACCTACACCGAAGGGTACTGCAGTATTAAAATATCTCGGAACAACTGCAACAGCTACATGCACATTATCTGGAAACGCCATTTCTGCTATTAATTTTGTTGGTTCTTTAAAAGACATAGAAGTTATTAGTGCTGGAAGTGGATACACATCTATCCCTACTGTTAATATAACTGGTGGTGGTGGAACCAGTGCATCAGCTTATTGCCAGATGAATGGTTCTTCTGTTTTGTATGTAGATATAATTGATCAAGGTAAAGGATATACATCTGACCCAACTATTACATTTGGAACAGAGTGGACTTCTGGTGGCACTGTTCACTTGTATGATCAGATTTATTATAACGGTAGATTGTATACTGTTTCTGCTGTATCTCAAACCAACGCAATTCTTAGTTCAACTGGACCATCTCATACATCTGGTAGCGCTACCAATGGACAGGCTACACTAACATTTGCTGGAACACCTGCCACTGCCACATGCAGTAGAAAATTTGGTTCTGGATACACAAAGGCTCCGACTGTAAGTGTCTCTATTGGAACAGGGTTTGAATATTCTCTTTATACTGCTAAGTCTAATGCTAAATTGGTACCAGTTATTTCCAATGGTCAAATAGATAGTGTTACTGTAGTTGATGGTGGTGTTGGTTATACTACTGCTGCAATAACAGTAAATTCTACAAGTGGATATGGAGCATCACTAGCAGCAAACCTTGCTGTTGGTAGTATTCAATCATTACAGGCTAATAATGAAATCCTTTCAGTGGCTGGTGCTATAGATGCTATTAAAATTGTTAGTGGTGGATATGGATATGGTACAGCCACAGTAAATATTATTGGCGATGGAGTTGATGCTGCTGCAGAAGCAGTTATAAATCCTATTGATGGATCTATCAGTAAAATTAATATAACAAACAGAGGTAGTGCTTATACCTTTGCTACTATTGTTATTAATGGTAATGGTTTTGGTGCTGAGGCTAGAGCAATTATGCCTCCATTCGGTGGACATGGAAGAAACTCACCAGATGAGTTATTTGCAAGAACACTAATGTTCTACACAAATATGTCTAATGATCTAAACCAAGGACTGAGTATCAACAACGACTACAGACAAGTAGCTATTGTTAAAAATCCATATGCATATGGTACTACAAATAGATTCACTTCTCTAATAGGTTCTGGATGTTTCGTGGTTCAATCTGCAATTAATACAACTCTATTCCCTAAAGACTCTTTAGTTTTTATTAATAGAGCAAATATCTGGACTAGTAATACTGCTTTAGATTCTGGGGATCAAGTATACTATGGTGAAAATCTTTACTTAGTGACTGAAGAAGGAACTACAGGTTCTACTGGACCATCTCATACATATGGAAACTTATCTAATGGATCTGCAGTATTAATGTATGTTGGTACACCGAGAAGATATTATCGAATTGTAGTGACTTCTCCAACCAGCGTATTGTTGCAATCTCTGGATAACGATACTCCTACTGTTTCTGATACATTACTAAATAGTAACAGTAATTCCTTTAAACCATTGGCTGTAGGTTATCCAACTGTAGATAAATATTCTGGTCAGCTAATGTATATTGATAATAAGGCAGGATTTACCCCATCAGAAAATGAGACTGTAACATTCAGAACAGTCATTAAGTTTTAAGATAAATAACAAAGAATCCATTAGGAAAAAGAGTTAAGAATGACTATCAATTTTAATACTGAGCCATATTACGACGACTACGATGAAAATAAAAAGTTTTATCGAATTTTGTATCGTCCATCTTACGCAGTTCAGGCACGTGAACTTACGCAAATGCAGAGCATTATGCATAACCAAATTAGCAAACTTGGTACGCATGTATTCAAAAATGGTTCGATGGTTATCCCTGGACAGATATCTGTTGATACGACAATCTCTTATGTTAAGTTAGAGTCTACTTACAATAGTGTATTAACTGATGAGTTGTTAACCACATACGTTGGTAAAACAATTTCTAACACAAATGGGTTAAAAGCCCAAGTCATCTACTATGCTAGATCAGATGGCACTAATCCTCCAACATTATTTGTAAAATATACAAATTCTCAAACAAATAATAATACAACAAAAGCGTTTACTGCTGGAGATGTTCTAACTGATACAGCAGTCGGTGCTACATTATCATCAGTTCAAGTTTTTGCAACAGCACCGACTGGAATTGGATCTATTGCTCAAGTTCAACAAGGTGTTTATTACATCAAAGGACACTTCGTTCTTCTAACTGCGCAAACTATTGTTCTTGATAAGTACAGCGACACTCCAACTTATCGTATTGGTGTTTTAGCTGAAGAAAGTATTGTTATCCCAGAAGACGACGAAACTCTTCTTGACAATGCACAAGAATCTTATAACTATGCAGCTCCAGGTGCTCATCGTTACTACATCGATTTAACATTAACTAAATTAGCTATCAATTCTACTGCAGATCAAGATTTTGTTGAGCTTATTAGAGTTAATGAAGGTAAGACTACAGCTATTGTAGAAACAACCAAATACAATGAACTAGAAAAAACTTTAGCACGCAGAACATTTGATGAATCTGGTAACTACACTGTTCGTCCATTTAATATCGATGTTCGTGAACATAGAAATAATAATCGTGGCGCATGGGCTTTTGGTAAAGCATACCTTATCGGTGATGTTGTAACTAATGGCGGATACATATACGTAGCAAAAAACAATGCAACATCTGTTGGTATTGGTAACCCGAAAGTTGGACCAACTCATACATCTGGAACATCATACGATGGTGGTTCTACACTTGGTGTTAACTGGGAATATCAAGTAAGTGTAGATAATGTATTCTACAATCGTGGAGTTTATACTCCAGAGAATGGTGGTGATGAATCTAAACTAGCTGTTGGTCTTGAGCCTGGAAAGGCATATATTGAGGGTTATGAAATTGAAAAGGTTTCTACAACATATATCGATGTTAATAAAGCTAGAACTGAAGATACTTCAGTAAATTCAGTTATCTCTGCTACTGTAGGTAACTATGTTTTGGTTACCAATGTTAATGGCGCACCACCTATTGAAAACTTCAGTACAGTTAATTTGTACAACTATGTCAATGCATCAGTTGGTGTCGCTCCAAGTGGATTAATTGGTACTGCTCGTGTTAGAGCATTTGAGTATCATTCTGGTGGTGCTATTGGTACACAAACTGCTCAATATAAGTTATCATTATTTGATGTTAAGTTAAATTCTGGATACAGTTTCCAACGTGATGTTAAGAGTTTCTTCTTTGATCGCTCAGATGCTAACATTAACTTTACTGCTGATATTCAACCTAATACAACAAGACTAATTGGTGCAGCAACTGCAGCTGCTAGCCAAACAGTTACTGGAAGTGGTACTTCGTTCCAAACAGATTTAAAAATTGGTGATTACATCTATCTTGGAACTACACGTGTTCGTGTAGATGCAATTGCTTCACAGAGAGAGATGACAGTAACTCCATCAGTTACAGTTACTGGTGTGACTATTGATAGACTTTCTACAGATCTTCTTGAACCACAAAATTCTAGTTTAATTTTTCCACTTCCTCAATATGCTATTAAGAGTGTATCTGACATAACATATACAGCAGTTCAGAAATTTAGTAATACTGCTGGTACTGCAGATTCAGGTGGTACTGGATTCTGTACTTTACAAATTACAACATCAGCTGGAACATTTGCGTCATCCGCTTCAAATTCAAATTATGTTGTAGTTTATGCAGACGCTACTGCTGGTGGAACCATCGTTCTCCCAGCTGATATTACAGGCACTACTACTAGTAGTATTACTATAAAATTAGCAAATACATATGCTGGTAAAGTTATGACTGTATTGGCTGCAGTGAATAAATCTAGCTCATCAGTTAATTCTCAAAGAACTAAAGTATTGACCACAGCAACTCCTGTTACATTTACTACACAGGCTACTGCTACTGCTGCAAATTTATATCTTGGTAAAGCTGATGGATTTAAAATTATCGCTGTCAAGATGAAAACTGGAACATTCTCATCTCCAGGCGCAACTTATAGTATTGATATTACAGATCGTTACCATTTCGATGATGGGCAAAGATCAACTCATTATGACTTGGCTTCTATCTCGTTAAAGAGTTCATATCCGCCACCAGCTGCACCAATTCAAGTAGAATTTGAATATTTTGCACATAATGGAACTGGTGATTTCTTTACAGTTTCATCATACACAAATATTGATTATAAATCTATCCCCTTTTATGGAACAACACCATTAAGAGACTGTATTGATTTTCGTCCTCGTATTGATGATAATGGTACAACTTTCACTCCAGCATCAGAGACATCGTCATTAATGCCTAAACGTGGTAATGATATTGTATGTGATTTTGTTTACTATTTACCAAGAAAATCAAGAATTACATTAAATATTGCTGGCACATTTAATTTGGTTGATGGAGTACCCGCTTTAATACCTGGAGATCCAATAACAACTCAAATGGATATGGTTCTGTATAATTTAATATTAGAACCATATACATTCACAACTACACCATCTAGCGTATCTATTGAGAAGATTGATAACAAACGATATACAATGCGTGATATCGGTAAACTTGAGAAGCGTATTGATAATTTAGAGTATTATACTTCACTTACAATGCTTGAGACACAAACAGAATCTATGACAATAACTGATTCTCTTGGACTAGATCGTTATAAAAATGGATTCGTTGTAGATAATTTCTCTGGACATAATATTGGTGATACATCATCTGCGGATTATTTGTGTGCCATTGATATGGAAAACAGAAATCTTCGTCCTTTCTACACAAATTATAATGTTAATTTAATAGAAAACGAATCTACAGATGTTGGACGTGCTAGTGCAAATTACAAACTATATGGTAATGTTATCACTTTACCAGTTATTGCTAATCCAGTTTTAGTTGAACAAGCATACGCATCACGACTGGAAAATATCAATCCATTTGCTATTTTTACATTTATCGGTGATGTAGTTATAAATCCATCTTCTGACGATTGGTTCGAAGTTGATCGTCGACCAGATATTATTATTGATGTTCAAGGTAATTATAATACTCTTAAGACTTTAGCAGAAAAAGCTGGTGTTCTCGGTACTGTCTGGAACGCATGGCAAACTGTTTGGAGTGGAACACCAGTTAATTCTGGTCGTGTAGTATTTACAACTGGTAATAATTGGGCGTCTCGTCAGGGAGATGTGTATCTAAGTCAAGCAGAATTAAAAACAAGATTTGGTATTACATCATGGGGTAATGCTCGTCAGATTACTGCAGAGGTAACTGCAACTCCAGTCAATCAAACAAGAACTGGTATTAAAACAACTATTCAAGAAAAAATAGATCAGCAACTAGTTAATGATCGAGTTTTATCTAGTGTTGCTATACCATATATCAGATCAAGAAATATTTTAGTGCAAATTAAGAAGTTAAAACCTAGCACTAAATTCTATCCATTCTTTGATAATGTAGACATTTCTACATATTGCACTCCTGCAACTAAGTTATATTATATACAAGGTGGAACTACTGGTACTGCTGGTACTTTCAATTCTACAACAAATGTGGGCTCTGATGTAACAGAAACTGCACGACTTATTGCTGGCGATTCACAAGTTTGTTTAAATCGTGGTGATGTTATCACAGGTGGAACTTCTGGAGCAACTGCTGTAGTTGTTGGCACTGAGTATAATCCAGATACTGGAATATATGCATTACATATTGTTAATTGCAGTGCAACGGCATTCCAAGTTAATGAAACTATTACTGGTACTTTATCTTCTGCTACTGCAAAAGTATCAGCTGTTCCAGTTATTGCAACTATTGGACAAGATCTAGTAACGAACGCTGCTGGAGATATCAGTCTATTATTTAATATCCCAAATACAGATATTACTCGTTTCCGCTGTGGTAGTCGTGAACTAAAACTTGTCGACCAACCAGATGAAACTCTAGCATTCACTTCTCGTGCTCGTGCTAATTACAGCGCAGTTGGTGTTCTTGAAACAAAACAGGCAACTATCAATTCTGTTCGTAATGCATTAATTGTTGAGGAACAAGTTTTTGATAATCAAGAAATCATACAAACTACACAAAGAATCGTTGCTGATACTGGTTGGTGGGATCCTCTTGCTCAAACCTTCTTGGTTCAATCTCCAGGTGGAGCATTTATATCAAGCATTGATGTGTTCTTTGCTACTAAAGATCCAAATATACCTGTAACATTAGAAATTCGTGAAGTCGTTAATGGATATCCTGGAAAACGTGTTCTTCCATTCAGTCGTGTTACAATAACACCAAGTCAAGTTAATCTATCTAATAATACTGTATTACTTGAAGGATCTGCTGTAAGATCATATGACACACCAACTAAATTCTCATTCCCAAGTCCAGTATATGTACAAGATAATGGAGAATATTGTTTTGTGCTAGCTTCTGACTCTAATAACTATAAAGTTTGGATATCACAGGTTGGTGATACTATCCCTGGAAGTTCTAGAACAATATCAGAACAACCATATGCTGGTGTAATGTTTAAGTCTCAAAATGCTTCTACATGGACAGCAGATCAATCTCAGGATATTAAATTCACTATTTACCGCTGTCAATTTGACACGGCAAATCCAGGTAACGTAGAGTTCACTAATGATAAATTACCACAACAGACACTAGATGTAGATCCTTTTGAGATTCGTAGTGGAACTACAACAGTTCGTGTATGGCAACGTGACCATGGTATGCCATCAGGATCTACTGTAACTATTAGCGGAGTTAGTTCTGCGATTAATGGTATTCCAGCTTCTGAGTTAAATGGTAATAAAGTTATATCAAATGTTGATATTGATACATACACTATTACTGTAACCACTACACCAACATCAACTGGTTTTGGTGGAGGATCTTCTGTTAGAGCTACTAGAAATATTCAGTTTGATGTATGTCAACCAAGTATTCAAGTTCAATCATTCTCTGAAACTGCAGCTGATTTTTCAATAAGAACAACTTCTGGTCAATCAGTTGATGGTGCTTCACAGTCTCCATATGTATTGGATGATGTTGAGGGGTATGGAGTAGTCGCAAATGATGTGAATTATTTCTCTACACCTAGAATGGTTGCTTCTGAAATTAATGAACAGGTTTCAGCATTAAGTTCTGCTAAATCTTTAACAGTACGTGCTCTAATCTCATCAACTAATTCTGCACTCTCACCAGTTATTGATCTTGATAGAACAAGCCTTATTGCTATCAGTAATAAGATTAATAGCCCAACAGAGTCTAATGTAAACGTAACTGGTATTGATGACAACGTGGTTGCTTCTGCTAATACTAATATTGCATTTAGTGCAGGTAGTACTATTACTTCATCTGATACAGCAACTAAAGCGATACTGGCAGCATTAATACCTGGAAAATATCTAACAATTGCTGGTTCAGGAACTGCAAGTAACAATGGAACATTCTTGATTACTGCTGTCGCTTCTGATGGCGCATCTGTAACATTGAACAAAACATTCTCTTCTGTTGGTGCTGGCACAGCAATCACTTTAACCCAACGTGAACGATTTGTAGATGAGATTGTACCATTAGAAGGTAGTACATACAGTGCTTATGTTACCAAAAAAATCAATTTCGCTAATCCATCTAAATTCTTAAGATTGCAATTTGCAGGTAATATTCCTAAGGAAGCTACAGTTGAGGTTTATTATAAAACCAACAGTGTTGGTTCAGAAACTCCATTCGATCAGCTTAATTATACTTTAGCGAGTCCAGATTCTGTTATCATAAACTATGATAATTTTACAGAGATTTTCCAAGATATAACATACTCGTTATCGAATCTACCTTCATTTGATGCTGCATCTGTTAAGATTGTTATGAAGTCAACTAATACTTCTGCAGTCCCTATCATTAAAGATTTCCGTATGATTGCTTGTGCATAATGGAATATGTAAAGATAGAATCTAGTCCATCACTGGTCAGAGACATGACCAGTAATGCTATCATAAATACTAACAAAGAAGAATATTTAAATTATATAAATCGAGTTAGTAGACAGACGTCATTAAATGAAACACTGACGAATAATACAGAAGAAATTCAAGTTCTAAAAAAAGAAATAAATAGTATGAAAGAAGATTTAAGTGACATTAAAACTATGTTATTGTCCTTAATAGATAAAAGGTAAGTAATGACAATCATATACCGAGCAACAAAAGGTTCACCTCTTTCCATCGCAGAAGCAGATGGAAACTTTGCGTATCTTAACGATCAATTAGTTGGAAAACTAGATTCAACTTCGTATACAGCAGCGGATGTACTGGCTAAACTATTAACAGTAGATGGTTCTGGTTCTGGACTAGATGCTGATAGGTTAGATGGATTAACATCCGCTACGGCAAATACTGTTTCTACAATCGTTGCCAGAGATTCATCTGGTAATTTTGCAGCTGGAACTATTACTGCTTCATTAACTGGTAATGTTACTGGTAATGTTACTGGAAATTTGACTGGTAATGTTACTGGAAATGCTACTAATGTTAGTGGTGTTGTAGCAGTAGTTAATGGTGGTACTGGTGTTAGTGATGTGGCAGGAATTAAAACACTATTAAGTCTTGGAACACTTAGCACTCAGGCAGCAAATTCAGTTAATATTACTGGTGGCTCTATTAGTGGGTTGAGCACTCCATTGGCTGTAGCTTCTGGTGGCACTGGTGGTAGTGATGTTAATGCAGCAAGAACAAACTTAGGTTTAGTTATCGGTACTGATGTTCAGGCACAGTCGGCTATCCTTACTGGTCTCTCTGCTATTCCATCAGACTCGTTGGGTATCCTCGTTAGAAACGCAAATGGTACTGCCACTGTAAGATCTCTTGCAGCAGGAACTGGACTCACTCTAACAAATTCAAATGGTGTTTCTGGTAATCCAACACTGTCTATTTCAGCAGATGCAGATCTACCTGGAAATCCTACAACTACAACGCAACTTGCTGGAAACAATTCCACTAGACTTGCTACTACTGCATTTGTTAAAAATGCAGTAGATACTAGCTCTACAGCTCTTACAACTTATGTTAATAATTCTGTAGGAACAGCACTTACTACTGCCAATCTTGCAAATAGAGTTAAAGCATATGTAAACTTTGACTTTATTACTTCTTATAATTCTCAGACACAGACCAATCAATCAGCTATTACTATCCATAGTTCTTTAGGTGTAACAGCAGTAACTTACCTAGGAATTTATACTGGTAATACTGCTGCTAATAGTGGTCTTCAGATGTTTAGAATTACATTAAATAATGGTGTAGTAACAGATGGTCAATACATAGTTTCTGGCGCATCAAATCAAGTAGGTGGTTTCGGAAGTGCTTACAATAGTCTCTTTTCTGCACTAAATGTTAATACCACTAGATTTGACATATATACATATTCTTATACTGGTGGTGGTAACATTAGAGCAATGGTGGTGGCATAATGCAAAAAATAATTTATAAACAAGAAAATGGCACAGTTGCTTTAGTTGTTCCGACTGGACAGTATACTTTAGAACAGGTTATTGAATCTGCAGTACCAGTTGGTGCTCCATATTTGGTCATCGATGATGAAAATATTCCAGATGGATTTATGGAATTCCATGGAGCAGTAAATGCTAACTTTGATGACCCTATTAATATATCAATCCAAGTAGATGTCGAAGCTGCTAAAGAAATAGCCAAAGAAAATATTCGTGCTCAAAGGAAAGCTCTATTTGAAGAAAATGATATTGCTTTAAGAGATGCAATGCTTTCTGGTAATAAAGTTGCGTTGAAAGCAGCAGTAGACAAACGTGATAGATTAAGAGATGCCACTAAAAAGGTTAATGCTCTTAGCACATTAGACGAATTACGAAGAGTAAAACCATAAGGTTATAGGACAATAAATGGCTTCAATTACCACAAGAGTTGATGGAACTACAGCTGGCACTGGAACGATAACTTCCAGTCTTTCTAGCACTGCTGTTACTGGTGTAGGTACATCTTTCACTACAGAACTTGTAGCAGGTTACGTACTTAAAAATAATGGTGATACTATCGGGACAGTGGCTTCTATCACCAGTAATACTGCGCTGGTTTTAGTCGCTAATGCAACCACTGCAGTTTCTGGCACATCGTTCACTTATGCAAATCCTGGTGTTACTATTGCTGGAGTTGCTTTAACGAATAGTCAAGTTGATGCAAACTTCATGAGTTTGAACAACAATAAATTAGAACGAACAAAAAACCTTAGTGATCTTCCAGACGCACTAACTGCAAGAGCTAATCTTGGTGTTGCTATTGGAACTAATGTTCAGGCATACGATCTAGATCTGGTATCTCTTTCTGCTCTTTCTACGACTGGTATTGTAGTTAGAAGTGCTTCTGATACATTCACTACAAGATCACTGGTAGCTACAGCGAATGATATTGATATTACGAATGCTGGTGGTTTGGCTGGTAACATTACACTATCAGTCGGTTCTAATATCGCTAAATTAGATAGATCGAGTAACGTGTTTAGTGGCGATATTGTTGCTGCAAACTATAACTCTACTTCAGATATTCAATTTAAGGGTAGCGTAACTAGTTTAAATAATTCATTAGATGTAGTTAATCAAATTGATGGTGTTTCCTTCATTTGGAAATCAACTGGTAAGAAATCATATGGTGTTATCGCTCAGGAAATCGAAAAGATTTTACCAGAGCTGGTAGAATCTAACGATGGCGTAAAATCTGTTAATTATTTGGGTCTCATTGCTTTCCTCATTAACTCAGTAAAAGAATTAGATCAAAGAGTTAAAGATCTGGAAAACAAATAATTATAAATAAAGATATAAAGCCGAGTTCATAAAAAGGAGCGACGATGGCAATCAAAATTCAAGGCAGTACAGTCATTGACGATACTCGTAATGGTGTACTAAACAGCCTAAATATAGATGGCACTGGTCGTCTAAAACTCCCAGTAGGAAATATTTCACAGCGTCCTGGAACACCTTCTCAGGGCGACTTGCGCTATAACAGCGAAGTTGGTTCAATTGAAGTCTATAGTGGAACTACTTGGATTCTTCTGGCAGCTATTGCGGATGACGCATTAACTTTCGCTCTAATGGGTCTATACTAATAATAATCGGAGATAATAAATGACCGTAAATATTTCATCATTAGAAACAGTCATCCAAGCAAAAATGGATGCCTTAACTTCTTCTAGCGATAGCAAAGAAGTTATCTATCTTGCAAAAGCACTGGAGTCACTAGACAATGGTACTTTGACTTCTGTTTCTTTGTACGCAAACTTACCTGCAGCAGCTACTTCAACTGGACGAGTTGTGTATGTTGCAGACACTCAAAGAATTTACTATTCTAATGGATCTTCTTGGATCACGCTATCAACAGCACAAAATCCAAACTTCTCCATCAGTTCACTGGGTATCGAATACCTAGATACTGAAGACTATTCAACACTTGCTGAAGCAGTTGATGTTTCTGAAGACTGGGATTTAATTACTTCAGCCGTTGATTCTAGTGTTGATAACTTCCAGCTTTCATTGGTTAATAAAGGTACTGTTGGTGATATCTATATCGATCCAACATACTATACATTCACAGTCTATGATGGTGTTACTCGTGCTGGTGTTAAACACTTGGCTGCGACTAGAAACAATCTAGATTTTGATAATATGCAGGCTAATCTACAGGGTATGTGTCATCTAGTTAAAAATAGCCACACAACAATTCCACTTGGTACAGCAACAGCCATTCCTTTCCAAGTAGCTAGAATTTTAGATACTCGTATGGGTTCTTTTAGTGGTGGATATTTCGTCACTAACTGGGAAGGGTGGTATGAAGTATTAGTTTCTGCTTATACTGATGCAAACGTATATATGTATCTTGGTGGTTCTAATTCATCAGTTGATACGTACACCGCATCTCCTGCAGAAAATATCGTTGTTATGAATCGTGTGGTTTATCTACAAAAATACGAGACTCTAAGATTGATTGGTGTTTGTGATGGTGTTGGTCAGACAGTCGACAGAACTGTATATGGTTACGACTATAATGCGCCAAACTTGACTCAAATGTCCATTAAATACCTTGGTAAATAATTGAAAAGGTAAAGGAAAAACAATGTCAAAACAAGTTAGATTTAGAAGAGGTACGACTGCACAACATGCAGTCTTTACTGGACCAGCTGGTGAAGTCACAGTTGACACTGATAAAGACGTAACAGTTGTTCACGATGGTGTCACAGCTGGTGGTATTCCTACTGCTCGTGCAGATCGTCCACGTGGTTGGACAAAGACAGAAGTTATTACAGCAACTACTACTTGGACTCAAACTGGTAAAACAGATCTTAAAAGAATTATGGTCTGGGCATGGGGTGGTGGTAATTCTGGTGGCGCTGGTGGTGGAGGTGGTTCTGGTGGTTATGGACTTGTTAGATTGGAAGCGTCTGCAGTTACTACTAACGTAACAGTTACAGTAGGTGGCGCTGGTGGTGGTACTACATCATTTGGTACTTATATCACATGCACTGGTGGTGGTGTTGGTGGTGCTGGTGCTGGTGGTGCTCCAGGTGTTGCTTCTGGTACTGGTGTAATTAATCTTGGTGCTCAAGCTGGCTCGGGTGGCAGTAATGGTGGTGGCCAAGGTGGTGGAATTGGAGGCGGACAATACGGGGTAGCTGCCAAAGGTATTACTGGTTCTGGTGGTGGTTCTGGTGCTGCTGGTACTCAGGGATCTGTCATTATTCAAGAAATCTACGGATTCGTTTAATATAGAATGAGAGAGAAATAATATGTCAAAACAAGTTAGATTTAGAAGAGGTACAACTGCTAATCATTCTACCTTCACAGGAGCAGAAGCAGAGATTACAGTTGATACAACTAAAAACCAAGTAGTAGTCCATGATGGTGCTACTGCTGGTGGTGTGCCATTGTTACGAGAAGATCGTCCACGTGGATTCACAAAACTAGAATTTATTACATCAACTCCATATACTTGGACTCAAACTGGTAAAACAGATCTGAAACGTATTCGTATCACTGCTTACGGAGGTGGTGGTGGAGGTGCGTCTAGTGGAGGTGGTGGTGGATCTGGTGGTATTGGATTTGTTACATTGGAAGCGTCTGCAGTTACTACTAACGTAACAGTTACAATAGGTGCTGGAGGTGCTATGGGTGCGAGTGGTGGTTCTACATCATTTGGTTCATATATGACTGCTACTGGTGGATCTCCTGGATCTGGTAGAAGTGGTGGTGCTGGTGGTAGTGCTTCTGGTACTAATGTATATATTTTAGGTGGTGCTGGTGGCCACTATACAAATCAAGGTGGTTCGGGTGGTGGATTCCCAACACCATCACATAATACAGGCAATAATGGGACTACTGAAACTGGCACTGGTGGTGGCATCGGTGGTGGTCGTGCTGGATCTGCTGGTAATGGTGTGTTTGGCGGTGGTGGTGGACGTGATAGTGCTGGAGCACAAGGATGTGTTATTGTTGAAGAAATCTACGGATTTGTTTAATATTATAAAGGATATTTAAATGTCAAAACAAGTAAAATTAAGAAGAGGTACTACTTCTGAGCATGCAACTTTTACTGGTGCTGTTGGTGAAGTTACCGTAGATACTACAAAAGACGTTGCTGTCGTTCACGATGGTGTCACAGCTGGTGGTGTACCGATGGCAAGAGAAGATCGTCCACGTGGATGGGTTAGAACAGAAGTTTTCAATTCAGTAGGTGCATCAACTTGGACTCAAACTGGTAAAACAGATCTTAAAAGAATTCGAGTAACTGCTTATGGTGGTGGCGCTGGTGGTGCTCCGTCAGCTAATGGTTCTGGTGGTGGTGCTGGTGGTATAGGTATTGTTACATTAGAATCATCTGCAGTTACTACCAATGTAACAGTTACAGTAGGTGGTGGCGGTGCTATTGGTACTAATGGAGGAACTACATCATTTGGTTCATATATCAGTGCTACTGGTGGGTCAGCAGGAATTTCCTTCGGGCAACCAGATAGTGGAGGATATGGTGCTGGTGGCGCTGGTGGAACTTCAACAGGTACTGGTGTTACCATTTTAGGTGGACAGGGCGGTGGTTCAGCATGGGGTGCGTCATGGCCAGGAGTGCAATATCCAGCATTTAATGGAGCTAACTTTTGTTCTGGACGAGGCGCAGGATTAGGTGCTGGTCAAGGTACTGATGCAACCACTGGTGGTGCTGCTAAAGGTATTACTGGTTCTGGCGGTGGCGCTGCAAATGTTGGATCTCAAGGTTGTGTTATTGTTGAAGAAATTTACGGTTTGTATTAAGGAGAAAATAAATGATTGATCAATTAGATGTTGTAGATTCTACACCAAAAACTTACACTGTTGCACATATTAAAAATGGTTTTGTAGATAATGTTTGTGTTTGGGATAGACTTCCAGCGCAGGGTGACTATCCTGGAACTGGTTTAGAATTTGTTGATATTACCGACACTCTTGTTGGTATTGGTTGGGAATATGCTGATGGTGTATTCGTCAATCCAAATGACATGACACAAACTTATACTGTTCCAACAGAATAATTTGTAAGTATGTCTCGCAAAATCCCTCTTCGGAGGGATTTTTTATTGCATTCTCTGGTATTATAAATAAGAAGTAAAACGAATTTGGGATTCCAGAATGGCAACTATTAGCAATCTTTATGTAGACGCTGGAAGCACCTACAGTAATATCATCACTGTAAGCGCATCTAATGGTCAGGCACTAGACTTAACAGGATATACTGTGGCTTCTCAAATGAGAAAGTCATACGGATCATCTACAAGTTATAATTTTACATCTTCGATCTATAATGCTTCTCAAGGTAAAGTAAGACTCCAGCTGACTAATGTTCAGTCTGAAGCTATACCAGCTGGACGCTGGCTATATGATGTTGAAATAAGATCTCCTTCTGGTGCTGTGACCAGAGTAGTAGAAGGAATTGTAACAGTAAATCCTCAAATTACGCAGATTTAAAATGGCAGATACAATTGCAGTTGTAACCCAAGATGACGCACTTAGTGTCGCTGTCTCTGAAGGTGTTCTTACACTCTCATCAACTGGTTTAACTAATCCAGCTGTTGTAGAAAGTATGAGCGACATAGCCAATGTAGATACAACTACTTTAATAAATGGATCAGTTTTAGTATATAAAACAACAACAAATAAGTGGACATCCACCACCACCCTCGATGCTCAGAACATGGAAGGTGGAGAATTTTAACGGAGAAATAAAAGATGGCATCTATTATTCGCATTAAGCGTTCAACAGTAGCAGGTAATCCAGGGACACTGGCAGCTGGTGAATTAGCGTACTCAGCATTATCAGACAATGGATCCAATGGTGGTGATCGCCTTTACATTGGTATTGGTACAGAAACCTCTGGTAATGCTGCAAATCACTTAGTTATTGGTGGTACTTACTTCACTGATAAATTAGATCACACTCCAGGTGTCCTTACTGCATCTTCTGCTCTAATTACAGATGCCAGCAGTAAATTAGATAATCTTAAAGTAGACAATCTAGATTTAAACGGTAATACAATTAGTACTACTGATACTAATGGTAACTTAACTCTTGCTCCAAATGGTACTGGTAGCGTACTATTAACTTCAACTAAAGTAAGTTCTAGTACTACTACTGGTGCTTTGGTTGTTTCAGGTGGTGTTGGTATTGCTGGTGCTTTGTATGTTGGTGGTGCTATCAGTGCAGAATCAGCTACATTCTTAAGTATCAATAATACTCCTATTGGTAATACTACTCCTAGCACTGGTGCGTTCACTCAGTTAGATACAGATAATATTAGAATTGATGGAAACACAATTTCTTCTACTGATGCTAACGGTAACATTACTCTTACTCCAAATGGTACTGGTAAGTTAGTTCTTAATAATGTTTACATTGGTGGCACTACTGATACTCTTGCTGAGTACATCTACGATACTGTTGGTGGTGCGGTAACTGGTGGTTCTGGTATTGATATTACAAACTCTGATGGTGGTAACACTTCTACAGTTTCTTTAAATACTGAATATGTGCAAGATCTTGTTGGAGATATGATTTCCAGCAATACCGAATCTGGAATTTCAGTAACATATGATGACACTAATGGTAAACTAGATTTTAATGTAAACGATCCAGTAATTACCATCTCTGGTGATGTTGATGGTTCTGCCACAATGACTAATCTTGGTGACACTACAATTAGTGTTACTTTAGATACAGTAAATTCTAATGTCGGTCAATTCGGTTCTACAACAGCAATACCAGTAGTTACTGTTAATGCTAAAGGTTTGGTAACAGCAGTTTCAACCGCATCAATTACTACTTCTCTTGGAATTGCAGCTGACACTGGCACAGACTCTATCGCTCTTGCCACTGATACAATAACATTCGCTGGTGGTGAGGGTATTGATACTTCTATCAATGCTGGTACAAATACTATTACTATTGCAGCAGAAGATGCTTCTACAAGTAATAAAGGTGTGGCATCTTTTGCTGATGCTGACTTTAATGTATCTTCTGGTGCAGTTGAACTAAAAGATACAGTTGTTAAAACTGTCACTACAGATTCTGGTGCTTTAACTCCAGCATCTCATTCACTGTCTATCCTTGGTGGAGAAGGTATTGATGTAACTCATGCTGGCTCAACAATTACTGTTGCTGGTGAAGATGCATCTACAAGTAACAAAGGTGTTGCGTCTTTTGACACTAATAACTTCACTGTTACTTCTGGTGCTGTTACTGCTAAAACTATTACTCTTGGTTCTTCTACACTAACTCTTGGTTCTACCACAACTTCTATTGATGGTATTACTGAACTAACTGTTGATAATATTAATATCAATGGTAGTACAATTTCTTCTACTGATACTAATGGTAACATTGTTATTAGTCCGAATGGCACTGGTAAGGTTGATGTTTCTGGTTCTATTATTACTGGTATCGCTGAACCTGTAAATTCATCTGATGCTGCAACAAAGAACTATGTTGATACTGTTGCTGAAGGTTTGCATGTTCACGAAGCTGCTCACTGTGCAACCACTGACACTCTTGCCAATTTGTCTGGTGGAACTGTAACATATGATAATGGTACTGCTGGAGTTGGTGCTACACTTACTCTTTCTGCTGGGTTAACTGCAATTGATGGTCATACATTAACTAATGGTGATCGTATTCTTGTTAAGAATCAGGCAAACCAAGCGCATAACGGTATGTATGTTCGCACTAGTGCAACAGTTCTTACTCGTGCATCTGACTTTGATACTGCTATAGAAATCGGTGGTGGTGATTTTACCTTCGTTGAAAAGGGTACTACATACGCTAATACTGGTTGGGTTCAGACATTTGAAGTACTAACTGTTGGTTCAGATACTGTTATCTGGCAACAGTTTGCTGGTCAAGGAACATTTACAGCTGGTAATGGTTTAATACTCACTGGTACAGAGTTTAATGTTGTAGGTACTGCCGATAGAATTATTGCAAATATAGATTCTATTGACATTGCATCAACATATGTTGGTCAAACTTCTATCACTACATTAGGTACAATTGGTACTGGTGTTTGGCAGGGTACTGTTGTTGGACCAACTTATGGCGGTACTGGTGTAAACAATGGTTCTAAGACTATTACTCTTGGTGGTAACTTTACACATACTGGTGCGCATACTCTTGGCTTAACAACTACTGCAAATACTAGTATTACACTTCCAACTACTGGAACTCTTGCGACTCTTGCTGGTAGTGAAACATTAACTAATAAGACCATCCAAGGTGCAACAATCACTACTGGTAGTATTGATAATACACCAATTGGTGCCACAACAGCAAACACTGGTGCATTTACAACTCTTGCAGCTTCTGGTGCAGTAACATTTACTTCTACCACTGATGCTTCTGCACTGGGTACTGCCGCAGCTGTATTGTCTGGTGGTTTATCTGTTGCTAAATCAATGTATGTTGGAATCAATATTACTGGTGCTGGTGCAGGTACTTCTACTCTTGACGGATTTAATATTGATGGTGGTACGTACTAAATAATTGATTAGGGTAGTTTTTACTACCCTGCTTTACCTTTATTAAGGAATCAGAATGGCAAATAAGGTCTTACTGAAGAAGTCTTCAGTAACTTCTAAAGTCCCATTAACTACGGACTTGGATTATGGCGAGTTGGCTTTAAACTATGCAGATGAAAAACTGTATTTTAAAAATGCCTCTAACGCAATAAAATCTTTCAATGTAACTCCATCTACACTTACAATTGGTACTGGTCTTTCTGGTACTTCTTATAATGGTAGTAGCGCAGTTACCGTTGCCATTGATTCCACTGTAGCCACTCTTACTGGCTCACAGACTCTAACCAACAAAACCCTAACATCTCCAATCGTATCTGGTGGTACGATTAATAATGCTGTAATTGGTGGAACTACTCCAGCTGCAATTACTGGTTCTTCTGTAACTTCTACAGGAAATCTTCTTAGCACATATTCATCTGGTGATGAGGGTGGAGAAATCTTTTTAGCAAAACCCCAAACCAATACATCAATAGTAACTGGCGTGAGGATAGACATCTATCAGAACAAGTTACGTTTTTGGGAAGATGGTGGAACTAATCGTGGTGCTTATATTGATTTAACATCTGCAGGTAGCGGTGTTGGATCTAATCTACTAACAGGTGGTGGAGGTGGCGCATCCAGTATGAATATTGCTGGTGACACTGGCACTGATTCAATATCCTTTAGTAGTGAAACACTAACATTCGTTGGTGGCACTGGCATTACTTCTTCTGTTACTGCAAATACAGTTACTATGGATATCGACTCTACTGTCGCTACATTAACTGGTTCGCAGACTTTAACAAACAAAACAATCGCAGCTGGTTCAAATACTATCACTGGTCTTACCAATAGTAATTTGTCTGGTTCTGCAGGTATTACAAATGCAAATTTAGCCAACAGTTCTGTTACTATTGGTTCGACTGCAGTAAGTCTTGGTTCCACTGCTACAACTATCGCTGGTCTAACATCTATCACATCAACATCTTTTGTTGGTGCTTTAACAGGTAATGCAGATACTGTAACCAATGGTGTGTATACATCTGGGTCATATTCAGATCCATCATGGTTAACACTGTCTTCTTCTAAAGTTGGACTAGGTAATGTAGAAAATACTGCTCTGTCAACATGGGCTGGCTCAAGTAATATTACTACAGTTGGTACTTTAGGAACATTAACAGTTACAGCAACTATTACTGGTTCAGTTAGTGGTAATGCTGGTACTGTTACCAATGGAGTTTATACAACAGGAAGTTACAGCAATCCAAGTTGGATTACTAGTTTAGATGCTTCTAAAGTTGGATTAGGTAACGTAGAAAATACTGCTCTGTCTACATGGGCTGGTTCTTCTAACATAACAACGATTGGTGCGGCAACTGCAACATCATTAACTGTCACAGGTGATTTAACAGTTAATGGAACAACTACTACAATCAACTCAACAACAATTACAGTTGATGATAAAAATATTGAACTTGGCTCAGTAGGAACACCAACTAATACTACTGCCGATGGTGGTGGTATTACTCTTAGAGGCACCACAGATAAAACATTAACATGGGTTAATGCTACTGGTGCATGGACATCATCAGAAGACTTTAATGTTTTAACTGGTAAAGTTTATAAGATTGATGGAACATCTGTTCTTTCTGCGACTACACTTGGTTCTGCAGTTGTCTCTTCTTCATTAACATCAGTTGGAACTATCACTAGCGGTACTTGGAATGGTACAGCTATAACAAACTCTTACCTACAGAATAGCACTATCAGTGGTGTATCTCTTGGTAGTAATCTTAATAGTCTTACAATTGGTACTGGTCTTTCTGGAACTTCTTACAATGGTTCTTCTGCTGTAACTATTGCATTAGATACTGCGTATGGTGACACACAAAACCCATATGCTTCTAAGACAGCAAACTATGTACTTGCATCACCGAATGGTTCTTCTGGTGCACCGACATTCAGAGCATTAGTTGCAGCTGATATTCCAACACTAAATCAAAATACAACTGGTTCTGCTGCGACATTAACTACTGGTCGTACCATTGGTATGACTGGTGATGTTTCTTGGACATCTGCATCTTTTAATGGTTCTGGTAATGTAACTGGAACATCTACTCTTGCGAATACAGCAGTCACTGCTGGTTCTTATACAAACGCAAATATTACAGTAGATTCAAAGGGTAGAATTACTGCCGCAGAGAGCGGAACATCTGGTGGCGGTGGGTCATGGATGGTAAAAACAGCTAATTATACAGCAGCAAATAGTGATAAGATTATTGCTGACACTACTGCTGGAACATTTGCTATCACCTTACCAGCAACTCCATCTCTTGGAGATTCATTGACCATTGCTGATGGTGGTAATTGGTATACTACAAATTTAACAGTAAATAGAAATGGCTCAACTATTAAAGGTGTTGCTGATAATCTAACAATTGATGTTGGTGGTGTTATGGTAGATTTTGTCTATAGTGGATCTACTTGGTTAGTATTCGCCTTTGCTCAGGCATATCCTGAAGATCTGTTTGCTGCAATGAATATTGCACTAGAAGACAGTATTCTTAAAATTTAAGGAGTGAAATAATAAATGTTATTATCTAATGTATTATCGGCATCTACGTTTAGAGGAGAACCAGGTCTAACAGGTATCGTTACTGTTACTGGTGTTACTCCAGTAGCGACTAATGTTGCACCTTCGATAACACAACTTGGTGGTGGAACGTCTGCCACCTTTATGTCGTTTAACCTACCAGTTGCGCCAGCAGTATCTTTAAATGCTACGCCTGTTATTGTGGTTAATCCGAATGTATCTCCATCTCTAGCAAATAGTGGCACGAATGGAGATTCTGTTTTCCAATTTAGCATACCAAGAGCACCAGTTGTTTCTTTAGGTACTGTTGCTCTTGCTACTTCTGGTCAAGAAGGAAATGTTACTTCCACAACAAGTGGTGCTGGAGATATAGCTTTTAACTTTGTTGTACCTCCAGGATTAGTATGGAGATCAACATGGTTGGTTGGAACAACATATTACGTAAGAGATGCTGTTCAGTATCTTGGTTCTGCTTATGTTTGTATTGCCACTTCTACTGGTAATGCACCACCAAATGCAACTTACTGGTCTTTAATGGCAACATCTGGTGCTGTGGGTGCGAGTGGTGGAGGGGCTGATGCTGTGTTTTGGGAAAATGATAAAACCATTACTACAAATTATACTGTTACAGCAACAACA
>Ga0209442_1000385_pt1 | contig 26260 bp, 22 predicted proteins | sample LauGreSBDMM110DD_2_FD_187565 | JGI IMG/M metagenome (GOLD analysis project Ga0209442, IMG submission 187565) | Freshwater lake microbial communities from Lake Michigan, USA - Sp13.BD.MM110.DD (SPAdes) (version 2) | ecosystem: Environmental > Aquatic > Freshwater > Lake | place: Lake Michigan...
CTCAGGCGACTCGCACAACCACGAGCGAACTCGTTGAAGGGCTGCGCTTCATGTGGCGTCACAGCTCTGTGCTCTGGTCGCTGGCGTACCTTGCGATCGCTGCCAGCGTGGTGGGGGTCATGGGGGTCCTCGGACCCGACTACGTTCGTGATTCTCTCGGTCTCGATGCGCGCGACTTCTGGTTGGTTGTTTTGCCGATCGGTCTCGGTGTCGTGACCGGCATCCTGGCGCTCAACAGCTGGGGTGCGAGTTTTCCGCGCCGCCGCCTCATCGAAGGGGGACTCTTCGGCGTCGGTGCAGGACTCGCGCTGCTCGCCCTCGCCGTGCCGATCAGCCGCGCCATCTCCGACGGCGCACAACTCTTGGGTGAGCTCCCGCTCGATGCGGGCGCTTCGACCCTCGCAACGGTGATCTTTGTCGCCTACTTTGCGGGTGTGGCGTACGGACTCGTGGCGATCCCTGCGCAAACCGCGCTGCAGGAGGAGCTACCCGAGGAGGTGCGCGGGCGCGTCTTCGGCGTCTTGAACATGCTCGTCAGCCTCGGCAGCTTTGTGCCGATCATCGCTGTGGGTCCGATCGCTGATGCGGTTGGGGCAACGAATACGCTCCTTGGCGTCGGTGTTGTCATTGTGCTCGTAGCGGTTGCCTCAATTGTGCGCGGGCCGCAGCGAACGGCGCGGCCGTAACGCCTGGCTCTCGCTAGCCGCGCAGCAGGGCGACGGCGATCTCGCCCGCGAGGCGGGCATTCGACTCCGCTAGCGCCAGGTTGGCAGGGATTGAGCGCGAATCCGTAGCGGCCGCAATCGCCGCCAAGATCTTTGGCGTGGCCTTCGGGCCAGTTGCGCCAGCCCGCTCAGCCTCAGCCAGTCCCGTGGCAATCGCATCGGCGATCTCTGCGGCCGGAATCTCAGCGTCAAGCGGAATTGGGTTCGCAACGAGCATGCCACCACGCCAGCCGAGGGCGGTGTTCGCCTTCGCGATCGCGGCAATCTCCGCTGCGCTCTCAACGCGATGGCTCAGTGGAAGGCCGCTACTGCGACTCCAGAAGGCGGGGAAGTGGCTCGTCTGGTAGCCGATCACGGGAACACTGAGCGTCTCAAGCACCTCGAGGGTCTTCGGCAGATCAAGAAATGCCTTCGCGCCCGCACTCACCACGATGACCGGATGGCGCGACATCGCACCGAGGTCCGACGAAACATCAAAGCTCAGCTCGGCGCCGCGATGCACACCGCCGATGCCGCCCGTTGCAAAGACGCCGATCCCAGCGAGTCCAGCAATGGTGACCGTTGCAGAAACTGTGGTGACGCCAGTGCGCTTCGCCGCCATTGCAACAGGGAGATCGCGCTCAGCGAGTTTCTCGTCGGCGGCGAGGACGAGCGCCTCGTGATGCGGCTCAATGCCCGCCCAGAGTTCACCATCGATGACAGCGGTCACTGCAGGCACCGCGCCAGCCGCGCGAATCGCTGCATTAACGCGATCAAAGCACTCACGGTTGTAAGGGGCGGGGAGGCCCATCTTTGAGGTGATGGTTGATTCCAGGGCAACAACGGGTGTGCCTGAGGCGAGGGCGGCAGCTACCTCAGCGGACTTGCGGATGTTCACGAAGCCTCTCTTTCGTTGCTGTGAGCTGCCTGTTGCTGCAGATGACCCGCGGCGGCGCTGTGGCCTGCGGCTAGTGCATCCTCCCACGATTCGCCGCGTGCTCGCGCAACGAGGAGTCCGCCGGCAAACGCGTCACCGGCACCCGTGCTGTCGATGCCCGCTGGGAGTGGATGTGCGGGGAGCGCTGCAATTTGCTGGCCGCTCGCTGAGCGCACCTCAGCGATCCCTGCGCCGTGTTTCGCGATGAGGATGGACGCAGGGAGCGGGCGATCAATGAGGTCGAGATAGTCGCACTCCTCTTCGTTGGCGAATAAGAGCGTTGGGGCGAGCTCGGCAAAGCGGCGACGACTCTCCTCGGGGCCCCAGGCACTCAGTGCACCAACCGACGAGGCATCGAGTGATGTCGGGATCCCTGCATCGCGTGCGTGGACGAAGAGGCGGCGTGTGGTCTCCCCAAGCGGCTCGCCGAGGAGCGAGTAGGCGGGGGCATGGAGCCACGCACCGCCAGCGAGGGAGGCTGCGCCTGGATCGCGAAGCGAGAGGGCGGCCGCGCGGTCGGGGAGCATGGTTCGCTCACCGTCCGGTTCAACCACCACCACAATGCTGGCGCTGCGACCACCGCGCTGCAGGAGCGGTTCAACTCCAGCGCGCACCAGCGCCGCCTCAAGGGTTTCAGCGGTGGCGTCTTGGCCAACCGCGCCGATGAAGCGCGCGGAGCCCCCAGCGGCCACCGCTGCCACCGCGACATTGGCGGCGCTACCGCCGCGCCGTCGCGTGATCTGGGCGGCGGCGTCGGAGCCTCGTCGCCACGGGGCGTCCAGCCGCACGGCGATCTCGTCGATCAGGTCGCCCACACAGACGATCAGTGGGGTCGAAGCGGCTGGGTTCGCTCGTTCAATCATGCGGGGGAGTGTATCGGCTATTCTCTGGCTCCTTGGGCGGTTAGCTCAGTTGGTTAGAGCGCAGCCTTGACATGGCTGAGGTCACAGGTTCGAGTCCTGTACCGCCCACCAGAACCGAGAGGCGCGGAGAGGGGTCCAAGGGATGGCAGAAGAGGCAGCGGCAGCAGAGGTCGTCGAGATCGACGAGATCCTCGAGGCGCCCGCGCGCGGCTCCGCCGAAGAGCTCCTCGATGCCGGTGCAAGTGACAACCTCAGCCGCATGCGGCACTCCGCCGCACACGTCATGGCCGAAGCGGTCGCGCGCCTCTTCCCTGGCGCAAAGCTCGGCATCGGTCCGGCGATCACCGACGGCTTCTACTACGACTTTCTTCTAGAGCGCGCCCTCACCCCCGACGATCTCGCCGCGATTGAGGCCGAGATGGTGAAGAGCATCGCCGCGAACCATACGTTCACGCTCGCCGAGCACACCTTTGACGATGAGCGTGCCGCACTGGTGCGCGCAGACCAGATCTTCAAGATCGAGATTATGGACGACCTCGCCAAGGCTGCTGCAGCGGAGGGGAAGCCAGCACCCAACGTGACGACCTATCAGCACGGCGAATTCCAAGATCTCTGCCGCGGGCCACATGTGGAGAGCACCGGAAAGATCGGTCCGTTCAAGTTGCTCTCCATTGCCGGGGCCTACTGGCGCGGCAAGAACGATCGACCGATGCTGCAGCGCATCTATGGCACCGCATGGGAGACCCAAGAGCAGATCGACCAGTACCTGTGGCGCCGCGATGAGGCGCGCAAGCGCGATCATCGCAAGCTCGGCGTTGCGCTCGACCTCTTCTCGTTCCACGACGTCTCGCCAGGGAGTGCCTTCTGGCACCCGAAGGGGCAACGACTTTGGCGCACGCTCGAAGGGGCGATGCGCGAGATGCAGGAGCGACGCGGCTATCAGGAGATCTCCACGCCGATTGTCGTGAGCAAGCACCTCTGGGAGCAGTCGGGCCACTGGGATCTTTATCGCGAGAACATGTTCATCATCGAATCCGAAGGTGAAGAGTTCAGCCTCAAGCCGATGAACTGCCCCGAGAGCACCGTAATTTATCGCACGCGTACCCGCAGCTATCGCGATCTGCCTCTGCGGCTCTCTGAATACGGACGACTCCATCGCAACGAACTCTCCGGAACCCTCAGCGGACTTACGCGCGTGCGCCACTTCATTCAAGACGATGGCCACATCTACGTGCGACCAGATCAGATTGAATCCGAAGTTGCAGCGCTTCTGGAAGAGGTCCGTGAGGTCTACGCGTGGTTCGATCTGCCAGTGGAGTTTGTCTTCTCCACGAAGCCAGCCAAGGCTCTCGGCGATCCGAAGCTCTGGGAGAAGGCGGAGTCGATGATCGAGCAGGCGCTGCGCGACTCTGGCGCAAAGTGGCGCCTTAATGCGGGCGACGGTGCCTTCTATGCGCCGAAGATCGACATCATCGTGCGCGACGCCCTCGGGCGTGAATGGCAGACGGCAACCGTGCAGGTTGACCTGGTGATGCTTCCGGAGCGATTCGATCTCACCTATACCGACGAGGCGGGGGAGCGCGTTCGCCCGATCGCCATTCACCGCGCGATCTACGGCTCGCTGGAGCGCTTCATCGGCATCTTGGTCGAGCACTATGCGGGCGCCTTCCCGTTCTGGCTGGCCCCTGAACAGGTCGTCATCATCCCGATTGCCGACCGCCACCTTGAATTCGTAACGGCGGGTGCCGCAGTGCTGCGCGCGGCCGGCATTCGCGTCAGCATCGATGACTCGTCCAACCGCATGCAGAACAAGATCCGCTTGGCTCAGGAGCAGAAGGTGCCGCTCATGCTCGTCGTGGGCGATAAGGAGATTGAGGCCGGTGGGGCAGCGCCCCGTTGGCGCGATGGCACCCAGGAGCCTGCAACCAGCTGGGAGGCCCTCGCCGCCGCCCTCGCCGCGCGCGCTGCCGCTCGTACCGCCTGAGGGTGCTACGCTCGGTGTCCCCGCAAGGACGCTGTCCTCGGGTCCAAGGCTGATGATCGTGAGGGTCTGACCGATTAAGGATCTACGCATCAATACCCAGATCCGCGTCCCGCAGGTGCGCGTTCTGGATGAAGAGGGGAACCAGCTCGGTGTCCTCGCTACCCCCGAAGCCCTGCGCCAGGCACAGGAGCGCGGCCTAGACCTTGTAGAGATCGCCCCAACCTCGGCCCCCCCTGTCTGCAAGTACCTCGACTATGGCAAGTTCAAGTACGAGGCCCAGAAGAAGGAGCAGGACGCCCGCAAGCGTCAGAAGACTGCTGACCTGAAGGAGCTTCGCTGCACCCCCAAGATCGGGGATGCCGACCTGCAGACCAAAATCCGCCAGGCCCATAAGTTCCTCTCTGGGGGCGACCGGGTGAAATTCTCCGTCAAATTCCGTGGCCGCGAGATGACCCACCCTGAGATTGGCCGGGCCATTTTGGACCGAGTTGTGCAGGGATTGGCCGATGTGGCCCAGCTCGAGCGCCCCTCGCTCCTCGAAGGACGCTTCCTCTCGATCCAACTGGTAGCATTACCCCGACAGAAGGGTCAGACGGCCCCGGCACCCGGCACCGATGAGCCGGCCGTACCAGCCCTCGAAGGGGAGTAACCATGCCAAAGATGAAGACACACAAGGGCGCGCAGAAGCGCATCGGATTCACCGGCTCAGGGAAGCCGATCCGCGTGAAGTCGTGGCGTGGCCACCACCTTGAGATTAAGTCGTCCCGCCGCATCCGCCGCTACGCGGGGAAGGCCGTGCTCGGCACCACCCACAAGAATCAGATTTCCCGCCTGCTGCCGTACGGCGGCTGAGCGACAACGAGAGGAGTAGAAGATGGCACGAGTTAAGCGCGGAGTAGCGGGTCACAAGCGCCACAAGCGCCTGCTTCAGGCTGCTGAGGGGCGACGTGGCTCACGCCACAAGCTCATTCGTCCAGCGCGCGAGGCCCTGCTTCACGCCCTTGCCTACGCAACGCGAGACCGACAGCAGCGCAAGCGCCAGATGCGCGAGTTGTGGATCCACCGCGTTAACGCGGCAGCACGACTTAACGGCATCTCCTATTCGCAGTTCATCGCCGGCCTCAAGCGCAATAACATTGCGATTGACCGCAAGATGTTGGCCGACCTCGCTGTTCGCGATGCCGCGGCATTCACGGCGGTCGCGGTCGCAGCGAAGCGCGCCTAGCCCTTTCGGTCCGCGGTAGTGGACCTCGCAGCGCTCGAGAAACAACTCCGCACACTGCAGGCTGATGCCGCAACGCGCATTGCCGCCGCCGCCTCTACCGCCGACCTCGACGAGCTTGGCTCGTCGCTCCTAGGGAAGCGCGGCGCAATCACCGAGATCCTTCGTGGGATTGGTGCTCTTCCGGCCGACGATCGCCCAAAGATCGGCGTCGTTGCGAATGAGGTGCGCGCGGCGATTGACGCCTCAGTCAGCGCCCGACGTATCGCCCTCTCGGCTGGTGAGCTCCTGGAGCGCATTGAGCGAGAGCGCGTGGATGCCACAACACCTGGCCCCGCACCGCGAATTGGATCCCTGCATCCAATTCCTGAGACGATCGCGGCGATCACCGAGATCATGGCCACATTCGGTTTCGTTGTTGCCGAAGGGCAAGAGATTGAAGACGATGTGACGAACTTCCAGTTGCTGAACATTCCAGAGGATCATCCGTCACGCGATCTCTGGGACACGCTCTATTTGCAGGAGCCAGGGCGACTGCTACGAACGCACACGTCGCCAGGACAGATCCGCACGATGCAGGCGGGCGGTCCACCGATTCGCGTCATCCTTCCTGGACGCTGCTTCCGCTACGAGGCGGTTGATGCGAGCCACGGCTTTGAGTTCCATCAGGTGGAGGGGCTCCTTGTTGATCGCAGCGCGACACTCGCCGATCTGAAGGGAATCCTTGATCAGTTGGCGAAGGGCCTCTTCGGTTCTGCCGCGCGGACACGATTCCGGCCAGGCTATTACCCGTTCACCGAGCCGTCCGTGGCCGTCGACGTTTCGTGGCCAGGCAGCAAAGATGGCTGGATGACGATCCTTGGCGCTGGGATGGTGCACCCCGTAGTCCTTGAGAATGGCGGCATTGATCCAGAGACGCATCAAGGGTTCGCATTCGGTCTCGGCGTTGAGCGCATTGCGATGTTGCGCCACGGCATCCCTGACCTTCGCGCCTTCCTTGAGAACGACGTGCGCTTCTTGGCGGGCTTCCGATGAAGATTCCGCTCTCCTGGCTTCGCGAATTCACCGATGTGCAGCTGACCGCTGAGCAGTTGGCCGACGCACTCACCCTCCGTGGCCTTGAGGTTCGCGGCGTGGAGCGTTGGGGTGCCAACTGGAACAAGATGGTTGTCGGCGAGCTGCTCGAGGTCGGACCGCATCCGAAGGCCGATCGGCTCCAGCTCACGAAAGTTCGCATCGGCGATGGTCCAATCCTGAACATTGTCTGCGGCGCGCGAAACATCGCCGCCGGTCAGCGCATTCCTGTGGCACTTGTTGGCGCCGCGATGCTCGACGGTCGAAAGATTGAGCGCGCCGAGAAGATGGGGATCGCCTCAGAGGGGATGCTCTGCTCGGGCCAAGAGCTGGACGCAACCGATGACGGCGACGGCATCCTCATCCTTGACCCATCGGCACCCCTTGGAACCCCTCTTGTTGATTACCTTGGCGAAGATGTCATCGATGTCGACGTCAAGCCGAACCGCGGCGATCTTCTCTCGATTTTGGGGCTGGCCCGCGAGGTGGGGGCGATCACGGGCGCACCAGTAGCCTACGCAGCACGACCACTCAAAGAGGGGGCTGATGCCGTCGGTGCAGGGCTGGCCTTACGCGTTGCCGATGAGGCCCTGGCGCCACACGTGGTGCTGCGCGTGGTCGACGGCGTCAAGGTCGCCGCATCGCCAGATCGCGTGCAGATGCGCCTCAAGGCGGCGGGGCTCCGCTCGATCTCGAACGTTGTCGACGCGACGAACTACATCATGTTGGAGCTGGGCAAGCCAACGCACGCGTTTGATCGCGCCAAAGTTGGTGACACCGTGCAGATTCGCCTTGCCAAGAAGGGGGAGAGCCTCGAGACGCTCGATCATGAGGTGCGGAGCCTCGATGCGACCGATCTCGTCGTAGCCGACGAACGCGCCGCCCTCGCCCTTGCCGGCGTGATGGGAGGCGCAAGCAGCGAGGTTGCACCGTCCACCACCAGCGTGATCATCGAGAGCGCCATCTTTGCCCCAACGTCGGTTCGCCGCACCGCACAGCGGCACAGCCTGCGCTCCGAAGCATCGCATCGCTTTGAGCGCGGCCAAGAGCGTCGCCTCGCCACGCTCGGCGCCGACCAGGTCGCTGCGCTCCTCACAGAGTGGGCTGGCGGCCTAGCCCGAGCGGGTCGCCTCGTCAGTGGCGCCGAAGAGGTCCCCACAGCAACGCTGAACTTCCGACCTGCGCGTGTTCGCGCGCTGCTCGGAGTCGTTCTCACCGACGATGAGCAGGTTGCGCTACTCGGCACAATCGGCATCAGCGCAGAGGCTGCGGCCGATGCAACGAAGATCGCCGTCACACCGAAGCGTTCTGTAGCTGCTGCGAAGGGGAGCGCGCGGGCCGTGCGCGTGCCAAGTTGGCGTAGCGATCTCGAGATTGAAGCCGATCTTGCTGAAGAGATTGCACGTCTGTACGGCTACGAGCGCATCCCGACCTCAATTCCGAGCGCTGATCTCCCACCGCATCGCCCGAGCCCGACGCTGCTCCGTGATCGCGTGCGCCGTCTCCTTGCCGATGCAGGGCTCCACGAAGTTGTCACCCATGCGCTCGTCTCGGCCGCGCAGGCTGATCTCTGGAGTGAGCCGACTGCACTGGTTACCGGTCCACTTGCCACATCGGAGGGCGCCGCAGGTGGCGCGTCGATCGTGTTGCAGAATCCGCTCTCAGCGGACCACGATCGACTCCGTCGCTCCCTTCTGCCGAGCCTGCTCGATCGTGTCGATGCCAATCTTCGCTACGGAGCAACCTCGGGAGCCATCTTTGAGGTCGGTCGCGGGTACGGCAGCACGAAGGGTCTCCCATCAGAGTGGACCCGCCTTGCCGTCGCGGTATGGGGCGATCGTGAACAGGGCGCGCCGAGCACGGCCGCAACGGCGTGGAACCTCGACGAACTGAAGCGCCTCCTTGCCCAGGTTGCGCACCTTGTTGGCGAGCGACCAGCGTACGGGGAGCCGGTCGAATCAGCCGTGCTTCATCCCGGCATCAACGCTGTCATCGCGGGTGAACGAATCGCCGGCCTCCTCGGAGAGATCCATCCAGCGTCGCCGATCTGGCGCGATGAGCCACGCATTCTGCTCGCCGAGGTCGCCATCGCTGGACTACGCGCAGGGCGCGTGGAGATCGCCCAGATTTCGCTGCCGCCAGCAACACCACCAGTCACGCGCGATGTTGCACTCCTCATCCCTGCAGCTACTACCGTGGGTCAAGTGGTTGCTGTCGCACGAAGCGCCGTATCGCGAGCCACCGCCGTTGAACTCTTTGACCTCTTCACTGGAGCGCCGCTTGCCCCAGGAGAACGTTCAGCTGGTCTCCGCTTCACCTTCCAGCCAAGCGCAACCGGTGCCGATGACGAGGCGATTGCTGCCGAGCTTGCCGCCTTTGAGGGTGATGTGCTCCGCGCCTGCGGGGCACGTATTCGCGGCGTCGAGGGGCAATGAGCGCGACCGTCTTGGTCGATCTTGTCGTTGTGGTGCTCCTCGTCCTTGCCGCGTGGAGCGGGGGACGTACCGGAGCGGCACGCAGCGCAATCTCCCTCATCGCACTCGCCCTCGGGCTGATCATCAGCGCACAGGGGCAGAGTGCCATCACCGCGTTCATTGCTCAGATCTTCCCCGACGTGGACACGCGCCTTATCGGGCTCGGGATCTTCATTGGTGGGATCTGGATCCTTTTGGCCATCGCCTCGTATCTGGTTGGTCGCCTGCTGCAAGCGTCGTTGCGCGCGATTCACCTCGGGCCGGTCGACACGGCACTTGGAGCAGTGTTCGGTGTGCTGCAGTGGAGCGTGGCGGTCGCCGCCCTCATCTTCGTACTGGATGCCGCCGCCTCGGTGAACTTCCCGCTGCCATCGCCGTTGAGCGATGTGGCAGCCGCGATCACAGCCGCACAATCGTCTGAGGTGATTCGTGGCCTGATCTATCCGATTGCCAGCCAGTTGTTCGGTGGACTCCTTCCGGAAAGCCTGCGCGCACTGCTCGTTCCGTGAAGCGCGCGACGGATCGGCCATACGACGAACGCTCCTTAGCGCGCCTTGAGTGGGCGGTGCTGCTTGAGATCCTCGTCGAAGCCTGTGCCTTTGCCCCATCTCGCACGCTCGCTACGGAACTTCGCCCCACGAATCGCGGCGGCAGCCTACCAACGCTGCGGGCCCTCGGCCGTGAGATTGCGGAGCTGCGGCGAGACGGGGGAGACCCGCACATTGGCGGGGCGAGCGACCTGGAGCCAGCCGCAGAGCGGGGCGCTAAAGGGGGCACGCTTGATGGCTCTGCGCTCTTTGCGATCAGCGAGACGCTCCGCGTGGTCGAGCGCATCTCGAGCGATCTCGCCGGGTCAGGTCCAACACTCAGTGCGCTTGGTGCCGCGCTAGCCCCGCTGCGACCGCTTCGCAGCTCGATTGAGCGCGCGATCGCCCCCGACGGATCGATTCTGGATGCAGCATCGCCGCTTCTTGGTGGACTGCGCGCACTGCATCGCACAAGTCTCGAGCGACTTCGCACCCGTCTCGAGACGCTGGCCCATGCAAAGAACTACAGCCCCTACCTGCAAGAGCCGATCGTCACGGTACGCAACGGCCGCTACGTGCTGCCAGTGCGCTCGGAGTGGAAGTCGCGCGTTCCAGGGATCGTGCACGACGCGAGCGCGACTGGGCAAACCGTGTGGATTGAACCCCTCGAGGTGGTTGAGCTCGGGAATGCCGTGCGAGAGTCTGAGGCGGCAGTTGCCACCGAAGAGGCGCGGATCCTCGGCGCGCTCTCTGGGCTAGTTGGCACGGATGCGGCGGCACTTCGCTCTAACGGTGAGCACCTCGCCCTCTTCGATCTGGCCCGCGCGGTTGCCGACGTTGCGCGAGATCGGAACTGGCTCTACGCCGACGATGCGTTAAGCGGTGAACTGTTCCTGGCCGAGGCGAGCCACCCGCTCCTCACACCGCCAGTGGTGCCAATGAACCTTCATCTCAACAGCGAGCAACGAGTGCTCGTGATCACGGGGCCAAACACCGGCGGTAAGACGGTCGCACTGAAGGCGGTGGGGCTCCTTACAGCGATGCATCATGCCGGCCTGCCGATCCCGAGCGGCTTTGGCTCCACGGTTCCCGCAACGGGGAACGTGTGGGCCGACATTGGCGACGATCAGTCCATCGCGCAGAGCCTCAGCACCTTCTCTGGTCACCTCACCTCGATTCAGCGAATCCTGCTCGGAGCGGTAGCGGGCGACGTGGTGCTCCTTGATGAGGCAGGCGCGGGGACTGATCCTGCAGAGGGAGCCGCACTTGCTGCAGCAATCATTGACGAGCTGCGACTTCGCGGTTGCCGCGTGTTGGCCACCAGCCACTACGCGGAGCTGAAGCAGTACGCCCATGTCACGCCAGGTGTCGTGAACGGTTCTGTGGCGTTTGATCTTGCCACCCTTGCGCCAACGTACCGACTGGAAGTCGGTGTGCCAGGGGGGTCGCAGGCATTCGCGATCGCGGCGCGTCTCGGCCTGCCACAGGCGCTGCTCGATGCCGCGCAGGCGCGTCGCAGCGACCAAGGGGCCACGCTTGATGCCGCGCTCGCTGCGGCGGCAGATGCTGAGCGATCCGCGCGCGAAGCACGCCAGGTGGCAGAGGGGCTGCAAGAGCGTGCAGCAGACTCACTTGCGCAAGCGGTGGAGCTGCGCCGCGCTACGGAGCGAGGAGCCCTTGAAGCGCGCCAAGCGGCAACAGCAGAGGCGCGGGAGGCCGCAACATCAATCCTGCTCCGCGTTGAACAGCTGCGAGCGGCGCTTGAGTCGGGGAGCCTCACGCCAGAGATCATGGCGACAGCGAAGGAGTTAGAGCGTGCGGCTGCAGGCGCCACACCAGCATTGAGTGAAGAGGGCGACCCAACTGGACAACTATCGTCAGAGGCGCTGGCGGCGGCCATTGGGAGTGATGTAGTGCTGCGCTCGGGGGCACGTGGCACGCTGCTTGCGGTGGATGGGGAGAGTGCAACAGTCGCTCTCGGTCGGATGCACAGCTCGATGCCGATCGCGGAGATCAGCAAGATCCTCGTGTCAGCGAAGTCAGTCCCGCACCCTGCAGTCCGTTCGACGGGATCTTTGGCTGCAGCAAAGCTCGATCTGCGTGGTGCCCGCGTTGAAGATGCGCTGGTAGCACTTGAGGCGCGCATTAGTGCTGTGCTACTGGCAGGTGGCGACCAACTCGAGATCATTCACGGTGTCGGGACCGGTGCGCTGCGCGATGCGGTTCGTCGCAAGCTGCGAGAGCTACCTGAGGTACGCGAAGTGCGTACGGCCGATGAGCCTGGTCGCGAAGGGGTAACTCTCGCGCTCTTCTAGAGGAACGCTACGGAGCAGTGCTTGGGGTTGGTGAGGGTGTAGGCGAAGGGCTTGCGGTTGCCGAGAGGCAGGAGAGGGTAGGGGCGATGGTGCCGCCCCACGTGGCGCCATTTGGCCGCCAATACGGTGCATAAAAATACTCAGTCTTTCCACCGCGCGCCCCGCCTACGATCCCGGCTCCCAACCGAGCACGTTCGATCCACTCAAGGTTTGCAGCCTGCCACTTGGGCCACTGCGATTCGAGGCTGCTCAGGTCCAAGTAGCTTGCTTCAATGGGGGTACCTGCACACCCATCTGCCCAGAGCAGGCCAGTGGCGCTATCAATGGTCAGAAGGCGCGTCGTGCTGCATGACGTAGTGGGCGCGGTTCCGGGATAGAAGTACTCGACAGCGGTTCGGGTCGTGCAGGCACCCGGAAGTTCGCCCGTGTGAGCATCAATAGTGACCTGCTCTAAGCCTGCCGGCTTTGCAAAGCTGGCGATAGGCAGCTTGGAGGAGATCTGCGTGAAGTAGGACTGCCAGAGGCCCCCCGCAGAGTCGCGGGCGTAGGCGTTGGCGGAGGTCGCATCGGAGTTGCCCATCCAAGCCCCAGTAACAAGATGTTGTGCGGATGGGTCACTAGGGGCCGCGAGGTAGCCGAATGCCGTTAAGTCCTTGGTTTGGTCTGTCGTACCAGTTTTGAATGCCGCAGGGCGGCGTTTGCCGTCGCTGGCAACAATCTTCCGACTTGCCCAAACAGGGTTGACCGCTGGATTAGTGTTGCCCGCAATAATGTCGGACATCAGCGCTGCAGTTTCTTTTGCAAAGATTTGACGTGTGTTGTCAATGACCGAAGGGGCCTCCCAGATCACCGCTCCATCACGATCCTCAATGCGCAGAATGTAGCGGCGATCAGCCATCTTTCCTTCATTCGCGAGCGCACCATATGCCGAGAGAAGATCAACATATCGAATCTCCAAGGTGCCGATCGCGAGTGAAGAGCCAGCAACGTTCTCACTATTGTTCTGGAAGGTGAACGCCCCATCCCGCATCTGGCGCCAAATGCGGTCCGCTCCTGCGCGAGTTATCGCCTTGATTGCAGGCACATTTAGAGAGCCTTGCAACGCTTGTCGCATCCGTACCGGGCCACGTTCGAGGCCATCAGAGCCAGCTGGGGTCCATCCCTGGCCGAAATCAACCGGAACGTCCATCAAGATCGTGGCAGCCGTGATCGCGCGATCCTCCAGCGCATAGCCGTAGGTGATTGGCTTAATCGCACTTCCGGGCTGACGGTAGCCACTCAGTACGTCGTATTCAGGCTGGAAGAGGGTGCCGTTAGCTTTACCGTAGTAGTCCGCTGAACCTGCATAGGCCAAGATATCGCCCGTTCGCGCATCAAGCGTGGCGACGGCGGCATTGTTGATTGACAAGCCATGAATGGCCTGTAGCCATTTGGTTGGCTTTACGCCGATGGATGTTAGATACGCTTTGTAGTCTTTGATCTGTGTTGAGCGAACCGAGAGAGCCCACTTCTCAGCAGCCTGCTGCATCTCCCAGTCGAGAGAGGAGATGACCTTGTAGCCGCCGGTATCGAGCTGCTGCTGACATCCTTCGGTGTCTGTGCAGAGGATCCCCACGAGGAAGTCACGTACGCGGTTGACGAAGTGCGGCGCACTCATCTCAGCAAGGGGTGAGGTGATCAGGATGATCTCCTCGGTCCGTGCAGCCTCAATCTCCGCGTCGGTGATGGTGGCGGTCTCCTGCGGGATGCCGCTCTCTCGGGCGGACTTGAGGAGATCCAAAACGACGCTGCGGCGCTTCGCCACAGGAGAATCAAGTGGCACGCGAATAACGCCGTCCTCGCCGACGACTGCGTTCTCGCGAAGGTCGTAGGTGCTCGGCGCCTGAGGGATAGCGGCAAGAACGGCTGCTTCACCCAGGGTGAGTTGGTCGAGTGTCTTGCCGAAGTACTGCTGCGATGCGGTGAGAACGCCGTACGAGCGCGAGCCGTAGTAGTTGTTATTGAGGTACTTGGCGATGACCTTCTCCTTGCCAACTCGACCTGGGAACTCTTTGGTGAGCCGGATGGCCTGAATGATCTCCTTCACCTTGCGCTCGTAGACGCTCCCTTCGAAGGCTGAGTCGGGAAGGAGCACGCTGCGGACGAGCTGCTGGGTGATGGTCGAGCCACCACGGCCAGAGCCGCCCAAGGTGTCGAGGGCGGCGGCCACGAAGCCGAGCGGATCAAAGCCAGCGTTCTCCCAGTAGGTTTTGTCCTCGATGGCGGTGGTGGTGTCCAGGACAATGCTGGGGATGTTGGCGAAATCCACCTCGGTACGTCGATCGGAGCCAAAGGCGGCCAGCTGCACGGTGCCTGTCCGGTCGTAGACCGTCGTGTTCTGGTTCAGGACGATGGTGTCGAGGTCCTTCGGGTCGGGGAGGTCGTCAACCACGACGCTGTAGATGGCGATGGTGCCGCCGTAGGCGATTGCGGCGATGAGGAGGCAGGCACCGAGAAGGGCGACTGGCAGGAGGGCGAAGAGCCCCCCAAGTAGGCGTTTTCGGGGGCGGCCGTTCCGCTGGGTTGCGTTTCCCGAGGCCATGTTCATCTCTATGAAGGTAGCATAGGGCGCATGGCGAACCCTCTGGCCTCTGAGCTCCTCCGCGACTTCACCGAGCGAGGTCTGGTTCATGACGTGACCGCGGGCCTCGATCAACGCCTCGTGGCTGACCCCGCGATTAGCGCCTATATCGGCTTCGATCCGAGCGCCGATTCCCTCCATGTCGGCCACCTCATGGGTGTCCTTGCGCTACGGCGACTACAGCTGCACGGTGGTCGCCCCGTTGCACTGGTTGGCGGGGGAACTGGCATGATCGGCGACCCTTCGGGGCGATCGGCCGAGCGTAATCTCCTTGATCGGGCAACCCTTGATCACAATCGCGCTGCGATTGGTGCGCAGCTCGCGAATCTCGTCGACTTCTCGGGGAAGAGCGGCGCTCTCCTGCTCGACAACCTGAGCTGGCTCGGCGACCTCGGGCTCATTGATTTCCTACGCGACACAGGGAAGCACCTCACCGTTGGCTACATGCTCGCGAAGGAGAGCGTAAAGACGCGGCTTGAGGGCGGTCTCTCGTTCACAGAGTTCAGCTACATGCTGCTCCAAAGCTACGACTTCATGATGTTGCGGAAACTGCACGGCGTGGAGCTCCAGATGGGCGGCTCTGACCAGTGGGGGAACATCACCGCCGGCACGGAGCTGATTCGGCGAACGGAGGGCGAGAACGCCGATGGTGCGCCGCACGCGTTTGGGCTCTGCTACCCACTGCTGCTCGCCAAGAGCGGTGCGAAGTTCGGCAAGACGGCAGAGGGTGCCGTCTGGCTGGATCCAGCCCGGACAAGTCCGTTTGCCTTCCGCCAGTTCTGGATGGAGCAGGACGACGAGTCGATCGCATCGCTCCTACATCGCTTCACCCTCGACAGCGTTGCTGAGACCGCAGCGCTGATGGCGCGGCACGCTGAGAACCCTGCCGCTCGCCGAGCGCAGCGTCACCTTGCCCGAACGGTGACCGGCATGGTGCACGGGGCCGATGTGGAGGCTCGTGCTGCAACCGTCGCCGACGCACTGTTTGGTGATGGCGAGGGTGGCACCCCGGACCTTCGAGCGCTGACGCCTGAGGCCCTGGCGATGCTGGCGAACGAGCTCCCAACGAGCGGCCTCCCCGCTGCAACCGATGCGACCCTGGTGGACCTTGTAATCGCCGCTGGGCTTGGAACCTCAAAGAGTGAAGCCCGCCGACTGATTGAGCAGGGGGGTGTGAGCGTCAACGGCGCCCCCGCGCCAGACGGCGCCGCTGCTGCCTCCTCGTTTACACCGCTGGCCGATGGCTCGCTCCTGCTGCGCAAGGGGCGCCGCGACTACCGTCTACTCCGCCGCGCCTAACGCCTAATCCCCAGGGGGGTGCGCTCGCCTCGCCTATACTCCCCGCATGTCAGGACATTCAAAATGGTCAACGATCAAGCGCGCCAAGGGGGCGACGGACGCGAAGCGTGCCGCCCAATTCACGAAGGTGTCGCGCGAGATCACCATTGCCGCACGCATTAGCGGCCCAGACCCCGCAGCAAACCCTCGCCTTCGCCTCGCCATCGACAAGGGGCGTGGACTCAACATGCCGAACGACAACATCAAGCGTGCCATTGAGCGCGCCGCCGGCCTCGGGCAGAGCGACGCCTACGAGGAGATTGTGTACGAGGGGTATGGACCAGGCGGCGTTGCCGTGCTCGTTGAGGCGGCAACCGACAACCGCAACCGCACGGCATCAGAGGTGCGCAGCCTCTTCACGAAGTCTGGTGGCGCTCTGGCGAGCAGCGGCGCGGTTGCCTGGCAGTTCGAGGCACGCGGCGTCATTGAGTGCATCGGCTCGTTTGAGGCGGTAGGGGAGGCGGCGATCGAGGCGGGCGCCGCCGATGTTGAGGCCGACGAGAGCTCTGTCTTCGTCTACTCGGACCCGCAAGAGATTCACTCCGTGCAGAGCTCCCTTGAAGCGGCCGGCATCAAGGTGAAGAGCGCTGAGTCAGGCATCATCGCGAAATCCACCGTTGAAGTGTCGGCTGATGATGCCCGTAAGAACTTCAAGCTGATTGATGCCCTTGAAGATCTGGATGATGTGCAGCGGGTCACGGCGAACTTTGAGGTTCCACCCGAGGTCTTTGCCGAGATCGCTGGATGAACATGCGCGTCCTGGGACTTGACCCGGGAACGGCGACCTTCGGATGGGGCGTTGTTGATGCTGGTGGCGCACGACCCGTACATGTAGCGCATGGGGCACTCCGCACTGCCGCAACGCTGACACTTGGTGCTCGCCTCAGCATCTTGAGAGACGGCGTCACGGCGCTCATTGAGGAGCACCGACCAGATCGCATCGCTATCGAGCGCATCTTCTCGCAGTCCAACGTGCAGACCGCCGTTGCAATCGGTGCCGTGCGCGGCGTTGCGCTACTCATTGCCGCTGACCATAAGATTGAGGTTGTTGAGGCCACGCCCTCCGAGATGAAGCGTGCGATCGCCGGCGAAGGTCGTGCAACGAAGGCGGCAGTGACGAAAGCGATTACGAAGCTCCTCGCGCTGCAGACGGCGCCAACTCCAGACGATGCAGCCGATGCACTGGCCCTGGCACTTTGGGGTGCTGGCGCGCGCAAGATGGAACATCGCTCCGGCTCTTCGCGCCTTGATCGCTCTGCTGCTGCTGCGGTTGCTGCAGAGAGCGGATTTGATCGAGCGGTACGTGCCGCTCTGCGCGCGGGGAGGTCGTAGTCATGTACGCCCACATCCACGGCTCCGTGCTCTGGGTCGAGGACGACGCCGTGGTGATCAGCGCAAACGGCCTCGGACTACGCATTCGCACGCTTCCGGCAGTGCTGAGCACCGCAACCGAGGGGGCAGTTCTTGAGCTCTATCTGCACCACATCGTGCGCGAAGATAGCGAGGCGCTTGTTGGATTCCCGACACGTGATCAGGCGCGCCTTTTTGCCACCCTGCTCGATGTCAGCGGCGTGGGGCCGAAGGTTGCCATCGCCCTGCTTGCAACGCACGGACCAGATCTCTTGCGTCGCGCACTCGTCGATGGTGACGAAGCACTCATCGCCAAGGCTCCTGGGGTAGGGAAGCGACTCGCCGCGCGCATCATCGTTGAGCTCGGTGACCGCATGAGCCGAGAGGCTTCGGCAGAAGATGAGGTTGGCGCCAAGGGCGATGCGGATCGCGACCTGCAAGGCGCCCTCCGCAGTCTTGGCTTCCCAGCGAGGGAGGCGAAGGAGATGGCCGCTGCCGTCTCTGCCAACGCGGCACTTGCCGCTGCGCCGCTCGCAGATCGTCTTCGCGCAGCCCTCAAGGAGCGAGCATGAGCGGCGAATCACGCACCGACGCCGCGGAGCTCAGCGCTGAAACCACGCTCCGCCCCGCATCGCTCGGGGAGTACATCGGCCAAGTAGAGGCGAAGCGCTCACTCACCACGTTGCTTCAGGCGGCGCGCGAACGAGGAGAGGCTGCAGACCACCTCCTGCTCCATGGACCTCCGGGGCTCGGGAAGACCACCCTCGCAGCGATCGTCGCCAAGGAGCTTGGCGTTGAGATCCGCTTCACCTCAGGGCCGGCCATTGAGCATGGCGGGCAGATGGCGGCGATCCTTACCGACCTCACGCCACGCCAGGTGCTCTTCATTGATGAGATCCACCGCCTTGGCCGAGCGGTCGAAGAGGTGCTCTATCCCGCCATGGAAGATCGCTCCATTGACATCGTCATCGGTAATCGTGGATCGGCGCAGTCGCTGCGACTCGACATCGCCCCATTCACCCTCATCGGCGCCACGACGCGCGTCGGCATGCTCTCGTCGCCGCTGCGCGATCGCTTCGGTGCTGTGCAGCGCCTCGACTTCTACGACGACCCTGATCTGGCAGCAATCGTTCGACGCTCCGCTGGCATCCTCGGAATCGAGATCGCCGCTGATGCTGCTGCGCTGATTGCGGCGCGCAGTCGCGGCACGCCACGCGTCGCGAATCGACTCTTGCGCCGCGTGCGCGACGAGGTCCAGGTCGCCGGATCCTCCAACATCACCGTTGAGGCGGCCGCACAGGCACTGCAGGGCCTGCAGATCGATGAGGCGGGCCTTGACGCAACGGATCGGAAGCTCCTCACCGTCATGATCGAAAAGTTCAACGGGGGACCAGTCGGCGTGGCAGCGATGGCAGCACTGCTCGGCGAGTCTGCCGACGCGCTCGAAGATGTCTTTGAGCCATACCTCCTGCGAATCGGCTTTATTGACCGCACCCCACAGGGTCGTGTTGTGACCGAAGCGGCCCGTGCCCATCTCGGCAAGGGCTCGGCTTCACTCTGGGGGAAACGCTGAACCGATCAGAGCACTTCGCTACGCTCTCTGATCCAACCACGCTGCCTGCGCGCGCCAGTGGTGCGGCACAGTTCACGATTACGGCGCAAGACAGCACATCGCGCGCTCGAGCGGGCGAACTCCGGTTAGGGCACGGCACTGTGCAGACGCCAGACTTCATGCCCGTCGGCACGAACGCCACGGTGAAGTCACTTGATCCAGAAGATCTGAAGGCGCTCGGCGCCCAGATCATCCTCGCCAACACCTATCACCTCTATCTGCGCCCAGGGCATGAGCGGGTGCAGCGCTTCGGTGGCCTCCACGAGTTCATGCAGTGGGATCGACCGATCCTGACCGACTCTGGTGGATTTCAGGTGGTATCCCTTGGGCCGCTGATGCGCATCAACGAAGAGGGTGCGAAGTTCAGCAGTCATCTCGATGGCTCCATGCATCTCTTTACTCCCGAGCGTTCGATTGAAGTGCAGCAGGCACTTGGGCCAGACATTGCCGTTGCCTTTGATCAGCCGGTGATGCCAGAGGGGAGCACTGATCGTGAGGTGCGACGTGCGATGGATCGCACACATCGCTGGGCAGTGCGATCGCTACGTGCTCACAGCCGCCCAGGCCAAGCGCTCTTTGGCATTGCGCAGGGTGGAATCAACCCCGAACTGCGCGCCGAATCTGCCACCTACATCCGCTCGCTGCCGTTTGATGGAATCAACCTTGGTGGTCTGGCGGGGGACGAAACCCCAGAGCAGCGCAATACAGCGATTGACGCGACTGTTGCCGCGCTTGAGGGGGATCTTCGCGTTCGCTACTTGATGGGCCTCGGATCGCCAGTTGACCTGCTTGAGGCCGTCCTTCGCGGCGTTGACCTCTTCGACTCCGTCCTGCCCGCCCGGGTTGCCCGTAATGGGCAGGCTTGGGTCACTGGGGGGCGCCTCAATCTGCGCAACGCGCGCCACCTGGACGAGCAGGAGCCTGTGGATGCCCTGTGCGATTGCAGCACCTGTACGCGCTTTAGCCGTGCCTACCTGGCGCACCTCTTCCGAGCGGAGGAGCTGCTGGCCTACCGCCTCCTCACGATCCATAACCTGCGCCATATGAGCGCTTTCATGGGGGAGGTTCGGAGAGCCATCGCGTCGGGTACACTCGCCGCTGAACTGCCGCGCCTTCGGGCTGCGGCTGGGGGGCCGGGGACCCCCCGACTTGGAGCCGGCGATGAGCCGGGCGCCGTGCCAGAGCGCGGTGCGATGCAGCCGCGGTACGCCGAGGCAGGCAGACTACGAGGAGCTCAGCAGAAGAGGGCTGTAGCGTCGGAAGATAAGGAGTAACCCATGGCAGAGAAGAGCGAATCCAAGAAGAGCGCAGCCGTCGAGCCAAAGGAGGAGGGGAAGCCCTCCACTGAGCGCACCCGCGCAGTTGACGCGGCGATCCTCACCATTGAGAAGCAGTTCGGTCGCGGCGCGATCATGAAGCTCGGCTCCCGCGAACGACTCGCGATTGATTCCATCCCAACCGGAGCGATCTCACTCGATATCGCCCTCGGTGTTGGTGGCCTACCGAAGGGTCGCATCAGCGAAATCTTCGGGCCAGAATCGTCGGGTAAGACCACGATCGCCCAGCACATCATTGCCGAGGCACAGCGCCGCGGTGGTGTGGCCGCATTCATTGACGTTGAGCATGCACTCGATTCAGCGTATGCCGCACAGACTGGTGTGAACGTGAACGAGCTGCTTGTCAGCCAGCCAGACACCGGCGAGCAGGCGCTCGAGATCGCGGAAACCCTGATTCGTTCAGGCGGCGTTGACATCGTTGTCATCGACTCAGTCGCAGCACTTGTGCCACGCGCTGAAATCGAGGGCGAGATGGGTGACTCGTTTGTCGGTATTCAGGCACGCCTCATGAGCCAGGCGCTCCGCAAGCTGACCGGTGCAGTAGCCCGTTCCAACACGGTTCTGCTCTTCACCAACCAGTTGCGCGAGAAGATCGGCGTCATGTACGGCAGCCCAGAGACGACTCCGGGTGGCCGTGCGCTGAAGTTCTACGCCTCGGTTCGACTCGACATTCGACGAATCGAGACCATTAAGAACGCCACTGAGGCGGTCGGCTCTCGCGTGCGCGTGAAGGTCGTCAAGAACAAGGTGGCCGCGCCATTCCGCATCGCCGAGTTCGACATCATGTACGGCGAAGGGATCAGCATGGCCGGCGGCCTGCTTGACGTTGGCGTTGCAGCCGATGTGATCTCCAAGACCGGCGCCTGGTTCAACTATGGCGACGTGCGCCTCGGCCAAGGCCGAGAGCAGTCGAAGGAGTTCCTCAAGGCGAACCCTGAAGTTGCCGCAGAGATTGACGCGAAGCTTCGCTCAGTCTCTACGACGCTTGAGATTCCCGCCGCCGTCGCTCCCGAAGCGGAGTAACGGTGCGTCGTGGCGCGTCGCCGCGACCCTGAAGCGCAGAAAGCCCGCCGAGCAGCGGCAGAGGCCTCCGATGTGTTGGAGGCAGCTGCACGCTCGCTCAGCGGTGCACCGCGCTCGCGCAAGAGTCTTGAAGAGCGCCTGATCACCGCTGGATACCCGGAAGAGCATGTGCGCACTGCGGTTGCGCGTCTCGTTGAGATCGGCCTGGTTGATGACGAGCGGTTCGGGCAGGCGCTCCTCGATTCGCGTGACCGTTCGCGGCAACGTGGCGATCGCGCGCTCCTGCAAGAGCTGAAACGACGCGGCATTGATGATGAGCTCGCGCAACGACTGCTGGCGCAGCGCGCAGCGGGGGAGTCGCAGGGCACAGAGCCGGTCTGGGGGGCGACCCTGCGCGTCGTCGAAGAGCACGCGGAGGGGGCCGAGGAGCGCGCCGCACGTGCCGCCCTCGCCAAGTTACGCCTGCGTGGCGGTGACGCCCGCGCCGAGGTGCAGCGACTGGCCCAGGGGCTTGCCCGACGAGGTTTTCCGAGCGCCCTCTCCTGGCGCCTCGCCCGGGAGCGTGTTGAGTCTGAAACCCGGACCCCAGTGACCGAGGGGGGCACCGAAGGGGAGTAGCCCGCCACGCTCAGCACCACGGGCGTTTGACCGATCTGGCGGGTAGGCGTAGCCTCTCCTCTCCAGCCTTTGGCTGGGCATTTGACCTATTTACCGCGAGCCAGGCCGCGGGGCCAGCCTGGCAGGAGAGCGTCATGTCTGATTTGGACGGGATCGCCCCCGTGTTGTTTGCTCTATTCGGCGTAGGGGCCGGACTCGCGCTACGAAGCGTGATCGCCGCCGCCTCTATTCGTGCCGCGAACCGCAGGGCCGCCACCATCCTCGAAGAGGCGCGCCAGCAGCAGAGCACCCTGGTTATCGGTGCAAAGGGAGAGATCTCACGCCTTCGTGCTGAGGCCGAACTGGCCCAGCAGGCCGATCGCGAAGCTGCGACAGCAGAGGCTGAACGCCTTCGCCTTCGCGAGGTGACCCTCGGTGAGCGCGAGAGCTTCTTTGCCGGTCGAGAGGTCGCCATCGCTGAGCGCGAGCGCACCCTCGTTGATGAATCTGTTGCGCTCGATGTGGCCCGTGCCAACGTCAATACGCGCCTTGCAGAGGTCGCCGGTCTCGATCCTGAAGCCGCTCGAACCGAGGTGCTTTCGCGCTTCACCGAAGAGGCTGAGCGCGAGACGAAGCGCCTACAGGCGACGCTCGAGCGTCGCGCCCAAGAGGATGCGGCTGACCGAGCGCGCGACATGATCCTGACGGCGATGCAGCGCGTTGCGGCGGACCATAGCGCCGAGCACTCCGTCACCCACGTTAAGCTCGCCAGCGACGAGATGAAGGGCCGACTGATTGGTCGCGAGGGGCGCAACATCCGCGCCCTTGAGTCGGCTACCGGAGTCGAGCTCCTCATCGATGAGACCCCACTGCAGGTGACACTCTCATCGTTTGATCCGGTCCGACGCCAAGTCGCGCGTGTCGCCCTTGAGCGCCTCATGCAGGACGGTCGCATTCATCCGATTCGCATCGAAGAGATTGTGGCGAAGGCGCAGGGTGAAGTTGATGCCGACTCACTGAAGAACGGCGAAGCCGCCGCTCTAAAGGTCGGCGTGACCGGTATTCCGACAGAACTGTTGCGCATCCTGGGTCGACTACAGTGGCGCACCTCGTTCGGCCAGAACGTCTTGCTCCACTCGATTGAAACCGCGCAAGTCGCGGGCGCTGTTGCCGGCGAGCTAGGCATGGATATTCGCGCCGCAAAGGTCGGCGGTCTCCTCCATGACATCGGCAAGGCGCTCGACCATGAGATTGAAGGAACACACGCAGCCATCGGCGCCGATCTGGCGCGCCGTCACGGCATGCCAGAGGGAATCGTTAATGCGATCGCTGCGCACCATCAGGAGGTGGAGTGCACCGCGCGTGAGGCCCCGATCGTGCAGGTTGCGGATGCGATCAGCGCCGCGCGACCTGGCGCACGTGGCGATCAAGGCGAGGCCCATCTCCGCCGCCTTGAGGACCTGCAGCAGATTGCACTCGGTTTCGAAGGCGTCGAGAAGGTCTACGCCGTTCAGGCCGGCCGAGAGGTACGCATCTTGGTTCGCCCTGATCAGGTCAACGACGAGCAGGCACGCACGATTGCCCACGAGGTGGTCAAGCGGATTGAAGAGCAGCTTGCCTATCCTGGTCAGATCCGCGTAACGGTGATCCGAGAGACACGGGCGGTTGATTACGCCCGATAGCATGCCGACCCTACCGATCCTCGCGATCGGTGGTCCTACCGCGGTAGGGAAGAGCGCCGCCGCACTTGCGCTGGCGGACGCTCTTGACGCCGCCGGGGTGAGCTCAATCTTGGTCTCGGCAGACTCACGCCAAGTGTTTCGCGGCTTTGACATCGGCACGGACAAGATCAGCGCCGAGATTCGTGCCGTTCGGCCGCACGCCTGCATCGACATTGCCGAGGCGAGCGATGCCTTCACCCTGTACGACTGGCTTGACGCCGCACGCGCCGCCATCGCCGGTCACGCCCAGGCGAGCGGGGGAGTGGGGATCGCCATCGTCGTTGGTGGTACCGGGCTCTATCAGCGCGGTCTACTGAAGGGCTTCCTCTCGGGTGGCGCTCGGCCAAGCAACCCCCTGATTCGCGAGCAGCTTGAGCTGCAGTTCTCGAATGTGGGCCGCGAGCCGCTCGACAAGGAGCTTCGAGAGCGCAATCCGGCGGCGGCTGATGCCGTTGCTACCGCGAGTGCTCGGCGCCTGATTCGAACGCTGGAGATCGTGCGCCTCGGCGGTGACCCGCTCGCCGAAGAGGAGAATCCGTGGGCAGCGCCAACGGCGTACGTGCAGATTGACGACACCGATTTTGAGCGACACCGCACAGCCATTGCAGCGCGTGTGCGGGCGCAGTTTGATGGTGGTCTCGTACAAGAGACCGAACAACTTGCAGCGCGCCTGCCAGCCGAAACTCCAGCGCTCTCTGGCATCGGCTATCGCGAGGCGCAGGCGTATCTTGATCAGACGATGGATCGGGAGCGCGCTATCGGTACAGCGGCGACTCGAACCTGGGCGTATGCCCGCCGACAGCGCACCTGGTACCGCGGTGAGGAGCTAGCCGAAACGATTGCAACTGAGGGGCGCCCAGCGTCAGAGATCGCACAAGACCTTCTCCCGCACGCACTCCGGATCGCGGTACGCTAGAGGGACAGTGACAAAGAAACTTGCACCGATTGACCTGACGCCTGCACCAGAGCGCGCCTTCCTGATCGCAGTAGACACTGGTAGCGATGTCGGATGGCCGGCTGAGGATAGCCTTCAAGAGTTAGCGAGCTTGGCTCGTACGGCGGGTGCTGAAGTCGTTGGTGCTGAATGGCAGCAGCGACGACACCCCGACCCCGACACCTATATCGGCGCCGGTAAGGCCCAAGAGCTGCTCGCCGCTAAGGTCGAGACGGGATTCACCGTACTGATCGCTGATGACGAACTCTCACCAACGCAGCAGCGTGGCCTTGAAGAGGTACTCGGCGTCAAGGTGATCGATCGCAGCCGACTCATCCTTGACATCTTTGCCCTGCACGCCAGAACGCGCGAAGGTCGCCTACAAGTAGAGCTCGCACAGCTCGAATACCAGTTACCCCGCCTGACGAAGCTCTGGACGCACCTTTCGCGTACGGGCGGTGGCATCGGCACGCGCGGCCCCGGCGAGTCCCAGCTCGAAACTGACCGCCGCCTGATTCGCGACCGCATCTCGGTGATGAAGGCGCGCGTCGATCAGGTGCGCCGCAACCGCGAGACGGGTGCAAAGAGCCGCACCACACGCGGCGAACCGACCGTTGCCATCGTCGGTTACACGAACGCGGGCAAGTCGACGCTGCTGAATAGCCTTGTTGGGAGCAGCGTGGTGCTGGCTGAGGATCGTCTCTTCGCAACCCTTGATCCGACTAGCCGTAGGGTTCGGCTACCGGGCGGCCTTCATGCGATCGTCACGGATACCGTGGGGTTCATTCATAAGCTGCCGCACCAGTTGGTGGACGCATTCCGTGCCACCCTTGAAGAGGTCTCGCGCGCCGATCTGCTCCTAGAGGTTGTCGACGCCTCAGACCATCACGCCCTGGAGCACCGCGCCACGGTGCAGGCCGTTCTTGACGAGCTTGGCGCCGCTGAGAAGCCCCGCATCATCGCCGCCAACAAGATCGACGCAGCGCAGATGCATGCGCGTGAGATTGACCCCGCAGCGCTGGGCGTCTCCGCGGCGACGGGGCTCGGCCTTGGTCCGCTCCGCAGCGCCCTAGAAGAGACCCTGCAACGCCAAGGGACCCCTGTGGACCTGCGACTCCCATATACGGCGGTGGGGGAGGTTGAGGCGATTCGCGCCCGGGGTGGCATCCAGGTGGCCTACGACGAGGACGCCCTCCATGTCACAGGTTTTGCCACAGCCGAGACGGCTAGTGAGCTGAAGCGTCTGAAGCGCAACTCGACCGCGAAGCTGCTCTAAGCCAGCAGCCAGCCCGGCGCAGACCGTAGCGGGGTAGTTACAGGAAGCGGCTCCGTGCTTGGCGCTCTCCCTATCTTGGTTCCGATAATGATAGTTATGTGACGAAGCAGGCTGGGCGCCGAGCACGGAACCTCGCTATCCTCCACCCATGCGGATTGAGTTCATCGCCCAGGCCGGAGTTAAGATCCACACCGCGCACGGCTCGATCCTGTGCGACCCCTGGTTCAATCCTGCGTATTACGCCGGCTGGTTCCCGTACCCCCGAAACGACAAGCTCGACCACGCCGCCCTCGGGGCCACCGATTACCTCTATATCAGCCACCTTCATCGGGATCATTTTGACCCTGAGTGG
>Ga0209442_1000387_pt1 | contig 26207 bp, 24 predicted proteins | sample LauGreSBDMM110DD_2_FD_187565 | JGI IMG/M metagenome (GOLD analysis project Ga0209442, IMG submission 187565) | Freshwater lake microbial communities from Lake Michigan, USA - Sp13.BD.MM110.DD (SPAdes) (version 2) | ecosystem: Environmental > Aquatic > Freshwater > Lake | place: Lake Michigan...
GGGTTGCCCCCAATCAGCAAGGGGTGAAAACTCATGACGATGCGCAACTTGGGGTGCTTGATGTGTTGCGCCACCATGCTGTAAATAGAGCGCCAGGCTTTCATGCGCATCAATTTCGGCATGGCTTTGATAATTTTGGTGACGGAGTCAAAGGCAATCAAACCCATGTCCTGAAAACCCAGCTGAAAACATTGTTCAGAGGCTTTCATCAGGTTTTTAAAACCTTGCACATCTTCAGGGCTGAATTTGGCAACTTCAGCCAACATGGCTTGCTCGTTGTTGCTGTAGTCGAAATGCGTGCCATCGTCAAAGCGGATGCGGTAAAACGGCGACATCAAACGCAGGTCGATGTGGTCTTTCATTTGTTTGCCGCACAGCGTGAACAGTTCTTCAATCAAATAGGGCAAGGTGATGATGGTCGGGCCCGCGTCAAAGGTGAAGCCGTCTTGTTTGTGGACATAGGCACGACCACCGGCCATGTCTAATTTTTCGAAAATTTGAACTTGATAGCCTTTGACGCTGAGTCGAATGGCTGCGGCCAATCCGCCAAAACCGCTGCCGATGATGACGGCGCGGCGCGGTTGTTGGGGTACTTTGAAAATACTGCGATCGTCCAGGGTTCTGAATGCATTCATGCGGGGTCCCCACGGTTAGGCAGTGCCACCGGAGCCGACAATTCGGTTGATGGTGCTTGACTGCGATAAGGACTGCGCTTCATGGCCCAGCCCCAGAGTTTTTGCAAGGGCAGGGCAAACACCATCAGCAAATGCTCAATGATGGCCAAGCCCAAAAGCGAAGACAACAACACCCACGCGGCATTGACCAAGACCAAACCGCTGGCCACTTCCCAGACCATCCAGCCCCAAGTGATGCAAGACACGCCCATGGTGAGATAAAAAAACAAGGTGACAGGTGCTTGTTTGAAATAGCTGCCGATATAGCGTAAGTGCACCGGTAAATACTGCTCACCCACAAACGGCACGCCAAAAAATAAATTCAGCTTGGCGCTCAAGCGCATACACCACAGCAGGGCAAAAGTGCATAAAGCCATGTGGTTGGGTTGGCCTTGCTGCATGACCAAAAGTACGCCGAAGTTGAGAATCAAAGCCAGTTCATGGTGAAGCAAAACCTGCGCTGATTGGATAAAGCGTTGGCGAAAATTCAAATCTGCATCGAGCGCCATACGCCGCGGACCGGTGAGCCATCCGGTGAGAAAGGCCATTTCATGCCAACTCCACATGGCAATCACGCTGAGAAAACCAATGTAGGCGTTGAGCACAGAATGCGAGCGCATGCTGATAGAGGCCGTCCACAGCCCCAAGCCCAGCAAAAAACTCAAACCGCACATGCTCCAGCGAAAACTTGCCGAGGGCAGTCGCACCAACCACAAAATAGCGCCCGTGCCCAGCCACCAACTGAGCAAGGCAAACAGTGCCGCTCCCAAACTGGAGGAGAAAAAATCGGTCATATTGAAAATGCTTTACCAGGCCGGCTGAACCCGGATTTCTTGGGGCAAGGTGTTGCGCTTGACAGGCAATAAATACAAGCGGCCAAAAGTGAAAGCAGCACCTAAGGCGCTTTTCGCTTGACCCCACAAGCCCATCACACCACCGCGCTCCTTGGCTTTGGCGTTGGCGATAGACAAATCAACCAAGCGCGTCATGCAAGCGCGGAAAGTAGGGTGGTCGATATCGACTTCCACGGGAAAGACTTGACGCGCAATTTCCGACGTGATGCGAAACACCTCGTAGTCGTATTCGGTTGATTTGAATCCCATGGCTTGGTGCAACAAGGGACGGGTATGGTCGCGCACATACATGGTGGCGTAGACCGCCACAATAAAAAAGCGAATCCACAGCAAATTGATGCCACGCAGCAAGGCGGGTTGTGAACGCATGATGAGGGCGAAAGACTCGCCATGGCGGAACTCGTCGTTGCACCAACGCTCGAACCAACGGAAGATGGGATGAAAGCGTTTGTCGGGGTTGCTTTCGAGTTGACGATAGATGGTGATGTAGCGGGCGTAGCCAATCTTCTCGGACAAATAGGTGGCGTAAAAAATGAATTTAGGCTTGAAGAAGGTGTAAGACTTGGTGCGTTTGAGTTGCCCCAAGTCGATGCCCAAATCGAAGTCTTTGAGCGACTGGTTGATGAAACCTGCGTGGCGGGATTCATCTCGTGCCATATAGGTCATGAGCTGCTTGATGTCGGGGTTGGTGACATTTTTACGAACCTCGTTGTACAAAATGCAACCGGAGAATTCGGAGGTCAGCGAGCTGATGAGGAAGTCTAGGAATTCTTGACGCATCTCAGGGGAGAGTTGCGGCATCAGGGTTTTGACTTCTTCGGCAAATTGCGCGTCGCGTTGAAAGTGGTCGTGGTTGTTATCGCCCTCATACTCTTTCATCATGACGTCCCACTCTGCGCGCACTGACTCAATATTTAAGCGGTCCATGGCGGCAAAGTCGGTGGTGTAAAAGCGCGGGCTCAGCACGGTGTTGCGAACAGCTTTGGCGTTGGCATCCGCGGCGCTTTCCACACTGCCTATAAGCAGTTCTACGTGATCGAATTCCATCGCTGCGGTGGTGGTCATGGTTTACTCCTGAGAGGCTGATACTGAGGTTGAGGATGCAGGCGCGGGTTGCAATTTGGCAAAAGAAGCCATATTGGTTGGGCCAAAAGATTCAAGATTGATGCGTTGTCCGGTGGCCGGGTCAAGCAGCGTCAGGCGTCCATCGGTGTGCCCGATGAGCTCGAATGTGGGGCCAGACCCAATGCCGCGGCGCATGCGATCACGCGAAAGCGTGCGCAAGATACCGCGCACAAAACCTTGCTCACCCACAAAGCGGGTAATTTCTACAGCGGATTGGCCCTCCATCACAGCGACATCGCCATTGGGACGGTCTTCAAACCGCAGTGTGCGTTGCCAACTCACAGATTTTTGGTCTTGCGGGATTTCCATGCCTTGGCCACGCAGCACGGCGACGACCAAGACCACGCTGGCCAAAAAACCCATAAATATCCAGCCGGTAAGGCCGTGGCGGCCGGGCAATCCGTCGTTGGCAAGGCTAGGGTTCATGTTGCAATTTCTTGAGTGGAAGCGCGAGTGCCGGTGGCGGATGGTGCAGTGTCACCCAGCATCACTGGCATGTGCGGGTTGACAGCTTGCCAAGCTTGCACAATGCGTTCGCCTACATCGCTGACATTGGCAATGCAGCGCAAACTAGGCTCGGGGTGGCGCAGCACCCAAGGGCGTGCATGGGGCCATAAATTGAGCCAAGCGATATGGTCGTTGCCGGCCAACTTCAGTGCGATATCGCCGCTGCCGTCGGCATTGGTTTTAAGTGAGGCGCCGGCCAACATGCGCAAAGGCAAATTGAAGGTGAGGGTCAGCACCACACCAATGCGCATGACCACCCGCTTGTTGGTCAAGGTGTACATGGCTGTGCTGGCTGTCAGCCAAGCCATGAGGCTGAGAATGGCCAGCGCCATGGCGCTGAGCACAAAGCTCAGCACCAAGGGCTTGAACACATTGCGCTCGGGTTCACCCAGCAAATAGGCGGCTTGCAGCAGCATCATGACGGCGAAATACCAAGCCAAGGTGCGCACATGAAATACATCAATGGCAACTTGTTTCCATCTGGGTGCACCTTGCCAAAGCAGCCGCTCGTCGGCAGGCAAGGCTTGAGGAAGCCCCAGCACCTCCTCGAATTCGTGTTCGTGGTGGGGATTGACTATCAAAACATGGGCTCCTGACGTTCGGGTGTGGCGTACAAAGTACCCGCACCGTAATAAGCAGTGATTTTTTCTTCTTCGAGCAAGGTGATTTGTTCCATGCTCTTGGTTTGCGGCACATTGGCAAATTGGCCGGCCAAGATGGCACCCACAAACACACCCTTGGATTTGATGCGTGAGAAGGTCATGGGCAGTAATACAGTCTGACCTCCCGTGAGGCTCACCTCAAGGTAGCGAAACATCATTTCAGCGCGGTCAATCCACAGGTCTTTGACGGTGCCAGCCAACTGCTTGTCGGCGCCGTAAACAGGTAAACCACGGGGGTCGACATCTTGGGACATGACGCCATGGTCGGCAGCGATGCGCAAAGGCACGATCTTGATGTGGTTGCCGTGGTAGAGGTCGGGTTCATCCGCACGGGCTGCCCAAGCGCCTGGGCCCACGCCCGCCAACAAGGGGTCGCCCACGGGCTCTAGGGGTGCGCCCAACCAACTGTGTGTGGGTTGCGCCGAGTAAGTGCTGTCTAAGCGGTTGTAATCCGGCGCCAAGACTTCACGGCCATCAGCCAGTTTGTAAACCTTGGGCTCGGGTATGGGCCAGCCGGTTTGCTTAGGGCCCCCTTCGGCGCGGCCGTTGTCCAACGGATAACCCTCGCGGTGGCCTTCGCGTACGAGGTAAAAAATCAAACCCGCAAAAAAAGCCCAAAACATGTAGAGCACGATTTGTGCAACATCAACATACTGGGTAATAGCACCTGTTTCCATGGCAAGTCTCCTTATAGTGCGCCTGACAAAAAATCATTCAACCTGGCAGTTCTGCCAGCCCCAAACCTCGAGACCTTGAGGCCAAAGCCGGCTTACGGCTGACCAAGGGCCCCAAAGCAATCAACACCACAAACATCATGACCATCTCGGTCTGAAAAACAAAGTTGTAGCCAGTCACGTCGGAGACCAGCACTTCGCCCAACCATCCTTGGGTAGCTAATCCCCCGACCACGTCTCGGGCGACGCCGCCCAAGGCCATGGCGATACCCGAGGCCGTGGCCTGTACCGCACCCCAAGCGCCCAGCACCATGCCAGCGTGTTTGGATTCAGCCATCTCCATGGCGGTCAGCAACATGCCCACCGAGAACAAACCACCGCCAAAACCAATCAAGGCAGCACCTGTTTGAAACATCAGCGCTGAGCCCAAGGGGGCAGAAAAAATAACGCAAGCAAAAGCGGGCAAACCCAGCAAAGCACCCATGGCTGCCAGCCTGACCGCGTCAATATGGCGCAGCATGCGGGTCGACAGCACAAAGGCCAGCAAAGCCCCGCCGGCACTCAAAGCGGTGAGGCCGCTGGTTGAGCCCACACCCAAGCCCAGTATTTGGCCGCCATAGGGTTCGAGCACGATGTCTTGCATGCTGAAAGCCGCCGAGCCCAAACCCACGGTCCACAAAAACCGCTTCATATGCGGCACTTCGATGAAGGCGCGCCAGTTTTGCGAGAAGCCATCGGGTTCGCGTGCGCCGCGTTTGGCGCTGCGGGCTTCTTGTTTCCACAGCGAGATGAGATTGATGAAGACGACGATGGTGGCACAGCCTTGCACCGCTTGAATCAGTCGAAGGGGCGAGAAATTGGCCAACAACAGACTGAGCAAGCCGCTGCCCAAAATGAGACCCACCAAGAGCATGGCATAAAGCAAGGCCACCACGCGGGGGCGCTTGTCTGCGGGGGCAACGTCGGTGGCCAGGGCTAAGCCGGCGGTTTGGGTGATTTGTATGCCTGCACCCACCAGCAAGAACGCCAGAACAGCGCCGATGCGGCCCACCAGTACAAAGCCTTCGCGGGGCTCGCTCAGGTTCATCAGGGCGAATGGCATGATGGCCAAGCCGCCAAACATCAGCAAACTGCCCATCCACATATAAGGAATACGACGCAAGCCCAAGGCGGAAGGATGGGTGTCGCTACGGTAGCCAATCAGGGCGCGCAGCGGTGCAAACACCAAAGGCAAGGCCACGGCAATAGCCACCCAAGCCGCAGGCACTGCCAATTCGACAATCATCACGCGGTTCAAGGTGCCCACCAACAGCGCCATGGTCAAGCCTATGGACAGCTGAAACATCGCCAAGCGCAACATACGACCCAGCGGCAACTCTGGCGACGCTGCGTCCGCAAAAGGCACGTACTGCATCATCAGCGACTGCATCCATGCGGGGGGGCGAAAGGCAAACTTCATGTGCGCTTCCATTCCCAAGCTTGCGAGGTGTAAAAGCCGCTGGAGACGCGCTTCATTTGGCCTGGACGCCAGCCGTGTTGGCGCACCTCGCGCTCGATATACACATGCAAAGTGGTTTGGCGAATCGGGGCGAGCTGGGGCGAGCGGTCTGTGCGCGGGAACAAGCGCCCCATGGCATGGGCCGTAGCCAACAGCGGCGAGTGCGGTGCAAAAGTAAACAACACCGAATGGCGGGTGCGCTTGGTGAGGGCTTCAACCGCGTTTAAACAACACCGAATGGCGGGTGCGCTTGGTGAGGGCTTCAACCGCGTTGGCGATGGTTTGGGTGTCGTAATGGATGAGCGAGTCCATGCACACCACATGGTCGAACTCGCCGTGCTCGGGGCTGAGCATGTCGCCGGACAAAAAAGTGATGCTGCCGCCTTGGGCGCTGAGCGCGGGGTTGCTTAAAAGCTCTTGGGCATGGCGCTCGCGGGCCAAATTCACCAAAGTGGGCGAGAGGTCGATGGCCAGCACCTCGGCGCCGCGCAGCATGGCCTCTTGTGCCAAAGCGCCGGTGCCGCAGCCAGCGTCTAGCAGCCTTAAGCCCCGCATGTCTTGGGGCAGCCAAGACAAAAGTGTGTGGCGCATTTCATCGCGGCCTTTGCGCACGGTGGCGCGTATGCGCCCCACCGGGGCATTGGAGGTGAGTACCTCCCATGCCTTGGCTGCTGTGCGGTCGAAATAGTGTTCTATTTCGCCACGGCGCGCTACATAACTGGCTTGGTTCATCTCAGTCAAATCCCAACAAATCAAAAATATCGCGGTCTTTCATGGGTATGGAGGGCAGTGGGTCGGTGCCGGCCCAGAGTGCGGCCGCCAAGCGCATGTACTCGTCTTGCACCGCTTTGACCGCGGGCGTGGCTTCCAATTCAAACATGGTGCATTTTTGTAAACGGCTTTTGCGGATTTCGTCGAGCATGGGGAAATGCGCCATGTTCTTCAAGCCGGTGACCCCGTTGTATTTGTCCACTTGGTCGGTCTCGTCGCTGCGGTTGACGATCACGCCGCCCAAACGCACGTTGTAATTTTTCGACTTGGCACCAATAGCTTGCACGATGCGGTTCATGGCGAAGATGGAGTCAAAGTCGTTGGCGGTAACTATGAGTGCGCGGTCGGCGTGTTGCAGGGGGGCGGCAAAACCACCGCAGACCACATCGCCCAGCACATCGAAAATGACCACATCGGTGTCTTCCAGCAAATGGTGTTCTTTGAGTAGCTTGACGGTTTGACCCACCACATAGCCACCGCAGCCAGTGCCAGCGGGTGGGCCACCGGCCTCGACGCACATCACACCGTTGTAGCCTTGAAACACAAAGTCTTCTACGCGCAGCTCTTCAGCATGAAAGTCCACGGTTTCAAGCACATCAATCACCGTGGGCAGCATTTTTTTGGTGAGCGTGAAAGTGCTGTCGTGCTTGGGGTCACAACCGATTTGCAGCACCCGCTTACCCAGTCTGGAAAAGGCGGCGGACAGGTTAGAAGATGTGGTGCTTTTGCCAATACCGCCTTTGCCGTAAATGGCAAAGACTTTGGCATTGCCGATCTTGACGCTGGGGTCGAGTTGCACTTGCAGGCTGCCCTCGCCGTCAGGGCGTCCGCCGCGTTTGATTTGGTTGACGGGGATGGTGGCGGTTTCAATCATGGTGATTTTCCTGTTGGGACTTCAACGGCTGAAATGAGCCTTGGCTTCGTACATGGTCTCTACCGTGATCTGCGCGAGGCCGCGTTCACGGGCAAAAGTTTCGGTGTTGCGGCGGGCTTTGCTGCGGACAAAAAACGGTATTTTTTTGAGTTCTTTTTCCGCCTCGGGCGCCCAACTGCTTTCGTTGCTGGCAGGATCATCTGAGACCACCGCAGCTTGTGCCACTGCTGTTTTTTGCGGCGCAACGGTGTGGCCCGAACCCAGATGCGAGGGCGCAGCGCCGTCGTGGAATTCGAAGTCCTCGCGGAACATGCCCAAAAGGTGTTCTTCTAAGCCCATCATCAGCGGGTGCACCCAGGTGTCGAACAAGACATTGGCACCTTCAAAGCCCATTTGTGGCGCGTAGCGAGCGGGGAAATCTTGCACATGCATGGGGGCAGAAATAACCGCACAAGGCACGCCCAAGCGTTTGGCGATGTGGCGCTCCATTTGGGTGCCCAACAGCAATTCGGGATGCTGGGCTTTGACTGCGTCTTCGACTTCCAAATAGTCGTCGGAGATCAGGGCCTCAATGCCGTAGAGTTTGGCCGCGTCGCGCACTTCGCGGGCGAACTCGCGGCTGTAAGTGCCCAAACCCACCACTTCAAAGCCCATTTCTTGGTGCGCCACGCGAGCGGCGGCAATGGCGTGGGTGGCGTCGCCAAACACAAAGACGCGTTTGCCGGTGAGGTAGGTGGAGTCGACCGACTTGGCGTACCACTTGGCGCGTGAATCTTGACTGTAGTCGGCCAAGGTTTTGCCGCTGCCGACCAAACCTGCAAGCGTGCGCACCTCTTGAATGAAGTCGAGGGTGCCATTGACGCCATAGGGTATGGCTTGGGTAAAGGGCTGTTCGCAGCTGCGTTGCAACCATTGGGCGGTGGTGCGCGCCAACTCGGGGTAAAGCACCACATTGAAATCGGCCTCGGCCAAGCGGCGCAGGTCAGCCACACAGGCGTTGAGTGGGGCCACCACATTCACCTCAATGCCTAACTCTTGCAACAACGATTGAATTTCTTTGACGTCGTCGCGGTGTCTGAAGCCCAAAGCGGTGGGGCCCAAAATATTGCAACTGGCCGGGCGTCCTGCCAAGGGTGTTCGGCTGTGGCCCACTGGCACCAAGTTGCGTACCAAGTGGTAGAAGGTTTCCGAGGCGCCCCAGTTTTCCTTGCGTTGGTAAGCCGGCAACTCTAGAGGCACCACGGGGATGGGCAGGTTCAGGGCCAGTGCCAAGCCGCCTGGGTCGTCTTGGATGAGCTCTGCCGTGCAAGAAGCGCCCACCAGCATGGCATTGGGCTTGAAGCGCTCATGGGCCTCACGCGCTGCGTTTTTAAACAATTCTGCGGTGTCGCCGCCCAAGTCGCGGGCTTGAAAGGTGGTGTAGGTGACGGGTGGGCGGCGTGGCAAACGCTCGATCATGGTGAACAGCAAATCGGCGTAGGTGTCGCCTTGGGGCGCATGCAGCACGTAATGCACATCGGTCATGGCCGTGGCCACGCGCATCGCACCAATGTGCGGGGGGCCTTCGTATGTCCAGAGGGTGAGTTGCATGGTGTGTGACCTTATGCGGCGAGTTTGATGCGACGGCGCAGGGGTCGGCTGAACAGTTCGGCCAAATCAGCCGCTTGCTCATAGCCTTGGATGGGGGTGAACACCAGTTCGATGGCCCACTTGGTGGTCAAGCCTTGGGCCTCAAGGGGGTTGGCCAGCCCTAAGCCACACACCACCAGGTCGGGCGCGGCGGCATGGCATCGGTCGATTTGGTTTTCCACATGCTGACCCTCGGTGATCTGAGAGCCTGGGGGCAACATGGCAAGTTCCTCGCTCATGAGCTTGCGGTGCAAATAAGGTGTGCCAATTTCGGCCAACTGCATGCCCAACTCGCGGCTGAGAAAACGCGCCAAGGGAATTTCCAGTTGCGAATCGGGAAAGAAGAAGATTTTTTTCCCCGACAAATGTACTTTTTGACGCGCCAATGCGGCCTCAGCACGTTGGTGCGGCGCATGGGTCACAGCCTCAAATTGGGCCTGGCTGACACCCCACTCGCTGGCCGCGGCTTGCAGCCATAAGGTGGTGCCTTCTGCGCCTAAAGGAAAAGGCGCTGCAAGGCGTTGCGCTCCGCGAGACTCAAGTGCCAAAGTTGTATCGGGTAAAAACGGTTGGGCCAGCAAAAAACGGGTGTTGGGGCCGATGGCGGGCAAGTCGGTGCTGTTGCGGGGCGGGAAGAAGTCGAGTTGGGGGACGCCCATATCGGCCAACAAGCGACGCATTTGGTCTTCCACCACATCGGCCAAGGTGCCCACCACCAGCAAGCGCTTGTCAGCGTTGGCGTCGAGTGTGGGCAAAACCGGCACCAGCGCTTGCAAGCAAGCGTCTTCGCCTTGGGTGAAAGTGGTTTCTATGCCGCTGCCCGAGTAATTGAGTACCCGCACGCGAGGCGAGTGCTCGCGGCTCAGGCGTTCGGCGGCGCGCGATAAATCGAGCTTGATGACCTCGGAGGGGCAAGAGCCCACCAAAAACAAGGTGCGTATATCGGGGCGACGGCTCAGCAGCTTGTCGACCACTTTGTCGAGTTCGTCATTGCAGTCGGCCAAGCCGGCCAAATCGCGCTCATCGATGATGGCGGTGCCAAAGCGTGGCTCGGCAAAAATCATCACCCCCGCGGCAGACTGTATGAGGTGGGCGCAGGTGCGCGAGCCCACCACCAAAAAGAAGGCATCTTGGATTTTTCTATGCAACCAAATGATGCCGGTCAAGCCGCAAAACACCTCGCGTTGGCCTCTCTCTGTGCGTACCGTGGGCTCGGCGCAGCCCGCGGCATTGCTGTGAATAGGGATCACGGCATTCATGCGGCCAACTCCTTGTGCAGGGCGATGGTGGCACGCTCTTGGATGCGGGCGGCTTTGAGTTTCAAAAGAAATTGTGCGGCGTTGACGGCGTAGGCTGCATAAGCAGCCAAGGCCAACCACATTTGCTCGCGCCGGCTCATATCGCCTTCATACAGCGACCACAAATAGGCGGTGTGCAAAGCCAGTACCAAAAAGCTGAACACGTCTTCCCAGAAAAAAGACTTGGCAAACAACCACTTATCAAACACCACTTTTTCCCAAATAGAGCCTGTGACCATGATGGTGTAGAGCACCAAGGTTTTGAAGACCACCGACCACACTGCCAGCATTTCGCCTTCGCCGGTGACCAAGAAGCGGGTGATCAGACATACGCTCACGGCAAACACGATGAATTGAAAAGCCGCCAAAAAGCCTTGCACCGGCGTCCAAATGGTGTTGTCGCGGCGGATGCGCTCTGCGGGGGTGTACAAGCCCGCGCTGATCACAGTGTTTGAAGCAACTTCGTTCATGGAGGAAAGCTCTTTCTAGATGGCATTAACTGTAGAGATCTATGCGCACAGTGTCAACTTAAATTGACGTTATTTAATACTGACATAACAGGGGTTTTCCCTAGTTTGAATGTGTCAAAAAAATATGACACTTAGATAACTTTTGAATTCTGTGAACACACCGGACTGAAAAATTGAGCAATGAGTAAGCCCCTAAACCCTGAAATAAAAGCACCCTTGAGCTTGGCTTTGAAAGATCTTGTTATCCCTAAGCTGCTGCAAGTTGCGGGCTCTGAGCAGCCAGGCTCGACCTTGGCCGAGCAACAAAGCCAGCTCTTGGCCAAAACCTGTTTGTCGTCCCCATCTCCAGAAATTGAATCCTGTGTCTTGAACATGGTTAGACAGGGCTTGGGGCTGGAAACCGTGTTTTTGCAAACCATTCCCAGCGCCGCCAGACTCTTTCACCAGTGGTGGGCGCAAGATGAAATTGACTTTGTGGCGGTCACCCAAGCCAGTTACCGCTTGCAAGAATTGGTCTACAAACTCAGTGCTGAATTTGTGCTGAGCGGGCCCCAATGCGGCGGCTTGTCCAACTATGCAGCATTGCTGGTCAATACGCCCCAATCACAGCATTCCTTGGGTCTGCTCATCCTGTCCCAATATTTCAAACGCTATGGCTGGCAGGTCGTGGGAGACACCACTTGGCGCGAGCCGGATATGGTGATTGCAGTGCAGTCTGGTTCTATCGATTTATTGGGTCTGTCGGTCAGTGATGAAAGGCAATTGGGCTATTTGAAAAAACTCATTGCCACTTTGCGAAAGAAATCGCTCAACCCCGGTCTGTTGGTGATGGTGGGCGGCCCCTTGCTGGCCACCCATGACCATTTAGCCGCATGGTTGGGCGCTGATTTTTCATGTTTGCAGGCTGATCAAGCGCAGTTGATGGCGATACAAAGTGTTGAGCAGGTGCGTAAGCAGCGTGGAAAATCTTCGGTTGAGTTGTTTTAAAGTGTCAAACAGCTTAGACAAACTGAGCTTAGAATAGGGGAAAACCCAAGGTGCTATTTTCCTAGGGTTTGCCAGAAGTCTTGGCCAAGGAAATGATTGTTGATTTAACCAACTTAAGCTTTTTAATATCTTGATCACTCCAGACCTAAACTCTACTCATTTACAGCAGTTGCTGCCAGGCTTGGTTGACATCATGATGGTGTTGGACAAACAGTCGACAGTGCTGGAAGTGGCTGTTTTTGGCAAAGATTTACAAGGTTTGGACAGCTCTGTTTTCAAGGGGCGCTCTGTCAAAGACTTTCTCAGTTTTGATAGCCAACAAAAATTTTCCAGCATGTGGGACTCGGTGGTCAAAGCCCAAGCCCCAACCTGGCGACATGTCAATTTCTCACCCTCAGCCGGCCAAGACTTGCCTTTGCAAGTCAGCTTGGTGTCTCAGGAAAAAGACCAAACCGTGTGGCTCTTTGGCCGCGATTTAAGCAGCTTGTCGCAAATGCAGCACCGCTTGGTTGAAGCCCATCAATCCATGGAGCGTGACTTTTTGCGACTGCGCCACATGGAGGCGCGTTACCGCTTGCTGTTCGAGTCTGTCGCCGACCCGATGTTGGTGGCCGATGTGGCCCAACGCCGCGTGATGGAGGCCAACAGTGCGGCCCAGCTCTTGTTCAAAGATGTCAACCGCAAATTGCCCGGAACCGATGTGCTTCAGTTGTTCGACCCCAGCAAAAGAGAGGCGCTGGACAACTTGCTGCGCGAAGCGCAAAACTCGGGTCGCATGGAGACGGGGCGGATGCGCTTACTCAAATCGGATCACGATTGCAATTTGCATGCATCGGTGTTCGTGCAAGAAGGTGGGCCTCAATTTTTATTGCGTTTGCAGGCTTTAAGCTCTCAGCAAACCAGCCTATCCAATGCGTCAGTGATTGATTGGTTCCACCACGCTTTAGATCAAGCGCCGGTGGGTTTTGTGGTGGCTGACCGCTTGGGCACGGTGCTGGCCAGCAACCCCGAGTTTTGCAGCATGGTGGGCGTGGCGTCTCACACCATGCTGGCGAATAAAAGCCTTGAAGAATGGCTGGCCCGTGGCGGTGTCGATTTGGGCGTGTTGCTGACCAATTTGCGCCAGTCGCGCACCCTGCGCAGTTTCGCCACCGATTTGCGCAGCATAGTGGGTGTGCTGATACCCGTAGACATCACCGCCGTGACTTTGAATGGCGTGGATCCCACCTATGGCTTCTTCTTCCATGAAGTTTCGGGCGCACGCAGTCGCGACACCATGCCAGCCACCTCGGGTGGTATGGCCGATTCGGTGGCACAGTTGTCGCAGTTGGTGGGGCGCATGCCGATGAAAGAAATCGTCGGCGAGACCAGCACCATGATCGAGCGCATGTGCATTCAGGCAGCTATAGAACTTACCCAAAACAACCGTGCCTCGGCCGCCGAGATGTTGGGCTTGTCGCGCCAAAGCCTGTATGTGAAATTGCACCGCTATGGCATGGTTGCCGAAGGCGAACCCGAGTAAACCCTAGTTCTCACAAAAAAGCGTCAACTTAGATTGACATTTTATTTTGTCAAATGAAAATGGGGGTATGGCGCTTCCCCAACCCTCAGCTGTCTTAGAGCTTCTCAAACCGGTGACTTGGTTTCCTCCCATGTGGGCCTTTGCCTGCGGCGCGGTGTCTTCGGGGCAGCCTCTGTCAGACAAGGTCGGTTTACTCATCAGCGGCATCGTGTTGACAGGCCCCATGGTGTGCGCCTGCAGCCAAGCCGTGAACGATTGGTTTGACCGGCATGTTGACGCCATCAACGAGCCCCAGCGGCCCATTCCCTCGGGGCGCATGCCTGGGGCTTGGGGCATTGTCATTGCCATTGTTTGGACCTTGTTGTCCATGTGGTGGGCGTGGCAATTGGGCACCTGGGCTTTTGGTGCCACCTTACTGGCGCTGGCGCTGGCTTGGGCCTACAGCGCCCCGCCTTTTCGATTAAAAAAAGATGGCTGGATAGGCAACGCCGCTTGCGCCCTCAGCTATGAAGGCTTGGCTTGGGTCACCGGCGCGGCCGTCATGTTGGGCGGCGCCATGCCCGACGCCACCATCATCACTTTGGCGCTGCTCTACAGCTTGGCGGCTCACGGCATCATGACCTTGAATGACTTCAAAGCCATAGAGGGTGACCGACAAATGGGTATTTTTTCTTTGCCGGTTCAACTGGGCATCAAAGGCGCTGCAGGCACGGCCTGTTGGGTCATGCTGCTGCCGCAGTTTGTGGTGGTGGCTTTGTTGCTGGTCTGGGGTTTGTTGCCTTACGCGGTGGCGGTGTTGCTGCTGATTTATGCACAAATTCCTTTAATGATGCGCTTTATGCGCGACCCGGTCGGCCGCGCCTTAAGCCTCAGCGCCTTGGGCGTGCCTTTGTTGGTCGCCGGCATGATGGTCAGCGCTTTTGCTTGGCGCAATGCCCCCCAACATCTTGTTCATTCACAGGCTGCTGATGCAGCCACTTTTTCTGTTTCTGTTTCTTTTATCCAATCCCCTCAGGAGTTATTTCATGCATAACCTAACCTATGACGTGGTAGTGGTCGGCGGCGGGCCGTCCGGTGCAACCGCAGCCGATGATTTAGCCAAACTGGGGCGGCATGTTTTGCTGCTCGACAGACAAGGGCGTATCAAGCCCTGTGGTGGGGCCATCCCGCCACGCCTGATCAAAGACTTCGATATACCCGATGAGTTGTTGGTCGCCAAGGCGCGTGCTGCGCGCATGGTTTCGCCCAAAGACAACAAGGTCGACATTCCTATCGAGGGCGGTTTTGTCGGCATGGTCAACCGCGACGAGTTTGACGAATGGCTGCGGGTGCGCGCCGAAAACCATGGCGCGGTGCGCCAGCGCGGCATTTTTGACAAACTCAGCCGCGACGACGATGGCATCAGCCGGGTGCACTTCACCATCCGTACCGACGACGGTTTGGACATGCCCGCCAGTGTGCGCGGTAAATGCATCATCGGTGCCGATGGCGCACGTTCCCAGGTGGCCAAGCAAGCCGTACCAGGCGCTGAAAAAACCAAGTATGTTTTCGCCTACCACGAGATCGTTAAAACACCGGAAAACATGCTGCAAACCGATGCAGACCCCTCGCGTTGCGATGTGTACTACCGAGGCAGTTTGTCGCCCGACTTTTACGGCTGGGTGTTCCCCCATGGCGACACCATGAGCGTGGGCACGGGCAGCGCCGACAAAGGTTTTTCATTGCGCGGTGCGGTCGGTCGTTTGCGTGACGCTGCTGGTTTGCAAAACGCTACCGTCTTGCGTCGCGAAGGCGCGCCCTTGCCCATGAAGCCCTTGCCGCGCTGGGACAACGGCCGCGATGTGGTGCTGGCGGGTGACGCCGCGGGTGTGGTGGCACCGGCTTCGGGTGAAGGTATTTACTACGCCATGCTGGGTGGACGCTTGGCGGCCGATGCAGCGCATGAATGTTTGCTGCATCGCAATCCAGCGGCTTTGAAGCAAGCGCGTAAACGCTTTATGAAAGACCACGGCACCGTGTTTTGGGTGCTGGGCATCATGCAGTATTTTTGGTACAGCACCGATAAGCGCCGCGAGAGTTTTGTGAAGATGTGCGAAGACAAAGATGTGCAAAAACTCACCTTTGACTCGTATATGAATAAAAAACTCGAGCGCACCAAGCCCATGGCGCATGTGAAGATTTTCTTCAAGGACATGGCGCATTTGATGGGCATGGCCAAAACCTGAGGGCTGGCTGGGTTTGGCTTCAGTTTGAGGCCTGAGCCATGGTTTTGACAAGGAATTGCACGCACTGCGTGGGTGCCTCCTCGTGCACCAAATGCCCAAAACCTGGCCAGCTTTCCAAGTGGCCATCAGCCAGCAAGCCCAGCGCTTGTTGCGCTTGCGCAGGCGGCACAGCGCGGTCGCGCTCGCCCACCAGCATGTGCACCGGGCAGCGCAACTGGCGCAATGTGTGCGCACCTTGCGACAAGTCCCAAGCGGCCATCATTTTCAAAGCGCCTTGGGCGTGTTCGGGGTCAGCAACCAACTCGGCGTAAAGCGCTTTGCCTGCTTGGTCCAACACCGAACCCGTGCCATCGAGCAACTTCTCCAACATCCCCGGGCCGCTGGCTTGCTTGGCAAACCACTGGGGCACAAAGGGCGTGAGCGCCAGCAACTTCGCCGCCGGCGGAAACAGCAGTCCAGCCAAGCCAGGCAGCGGCAACCAAGCGGGGTTGATGCCTATCAAGGCTTGGGGGGTAAGTTGTTGGGCTATGACCATTTGCGCGGCAATCGCCGCACCTGCCGAGTGAGCGATGAACACATCCACCGGTACTTCCAGCGACTGCATCAAAGCGTGCAAGCTGGTGGCCATGCCCTGCATGGACATGCCTTGGCCGCTTGCCAAAGAGCTGAAACCGTGGCCGGGTAAATCCACCACCCACACTTGTGCGTGTTCGGCCAGTGGCCGCAGCAAATCGCGCCAGGTGTGGCCGGACGCGCCCGTGCCATGAATCAGCAACACCCTAGGCCCTTGCTGGCCCGCTTGTTGCACATGCCAGCGCACGCCGCCGGCTTGCACAAATCGGCTGAGTTCGGCATGTGGCCAAGTTTGGCGATGCGCTTGCCAATCCATATCAGCGCGCGGCGGCTTGCACCACTTGCGCCATGCGTTGGCTGTTGGCCTGCGGCAGGGGCACATAGCGCGAGCCCATGGCCAGCGCGATTTGCTCGGCTTGTGGCTCGGGGCGCGCCGAAGTGTCTATCCAAATGCTGGGTAATCCTTGGGTTCGCCAAGCGTTAGCCCAAGACAGCGACTCTTGCAAGGCCTGCGCCCGCCCCCCGCTGCCTTGCAAACTCACATTGGCGCGGCCATCGCACAGCATGACCAAACTGGGGCTCACGCCCAAGCGACGTTGTTGCAGCGCCAGTTCCAGTGCCAATTTGATGGCGTGAGGCAAGGGCGTGCCCCCGCCGCCGGGCAATCCGGCCAAGCTGCGTTTGGCGCGCACCAGCGATTTGGTGGGGGGCAACAACACCTCGGCCTGGCTGCCGCGAAAACCCACGACACACACCTGATCGCGCCGCGAATAGGACTGCGCGAGCAGCAACTCGACCGCGCCCTTGGCCTCGGCCAAGCGGTGCAGCGCCGCCGAGCCCGAGGCATCGATGGCAAAAATCAAACAGGTTTGGGTGCGCTCGGCATAGCGGTGAACATGGAAGTCTTCGGCGCGAATGCGCAAGCGGGGCGTCAAGGATTGCGCACTGACCGCAAAGGCGCTGGGGCTGCGCAGCTTTTGCCGTGGCGCGGCGTGCCCCAAGGTGGCCAGCACATGCAAACGCGCTCCTTGGCGGGGCAGACCAGGACGCGGCGGCAGGGGCGAGCCACGGCTGCGGCTTTGACGAACTTCGCCGCTGCGGCTTTGGCCGCCGCCTCTGATTTGGGTGGCGCGCGTGCTGGCCAGTTGCGCCGCCTCTGATTTGGGTGGCGCGCGTGCTGGCCAGTTGCGCCAACACATCGGGCGGCAAACTGGCCAAGGCCGCTTCGAGCAGCATCTCGCCCAGGTCTTGCGGCGGCGTGTCTTCTTCGGGCGAGTCGGGAGCTTGCTCGGGGGGCGGCGGCTCGTTGTCGGGCGGCGCAGGCTCATCTTCGGGTGGCGGCTCGTCGTCGGGCGGTTCAGCGGGGGGCTCTGGTGGCTGCTCGGGGGGAGCCTCTTGCTCGGGCGGTGCCGGCATTTGGGTAGCCCGCGGCGTCAAGCACAGGCGGGCAGCACGGCCCAAATCAACATCTTCCACCGCCGCGCTTTCGCGCAGCGCCGCCAACACGCAGGCCAAGCGCACACAGGCCAAGGGACCACGCAAACTGGCAATGCCCATGGCTTGGGCCATCTGGGTAATAGCTTGAATTTGCTCATCATTCAAGCGCAGTGTGCGCAAACGTTCAAACACTGTTTGGCGCTCGGTATCGGCGGCTTCATCTGGGCTGGCCAGCACACCCAAGAGGCCCAAAATCTCATCGCTGGCCGTTTCTTGCCGACCCAAGTGGCGCAAATCCAGCCAAATGCCCAGACGCTCTTGCAGGCTCTCGCTCATGCAGGGTTCATCTTCCAATGCCTCGTCCAAAGCGATCAGGCCTAGGCGTGCGTCTTGGGTGTCGCCGCCGCCGTGGGGGGTGACGCGCCCGTTGTCGAGCACTTGGCCCAAAATGGCTGCGGCCTCAGGGGCCATGCGCTCGGCCATGGGGGCCAGCAGCAGCGATTGGTCGGACTGCGCCAGCAAACCGGCTTGGGTGACGGGTTTACCGGTGCTTAAAGTGGCGCTCAAATCCAAGCCGCCCAAGAGGCGTTCGCTGTCAATATTGTTGGGCAGTCGGCGCACATTCGGGCGCAGGTGTTGCAGCAAAGACAGCCACTCGTCGCGCACCGGCCCGTGCGGCGCACGCAACCAAATGCCGCGCATTCCCACGGGGTCTATGTGCAGGGCCGCCAGCGCCCATAGCGCGTCGTCCCAAGCGAGGTTCACGCGCCCAGCACCTCGGTGAGCGCGCGCTCGACGCGGGTGCCTGAGCCGGTGTCATCCAAGGGATTGCGGCGCAAGCGATGGCGCAATGCCATGGGAGCAACAGCACGCAAATGCGCGGGCGTTGCTGCTTTATGGCCTTGCATGGCCGCCAGCGAGCGGCAGGCCCGCATGAGGGTGAGTTCAGCGCGCAAACCATCGGTGCCCAGCGCTTGGCACAACTGGGCGCACAAGCGCAGCAAATCATCGCCGACCTTGACTTTGTCGAGCAGTTTGCGGGCCTTCAAAATGTGTTCGCGCAAGCCCTGGTTTTGCAATGCCCATTCGTCTCGAAAGCCTTGTGGGTCGCGCTCGAAAGCGTCGCGGCGTTTGATGACGGCGATGCGTTGATCTATGTCTTGCGGCGTGCGTACCTCTACCGACAAACCAAAGCGGTCTAGCAATTGGGGGCGCAATTCGCCTTCTTCGGGGTTGCCGCTGCCGACCAACACAAAGCGCGCGGGGTGGCGCACCGACAGGCCCTCGCGCTCGACCACGTTCTCGCCAGAGGCGGCGACATCGATGAGCAAATCGACCAAATGGTCTTCCAACAAATTGACTTCGTCGATATATAAAAAACCGCGGTTGGCTTGGGCCAGCAAGCCGGGAGAAAAGGCTTTGATGCCTTGGCTCAAAGCTTTTTCTAAGTCGAGAGCGCCCACCACCCGGTCTTCCGACCACATTCTCGCCAGAGGCGGCGACATCGATGAGCAAATCGACCAAATGGTCTTCCAACAAATTGACTTCGTCGATATATAAAAAACCGCGGTTGGCTTGGGCCAGCAAGCCGGGGGAAAAGGCTTTGATGCCTTGGCTCAAAGCTTTTTCTAAGTCGAGGGCGCCCACCACCCGGTCTTCGCTGGCGCCCAGCGGTAAATCGACCACAGGCACGGGGCGGGTTGCGGTTTTGGGGCGCTTGCCCGTGGCTTTGAGGCTGGCGCAATCGGTGCAGGTGGCAGCACTGCTGGCGGGGTCACAGCCGTAGCTGCAACCCACCACCACTTGCAAGGGCGGGAGCAAATCAGCCAGCGCACGCACCGCGGTGGATTTGCCGGTGCCGCGGTCACCCAGCGCCAAAATGCCGCCGACTTTGGGGTCGATGGCGACGATTTGGATGGCGAGTTTCATTTCGTCTTGGCCGACGATGGCGGAGAAGGGGAAGGGTATGGCCATGGCGTGATCTTAAGCAATTCGCCGAGGTCGGCGCGCTGAAAGCGGGCAGGCTTTAGCTGGCGCTGCCTTCAAAAACACCTTCAAGGCGATCTTCAAGTTCGTCGCTGGCTTGACGCAGGCGCTCCAACATGTCGGCATCGGGCTGCCAGTAAGCGCGGTCCGAGGCCTCGATCAAACGGTTGGCCAAGCGTGCCGAGGCCGTGGGGTTGAGCTTGGCAAGACGGTCGCGCATTTCGGGGTTGAGCACAAAGGTCTCGGTGAGTTGTTTGTAAACCCAAGGCTGTACTTGCCCGGTGGTGGCCGACCAGCCCATGGTGTTGGTGATGTGCACCTCAATTTGACGCACGCCTTCGTAGCCATGGGCCAACATGCCTTCGTACCACTTGGGGTTGAGCATGCGGGTGCGGGTCTCCAAAGACACTTGCTCGGACAAGCTTCGCACCAAGCCGTCGCCACGGGTTTGGTCACCAATATAAACAGGTGTGTCCACACCGCCCTTGGCTTGACGCACGGCGCGGGTGATGCCGCCCAAGGTATCGAAATAGTTATCCACTGTGGTCACGCCCAACTCGACCGAGTCAAGGTTTTGGTAGGTCAGTTGCACGTCGGCCAAGGCGCTTTTGAGCAAGCCCTTGTGCTGCATGGGTTTGCCGCTGACGCCATAGGCAAAGCCCTTGCGTTGGCTGTAGGTTGTGGCGAGTTCGTCCTCGTCTTCCCAGCCGCCGTTTTCCACTAAGTTATTCACATTGGAGCCGTAAGCGCCATCGGCATTGCCAAACACCCGCAAAGCCGCGGTTTCAATGTCACAGCCGTGTTCGGCTTGGTAGGCCAAGGCGTGTTTACGCACAAAGTTGTCTTCGGGTGACTCGTCGGCTTGGGCGGCCAGCAAGGCGGCTTCGGCGATGAGTTTGATTTGCAAAGGCATCAAGTCGCGGAAGATGCCCGACAAGGTGACCACCACATCGATGCGCGGGCGGCCCAATTCGGCCAGCGGTACCAGGCTTGCACCCACCAGTCGGCCATAGCTGTCAAAGCGCGGCTTGGCACCATACAAGCGCAGCACTTGGGCGATTTGACTGCCCTCGGTTTTCAGGTTGTCGCTGCCCCACAACACCATGGCGACAGACTCGGGCAAGGGGTTGCCGTCTTGCACATAGCGGGCGATGAGTTTGTCGGCTTGCACCGCGCCGTCTTTCACCGCGTAAGCGCTGGGAATTCGGAAGGGGTCAAAGCCGTGCAAATTGCGTCCCGTGGGCAAAACCTCGGGGGTGCGCATAACGTCGCCGCCGGGAGCGGGGCGGATGTAGCGCGCATCCATGGCGGCGATCAGGCCGTTGAGTTCGCTGTTCATCATCATCAAGCGATTGGCGTCGCCAAGCTTGTCAAACAAGGCTGCATGGGCCTCCATGCCCGCCAAGCCACTTTGCGCCAAGGCTATGGCCGGCGCGCTGCCTGCAACCAGTGCCTCAACCGAGGTGCGTTCGGGTTTGGCGTCGTAGCTGGCTTCGGCCATGGCCATCAGCATGTCCACGCGCTCGCTGTCTGAGGGTGGGCGTCCCACCACATGCAGGCCGTGCGGGATCAAGGTGTATTCCAACTCCAAAATTTGCTCGCCCAATTTTTGTATGCGTTTGGCGGCATTCAGCTCAATGGGCGCATCCGTGGCCAAGGTCCAAGCCGGTGCCATGCTGACCAAGTCAAGCTCAGCTGCTTGGGCTTGCACCAAGGCCATGAGCTCGGCGCGTTCGTGGTCTTGGTCGAGTTCCAAACCGCGCCAGCGGTCTATCGACGATTTAAGGTCGGCCAGACCCGCATACAAACCCGACTCCGCCACCGGTGGGGTGAGGTAGCTGATCAGTGTGGCGGCGGCGCGGCGCTTGGCAATCGCACCCTCGGAAGGGTTGTTGGACGCGTAAAGATAAAAGTTGGGCAACTCGCCAATCATGCGGTCGGGCCAGCACAGCGCCGACATGCCGTTTTGTTTGCCAGGCATGAACTCCAAAGCACCGTGTGTACCAAAGTGCAGCACCGCATTGGCGTTGAAGTCTTCCTTAAGGTAACGGTAGAAAGCCGAAAAAGCGTGCGTGGGCGCAAAGCCTTTTTCAAACAACAAGCGCATGGGGTCGCCCTCGTAGCCAAACGAAGGTTGCACAGCCACCAAGATATTGCCGTACTGTTGGCCCATGACAAAAATGCCTTGGCCATTGCTGTTTTGTTTGCCAGGGGCGGGGCCCCATTGGGCCTCAATTTCACTCAGCCATTTTTCACGGCGAATATGCTGCTCGGCAGGAATGACGGTGTGTACATTGGCGTCGGCACCGTATTGCTTGGCGTTGCCATACAAAATACCGTCGCGCAAAGCGTCAACGCTTTCGGGCAAATCTACCGTGTAGCCCTGGGCCTTCATCTCGACCAGGGTGTTGTACAAAGACTCAAACACGGCCAAATAGGCGGCAGTGCCGGTGTTGCCGGCATTGGGTGGAAAGTTGAAGATGACCATGGCCAACTTGCGGCTGGCGCGTTCTGAGCGGCGCAGGTCGACCAATTTGCCCACCCGTGCCGCAAGCATGGCGGTGCGTTCCACGCAGGTGAACATGTCTTGCTGTTTGTGCTCTTTGGTGAAGGTGCAGCGCTGCTCGCAACCCGTGCAGGTAACGCCATCCGCGCCTGGGCGCCCGCCGTACACCATGGGCACGGTGGAGCCATCGAGCTCGGGAATGGCGATCATGATGGTGGACTCGACGGGCAACAAACCGCGGTCAGAGCCGCCCCATTGGTCCAAGGTTTGGAACTCCACTGGGTGGGCGGCGATGTAAGGCACAGCCAGCTTGGCCAAGATTTCTTCGGCGGCGTGCGCGTCGTTGTAGGCGGGGCCGCCGACCAATGAAAAGCCTGTGAGGGACACCACGGCGTCTACCGTGGATTGGTCGTTTTGAAAGAAAAACGCGTTGATGGCAGGACGTGAATCCAGGCCCGAAGCAAAAATAGGCACCACATTCAGCCCTTGCACTTCCATGGCGGCGATCACCGCGTCATAGTGCTGGGCATTGCCTGCAATCAGGTAGGAGCGCATCAAAATCAGACCCACGCGACCGCGGGCTTTGTCGGGCGAGACCACGGTGGGCAAATCAGCCAACTGATCGGACAAGCGCGACTTCATGCGCGGGTGGTAAAGGCCTACCTCGGGGTATTCCAACGGCGGCAAGACCTTGGCTTTGGACTTGGCGCTGCTGGCACCGGCGTAGCGGTCGGCCAAATAATGCACCATGCCTTGGATGTTTTCTTGAGAGCCGCCCAGCCAATATTGCAAGGTGAGGAAATAAGCACGCAAGTCTTGTGCGGTGCCTGGGATAAAGCGCAGCATTTGCGGGATGCGGCGCAGCATTTTCATTTGCTTGGCACCGGCGGCGGCTTTTTCCGAATCATCCTTGGGGCTACCGCGCAGCTTTTTCAAAAATGCCATGGGACCGCTGGCGGGCTTGGACATATCGAGCTTGCCCAAGCGGGTGAGCTTGACCACCTCGCCGGCCGACATGGCGCAGACCATGGCGCTGCAGTGCTCGCGTCGGGCTTGTAAATCGGCCAAAATTGGCAAGAAATGGTCTTCCATGAACAACATGGTGACAATAATGATGTCGCTGTGGGAGATATCTTCACGGCATTGCGCCAACAATTTGGGATTTCCTGCAAACTCCGAGGCGGAATGAATATTCAAACTGAGGTGGGGCATCAAGCGCTTCAAGCCCACGCGGGCACGGTCCACCGCACTGTTGAGGTGGGTGTCCATGGTGACAATCACCACCCGCGTGTCTATGTCTTGCTGTGTGCCTTGCTTGAGTTTGAACGTCATGCAGTGTGCTCGTGGAAATCAATGCTTGTGTTAATTGACGGCTTAATGTGTCAGTTTATGTTGACATTATGAAGCTTTTGAGTCCATAGGCACTGGTAAAAACCCTAGTTTTGGGTTTTTTTCTGTTTCAGAGATACTTTTTTTAAATATGAACAACTTTTCAAACTCTTCTCTCCCGCCCTCGGCCAAGCCTCAGCTGCGCCTGCATTGGCGCAGCTTAGCCCTGTGTTTTGCTATCAGTTTTGGTATTGCCGGCATAGGCAACGCCTTAACCGAACTCGGCCCTTGGTATTTCCAGCTCAAGCACCCGCCTTGGAAGCCGCCCGACGCAGCCTTTGGCGCGATTTGGACAACTATCTTCTGTTTATGCGCGGTCAGTGCTTGGTTGGCTTGGCATGCCGCACCCACCTCGGGACGGCGCGCCAAAGTGGTGGGGCTTTACCTCTACAACGGCGCTTTGAATATTTTCTGGAGTTTTCTCTACTTTCACCTGCACCGTCCTGACTGGGCTATGTGGGAGTGGTTCCTCCTGTGGCTCAGTGTGTTGTGGCTGGTTCAGGGCTTGTGGCGGGAGTCGCGCTTGGCGTCCTTGCTGGTGCTGCCTTATTTAATATGGGTGAGCGCGGCTGGAGTGCTTAACCACGACACCATCATCCTCAACGGGCCCTTTGTACAAGCTTTGCAGCGCTTTATCCCAGCGTCAACCTAGGGTATGGCCAGCGCGTTTTGATAAAACCCTTAAGCTGAGTAAGAATACGAGGCTTTTATTTCGCCCTTCGGGGTAACTTTTATCGGAGATTTTTATGACCCGTCGTCGCGAATTCATGATCCAAGTCAGCGCTGGTAGCGCCGCTTTGTTGGCCGGCAGTTTTGCCATGGCAAATACCTTGGTTGCTGAAAACGACCCCCAAGCAGTTGCTCTGGGATACAAAGCTGACACCACCAAAGTCGACGCCAAGAAATACCCCACCCATGCTGCCGCCCAAAACTGTGGCAACTGCGCCTTGTTCCAAGCTAAAGCGGGCGACAAAGCCGGCATGTGCCCCTTGTTTGCTGGCAAGCAAGTGGCTACCGCTGGCTGGTGCAGTGCCTACGCCAAAAAAGGCTGATTCTTTTTCAAAAAGGGGCTTCTTTAGCCCCTTAGTCAGACCCCTGTTGCTTAGGCCTCAGGGGTTTTTTCATGGCAAATTCGCACTAGTGAATACCCTTAATCGTCAACTTTAATTGACACATTCAAGCGGCTTGGGATTACAGTCGAGGCTGAGCAAAGCTGGCAAAAGAGGCAGGCAGATGAGTTCATTGTTAGAAAGTATCAATTCCCCCGCAGATTTAAGACGCTTGTCGAGCGCACAACTCAGGCCACTGGCCGACGAGTTGCGCTCCTATGTGTTGGAGAGCGTGGCGAAAACCGGCGGACACCTCAGCTCCAACTTGGGCACGGTCGAACTCACAGTGGCTTTGCACTACGTATTCAATACACCACACGACCGTTTGGTCTGGGATGTGGGTCACCAAACCTACCCGCACAAGATACTCACCGGACGACGCGAGCGTATGCACACCTTGCGCCAACTCAATGGCGTGGCGGGTTTTCCTAAGCGCGACGAGAGCCCCTTCGATGCCTTTGGCACAGCGCATTCCTCCACCAGTATTTCTGCCGCTTTAGGTATGGCCTTGGCGGCCAAGCAAAAAGGCGATCGCCGCCGCTGCGTGGCCATCATTGGCGACGGCTCCATGACAGCAGGTATGGCCTTTGAAGCGCTGAACAACGCTGGCGTGTCGGACACCAATTTATTGGTCATCCTCAACGACAACGACATGTCCATCAGCCCCCCCGTGGGCGCGCTCAATCGCTATTTGGCGCAACTCATGAGCGGACGGTTTTATTCCGCAGCCAAAGAGGTGGGCAAGCAGGTGTTGAAAAATGCCCCACCGCTGTTTGATTTGGCACGGCGCTTCGAGCAGCAAGCCAAGGGCATGGTGGTGCCCGCCACTTTGTTTGAAAAATTTGGCTTTAATTACATAGGCCCCATTGACGGCCACGACCTCGACTCATTGATTCCCACGCTGGAAAACATCAAGTATTTGCAAGGGCCGCAGTTTTTGCATGTGGTGACGCGCAAAGGCCAAGGCTACAAATTGGCTGAAGCCGACCCCATCGCCTACCACGGCCCGGGCAAATTCGATACCAAAGTGGGCTTGGTCCCACCCGTCACAGCGCCCAAACAAACCTTCAGCCAAGTGTTTGGTAGCTGGTTGTGCGACATGGCAGCGGCTGACCCCTTGCTGGTGGCCATCACGCCGGCCATGCGCGAAGGGTCGGGCATGGTCGAGTTCCATCAGCGCTTTCCAGACCGTTACCACGATGTGGGCATTGCCGAGCAACATTCGTTGACCTTTGCCGCTGGTTTGGCCTGCGAGGGTTTAAAGCCGGTGGTGGCGATTTACTCTACGTTTTTGCAGCGCGCTTACGACCAGTTGATTCACGATGTGGCCTTGCAAAAAATGCCCATGGTGCTGGCGCTGGACCGTGCAGGCATTGTGGGCGCCGATGGCCCCACCCATGCGGGCGTTTACGACATTGCCTTTCTGCGCTGTATTCC
>Ga0209442_1000392_pt1 | contig 25963 bp, 23 predicted proteins | sample LauGreSBDMM110DD_2_FD_187565 | JGI IMG/M metagenome (GOLD analysis project Ga0209442, IMG submission 187565) | Freshwater lake microbial communities from Lake Michigan, USA - Sp13.BD.MM110.DD (SPAdes) (version 2) | ecosystem: Environmental > Aquatic > Freshwater > Lake | place: Lake Michigan...
AAGGAACTTCTTCAGTAACGATACGCAGACCGCTTGGTAATACAGAACGACGAACGCTCATTTATTCAGCTGAACCAGTTGTTCCATCTTCAAGGACTGGAACCAAAGAAAGCTTGCCCTTTGGATCAATCTCACCGATCTCAACTTGGATCTTGTCGCCAACCTTCATTACCTCTTCAAGGTTTTCAATGCGCTTTCCACCATGCATCTTGCGAATCTGAGATACATGGAGCAGTCCATCTTTGCCTGGCATCAATGAAATGAAAGCACCAAATGCTGCAAGCTTGACGACAGTACCAAGGTAGCGTTCACCAACTTCTGGCATTTGTGGGTTTGCAATTGCATTGATTTGAGCGCGGGCTGCCTCAGCTGATGGTCCATCGGTTGCACCGATATAAATTGTTCCATCATCTTCGATTGAAATATCTGCGCCAGTCTCTTCTTGAATCTGATTGATGATCTTGCCCTTAGGCCCGATAACCGCACCGATCTGATCAACTGGAATTTTGACAGAGATGATACGAGGTGCAAATGGACTCATTTCATCAGGTCCATCAATCGCTTCATTCATCACATCTAGAATTGCAAGACGAGCCTCTTTTGCCTGAAGGAGTGCGCCTGCAAGAACTGATGCAGGGATTCCATCGAGCTTAGTATCGAGCTGCAGAGCTGTAACAAAATCTTTTGTTCCAGCGACTTTAAAGTCCATATCTCCAAATGCATCTTCTGCACCGAGAATGTCAGTTAAGGCAACATATTCAACTTTTCCATCAACAGAATCTGAGATCAGACCCATCGCAATACCTGCAACTGGTGCACGTAGTGGAACACCTGCGTTGTAGAGAGCAAGAGTCGAAGCACAAACAGATCCCATAGAAGTTGAACCATTTGAACCTAACGCTTCAGAGACCTGACGAATTGCGTAAGGGAACTCTTCGCGCGTTGGTAAAACAGGGATCAATGCACGTTCTGCTAACGCGCCGTGACCAATTTCGCGACGCTTTGGTGTGCCAACTCGACCAGTCTCACCGGTTGAATAAGGTGGGAAGTTGTAGTTGTGCATATAGCGCTTGCGACTTTCAGGATTCAACGTATCTAACTGTTGTTCCATCTTGAGCATATTCAATGTTGTAACTCCCAGAATCTGTGTCTCGCCACGTTCAAAAATTGCTGAACCGTGTACACGTGGAATTACTTCAACTTCTGCAGATAATGCACGAATATCTCGCAATCCGCGACCATCGATGCGAATCTTGTCCTTTAGGACGCGAAGACGCACAAGCTTTTTGGTGAGTGAGCGAAACGCTGCTGAAACTTCTTTTTCGCGACCCTCAAATGCTGCCCCAACGGACTCCTTGGTAGTTGCGCTAATTTCATCAATCTTTGTTTCACGTTCTTGTTTTCCAGCAATTGTTAATGCCTTTGCAAGATCTGCACCAGCAGCCTTTTCAACAGCTGCAAATACATCGTCTTGATAATCCAAGAAAACAGGAAACTCTGCTGTTGGCTTAGCAGCAACTTTTGCAAGCTTTGCTTGTGCATCACAGAGAATCTTGATGAATGGTTTTGCGGCATCAAGGCCTTGTGCAACAACTTCCTCAGTAGGTGTTGGTGCCCCGCCCTTGATTAACTCAATTGTTCGCTCTGTTGCCTCTGCCTCAACCATCATGATTGCAACATCACCATCATTGACGCGACCAGCAACAACCATGTCAAAGACTGCGTTAACAACCTGTGAGTGGTTAGGAAATGCCACCCACTGTCCTTCGATTAGCGCTACTCGCACGCCTCCGATTGGACCAGAAAATGGAAGACCTGCAAGCTGTGTTGACATTGATGCGGCATTGATAGCGATCACGTCATACATGTGGTCAGGATCAAGTGCCATTACTGTCACGACGATTTGAACCTCATTGCGAAGACCCTTAACAAATGACGGGCGCAATGGACGGTCAATGAGTCGACAAGTAAGGATTGCATCCTCTGAAGGACGACCTTCACGTCTAAAAAATGATCCTGGAATTCGACCAACTGCATACATCTTCTCTTCAACATCAACTGTTAATGGGAAGAAATCAAATTGATCCTTCGGTGTTTTTGATGCAGTAGTAGCTGAGAAAATCATTGTCTGATCATCTAAATAAACTGCTGCAGCTCCTGCTGCTTGACGCGCTAAGCGTCCTGTTTCAAAACGAATTTCTCGTTTTCCAAATTTTCCGTTATCTATAACTGCAACGGCTGACTGAACCTCTTGACCCTCCATGGGTCCTCCTTTGTTATTTTCATTCAATAATGAATGCTCGTCTAATGAAGCATGACAAAATTGTCTGCTTCGTTGACTGCCGAGAGAATGTATCTCCGATCGAAGTTCACGCAATTTAATTCAAGTGCGGAAACCACTACCGAGGACCATTGCACTACGGCAGATTGTGCTACTTAGTTAGCGACGAATACCGAGTTTCTCGATAATCGCACGATAACGATTGATGTCTGTCTTTGCTAGGTACTGAAGGATTCGACGGCGCTGTCCAACTAACAACAAAAGACCACGACGGTTGTGGTGATCATGTGGGTTAACTTTCAAGTGCTCGGTAATCTGTTCAATTCTCTTTGAGAGAAGTGCGACCTGTGCTTCAGGTGATCCCGTGTCAGTAGGTGAAGAACCATATTGAGCGATGATCTCTTTTTTAACTTCTGGTGTTAGTGCCATTTTGTTTCTCCTTGTTTACTGAGCACGAATGCTTTTCGGTCTGATTCACGAAAAACTCGCTATCTCGATTGAAGGGCTAGGTTACCAGCGAGCCTTCAAATCGGTGAAATCGTCAGTAAATCCCCGCTTAGATCTGGGTGAGAGCTCTGGCTCTATCGCAATCTTTTGCCATCTGTTCAAGTAAAGGTTCTAAGCCATCAAATTTCAATGTGTCTCGCAATCTCCAACCAAATTCAATGGTCGCACGCTTTGTATAGAGATCGAGATCGGTTTGATCTAGAGCATAGGCCTCAACTTGCCGACCTCGAACACCTTCAAATGTTGGATTAGTTCCGATTGAAATCGCAGCGGGCCATCGATCAATTCCTACTGCAAGCCAACCTGCGTATATGCCATCTGCTGGAATAGTTTGATTTTCTAAATCACCTAAATTGGCAGTTGGGTAACCAATTTCGCGCCCTCGTTTTTCTCCATGCACAACAATTCCATCGAGTCGGTGCGGACGGGTGAGCATCAGACGCGCACTTTCGACATCACCTTCGATGACTGCTTTTCGGATGCGCGTTGATGAGATTGTCTTCTCCGCTTCGTTTTCTAAATCTAAAATCACAGTTTCGAACTCATTATGGATTTTTAAGCTCTCAACATTACCCATCGCTTTGTGGCCATAGGTAAAGTTCTTCCCAACTACTACTTTCATAGCCTTTAGTTGATCAATAAGCACTTTTTTTACAAAATCCTCAGGTGACATAGCTGCAAACTCTTTTGTAAATTTAATCACTGCCACCTGATCTGCGTTGTGAATCTTTAACAGTTCAATTCGATCTGTTAGGACAGTCAGAGTTGTAGGTGCGCGTTCAGGTGCAAATATCGATGCCGGGTGTGGATCAAATGTGAGAGCGATGATTTTTTCATCTCCTGCAATCTTTTTGGCACGATTGAGAATCTCCTGGTGGCCTTTGTGCACACCATCGAAGTTTCCGATGACTACAACGCTCATAGCTGCATTATCCACGAGTTAGTTAGATGGAGCGAATACGGCTAAAGGTTTCGCTTTTCCATCAACATTTCGAAGGAGGGCTATTAGTTGGTTTGAACTGTCGATGCCTGCATAGATCTGAGAATCTGGATTTGCAGCCAGGGCTCTACCAAAAGAGAGTTCAAGTTTTTCATCCAGTGCGATTTCCCGCACAGCAAAGGTTGCTCGGGCTACATCGGCGATATCTAGAGTTTGAAAATCTACACTCTTTAACTTCTCTAAAGTTATTGCTCTCTCAAGTCCAAAGCCTGCAATTCGTGTGCGACGCAGAGCGTTTAAGTGTCCTCCAACGCCAAGTCCATCCCCACAATCTCGAGCAATGGCTCTAATGAATGTTCCAGTAGAACAAGTTACTTCAATATCTATCTCAATGCGCATTTCAATTCTACGAATCTGCTTAATTTCTAAAGTCGATATTGTCACTTCTCTGGCAGGAAGTACTACATCTTCACCCGAGCGAACTCTGTTATAGGCACGTTCCCCATCAATTTTTACAGCCGAGACAGAACTGGGACGTTGCAAAATTGTCCCGCGCATCTTCGCAAGTTCATCGTTGATTTGTTGATCAGTCACCTTTGATACATCAGTTGCGCTGATAACTTCACCTTGTGAATCATCGGTCACTGTTGCCGAACCTAGGAAAATGGTTGCGCGATACTCTTTTTCGCCATCAGTGATGTATTGCAATAATCGCGTACCATTATTAAATCCCAAAACCAGAATTCCTGTAGCCATTGGATCTAATGTTCCAGCATGACCAACTTTGCGTGTACCAAGAGCGCGCCTGGCAACAGAGACCACATCGTGGCTCGTCATACCTGGCTGTTTATCAACTACCAGAAAGCCATGCTGCATTCTTATTTTTCTTTCTTATTTCTCATCATTATTTCTCTTCAATGACACGTGGTGCTTTATAAGGATCCTCACCACCGGCATACTCTGCGTTCTTTCTTAACTCTGCAACCTGAGCATCCTGCTCATGAACTTTTGCAAGGAGTGAATCAAGTGCAAGAGCACTCTCAGGTAATCCATCTTCAAAGAATTCGATACTGGGAGTAATTCGCAGTGAAAGTTCCCGGCCAAGTGCTGAACGAATTGCACCTTTAGCACTTTCAAGAGCAGCTGCTGTTGCAGCTCTCTCCTCAAGGTCACCAAGCACGGTATAGAAAACAGATGCCTGTTGTAGGTCACCTGTAACCCTTGCATCGGTTACGGTTACAAAGCCAAGGCGTGGATCTTTGATCTTTGTTTCAAGCAGTTGCGCGACAATAACTTTAATACGATCTGCAACTTTTAATGTGCGATGTGATTGACCCATCTTTATGCTCTCTTTTTCTCACGCATCTCAAAACATTGAACTAGATCACCAATAGTGATCTCTTTCATGTTGCCAAGACCGATACCGCATTCGAAGCCTTCGCGGACCTCGTTCGCATCATCTTTAAATCGCTTGAGAGAATCAATGGTGAGGTTATCGACCAAAGTTTCACCATTACGCAAAATTCGAGCCTTTGCGTTACGACGAATAACTCCATCTTTGACGATAGAACCGGCAATATTTCCAGCCTTGGAAGATTTGAAGATTTCGCGAACTTCGGCGCTGCCGATGACCACTTCTTCGTACTCTGGCTTTAACAATCCCTTGAGTGAGAGTTCAATCTCCTCGATAGCGTTGTAAATGACAGAGTAGAAACGAACTTCTACACCTTCTTGATCAGCATAAATTGCTGTTTGGACTTCTGGCTTAACGTTAAAGCCAATTACAACAGCTGTTGAGGCCGAAGCTAAAGTGATATCACTCTTTGTGATTGCACCTACACCGCGGTGAATAACGCGTAGATCAACTTCTGCGCCAACATCTAGTTGCATTAATGCATCTTCCAATGCTTCAACAGAGCCACTCACGTCACCCTTAAGAATTAGGTTAAGTGTTGACACCTTGGACTGCTCCATAAAGTCTTCAAGAGAAACCTTCTTGCGAGCCTTTGCCAACTGTGCATTTCGCTCTGCAGCCTGACGCTTTTCTGCGATCTGACGAGCAGTTCGATCTTCATCTGCAACTAAGAATGTATCTCCTGCACTTGGTACTGAAGTAAATCCAAGTACCTGCACAGGTCGTGATGGTCCAGCAACATCAACAGCATTTCCATCTTCATCTAACATTGCACGCACACGACCAAATGCACTTCCTGCAACAATGGCATCACCAATTTTTAGTGTTCCACGTTGAACAAGAACGGTAGCAACTGGGCCACGTCCACGATCTAAGTGAGCTTCAATTGCTACACCTCGAGCAGAATCATCTGCGATTGCTCGAAGATCGATCGCTGCATCTGCAGTCAAAAGAATTGACTCAATAAGTTGATCGATTCCGACTCCAGATTTTGCTGAGACGTTTACGAAAATTGTCTCACCACCATACTCTTCGGCAACTAAGTTGTACTCAGTTAACTGCTGGCGAACCTTGTCTGGATTAGCACCCTCTTTATCGACCTTGTTTACTGCAACCACAATTGGAACATCTGCTGCCTGCGCGTGATTGAGAGCTTCAATTGTCTGAGGCATGATTCCATCATCTGCGGCCACAACGAGAACTGCAATATCGGTCACCTTTGCACCACGTGCACGCATTGCCGTAAAGGCCTCGTGGCCTGGTGTATCAATGAAGGTAATTGCTCTGTTAACACCATCATGATCATGGTGAATTTGATAGGCACCAATGTGTTGAGTAATTCCGCCAGCTTCACCCTTCATAACTTCAGATTTACGAATTGCATCTAGAAGTGATGTTTTACCATGGTCAACGTGACCCATAACAGTGACAACAGGTGGACGCGCAACTAGAGAATCAGGATCTAATTCAGATATCTCACCAGCAAGATCTATATCGAAATCTTGTAGGAGTTCGCGGTCTTCATCTTCTGGGCTGACAATCTCAATGTTATAACCAAGTTGAACACCAAGAATTTCAAAGGTATCTGCATCTACAGATTGAGTTGCAGTTACCATCTCACCTAAGTGGAATAAGGCTGCAACTAATGCTGCTGGATCTGCACCAATTTTGTCCGCAAAGTCAGCCAATGATGCACCTCGGCGCATACGAATCGGTGTCTTGCCATCTCCATGAGGTACGACTGCGCCACCGAGTTGCGGTGCCTGCATATTGTCGAACTCATCACGTAAGGCTTTACGAGATTTTTGTTTACGACCAGATTTCTTGCTCGCATTTTTTCCAAATGCTCCACCTGCGCCACCACGTTGTGGTGGACGACCACCACCTGGACGTTGCGGTCCACCTGTAGTTGGTGCACCTGCACCTGGTGTATTTGTTTTGTACGGCGAATTACTTGGTGCACCAGAAGTTCGTGGTGCAAATCCACCAGCACCACCTGGAGCTCCAGTGCGCGGTGCGCCAGGACGTGCTGCAAAACCTGGACGTACAGAACCTGGACGAGAGCCAGCCATACCCGGACGAGGTTGTCCTGTTGGAGAACCTTGTGGTCTTTGCGGTGGACGTGGGACTGCGCCACCAGTTGAAAATGGATTGTTACCTGGACGTGGTGGACGTGGGACCGCGCTACCAGTTGAAAATGGATTGTTACCTGGACGTGCTGCAGGTTTTGGTGGAACTGCCGGCGATGTTGGAGTACTTGTTGCACCCGATGCCGACCCGTCGTTATTTTCACTTTCTCGATCTTGTGCCTCAAATTTTGCAGCTTCTTCTCTATTTGCAACTGCCTTAGCTTGCTCTAATTTAAGCGCTTCAATATCTACGCCGAGCTCTGCGGCTAATTCTGCAGCTTGCTCAGGTGAAACTTCACCTTTTGGCTTTGCTGCAGACTTCTTTGCGGCAGCTTTTTTAGCAGGCTTTTTTTCCTCGACCGGTTTTGCATCGGGATACATTTCGATCATCTTTCGCACCACAGGTGCTTCTACTGTCGATGATGCAGAGCGAACAAACTCGCCCATTTCTTGGAGTTTTGCAAGAACAACCTTGCTCTCCATACCGAGTTGTTTTGCCAACTCATGTACGCGGACCTTTGACACATTTCTCCTGTCTTGGCCCGCATTTTCTCAAATGCAAGCCTTAGTTGAACGACCTCATAGTTCTAACGAGCTCATTTGAGTTTCATATCTTTCATTTCCATTCTTGTTATGTAATGACTGCAAGTTAACCATTAAGAAACTCCAGTAGTTTCGATACATCCACTGCCTCTTCTTGCTTAAAAGCAAAACGAAAAGCACCTCGATTTATCGCAACTTCTGCACAATTCTTATGAAGCCAAGCGCCCCGACCTGGTGCGCTTTTCTTAACATCGGGAGTTACTACTCCATCAATTAAAACTACTCGAATCAATGCCGAAGGATGAGCCCGCTTGCGGCAGCTTATGCAGCTACGCACAGGAGAGTTCGTTTCCAACTGGCCTATCCTATCCAACTAGTAGCCCCTTCTCATAATGGCCTCGTGCGTAGCGCGTAATAAATTAGATTTGAAAGAAGATAAACCAGCGCGGAGTTGCCCTGATTAGCCTTGCGATGAATCCGTGTCTGGATGAATATCTATGCGCCAGCCCGTCAATCGCGCAGCCAGTCTGGCATTTTGCCCGTCCTTACCAATTGCTAATGAAAGTTGATAGTCCGGAACTATTACTTTGGCACTTCTGGTTGTTAAATCAGTAATTTCAACCTGAGAGACCTTAGCCGGAGCAAGTGCTGCGGCAACAAACTCTGCTGGATCTTCAGACCACTCAACAATGTCAATCTTCTCACCGTGTAGTTCATCCATTACTGCTCTTGCGCGAGATCCAAGCGGGCCGATCAAAGAGCCTTTTGCACTTACTCCTGCACGATGCGTTTTAACTGCAAGTTTTGTTCTATGTCCTGCTTCACGTGCTACAGCCATAATTTCAACGATTCGATCACCGATCTCTGGAACTTCAAATGCAAACAGTTGCTTAACTAAAGCCGGATGTGAGCGAGAGAGCATTATCTCTGGCCCTTTCATCCCCTGTTTAACTTCCACAACAAAACATTTGATTCGATCACCGTGGTTATATATCTCTCCAGGAACTTGTTCTTGGGGAGGAATTCGACCTTCTACTCGTCCAAGATTGACGTTAATCATCTTTGGATCCCTACCCTGCTGAACAACACCCGAGATCACATCACCAACATTGGCTGTGAACTCTCCAACAATTTCTGCATCATTTGTTTCACGCATCTTTAATTTAATTATCTGACGGGCCGTAGATGTTGCAACTCTTGAAAAACCCTCTGGGCTATCTACTTCTTCTCCTACCCGCGATCCATCTTCTGCAAAAATAGGAACTAAAATTGTTATCTCTCCAGTTTCGCGCTCTAGGTGTGCACGGGCATGGCGCTTAGCCGTTTCGCCTTGGTTATATGCACCAAGTACAGCAACTTCAATCCCATAGATGAGATTTTCTAAGTTGATATCTTTCTCAGTAGTCAGCGCGATCAAGGCGCTCATCTCCACATGCATTAGATCTCATCCTTGCGATTAAATTCGATTTCAACATTTGCTTTCTTAATTGAGGAGAATTTGACTTCATGGGTTTTCATTCGCCCCTTAATGTTTTCAATCAAAATCGCCCGATCTTCATCAAACTCAGTTAAGCGGCCAGATACTTCAGATCCGTCTTCTAAAACCACTTTAATAATTCTGGTTAAATTTTTAGTCCAGTGCCGGGGTAGGGTGAGTGCTCTTTCAATTCCTGGAGAGCTAACTTCAAGTGTGAACCCCTCATCAAATAACGGTGACTCATCTAAGAGCGCAGAAATTTCACGACTAATTACAGTAACGTCATCTAGATTCATTGGAGCCAAGCTATCGATCATGCATGTGACGATGCGATGGTCGCCCGGATTGCTTGTGAATACGTCTTCTAGAAAGAATCCTGCATTTTCTACAGTAGGTCGAATTAAATCGGCTATTGAATCCTTAAGGGCCATCGATTTCTTCTTTCTATTAAGTTGTAGGGCAAGTGTAACGCTATGAATTAAAAGGTAGCAATTCCGACTCTAACGATTAGTGCAATCGTGACGATCAAAAAGACTTTACGAACTAAGGTCGATCCTCCCCTAATAGCCAATCTCGAACCAACGATCGCACCAGTGATATTGGCGCAGCCCATAATGATCCCGATCTGCCAAATAACGGCGCCATTGATGCCAAAAACTATTAAGGCACCAATATTTGTTGCAACATTTACAACTTTTGCAATCGCAGAGGCTGTGATGAATGCATACCCTAAGGTAGCAACGAGTATCAGCATCAAAAATGAACCAGTACCTGGCCCAAAAATTCCATCGTAAAAGCCAATCACGGCACCTGCGATCGCACCAATTTGAATACGTCGCTTGGGTACATGCCGCAGATTTTCTAACTTACCAAGATCGGGCTTTAGCCATGTATAAATCGCTACTGCTATTAGCAAAATCAAAATCATGGGTCGCATACTGCTGGTAGGAATTTTTGATGCAAGAACCGCTCCAACTGCTGATCCAAAGAACGCCGGAATTGCCATACCCAATAAGACTTTTGGATCAGGCTTTATCTGTTTGCGGTAAAGAGCAGCTGCAGTAGTTGTGCCAAAGACTGCAGATAATTTATTGGTTCCAAGTACCTCGGCTGCTGGAGAATTGGGCAAACCTATAAGGAGTGCGGGTAGTTGAACTATTCCCCCACCGCCAGCTATCGAATCAACAAAGCCTGCAAGAAATGAGGCAGAAAGTAAAAATAAACCTGTTACAAGTGATATCTCGGCAAACACAGTTACTTGAGTAGCTCTGTGATTGCATCTACAGCCAATGTAAGAGCAACTTCCTTTTTCTCACCCGTTTTACGAACTCGGATCTCAATATTTCCCTCGGCTAATGCTTTGCCAACAATAACTATTACAGGATTACCAATCAGTTCGGCATCTTTGAATTTAACACCTGGGGATGCATCTCTACGATCATCTACCATTGTTGTAATTGACTGTGCTTCGAGCTTTGTTGCCAACTCAATTGCTGTATCAAAGAGTAGGTCATCCTTACCAGCGGCAACGATATGAACTTTTGCCGGTGCCAGCTCTATTGGCCAGTTAAGTCCAATCTCATCGTGAGTCTGCTCTGCAATAGCTGCTACAGCTCGGGAAACTCCAATTCCATAAGAGCCCATAGTGACCACTTGTGATTTTCCATTGCTATCTAAAACTGTTAGATCAAGTGCTTTGGCATACTTTCTTCCCAGTTGAAAAATGTGTCCGATTTCAATTGCGCGATCGATGACTACTGCAGTTGAACACTCTGGGCAGGAATCTCCGGCACGAACCTCGGCAGCTTCGACGTAAGAATCTGGAGTGAAATCTCTTCCATTTACTACATTTCTTGCATGGCGATCTTTTTTGTTAGCACCTGTTACCCACGCGCTACCGGGGGCGATTCGAGGGTCGGCATAGACAGTGATTCCAGATTTCTTTGCATCTTGCGGTCCTATGTATCCTTTAACCAAGGATGGAAACTTTGCAAAATCTGCATCTTCAAATATTCGAAGTTCGTGAACGCCGCTCAAATTTTCTTGCAATCGTTTGACATCAACTTCACGATCACCAGGAACCAAAACAGATATCGCTTTCCCATCTGCCATCATCATGACATTTTTCAAAGTATCAGCGCCAGTAAACCCGCCTCCAAATTTCGCATTTAGAACGGCCACGAGTGAATCAATAGTTGGAGTATTGGGTGTATCCAACTCCTCGACTGCTGGGGTCTTTGAATAATCTTGTGCTGGAACTTTTGTCACCATCGCTTCAACATTTGCAGCAAAACCACAGGAAGGGCAAAGAACATATGTGTCTTCACCGGTTGGACATGGTGCTAAAAACTCCTCTGATTTAGAGCCGCCCATCGCACCTGAAACCGCTTTAACGATGTTGTATTTCATGCCAAGACGATCGAATGTCTTTACGTAGGCCTGTCGATGATTTTGATAGGAGATCTCTAAACCCTCGTCATCGATATCAAATGAATATGAATCTTTCATTACAAACTCGCGACCTCGAATGATTCCACTGCGTGGTCGTGCTTCGTCTCGGAACTTTGTCTGAATCTGATAAATGCTCAATGGTAAATCTTTATAAGAGGAGTACTCACCTTTGACCATGAGAGTAAACATCTCTTCATGGGTTGGGCCTAGTAAATAATCTCCACCTTTACGATCCTGCAGTCTAAAAAGTGCAGGCCCATATTCATCCCAACGGTTTGTAGTTTCATATGCATCGCGAGGCAATAAGGATGGAAAATGAACTTCCTGAAAACCAGCTTTATCCATCTCTTCCCGGATAACGCGCTCAATGTTTCGAAGAGTAATAACACCCAAAGGCAGCCATGAATAAATACCGGCAGCAATTCGTCGAACATAACCTGCACGGATTAAAAGCTTGTGACTTGCAACCTCTGCATCAGCTGGATCATCGCGAAGCGTACGCAAAAATAGCGTAGACATTTTCAACATGTGAGAACTCTATCGAATATCAACTGAAGGTTGCCCTGAAGCAACCCCTGCGGCTTCCATTTCTTCTGCTAATCGCATCGCTTCTTCGATAAGTACCTCAACAATTTGTGCCTCAGGAACAGTTTTAATTACAACGCCTTTGACAAATATCTGACCTTTTCCATTTCCTGATGCAACTCCAAGGTCTGCCTCTCTGGCTTCTCCAGGTCCATTAACTACGCAACCCATAACCGCCACTCGCAAAGGCACTGTCATTCCTTGTAATCCGGCCTGAACTTTTTCCGCCAATGTGTAGACATCTACCTGTGCACGGCCACATGAAGGACAAGAGACAATCTCGAGTTTGCGTTGGCGAAGATTTAAAGATTCAAGAATCGACATTCCAACTTTGATCTCTTCAACAGGTGGTGCCGACAGTGAAACTCTGATTGTGTCGCCAATTCCCTCGGCTAATAAAATTGCGAAAGCAGTTGAAGATTTAATTGTTCCTTGAAAAATAGGACCTGCCTCTGTTACACCTAAGTGCAATGGATAATCACACTGGGCAGCGAGTAATCGATATGCACTCACCATAGTGACTGGATCGTGATGCTTTACTGAAATCTTTATATCTGAAAAACCATGCTCTTCAAATAAAGATGCTTCCCAGAGAGCTGATTCCACAAGCGCCTCGGGAGTCGCTTTGCCATATTTAGCCAGTAAGCGTGGATCTAATGAACCTGCATTAACACCAATTCGAATTGGAATTCCTGCATCTCCTGCAGCCTTTGCGACCTCTTTAACTTTGTCATCAAACTGTTTGATGTTGCCAGGATTAACGCGAACAGCTGCGCATCCAGCATCGATGGCGGCAAATATGTACTTAGGTTGAAAATGGATATCAGCAATTACAGGTATCTGTGACTTTTTTGCAATTTGAGCAAGCGCATCTGCATCATCCTGACTAGGCACAGCAACTCGAACTATCTGACAACCCGACGCTGTTAGTTCGGCAATCTGTTGCAAAGTCGCGTTTACATCTGAAGTCAAGGTTGTGCACATTGATTGAACTGAGACGGGAGACTCACTACCGACGCCAACAGAACCAACTTTTAGCTGCTTAGTCTTTCGACGTGGATGCAGCGTTGCTGGCGGCGCAGTAGGAATTCCGAGATCAACCATGTCGTTATTCTGCACTAACTTTGGAAAATTTGCTCACGTTAGAGGTTGAGAACCACAGGATTGATGACATCTGCCACAAGTAGTAGCAACGTCAAAGAGGCAAGAATGACAAATACGACCATAGTCACCGGGGTTAAAACAGTCACATCAATTGCCGCTGGGCGAGTCCGTCCTCTCATTCGAGCAAAGAGCGCACGTACTTCATCAGCAATCGCAACAGCCATATGTCCGCCATCTAATGGAAGAATTGGAAGTAGATTAAAGATTCCAATAAAAATATTGAGACTTGCAATGATCAATAGGAATGTTGAAATGCGTTCTTGGACAGTTAGTTGATCACTTCCAACAGCTTCACCAGATACTCTCGCGACGCCCACAACTCCGACTAAGCCATTTGCATCGCGTTCTTCGCCTCGAACTGTCTGACCCCATAGAGCGGGAATTTTAGATGGCAAGCTCAACAAAGATTTAATGCTCTCGGTAACAAAACTCTTTGTAACAGTTGCAGAGTTACTAATTGAGGAAAGTAAACCAAATCGCTTTACACCTACTTCATTAACAATTCCTAAAAGATATCTTTTTTCTCCATCAATATCGGTTAAACGAGGAGCGGCTCGAACCGTAATGATTTGGCCTTGCCTATCAATAGTAAGTACTACCTCTTTGCCCCCAGAGTTTCGAATAACTTCGACATCTTTGTACCACGAAGTTACTTTGACTCCATTAATAGATAGAACTTCATCTCCTACTTGAATACCAGATGTGGCTGCAGCCGAACCTTTGACTACTTCACCAATAACGGGAAGTACTTGATTGGTACCAACCCCTGCAAAAAGTGTGAACAAAAGTAGAAATCCCAATACAAAATGTAGAAACGAGCCGGCGCCAAGAACAATTAGTTTGCGGCCCGAGCTTGCCTTATAAAATGCACGATCTTCGTCCCCTGGCAACATCTGATCATTTGGGGCCATGCCTTCAATTTTGCAGTAACCACCTGCAGGAATTACTTTAAATCCAAATTCGGTTTCACCTCGTTGTGTAGACCAGATTCTCTTTCCAAAGCCAACAAAAAACTCAGAAATTCGCATTCCAAAACGCTTTGCGGTGATGTAGTGGCCAAACTCGTGAATCATTACTGAAGCAAGAAGGGCAACTATAAAAGCGATAATTCCAAGAAATTGCATTGTCAACCTAACGTGAGTAGTTGCCTAGGATAATGGACCATACCCCTGACACCTTAATGAACTCAGTTTATCGGTCGAGAAGATTCTGAGTAGGTGAATAGGGGTTACCGCTGCGTCTTTTTGCAATTGCACTTAATGCCTCTAAAACTACGCGATTTGCCAAGATAGCTGTGATCTCTGCATTATCAAATGGCGGACAAACCTCCACAACATCGATTCCAACGACGGGAAGTTCTAGACAGATTCTGCGCACTGCTTCTAATAGTTCGCGACTAGTCATTCCACCAGGTTCTGGTGTTCCAGTTCCAGGTGCCATACCTGGATCAACAACATCGATATCTACGGATAAAAACACGCCATCACAACCATCAACAAGTGTTGCAAAAGACTCATCTAAAACAGTGTTTAAACCACGGTGTGCAATCTCTGTCATCTCATATGAACGCATACCTTGATCGCGCATCCAATTAAGAGTTGCATCCTCTGGCCAATATCCGCGCAGACCTAACTGTAAGAATCGATCTCCGCGAACAAATCCATTGTTAATCAGATTACGCATGGGAGTTCCGTGGCCAACTAGGGCTCCGAATTGATCCTCACCTGTATCGGCATGAGCATCAAAGTGAATCATTGAGATTTTACCCAAGCCTCTGTGCGTTGCAATTCCAGCAACATCGGCCGATGCAATTGAGTGATCCCCGCCTAGAACAACAGGGATGATTCCAGCGCGTGAAATCTTTTCAGTTGCCGCAGCTAAAATTGCTAACGATCCAGTTAAATCTGAACCTGGCATCATTAAATCACCAGCATCAAAAACCTTTAAATCTTTAAGTCCATCGCTTCGAAGTGCAAGATGAGGACGCGAACCATCATGAGGCAAGTAATCTCCACCTCGGATAGCTTGCGGACCAAACTTGGCACCAGAACGATGAGATGTTCCGCTATCTATGGGTGCGCCAAGAATAATTACATCTGCGCCTTTATAAGATTTGGGATCATCTAGGTCGCAGGATGGAATGCCTAAAAAAGTGAAGTTAGGCCCATACATATTTCCGTGATTGGTCATTTGGAGACTTTAGTTTTTTTACTGATTAACTGACCTGCGATAACGATGCCAAGGGCTAAGAAAAACATTGCCGAACCAATGACATTTGCTTGCGCTGGAATACCGCGAGCAGCTGATACATATACAAATTTAGGAAAAGTCGTCAAAGTTCCAGAGTTGAAGTTAGTGATAATAAAGTCATCAAAAGACAAGCTAAAGGCAAGGAGCGCAGCTGCTGCAATTCCAGGTGCAACAAGAGGCAAAGTTACTCGACGAAATGTCTGGAACTCATTTGCATAGAGATCCATCGCTGCCTGTTCTAACCGTGGATCAAGGGATGCAATTCTTGCCTTAACCGTTACAACAACAAATGAGACGCAAAAGACCACGTGCGCAATGACAGTAGGCCAAAATCCTGGGTTTATTTGAAAGACTAGAAAGAGTGAGAGCAGTGATGCACCTAAAACAATCTCAGGTGTTGCCATCGGCAAAAAGATCAGCAGATTCGATGTAGACCTACCCTTAAATGCATAGCGCCCAATTGCAAAGGCGATCATGGTCCCGAGAATCGTTGAAAAGATCGTCGCCAGAAGACCAATCTTGATTGAATTTCCAAGTGCCGTACAGATCTCTGGGGCGCCACAAGGGTTTTGCCAGTTATCTAAAGTAAAGCCCTTCCAGATTAAATTACTTTTACCTGAATCATTAAATGAAAATGCAAAGGTATAGGCAACTGGAATGAATAAGTATGTAAATCCAAAGAATGCATAGATTCGAATAAGGTTTCGACCAAACCAGCGTGATAGTCGAGCTTGTACAGGAATCGTAGGAATCGTTGCATCTTTAATTTTTGTCATACAAGCTCCTCCGTTCCCGCTTTACGAATATATAGCGTTACTAGGATCAAAATCGCAGCCATTAATGTAAAGGACAATGCGGCGGCCGTTGGATAATCAACGATTCTAAAGTAGCGAGATTCAATGACGTTACCGAGCATTTTTGAATTCGGATTACCAAGAATTGCAGCGTTGACGTAATCTCCAGCTGCCGGAATGAAAGTTAACAATGTTCCTGCCACTACACCGGGCATCGAAAGTGGCAGAGTCACTCTTCTAAAAGTTGTTATTCCATTTGCATAAAGATCTCCCGAAGCCTCCATCGTTCGTGGATCTATTCGTTCAAGTGATGCATAGAGCGGTAATGTCATAAACGGGAGAAAGTTATAGGTCATACCAAGTACAACAGCAAAGGATGTAGAGGTTAACGTTGTGCTTTCACTAATAATCCCCAACGTTCGAAGAGGCGGAACAACAAAACCTTCTTCACCAAGAATCTGCTTCCAGGCAACGGTACGCAATAAGAATGATGTGAAAAACGGGGCAATAATTAGAACCAACAAAATGTTTTTAAACCGGCCTGATTTAAATGCGATTGCATAGGCCAGAGGATAAGCAATTGCAAGTGCCAATAAGGTGGCACAGATTGCAAAGATGAATGAGCGTGCAAACTGCTCTCTGTTTTCTACAAAAGCATCAATGTAGTTAGCAAAGCGAAATGTTTGCTCGTATTGACCAGTATCTCCATTGGCAATAGGCGTCTGCGTAGATGTTTGAGCTAAATTAACGATAGGCAGTATGAAGAAAGTGAAGAGAAACAAAAACCCTGGCAACAAAAGCAGATAAGGCAGCTTTACCTTTGACAAAATGCTACTCATCTTTATCTAGATCATCAGGTGCAACTTCTGTACCTGCTTCAACATCCTCATCACCGCGAAGTGCAAACGTGAAATTTGGTTCCCAACAAATTAGTACTTGATCACCCTTATCAAAAGGTGGAACGCCATCATCATTTTGTTCAAAGACCATAAGCTCTTGACCCCATGGCATAGCCACTTGGTACTGAGTTGATACACCGATATATGAAACTTCTTCAATGTGGCCACCGGTGAGAACGTTGCCGCGTGTTGGTGTGCCAACCAATGAGATACGAAACTTCTCCGGACGGATACCAGCGTAGATTGAACTATCTACTGCGTGACTTCTACTCTTTGGCATAGAAATCTTTTGCCCAAATAGGTCAACAACTAAGTTGTCACCATCAGTGCCCTCGATGCGTCCTTTGATCAAGTTTGACTGGCCCAAAAAGTTTGCTACGAATGCGGTTTTAGGATTGTCATAGAGATCAGCCGGTGATCCCATCTGTTCAATTCCGCCTTCATTCATAACAGCGATTGTGTCGGCCATTGTCATAGCCTCTTCTTGATCGTGTGTAACGTGAACGAAAGTCAGCCCGACTTCACGCTGAATCCACTTAAGTTCAATCTGCATCTGACGACGCAATTTAAGATCAAGTGCCCCTAATGGCTCATCCAACAAAAGCAGCGCGGGGCGATTAACAATGGCTCTGGCCAATGCAATTCTCTGTTGCTGTCCACCGGAGAGCTGTGTTGGTTTGCGCTGTGCAAGATGTGGAAGTTCGACAAGATCTAGAACTTTATTGACATCTGCATCAACGTTTTTAATTCCTCTACGACGAAGACCAAATGCAATATTTTCAAAGATTGTTAAATGTGGAAAGAGTGCGTAGTTTTGGAAAACAGTATTAATCGGACGCTGATATGGACGCTTTGTAGTGATATCAGTTGTACCTAGATGAATGCTTCCAACAGTTGGCTCTTCTAAGCCTGCAATCATTCGAAGTGTGGTGGTTTTACCGCACCCTGAAGGTCCAAGTAATGCAAAGAATGAACCTTCAGGGATCGTTAATGAGAGATCATCAACTGCAGTGAAATCACCATACGTCTTTGTGATCCGCGTAAGACGTAAATCTCCACGCGTTGCAGATGAAACATCAGCCACTAGTTGCCGGCAGCCTTCTGGAAAGCCTCGCCCCAAGTTGTTTCTTCAGCTGGAGTAAGTGAGCGGAATACGCTCAGCTTCTTTGAAGTTGCATCATCAGGGAAAATGTATGGACTGCTAGCTAGTTCAGGAGCAATCTTTTCCATTTCTTCCTGTGCACCCTTTACTGGGCATACGTAGTTCACGTAAGCAGCAACTTCGGCAGCGATTACAGGGTCATAGTAGAAGTTGATCAACTTCTCGGCATTGGCCTTACCTTCTGCAGATGCAGTTGAAGGAATCATCAAGTTATCACCTGAGATAGTTCCACCAGAGTCAGGGATAGCAAAATCAAATTTGCCTTCGTTTTCTGCAGCAAGAATAAACATGTCACCAGACCAACCGATGACAGCAGTTGCATCACCTGAAGTAAGGTCGACTGCATATTCATTGCCCTTAACGCCACGAATCCAACCATCGCTAATCTTCTTTGCCATAAAGTCAACTGCATTCATAAATTGATCTTCTGTAACCTTCTGAAGATCAACACCTTGCGAGCGCAGAATGATTCCGATCGTGTCGCGCATTTCTGAAAGAACTACGATCTTTCCTTTGTTCTGAGGCGCAAATAAATCATCGATTGTGCGGATTCCCTTTGGATTCTTCTCCGTATTCCATCCAAATCCTGACATGATGCCTTGCCATGTTAATGACTGCTCACGGTTTGGATCAAAAGATGGGGATGCAAGTGAATCAAGAATGTTTACCTTGTTAGGAATATTTGCGGTATCAAATTTTTGTGTGTATCCAAGTCGAATCCAACGAGCGGCCATCCAGTCTGTTGGTGATACAAGGTCATAACCGATGTCTTCACCTAACTTGAGCTGTGCTTGAACTTTTCCAAAAAACTCATCGTTGTCGTTGTAATCCTCGAAGTACTTGGCTGCAATTCCAGTTTCTGCAGTGAACTTATCTAGCGTTGGATACTTCTGAGTCTCTTCGTCGTAATCTAAATACAAAGGCCAGTTACCCCATCGAACTGAACTTGCGCTATCGGCGGAATCAGATCCGCCTCCACATGCAGCAAGAAGACCTGCTGCACCTAATCCTCCTGCGCCAGCTAATACTGTACGACGGGAAACCATTGCACCTAAAACTGATTTAGCCTCTGGTGAGAGTGAACTTTCTTTTGACATACTGATTTACTCCTTAAGGGTTTAGCACAAGCAAGTGGTCGAGTTATCTAGCCTCGAACTTTCTGTGGGTAGTGGTGGTGGGTCAATCGGGGCAAATACTACGCCCCAAGATTACTCATTACATGCTTAATTCGGGTGTAATCCTCAAATCCATATGCTGAGAGATCCTTGCCATAGCCGGAGCGTTTGAAGCCTCCATGTGGCATTTCGGCAACGATTGGAATATGGGTATTTATCCAAACGCAGCCAAAGTCAAAGGCCTTGGCCATTCGCATCGCAATGCCGTGATTGGTAGTCCATACGCTGGATGCAAGGCCATAGTCCACGCCATTTCCCATGGATACCGCCTGTGCCTCATCGGTAAATTTCTGAACCGTGATGACAGGACCAAAAATCTCCTTTTGAATGAGTTCATCATCTTGGTGAAGGCCTGCAATGACTGTTGCTGGGAAAAAATAGCCAGCTCGATCAAGAGCTGCTCCCCCTGCCATAACTTTTGCATGAGATGGCACACGAGTGAGTAGGTCACTAACACGTGCTAATTGGTTGGCATTATTTACTGGACCAAGGAAAACATCCTTATCGGCCGGTGCTCCAATTACCACTGCCTTTGCTTGCTCGGTTAGCAGGTGAACGAACTCTTCATAGACCGATTCATGAACGATGACACGAGTAGCTGCTGTGCAGTCTTGACCTGCATTGAAATAACCTGCAACTGCGATCGCTTCAGCGGCTGCACCTAGATCTGCATCGGCAAAAACAACCACTGGTGCTTTGCCACCTAATTCAAGGTGCACGCGCTTTACCTGCTTTGCAGCAGATTCTGCAACGGCTATTCCCGCACCAACAGAGCCAGTAATTGAAACCATGTCAGGGCGCTTGTGATTGACAAGTGATGCGCCCGTTTCGCGCTCGCCACAAATAACATTAAATACTCCCGCTGGTAAAAACTCTGCCATTAGATTTGCCATCCACACAGTTGAAGCAGGTGTTGTATCACTTGGTTTTAATACAACTGTATTTCCTGCAGCAATTGCAGGTGCCCATTTCCAAACGGCCATCATCATCGGATAGTTCCACGGTGTAACTTGACCAATTACTCCTACAGGCTCGCGGCGAATCATTGAAGTCATGCCTGGCATGTATTCGCCAGCTGATTTACCTTCAAGATTTCTTGCAGCGCCTGCAAAAAAACGAATCTGATCAACCATTGGTGGTACTTCTTCAGTAGTTGTGAGAGAGATTGGTTTGCCAGTATTTTCAACTTCAATTGCAATAATCTCATCGGCACGTTCTTCAATTGCATCGGCAATCTTTAACAAGGCACGTTGGCGAATAGAAGGAGTTGAATCACGCCAATCAGCAAAGGCATCACTTGCCGCTTTGAAAGCTGCATCTACATCTGCTGCATTTGATTTAGGTGCCGTTGCAAAGGCGGCTCCCGTTGCAGGATTAATTAAAGTGGTCGACTCTCCAGATTTTGACTCTACGGATTTGCCATTAATAAAGTTATTGAGCTTTTTCATGGGGCGAGCCTAGCAATTCGGGAGCCAACTCACTAGCGATGACTTTAAAATTAATGGGTAGAGCTTGCCTTTTCGGCAGCGGCTAATTGGCCACATGCCCCATCAATTTCGCGGCCTCTGGTATCTCTTACCGTAACTGGCACGCCATAGCTTTCAAGAATGCGAACGAACTCGGCTTCGTCTTCACGGCGAGACGCAGTCCACTTTGATCCCGGAGTGGGATTAAGGGGAATTAAATTGACGTGGGCATTCCTATTTTTTAGCAAGCGTCCCAAAAGATCTGCTCGCCATGATTGATCGTTAATGTCTCGAATCAAGGCATACTCGATTGAATAACGACGGCCTGTTTTCTTTTCATAAAGATCGGCAGCGGCCAAGACTTCACGAATATTGAAACGATTATTAATCGGCACCAACGTGTCTCGAAGTTCATCATCTGGTGTGTGTAACGACACGGCCAAAGTGACAGAAATGCCCTCTTCCGTCAGCTTCTCAATTCCATTGACAAGACCAACCGTTGAAACAGTTACAGACCTGGCGCTAATGCCTAAACCATCAGGATTGGGATCAGTAATATTTCTTACGGTTCGAATCACTGCGTTGTAGTTAGCAAGTGGTTCACCCATCCCCATAAAAACAATATTGGATAATCTCGTTGGTCCACCAGGAAGTTCGCCATTGGCGCAAGCTCTTGCCGCTGCGACAATCTGTTCTGTGATCTCTCCTGCAGATAAGTTACGGGTTAAACCAGCCTGGCCCGTTGCACAAAAAGGACAGTTCATTCCGCAACCGGCTTGAGAAGAGATACAAACTGTTACCCGGTCCGTGTAGCGCATTAAGACGCTCTCTACTAAAACGCCATCATGTAGTTTCCATAGATCTTTTCGTGTCATTCCATTATCTGTAGTTCGGGTAGTAACAAGCTCAATTAGTTGCGGAGTCAGTGCATCGGCAATGCTTTGACGTGAATCTGCTGGAATATCACTCCACTGCTGCGGATCATTTGATAGATGTGAAAAATAATGTGTGGCAACCTGGCTTGCGCGATAACCAGGAAAGCCCAACTCTTCTGCAAAGGCTTTTCTCTCGCTGGGCCCGAAATCAGCTAGATGCTTGGGTATTTTTTTACGCTGAACCGGCTCATCAAAAACAAGGTTGATCTCTGGGATTGTGTTGCTCATAGAAAGTCTCTGACTAGCTCTAAAGCCAGCCACATTGCAGGAGCCGATAAAACAACTGAATCTAGTCGATCCAACATTCCGCCATGACCAGGTAGCAATGTTCCCATATCTTTTAAACTCAAATCTCTCTTCATTGCACTTTCAATGAGATCACCACATGTTGCAGTAAAAACAATCATGAGGCCAACGACTATCCCTAACCACCACTGCATATCCATGATGTAGTAAAAAGCTAAAGATCCACCGATAACTGTGAAGATTATTGATCCAACTAAACCCTCCCATGTTTTCTTTGGAGAAATCTTTGGAACGAGAGGGTGCTTACCAAAGAGAACCCCAACAATGTAACCAAAAGTATCGTTGCAACCAACTAAAACCATGAAGGTCATTACTTGTTGAAAACCATTGTCTGGTCGACCAAGCAAAATTAAAAACCCTGCTAGAAATGGAAGATAAAGCAGAGCAAAAACTGTGGCAGTTGCCTTTGCAACAAAGCCCTCTGGGCCCTGAAGTAAGGCGCGGATTAGAAGTATCGGCATAGCAACGGCAGTTGCAACTGCAAGACCACCAGATCCACCGTTCCAAGCAGCATATGACAAAGCGATGGAGGCCAAAAGTAATCCGTTGAATGAGACGGTTGTTCCTCTTGCGGCAAATGCACGTGTAATTTCACGTGCACCCAAAATAATTGCAACTGCTACTACTACGGCAAATATTGCTCGCTCGTATGAAAGTGCAAACCAGACTAAAGCAATCAAAGATAAACCAACGGCTATTGAGGGCAGTAGCTTTCGCCCAGCCTTTTTGTTGATCGCCTCGTTTATTGCATGAAGATCTGACATGAGCAAAAACTCCTTAAACTTCGAGGAGTTCAACCTCCTTGTGTTTGAGCATCTCATCTATTTTTGCAACGTGATCGGATGTCACTTTTTCTAACTCTTTTTCCCCACGGGCTAAATCATCTTTACCAATGTGGCCATCTTTTTCCAACTTTTCCATGGCCTCTTTTGCCGTACGGCGAATATTTCGCATTGAAATCTTGGCATCTTCTGCCTTTGTTTTAACGACTTTAATGAACTCTTTACGACGCTCTTCAGTTAACTGTGGAAAATTAACTCGGATTACCACGCCATCGTTTCCGGGATTTACCCCAAGATCTGAGCCACGGATAGCGTTTTCAATCGCAGCCATCGCACCCTTATCAAAAGGTGCAATTATTGCCATGCGGGCCTCTGGAACCTGAATCGATGCTAATTGGGATAAAGCTGTATAGGTGCCGTAGTAATCGACCATAACTTTATTAAATAGCGATGGGTGTGCACGACCAGTACGGATCGATGCAAAATCATCTTTTGCAACTTCAACCGCTTTGTTCATCTTTGTTTGTGCATCTGCTAGCGCACTTGCTACATCTGCCATGGTCTTTGCTCCTCTAATTCTGAACCGCTTATGCGACCAGAGTACCGATTGTTTCACCGCGCACAGCACGGGCTATATTTCCCTTTTTCATTAAATCAAAGATGACGATTGGTAGTTTGTTCTCTCTGCATAGAGCAAAGGCAGCGGCATCTGCAACAGCTAGAGACTTAGATAAAACCTCATCGTAAGAGATCGATTCAAACTTAGTCGCCTTTGGATCTTTCTTTGGATCTGCGCTGTAAACGCCATCAACGCCACTTTTTGCAAGCAGTAACGCTTCGGCGCCAATTTCTAGAGCGCGCTGAGCCGAGACTGTGTCAGTGGTAAAGAACGGCATCCCTGCACCAGCACCAAATATAACTACGCGGCCTTTTTCTAAATGTCTGATTGCTCGCAATGGAATATATGGCTCAGCAACTTGTCCCATTGTGATGGCAGTTTGAACGCGAGTTGCAACTCCCTCTTTTTCTAGGAAATCCTGCAAAGCAAGACAGTTCATCACCGTTCCGAGCATTCCCATGTAGTCAGCGCGAGAGCGATCCATACCGCGCTGAGATAACTCTGCGCCACGGAAGTAGTTTCCGCCTCCTACAACGATCGCAACTTGAACACCTGTGCGCGCTACATCTGCGATTTGTTTTGCAATATCTTGAACAACATCGGGATCAACACCAATGCCTTTGTCTCCACCAAAAACTTCTCCAGAAAGTTTAAGGAGCACTCTGCGATACGTACCTCTTGTACCGGGCATGAGTGCTCCTTAACTTTTAATTACTGGTTGTGGATGTAAGTCTAAGTGATTAGGCCCAGACCTTATTGACCCACGCGGAAGCGATGGAAAGCCTTAACGGCAGTTCCGGCCTCATCGAGGATTTGCTTGACAGTTTTCTTTGCATCTTTGGCAAAAGACTGTTCGATTAAGGAGACATCCTTAACAAAACCTGCAACACGACCTTCGACGATCTTTGAAAGCGCAGCCTCAGGCTTGCCCTCTTCGCGTGCAGTTTCTTCGGCAATTCGACGCTCGTTTTCAATTAGATCAGCTGGAACTTGCTCACGGTTAACAAACTGTGGAGCAAATGCTGCGATGTGCTGTGCGATGTCTTTACCAACACCTGCGGCATCTTTTACAAGTTCAACTAAAACGCCAACTTGTGGAGGAAGATCCGGGCTTGTGCGGTGTAGATAGATTCCCACTGGAGAATCTTTGATCACTGCAATGCGACGAACTTCAATCTTCTCTCCCAATGTTGCATTTGCCTCATCGACAACAAATTGAACGGTTTTACCGTTACCCATTGTTGAAGCTAGGAAGCCTTCCGTTGAATCTGACTGCGCGTTTTGTAAATGCGCAAGTAGTTCATCGGCCAATGCGATAAAGCGCTCACCCTTTGCTACGAAATCTGTTTCGCAGTTAAGTTCAAGCATCACACCAAGGTTTCCTTCGACTTTTGCAACCACGGCACCATTTGAAGTTAAACGACCTTCGCGCTTTGTAACGCCCTTAAGTCCCTTAACTCGAATAATGTCGAGTGCCTTGTTGTAATCACCTTCGGCCTCATCTAAAGCTTTCTTGCAATCGAGCATTCCTGCTGCAGTTGCTTCGCGAAGCTTCTTCACATCTTCAGCTGTATAGGCTGCCAATTTATGCCTCCGGTGTTGTTGTTATTGCAGCATCGACTACTGGAGGCGTTGCCCCGTCCAAGATTTCTTTTTCCCAATCAGCTAATGGCTCACCAGCTGCAACTGCAGCAGGTTCTTCACTCTTAGCTTCTTCCTTAACATTTGTAGAACGTGCCTTGAGGCCCGCTGCAATTGCATCGGTGATCACGCGAGTTAATACATCAATAGATCGAATCGCATCATCATTACCTGGAATCTTGTAATCAACTTCATCTGGATCACAGTTTGTGTCCAAGATTGCAACAACTGGGATACCAAGTTTCTTGGCTTCTTGCACTGCAAGGTGCTCTTTCTTAGTATCAACAACCCAAATTGCTGAGGGCAGTTTGGTCATGTTGCGAATTCCATCAAGGTTCTTAAAGAGTTTTTCACGTTCACGGCGAAGAACTAGAAGCTCCTTCTTTGTAAGAAGTAGGTCGTTCTTTTCCTCCATTGATTCAAGTTCTTTTAGACGCTGGATG